>BNJU01005662.1_pt1 | contig 129133 bp, 163 predicted proteins | sample 8539281 | NCBI WGS metagenome assembly BNJU01 (sample SAMD00202456, study PRJDB9452) | human saliva metagenome | isolation source: human saliva | place: Japan | reverse complement strand
ATGGGTTTGCATACTCATAGTACAATATAAGCTGAACTTTTCGAGGTTCGGCTTATTTTTGTATAAAAAAAGGATGTCACGCTGAATGACAGTGCGACATCCTTTTTTAATATCCGATTCTTAAGGTAGAAAAGGGGGGGGTGTTTCCTTAACGGGGATAGGGTTTGTAAACGGGCGTATTTGGTGACCACAGTATCAGGGGCGTCTGAAGGGTTTCCGTCCCCTTATCAGGGTAAGCTTTTGTAAACAAAAGACCGCAAGGTCGGTGACTAAAGGGACAATATTGTTTCCGTCCCCTTATCAGGGTAAGCTTTTGTAAACTGCATTCAGAATGCTAACGGGGTGTTCTTGCCAAGTCCGTTTCCGTCCCCTAACCGGGTATAGCTTTTGTAAACGATTTATTATGTCACTATTTACAAGAGCATTTTCAGAATGGTTTCCGTCCCCTTATCGGGGATAGCTTTTGTAAACTGGTAGTCTTCAGGAAATGCAGAACATGTCTACACAGGTTTCCGTCCCCTTATCGGGGTAAGCTTTTGTAAACACTAAATAATATGACTACACCAAATTATGTAAACTTGTTTCCGTCCCCTAACCGGGGTTATATTTTGTAAACTGTAACTGATGAAGTCAAGTTGCCTGATATGAACGCTATTAGTTTCCGTCCCCTTATCGGAGTTAGCTTTTGTAAACAAAAGTATTCCTGCAGTGTTGTGTTTTGTATTAGGGTTTCCGTCCCCTTATCGGGGTTAGCTTTTGTAAACTTAGAGAACATGCCAAGCATCTCTTCGCCACTATTGTTTCCGTCCCCTTATCGGGGTTAGCTTTTGTAAACCTTATATTGTTGGTGATACTGGTTTGGGTAAAACAGTTTCCGTCCCCTTATCGGGGTTAGCTTTTGTAAACTAAAAGGTATCGCGGAGGCTTGGAAGGAAGGCGAGTTTCCGTCCCCTTATCGGGGTTAGCTTTTGTAAACTTGAGCTTATAGAGGTTCCGAATACTAAATGGAAGAAAGTTTCCGTCCCCTTATCAGGGGTTAGCTTTTGTAAACTTGCTAAGAATGAACTTGGTTATATGGAAAAAGATAATGCTGTTTCCGTCCCCTTATCGGGGTTAGCTTTTGTAAACGGAAGATTTAAATTCGTTGCAAATGTGGATGCTTGTTAGTTTCCGTCCCCTTATCGGGGTTAGCTTTTGTAAACTAGTAATCATATCTATATATCTCTGATGAACATTAAATTTGAGTTTCCGTCCCCTTATCGGGGTTAGCTTTTTGTAAACTAAAAAGGTATCGCGGAGGCTTGGAAGGAAGGCGAGTTTCCGTCCCCTTATCGGGGTTAGCTTTTGTAAACCATGATATGATTTTTATCGTATCAAAGATGGGGAAATCGGTTTCCGTCCCCTTATCGGGGTTAGCTTTTGTAAACAGATTGACGGAAAGCGACAGCTAAAAAGAGTTAGAGGGGTTTCCGTCCCCTTATCGGGGTTAGCTTTTGTAAACTAGTATATATACATCTAAAGTAAATAATAAGGGTACATATACTGGTTTCCGTCCCCTTATCGGGGTTAGCTTTTGTAAACTTTGTGTTTACATTGTTGCTCATTGTGTTACTTACCATTCTGTTTCCGTCCCCTTATCAGGGGTTAGCTTTTGTAAACAGGTATTCCTTTCTGTATCGTATTATCTTTGTGTTTCCAGTTTCCGTCCCCTTTATCGGGGTTAGCTTTTTGTAAACAAGATCATCAAAAATCCAAATCATCTCCAGTTGATTCGTTTCCGTCCCCTTATCGGGGTTAGCTTTTGTAAACTATTACAGAATAATGATGATTATAAGAATCTTTTATTTACTGTTTCCGTCCCCTTATCGGGGTTAGCTTTTTGTAAACTGGTTGCGGTAAATCTACAATACTAGCTTTTAATCAGTTTCCGTCCCCTTATCGGGGTTAGCTTTTGTAAACTAGTCGCAATAGACGAAGCTGGTAGAGAACATCTATTAGACTCGTTTCCGTCCCCTTATCGGGAGTTAGCTTTTTGTAAACCCTCACCCTGTTTTTTTCAACCTTAGAAGCAGTAGCGTTTCCGTCCCCTTATCGAGGGTTAGCTTTTTGTAAACAATATATTCAGTATTTAATTGGAAATCTTTAGAAGCTATGTTTCCGTCCCTTATCGGGGTTAGCTTTTTGTAAACCCTACCCCCTTCAAACCCTTATATTACAAGGCCTAAAAGGGACTTTAGCGTGCCTAAAATTTAACAAGCGAATTTTGCCAAAAATTTCGTGATATTTGTTACTTGAAGTGCTGCAACCCCTTATTTTATGCGGGCCGTCTCAAAATCACAAAAATTTAGAATATAAATCCACCTAAAGGTATAATTAAACAGCTAAGGCTAATCTTATTCCTCTATATTCATTTACTTAAGCCCTTTCATTCTACCACATACTTTTACTTTGTCCAAGCAAAAAATTTTTATAATAAAAGACATACATTTTGCTAAAATAAACTGCAAATAAAAATGGACTATTGCATCTTGCGGTGTAGCTAAAAGCGTCGCTATTATGTTATTATACAGAGTATATTTCTATATAAAATACATAATAACAGGAGGGTTGTATGAATAAGACAGCCATCAAAAACTTTGCAATACAGGCAAGGAATAAACTGATTGCCGATATAAGCTACCGTGCAGGGCTGATGGGAATAACTACAGAGGGAATAAGCGAGGCACTGCCGCAGTCTACACCGGGTACGGAGTTTTATGATATCGGAACCGATACACCATATTCTATAAGTGGAGATGCTATAGCTCAGAGAAGAAAGCTTGTAGAAGTCATTCGTCAGAAAGAAAGGGACAGTGATTACACTACGGCATATAAATATATTATTGAAGAAGTAGCATATACATGGTTCAACAGATTGATTGCTATACGCTTTATGGAGGTAAATGATTACCTTCCTTCGCGTACGCGTGTGCTTTCTTCAATCAAGGGTAGGATTGAACCTGATATTATTGCAAGTCCTTTTGAGGCAGGCTTTGAATTTACAGACGAAGAAAAAGAAAAAATCCTTCGATTAAAGACAGATAATCAACTTGATAAGCTTTTTTGTATTCTCTTTATAAAACAGTGTAATGCATTGAATGAGCAGTTGCCTGCACTTTTTGAAAAGACAAATGATTATACGGAGTTGCTTTTGAATATTTCCGTTATTGACAAGGAAGGTGTAGTGTATAAGCTCGTTCATGATATATCGGAGGATGACTTCAATATAGAAAAAGGCGGACAGGTAGAGATAATAGGATGGCTGTATCAGTATTATAACACTGAGCCGAAGGATGAGGTGTTTGGTAGACCTTCGGGAACAAAGATAAAAAAAGAGGATGTTCCTGCGGCAACACAGTTGTTTACACCTGATTGGATAGTCAGATATATGGTAGAAAACAGTCTTGGCAGACTGTGGGTGGAAGGACATTCAAATGATGAGCTTAAGTCAAATTGGAAGTATTATTTGGAAGAGGCAGAGCAAGAGCCTGATGTAGAAGAACAACTGGCGGAAATCAGAAAAGAGTATGCCGAACTGAACCCTGAAGATATAAAGATAATAGATCCATGTATGGGAAGCGGACATATTTTGGTATATGCATTTGATGTACTTATGCAGATATATGAAAGTGCAGGATACGGACAAAGAGATGCCGCTGTAAGTATTTTAAAGAATAATATCTATGGTCTTGATATAGATGAAAGAGCTTTTCAACTTTCATACTTTGCTGTAATGATGAAAGCAAGGCAGTACAACCGCAGAATCTTAAACGGAGAAGACAGACCGAATCTGTATTCCATAGAGGAGAGCAACAGTATCAGCAGGAATCATCTGAAATATTTCGGTATGGGACTAAGTGAGTCTGACAGAGAGAAGGCATTATCTCAGATGAACTCATTACTTGATACATTTATAGATGCCAAGGAATACGGCTCAATACTTACTGTGGAGGAGTATGACTTTGAGCTTTTGGAAAGATTTGTATCAGACAACGAACCGACCGGACAGATAAGTTTGGAAACAGTGGGTATAGAAGATACAAAGGAAGCTCTGTTGCAAATGATAGCACAGGGAAAGGTGTTGGGACAGAAATATCATGTAGTAGTGACAAATCCTCCGTATATTAGTGGTTCTAATATGAATATGAAGTTGAATGGGTTTATTAAGGAAAAATTATGCTGACTATAAAAGTGACTTTTTTTCAACGTTCATTATATGTTCGTCAAAAATGACTAGAGAAGATGGAATGTGTGGATTTTTTACTCCATATGTTTGGATGTTTATTCAAAGTTATGAGAAACTACGTCAGTATCTATATACCAAGTGTACTATTGAAACACTGATTCAGTTTGAATATTCTGCGTTTGAAGAGGCAACTGTGCCTGTTTGTACTTTTTACATTTAGAAATAATCATATTAAAAAGTAAAAAGGGAAGTTTTGTAAGATTAGTTGATTTTTCGTGGTGGAATGGAAGTACAGCGACAGAAGACATTGGAGGCAATATCAAATCATAATTGTGGATTTTTACTATGAACATTCAGCAGATATATTTTTCAAAAAAATACCTGGAAAACCTGTGGCATATTGGTTTAATGATAAATTTTTGAGTGTTTTTAAGAATAAATGTCTTGCTGATATAGCAAAAGCCCCGTCAAGGGTTAGCTACAGGTGACAATGAGCGGTTCTTGAGATTATGGTCAGAAGTTGGTTTTAATAAAATTGGGTTTAACTGTAACAGCAGAGTTGATGCAGAAAGAACAGGAAAGAAATGGTTTCGTGTAATAAGGGAGGTAGCTATAGGAAGTGGTATGGAAATAATTATTATCTGGTTAATTGGGAAAAAGATGGCACTGTAATAAGAAATAATTATGATAGTAACGGGAAACTTAAATCAAGACCACAAAACATGGATTTTTATTTTAAAAAAAGGGGATGACTTGGTCAACGATTTCAAGTGGTAATTTTTGCAATGCGTTATAGTCCTGTAGGACATATGTTTGAAACAAAGGGGTCGGTATGCTTTTCCAAATAACGAAGGAGAATTATTTTATTTACTTGGATTAACAAATACTGGTATTGTATCAATTATACTATCTGTACTTTCTCCAACACTGGATTTTCATGAAGGACCGTTGGGTAAAGTTCCGACTATATTAGACTCCAATTATATGAACAAAGTATCAAATGTTGTTGAAGAGAGTATTTGTATATCCAAAACCGACTGGGACTCCTACGAAACCTCATGGGATTTTAAGCACCATCCACTTGTAAATCATATAAATATTGATAATGACGAACCTATAACGGTTGAAAATTCATATAAGCGTTGGAAGTCGGAGTGTGAGCAACGATTTACTAAGTTAAAGGCCAATGAAGAAGAACTTAACCGCATATTTATAGATATCTACGGTTTACAGGATGAGCTTACACCTGAGGTTTTAGACAAGAATATTACAGTACACAGAGTATTTGATACTAAGGAAGATGTTCCGGAGTCTATGAAGGGATCAGCTTATATAAGAACCCGAAGAGATGAGATAGTTTCACTCCTTTCCTACGCTGTCGGCTGTATGTTCGGACGATATTCATTAGATACACAAGGACTTGCTTATGCCGGCGGAGAGTGGGATGCGTCAAAGTATACAAGCTTTAAGCCTGTCCTTGACAATATTATTCCGATTACAGATGAGGTATATTTGGAAGATGATATAGATATAATTACACGCCTTTGTACTTGGTTAAAGGTAGTTTACAGTGAGGATACTTTGGAAGAGAATCTTGATTTTATTGCAAAGGCTCTTGGAAATAAGGGAAATACAAGTCGTGAGATTATAAGAAATTATTTTCTGAATGATTTCTTTAAGGATCATTGTCAGACATATTCTGTTACAGGTTCAGGTAAGAGACCTATTTATTGGCTGTTTGACAGCGGTAAGCAAAACGGATTTAAGGCTCTTATTTACCTTCACAGGTATAATGCGGATACCATCGGAAATCTTCGTATTGATTATTTACATCGTATGCAGCGTATATATGAGAGTGAGATTGAGCGTATGCAGGATACTGTAGATCATGTTGCAAATGCAAGGGATGTGGCGGCAGCCAAAAAACGTAAAGAAAAACTGCAAAAGCAGCTGAAGGAATGTCGCGAATATGATGAAAAAATCACCCACTTGGCACTAAGCCGTATAGAATTGGATCTTGATGACGGTGTAAAGGTAAACTATAGGAAAGTCCAAACCGGAGCAGACGGAAAGTTTTATGAAGTATTGGTAGACTCAAAGAATATTATGAGTAAAATAGAGAAATAAGTATTTTATAGTATTTATGGAGGTAGACTATGGGAATATTTGATTCATTTAAAAAGAACAAAAAATCAGGTTGGGAAAAGTTTGTAGAAAAGTATAAGCCGGGTAAGGAGCTTGTAAAGCCTTCAGAGCATATAATAGGTGCTTGCAGGAGTGCCGGAGTGGATGAGAGGATCCTTGATTTTATTGAAGAATACGGTTTCGGTAACTATGGAGACGGTATTATAAAGCTTATAGATCCTGAAGACTATATGGACAGCTTTTATAAATGGCTTGGAAAAGAGGACTATTCGCGAATTCCGTTTATGATGACAGGGTTTGGAGATTTGTTTTATTTCAGGAATCTCGGTGACGGTGAATATGATATATCCTTTTTGGATATACACTACAGAAATATTTCTGTAGCGGCATATACTGTGGAGGAGTTTGTAGAATATCTTATTGACAGTGAGGTTGAAGAAAAGATATTAAGGCGTAAACTTTTTGATGAGGCGAAAGATAAATTTGGAGTTTTGCCTTTAGATGAGATATATTTCTTTGCCCCTGCACTTGTGATAGGAGGTGCTGAAGAAATAAAGTATGTCAATAAAGGTGATGCAGCCGTACATCAGTGCATATTGTTTGATTGGGGTTGAGGATTTTGCATTATGTACCTAAAAAAATAATGTTTTTAGATTTGTGATACCATATTTTTTTATTAAATTGGTAAATAATTTTAAATAGTATGGAGAAGTTATAATAATGGGAAAAATGAAGAAACTAAAGACTACAATACAAGAATTAAAAAGAATCAAGAACAGGTGAACAGATAGCATTACGTGGCTTTGCTTATCAATTTTTGTATTCTTGCTATGTGATATTGTCGACAAATGATGTAAATACAGTATTTCATTTAGAGGGCATTGAAGATATTGATAAAATAACAGTTGAAAAAAATTCAAACAAAGAAATGCATATTCAATTAAAATTTTCTACAATAAAAACAAAGTGCCGGCTTTTTAAAGAGTGTTTTAAAAATTTTTTTAGAAGCGTATCTAATTGATAAGAATAGAGAATTTAAGTTGGTGTATGATTTTGATGTTGCAAATGGAGATTTAAGTAAAATATTATCGAATAAACTTGACAGCGATTCTAATAATAAATGGAAAAAAATGTAATTAGTGAGATCAAGGAAGAGAATGCGGAATGGAATTGGAGAGGTTTTTCATATGAAAATTTTATGAAAGTACTCCGGTTTGAAAAGAAAGAAAAAGGAGGAGCTATGTGTTGAAATAGAAAAATTGTTGATTGATAATTATGAAATCATGACAGATAATATTGTTATGTATGCAAATGCACTAAAAATTCTTTGCTTAGAAAAGATGGAACAAAGAGGTAGTATCAATAAGGATGAAGTAGATATATTGATTGCATCAACTACTGATAATATTAGTAAGGGCACAAAAAAATCCGGCACATGGTTGGATAAGAAAGGTTAGTTTTGACTATAGTGACATAAAAAAACACAGATTTTGATTATTATGAAGGTAAAAAAACCAACGTTTAATGATATTTTTAAGGGGTTACCTGTTGAAAGAGAAGTTTTGGAAAGTGAAATTAAAAAAATCTATAGAAAGCAATAGAGTAACTGTAATTAAAGCATCAAGTGGACAGGGGAAAAACAACACTTGCAATGAAAGTTGCGTATAGTCTTAGAGAACAATACAGTATATATCAGCTTCTATGGTGTAATGATAGAAAAGAAATACTTAATATAATTTCATACTTTGATATAAGAGTTAAAATGGGAGAAAAGCCACTGATTATTATTGACAATTTAGATTTGGAATTTAGTGAATGGAATGAATTGGCAAAGCTATTACAAGAAAAATGTAAAAATACCATTATAAAGCTTTATCATAACAACACGAGAAGATGATTGGTATAATTATAGTGGAGATATTAGTGGAATTAAGGCTTTTGCAGGTAATTAAGTTATCTCTTGAAGAAAAAAAGAAGCAAAAAGAAATTTATGAAGTATTGAGTAAAAGCCGGTAAGTTGCATCCATCAATCAAAGATTGGCGAAAAATCTTTTAGAATGGTTGAAAAAACAAACTATTGATAGAATACATATATTTGTTGACTCATGGTGAAAATGTTGGCTGAAAGAATAAACAGCCAAATAGTGAAACTGAATAATACAGATACAGGAAAAAATAAAATGTGATATTCTTAGGAAAGTCTGTTTTGCAGATATATGTGGTATTAGAATATCAGTAAATAAATTAATAGGTAGTTTGACAGAAAAGACCTCGAAAGATTACGGAGAAATATTGAAAAGTATTGAAAATGAATTCTTTATTAAAATTGATGATGATCAAAAAAATATTGAAGGATTGCACCCGGTTCGTTCACAGCATATTATAGACAGATTGCATGAGTTTATAGAATTGGAAAAGTACGGCATTACAAGTAGTAAGTATTACAGATTCTGCTTATTATGCAAAAATTATTTTTCTTATTTTCCTAAGCTGATAAGAGATAAAGAAAATTTTTATTTGGAGCTGGTAGATAATTTATGGAAAGAAAATGATTTGAGCTGTTATGTGGCTGCTTTATGAGGAGTATTTTTCAGGTAGCATAATGCAATACTATTTAAAAAAATAAGAATATATATGATGATGCAAATGAGCATTTTGGGCTGTATTTTATAGATATGGAATTAAATCCGTTTACTAAGTTTGAAGAAATTAGCGAAGATATAAAAGCTCTGGACAAAATGCAGGAAATACTTCAAGATAATGAAAAATATAAAATATTTAATAAATCTTAGAAATAATACTAAAAAGATAGAATTGGAAAAGACAGATATATTTTATTTATCAAAAATCTTTATATAAACGTCTTAAATTCAAAGAAATGTTTAATATAACATCAGATATTTATTCCTATTCAGTAATTGCATACTGGCTTATAAATATAGATCATTCACTTAACTTGTCACACAATATTCCTTTAGAGTTATTGTGGAATACTTGTAGTAAATATTCTATAGATACCTGACAAGCCTTATGTATACTTGCTTTTTAGGAAATAGAACAGGTTATATAGAATATGTTAATAATAATATAGAATCTATTTTGAAATATTTTGCGAGACACGACCGGATCATTAAAAAAATATACATTGATAAGGGTAAAAACGAAGTTTATGTTAATTATATTCTATTACCTAGTGAAATAGGTAATGGAAATGAGGAAAGTGTTTCCAGGTTGAATTATGTATGTAAAATGCTACCAATATTCAGTACGTATTAGTGCTGACGCAATTAAACCTAATATAGATATGTTATCATTTTGTGATATTATAGATGATGCACATAAGACTATACCATTAAGAAATCTTGTAATTAGATTTCATAAAGAATTTGCATCTCTTTGGAGTAAAACATTACTTAGTAATTATGAAAGTGATAGTGTTTATGATTGGTTAGAATATTGGTTTAGTATTAGATCTGATGTTGTGAATATATATAAAGATATTATTATATATATTCAAAAAAATATTACAGAAAAAAATTATAATAGCTAATTATGTTGAAATACAGAATATTACTATTAATTTTGTTTTTTTCCTATGGATAAAATAAATAAAAAAATTTCTATGGAGTATAGATATCCATTTGAAGATAGACCGTTTGATGAAAAAGGCAAATTTACCGGAGGGATTTGGTAAAATAAAAAGTGAATTTTTTTCAAAGTATAGTAAATTTCAACAACCAATTTTTGGGACTATTATCTAAGGATAAAGATAAATCAAGACTAGCCTTAATTAATTTACATAATGCGATTTTAAAGATTGAAATAATGCAAGAATATTTTTGGCTGTATGCATTTTTGAACATAAAAATATTGGTAAAAGAAAAATCAAGAACTTTGTATAAATGAAAAAAATATATCAAGAATTAATTGATATATGTATGTATTACAAGGAACATGCTCCTAATAAATACTTCAATAAGTTTCAGGTAAAAAAACTTGGAATAAAAAAAGAAGAGAGGATAAGCTAATTGCAGCGGAGAATGCATTGAAGGAATTAGTACATAAATATTATGTGAGTTTTCCATATAAAAGATTACTTTGAAGATGTATTAAGTTATTATCCCATTATGATAAAAAAACTTTTAATATTTTTTTGATATTAATGAGTGTTTGAATATGTTAAAATTATGTGTTCCGTTTGCAGAGCTTGAATACACATATTTGATAGTTATATTTTATGATGAAAACAGTATTGTAAAAGAGAATGGTTTGAAGATTCCAAAAGACCTGCCTAAAAAAACATTAAGAGAGAGTATTGAAAGTGGAGAAGATAAATTTGCAGAAACAAGATTTTCTAATCCATTACCAGTAGAGATTACAACAAATATTATAAGTTGTTTTGAGGGTAAGTACTTTATTGAAAAAAATACTATAGACAACAGTAAGTTAGAATGTATAGGGTGAACTTTTTGTGGGCAATTTCAAAAATCGAGACAGATAATGGTGGGAGATGAGGATAAAGAATATCTATTTAAGCTCGAATATGAGTATAAACGTAATGTAGAGGATATACTTAGAAGTATAAAAGGTAGCATTACAAATGATAAATATTTATTTATAGAAAACTTATGTAAAGAAGTTTTTTTGAAGGTGCTATTTTTTTCTGGATAGTGAAATTAGTAAATTTTATGAATACTTAATATCATCTGCAGACATTAAGTTAGTATAGATATATAATAATAACTAGTATTATATAGTTTTAAATTCAATAATGCTTTTGATATTAATAAAGAGGAATATATTAGTATTGAATATACAGGAGGTATTTATGAAGCGTGAAAAATGCCCTATTTGTGGATACTATACTTTTTAAAGACGGTTTAGGACTTACATTTGATATTTGTCCTGTTTGCTTTTGGGAAGATGATATATTTGATTATGATGAGCCGGATGCCGACACGGGAGCTAACTGTGTAAGTCTTCAAGAAGCAAGAGAAAACTATTTAAAAATTGGGGCTATACATCCTAGTCTTAAAAAAATATGTCAGACCGCCTAAAAAAATGTGAGAAGGAATTAAAATAAGATTATACGCATGGAGGATACTTGAATAAAGAAAAAAATTCAATATAAAAGATAAAGAAATCACCCTATACAAGTCCTCTGATATAAATGCTCCTTTGATTGTTTTTAATACTTTTGAGGGTGACGGTGAAGGTGTATATAAAGAATTACGGAATATGGGCTGCACTTCCATAAATTTACTTGTGATTGGAAATATTGATTGGAATCATGATATGTCACCATGGTATATGCCTTCAATCTATTCTAAAGAGAAATCTTTTAGCGGCGGTGCAGATGAGTATCTGAAATTACTTATAGAGGAGATTTTACCGAAAGCAAAGGAGCTGATAGAGGGAGTGCCTAAATTTACAGGGATTGCCGGATATTCACTTGCAGGACTTTTTGCTGTTTATGCTATGTATAAAACTGATGTATTTGACATGGTGGCATGTATGTCAGGCTCACTTTGGTTTAGTGACTTTATAGAATATTGTAAAAGAAATGAGTATAAGAGGTTGCCATATAAAATCTATTTTTCGCTGGGGGACAAAGAGGCAAATACACGCAATCCTGTATTAAAAACTGTACAGGATAAAACAATAGAGCTTTCAGAGTATTTTAAGAGCCTTGGAACTGATGTGATATTTGAATTAAACCAGGGTAATCATTTCACAGATACGATTCTTCGCAGTGCAAAGGGAATAAAGGCAATATTATAGTTTTTATTAAAAATTAAAATGTAGAAAGATATATAGAAAAATATAGGAGGTTTTATATGGAGAATACAATGAGTGTTGCAACGGCTTTAGACAGCATGTTTTATGAAAAAAACGGCAAACATATGGATGAGATGAGAATGCATAAGCTTATGTATTTTGCACAAAGAGAATCTCTAATGTATAATAATGAACCTCTGTTTGATGCAATTTTTTATGGATGGAAATATGGGCCGGTGCTAAAAGAGGTCAGATCTGAGTTTAAAAAGAAATCGGGCTTTGAAGGTTCATTAAATTTGCAGTCTCAAGTCTCGAAGGATACAAGGGGTTTACTGAGAAGAGTCTTTAATAGATATGGAAGTTTGTCACCATGGAAGCTTAGTGCTTTATCACACGAAGAATTTTCGTGGAAGATGGCCAGATCAGGTCTTTATTATGAAGATAACGGTAATATAGCATTATCACTTGCTGCAATGAAGGTGGATGCTCAAAGAGAACTTATGAATAGAAAGTAGGTAGTTGTACAGGGGGTATTACTATTAAAATTGAAGAGAAACGAAAATACTTCAAAGACCTTAAATGTGAGGTATTAACATTTAGTAAGGAAAACAAAGAAATACTGAATGGATTCATTTCAAAAAACAAAAATAATACACTTGAAAGATATATAAAAAATGAGGCATGGGAAGAGGACTTAAATGGAGAAACAAGAGTATATCTTGTTAAAGATAAATCTGGAGATATTGTTGTTTTCTTTTCGTTAAGATGTGGGCTATTGGTGGAAGAAGATTCAGCTGAGAAATTACCTGAAGATAAACAAAATTTTGTTGATACTGTTGTTGACAGTATTTTAAAAAAATGATACAAATACAGAGAAATATTTGTATGAATATGGTTGTGAATGTTATGAGTATAAAGAGTGCGATCATCTGTTTGAAATAGCGAAGAATATAGTTCATAGTAAAAATGAGTCTAAAGATATCGGACAGTTTAATACAATAAAAGTTCATAAGTGTATACCTGCGATAGAGGTGGCTCATTTATGTAAGAATGAATCATTTCCGGTACCACAAGAGCTTGATATACCAATAGGTTTTGGAGTTTTCTGGGAAATTATAGTTCCTTTGGTTATTGATGCAGCGGAAATAGTAGGATGTAAGTATGTTTATCTTTTTGCAGCGGATAGAACAGATGAACAAAGAGAAGATATAGATAGAAAGCTGGTATCCTATTATAAGAACCACTTTAAGTTTGCAGAGTGCAAAGAAACTGTTAAGTTTATAAAGCCCGAATATGATAATTACTGTTGTGGACTGATTCAAGAAGTGGCAGAGTTAAAAACAAATAGAGAAGCCATCTGGACTGAATTTTCGGATATATCTATGTGATTTATATTTTTTGTATAAGAAAGAGGCTGCGTACTAATCATTACTATGATGTGACTTAGTGCAACGGCCTTTTTTAATACCTAATTTTCAATGTAGAAAAAGGGAAGTACCCTTACCGGGGTTAGATTTTGTAAACCTCTACCTTCTGTGACGGAAGTTTGATAAAATTAATGTATTTGGGGAAAAATAAATGCTTTTATAGACGTTTGATTGGGGCTAAGAATTTTGCATTACGCACTTATGTTGACGCTTACATAGGATACAGATATAATGAAGCTAAATTCTAAAATTTGAAGGGAAAATAGTATGATTGATTATACTGAGGGAGCAGGAGTACAGTATCATATCGGAGTAGGTAAAGGCGAAGTGGGAAAGTATGTTATACTTCCGGGAGATCCGAAAAGATGTGAGAAGATTGCGGCATATTTTGATGATGCGAAGCTTGTGGCGGACAGCAGAGAGTTTGTGACATACACAGGGTTTTTGGACGGTGAGAAGGTATCGGTAACATCTACAGGTATAGGCGGTCCGTCGGCGGCTATAGCACTTGAAGAACTTGTAAGGTGCGGTGCGGATACATTTATCAGAGTGGGTACCTGTGGAGGTATGAAGCTTGATGTATGCGGCGGAGATCTTATTATAGCAAACGGTGCCATAAGGATGGAGGGTACCAGTAAGGAGTATGCGCCGATAGAGTTCCCGGCGGTGGCGGATTTTGAGGTGTTGAGTGCGCTCAAGGAAGCCGCCGATGAGCTTAAGTTTAAGTCACATATAGGAGTGGTACAGTGTAAGGATGCTTTTTACGGTCAGCATGAGCCTGAGAATAAGCCTGTAAGCTATGAGCTTATGGATAAATGGGAAGCGTGGTTAAGACTTGGCACACTTGCTTCAGAGATGGAGTCTGCGGCACTTTTCACTGTAGCTTCATATTTGGGAGTAAAAATCGGATCTATTTTTTTGGCAATTGCCAATCAGGAAAGAGCCAAAAAGGGTCTTAGCAATGAGCAGGTACATGATACAAGTGCCGCTATCAAGACAGCTGTGGAAGCTATCAGAATAATGATAAGGAAAAATAAAAATATCTAAATCTTATTTAAATATAACAACTTGATTACAAATAACTTATGGTTTATACTTAAATTGGTATTTTTTATTTAATGTTTGTTCATTTTAAGGAGGAAAAATGAAGAAAAGATTATTGGCTATCGCTATGGCAACACTTATGGGATTTTCACTTGTAGCTTGCTCATCAGGCTCATCAGAACCTAAGGTAGACGGCTCTTCAAAGGCTGAGGAAAGCAAAGACGGAGAGAGTAAGGCTGACGAGAGCAAGGCTGATGCAGGTGAGAAGAAGGCTGCAACAGACTTTAAGGTAGGTATGGTTACCGATGTGGGCGGTGTTAACGACGGTTCATTCAACCAGTCGGCTTGGGAAGGTCTTCAAAGAGCACAAAAGGAACTTGGTATTCAGGCAAAGTACTTGGAGTCAAAGACCGATTCGGACTATGTTCCGAACATCGAGACATTGGTTGATGATGACTATGACCTTATTATCTGTATCGGATATCAGCTTGCCGATGCGCTTAAGTCCGAGGCTGAGAAAAACCCTGATAAGAAGTTTGCTATTGTCGATGATTCATCAATAAAACTTGACAATGTAGCATGTCTTATGTTTGAGCAGGCACAGGCTTCTTACCTTGTAGGTTATGTTGCAGGAAAGACAACCAAGTCAAATACTGTAGGTCTTGTTATAGGTATGTCAACAGATACCATGAATGAGTTCGGATACGGATATCTTGCAGGTGTTAAGGATGCCAATAAGGATGCAACTATCTTACAGAACAATGTAAACAGCTTTGCAGATACAGGTGCAGGTAAGACAGCTGCCAACAACATGGTGGCCAACAAGGCTGACGTTATCTTCCATGCTGCAGGCGGTACAGGTCTCGGTGTTATTGACGGATGTAAGGAAGCAGGCATCTGGGCTATCGGTGTTGACTCCGACCAGTCAAAGGTTGCACCTAAGACTATCCTCACTTCAGCTATGAAGAGAGTTGACAATGCGGTATATGACGAGGCTAAGGCTGCACTTGACGGAGAGTACAAGTCAGGTGTTAAGACTTATACATTAAAGGACGGCGGTGTTGATATAGCACCTACAACAGACAACCTTGATCCTGAGGTTTTGAAGGAAGTTGAAGATGTAAAGGCTAAGATCATTTCAGGTGATATTGCAGTACCTAAGACAAAGGCTGATTTTGAAGCTAAGTACGGTGATATCTACGAGCTTGACTAAACAATGTATTCTATCGGGCAGCAATCTATTGCTGCCCCCCTTAAATATATCTATGAATTTCGTAGGTATATTTAAGGGTAAACCCTTATAGAATGGAGTAATATGAGAGATATCAACTTAGATAAAGTTAACAAAATCAGAGAGAGTATGCTTGATACCGTAAAGAGTCCGAGTCTTACTCATGAGCAGAAGGTGGCTACTATGGCCAATCATGCAGATTCACTTCTTGAAGTGCTTGATTTGCCTGAAGGTTTGGATGAGCTTCTTAATGCAGATATAGACAGGCAGTGTATTTGTGATTTGTTTGAGGGACACGCACCGCTAAGACCGAGATATATAATACCTGACTATGCAAAGTTTATGAGAGAGGGAAGCAAGTTTTTGCAGCTTGATCCTCCCAAGGATTTGTATGAAGCATTGAATTCACTGCTTATTTTCTATCGCCATGTTCCGAGCGTAACCAATTTCCCTGTTTATGTAGGACAGTTGGATGAACTTTTGGATCCTTTCGTACAGGATATGGACAGAGATTTGGCAAAGAAGATGATAAAGCTGTTCTTTATAAATATGGACAGAACTATTTTGGACTCATTCTCACACGCAAATATCGGACCTAAGGACACATTGGCGGGAAGAATAATACTTGAGGTGGAGGCCGAGCTTGAGCAGGCGGTACCGAATATCACATTGAAGTATGACCCTGAGGTGACAAGTGACGAGTTTGCACTTATGGCGATAAATACCGCACTTCACAGTGCAAAGCCTTCATTTGCAAACCATAAGATGTTTTGCAGTGAGCTTGGAGAAAAGTATGTTATTGCAAGCTGCTACAACGGACTTTTGCTTGGAGGCGGTTCATATACACTTGCAAGAATGATATTGGGAAATATTGCAAAGAGAGCGAAGAATATCGAAGACTTTAAGACAAACACTCTGCCATATGTCATGGATATTATGGCTAGATATATGGATGAAAGAATAAAGTTTGAGGTGGAGGAGAGCGGTTTCTTTGAAAACAATTTCCTCGCAAAGGAAGGCTTTATAAGCAGAGAGAGATTCTCCGCCATGTTCGGTCTTGTAGGTCTTGCCGAGGCCGTAAATATTCTTCTTGAAAAAGAGGGAATAGAGGGCAGATACGGTCACAGCGAGGTAGCCGATAAGCTGGCGGTAGAGATAATGGATATAATAGATGATTTCAATAAAAATCATTTCAATAAGTACTGTGAGGGCACAGACGGACATTTCTTACTTCACGCACAGGTAGGTATTGCAAGTGATGTCAAGGTATCACCGGGAACAAGAATACCGATAGGTGAGGAACCTACAAATCTTTTGGATCACCTTAAGCATTGTGCCAAGTTCCACAAATATTTCCCTTCAGGAACAGGTGATATATTCCCTATAGACCTTACCGTACACAAGAATCATGAATATGTACTTGATATTATAAAGGGTGCCATGAAAGAAAATATCAGATACCTTTCATTCTATTCTTCAGACTCCGATGTAATCAGAATTACAGGATATCTTGTAAAGAGATCCGAGATAGAGAAGCTTGAAAAGGGCGAGAGTGTGCTTCAGGATACTACGGCACTCGGTATGGGCGCAAAGCATAACGGCAAGATACTTGAGAGGAAAGTTCGCTAGTGTACAGTGCCGATGTCAACAAGATAATACCTTTCAGCAGTGTGGACGGACCGGGCAACAGAACAGCCATATTTTTGCAGGGCTGCAATTTTAACTGTAAATACTGTCACAATCCGGAGACAAGAAATCTTTGCATAAATTGTATGGATTGTGTGCCTACCTGTCCCACAGCCGCACTTAGCAATAAAGACGGCAAGGTGGTCTTTGAACCGCAAAAGTGTATAGCCTGTGATACCTGTATCAAGGTTTGCAAGCACGGTGCAACTCCGAGGATTGTCAGGATGACCTCTAAAGAGACCTTTGATAAGATATGTGAAAATGTACCTTTTATCAGAGGGATTACTTTTTCGGGAGGTGAATGCAGCCTGTATCCTGATTTTATGAGAGAGGTATTTACTCTTTGTAAGCAGGCAGGGTTAGGTACAATGATTGACAGTAACGGAGGCATAGACTTTAGAAAGTTTAACGGCTTATTGGAAGTTTGTGATGGAGTGATGCTTGATATTAAAGCGTATGATTATAATGAACATATAAAGGTTACCGATGTCGGAAATGATATTGTACTGGATAATGCAAGATATTTGGCGGGGATAGGCAAGCTTTTTGAAGTAAGGACTGTGGTTGTACCTGAGCTTTTTGACTTTAGAAAGACTGTTGAGGACACATCAAGGGAGCTGGCTCCTTTCCTAAAAAATATCAAAATATAAGGTATAAGATTATCGCGTACAGGAAAAAAACGGTGTAAGAAAAAGAATACAGAGACTTTAGAAGTCCGACAAATGAAGAGATGAATGAAGCTAAAGATATAGCAATAAAGAACGGTTTTAGTGATATTGTGCTTATATAGCAAGTATATAAAAAGACCTGATGATAAGGAGGGAGAATGGACACAGCTGTCGAAATGCAAAATATAGTCAAGAAGTTTGGCGATTTTGTTGCAAAATGATGGTATCAATCTCACGGTAAAAAGGGAGAGGTTCATGCTATTTTGGGAGAGAACGGTGCAGGTAAATCCACACTTATGAATATTTTATACGGTTTATACCATCCCACTTCAGGAAAAATATTCATAGACGGTAAAGAAACCGCCATAGGTACTCCACAAAGAGCGATAGATTTGGGAATAGGAATGGTGCATCAGCATTTTATGCTTATACCTCCGTTTACCGTTACCGAAAATATTGCTCTGGGCATGGAAGATACCAAGGGACTTGTATTGGATTTGAAAAAATCAAGAGAAAAGATAGTGGAACTTTCCCAAAAAAATACGGTTTGGCAGTGGATCCGGACGCCAAGATTGAGGATATCTCTGTAGGTATGCAGCAGAGGGTGGAGATTTTGAAGGTATTATACAGAGGTGCAAAGACTCTTATACTTGATGAGCCTACCGCTTCACTTACACCGCAGGAGATACTTGAACTTATAGATATCATAAAGAGTCTTACAAAGGACGGAAAGTCCGTAATACTTATCACACATAAGCTGAAGGAAATAAAGGCCTGTGCCGATTCATGTACTATCATAAGACACGGAAAGTATATAAATACTGTAGATGTAAAGAACACAAGTGAGAGCGAACTGGCCGCAATGATGGTAGGTAGAGATGTCTCATTCAGCGTAGAGAAAGAAAAAAGAGAGCCGGGAGAGGTGGTACTTTGTGTGAAGGATCTTTGTGCAAAGGATTACAGGAAGGCGGATATACTCAAATCTCTTTGTCTTGATGTAAGAAGAGGTGAGATAGTAGGTATTGCCGGAGTGGACGGTAACGGACAGTCCGAATTGGTGGAGATACTTACAGGACTGAAAAAGGCGGAGTCGGGAAGCGTTACGATACTTGGAAAGGATGCCTTTAATGTAACACCGAGACAGAGTTTTGATATGGGTATTACAAGTATACCTGAGGACAGGCAAAAGCACGGACTTGTACTTGATTTCAGTGTGGCGGAAAACCTTATACTTCAAAACTTTGAGAATGAGCCTTTCTCAAAAAACGGCATACTTAATGAGAAAAACATAGAGGCACATGCAAACAAGCTTATAGAAAAGTTCGATATCAGACCGAAAGACAGCGCCAAAAAGGCGGCAAAGACTTTATCGGGAGGAAATCAGCAAAAGGTAATCATAGCCAGAGAGGTGACTAACGATTCGGATCTTTGATTGCGGTCAATCCGACCAGAGGTCTGGATGTAGGTGCTATTGAGTTTGTGCACAGATATCTGGTGGAGCAAAGGAATAAGAATAAGGCGGTTTTATTGGTATCATTTGAGCTTGACGAGATTATGAACCTTTCAGACAGGATTGAGGTTATATTCGGAGGCCAGATTACAGGTGAAGTCATGGGTGAGGATGCCGATGAGAAGGAACTTGGACTTTTGATGGCAGGAGGAAAAAAAGATGAGTAAGAAAAACGGTATACTTTCAAGCAATGCTTTTTATACTCTTTTATCAATAGTATTGGGGTTTATAGTAGGTGCAATTTTACTTTCAGTGGCAAAGATAAATCCTTTAGAAGCGTACAGACAGCTGTTAAAAGGAGTTTTCGGTAAGCCTAAGTTTATGATTTGGTGTCTTATATATGCCGCTCCGCTTATATTTACAGGACTTAGTGTGGCTTTTTCATTTAAGACAGGCGTATTTAATATAGGTGCCGAAGGACAGTTTGTAGTAGGTTCTCTTACCGCCTGTGTAATAGGTATTCTTATAAAAGCACCTGCAATTATACATATACCGCTTTGTTTTATAGGTGCCGCACTTGCAGGAGGTATCTGGGGAGCGATAGTGGGTCTTCTTAAGATAAAAAAAGGTGTGAACTGAAGTATTGTCATATATTATGTTTAACTGGATTGCATTCTATCTGTCAAATTTTATAGTGAATTTGACTGTAATACATAAGGAAAGCGGCGGTGAGGCTACAAAAGATATTGCAGGTACTGCAAGAATTCTGGCGCCTAAGTCTATAATAGAGGCAACCGGTGCATCCGCTGCAAACTGGGGCTTTATAATAGCTGTTGTATTTGCAATAATTGTTTGGTTTGTGATAAATAAGACTACACTCGGATTTAAGCTTCGTGCGGTAGGTTTCAGTAACACAGCCGCACAGTATGCAGGTATAGATACGGGAAAATCATTCCTTACCGCAATGGCGTTTTCAGGAGCTTTGGCAGGTATCGGAGGTGCGATACAGCTGATGGGTATGAGCGGAAGAATATCACAGTTTTCAGGTCAGGAAGGATACGGTTTTCAGGGGATTACCGTAGCGCTGATAGCTTCTTCAAATCCGATAGCATGTATATTTGCAGGTATCTTCTACGGTGCTATGAAGTATGGCGGAAGTAAGCTTTCACTTGTAAATGCACCTTCAGAGGTTGTGGATATTATAATGGGTGTAATCATATTGTTTATTGCAATATCAAGTTTGTTCAGAAGTATTTTCTTGAATCACGGAAAGAAGGGAGCGGTATAATGGAAGTTTTAATAAAGGATTTAGGGCTTTTGATAAATGCTATATTGATAGCAACTCCTCCGCTTCTTTTGGCGGCTCTGGGATCATGTTTTTCGGAGAGAAGCGGTGTTATAAATATCGGTATTGAAGGTATGATGACAATAGGCGCTTTTATAGGAGCCTGTGTAGCGTATTTCAGCGGAAACGGTTGGCTCGGATTTTTTGCAGGAGGACTTAGCGGTGCAATACTTGGTGTTATTCATGCGGTTGCCTGTATACAGTTCGGAGCGGACCAGACTATATCGGGTACAGCAATAAACTTTATAGGTCCGGGACTTGCGGTATTCCTCTGTAAGGCGATATTTGACAACTCGTCGGATTCACCTGCACTTGATACGGCTTCAAAGCTGCCTAAGCTCTTTGACGGAATGTTCCCTTCAGGATCTTTCGGATACAATGTTTTTTCAACATATATTGTAGCTTATCTTAGTTTTATATTGGTTGCCGTAGTATGGTTTGTATTTTATAAGACAAAGTTCGGAATGCATCTTAGAGCTGTGGGAGAGCATCCTCAGGCTTGTGCCACTTTGGGAGTTAATGTATATCGTACAAGATATATCTGTGTAATACTTTCAGGATTCCTTGCAGGACTTGGAGGAGCTTTTGTTACATTGGCTACAGTAAGTCAGTTCAGACCGGCGGTAATAGTAGGACAGGGCTTCATTGCCATTGCGGCGGTTATTTTCGGAAAGTTTAAGCCTCAGGGAGCATTCAAGGCTTGTCTGCTCTTTGGACTTTGTAACGGTATCAAGGCTTTGCTTGGAGCAGGCAATGCGGCATCACCGAACCTTGTGTCAATGATTCCGTATGTGGTTACAATACTTGCACTGGTATTTGTGGTAGGAAGTACAAGAGTGCCGGCGGCAAACGGTAAGCCTTTCTTAAAGGCAAGATAGGGGGAAAGATGTTATCAACAAAATTATTTGATCATACAATATTGAAGGCGGACGCCACAAGAAAAGATGTAAAAAGAGTATGTGATGAGGCTATGGCATACAGTTTTTGTTCGGTATGTGTGAACTCATACTATGTGCCTTATGTTGCAAATCTTTTGCACGGAAGTGATGTAAAGATTTGCAGTGTGGTAGGATTTCCTTTGGGTGCAATGTCTACAAGGGCAAAGGCGCTTGAGGCAAAGATTGCCGTGATGGACGGTGCCGATGAGATAGATATGGTAATAAATGTCGGCGCACTTAAGGACAGAGATTATTCCGTTGTTTTGGAAGATATTAAGGCTGTAAAAGAAGCTTGTGGAGAGAATGTTTTAAAAGTTATTATAGAGACCTGTCTGCTTACCGATGATGAGAAGGTAAAGGCATGTGAACTTGCAAAGGAAGCAGGTGCCGATTTTGTAAAGACTTCTACAGGTTTTAGTAGCGCCGGTGCAAATGTTGAGGACGTCAGACTTATGAGAGAGACTGTAGGCCCTGATATGGGTGTAAAGGCCAGCGGCGGAATACATGACAAGGAGTTTGCCAAGGAATTGGTGGATGCAGGTGCCAACAGGCTTGGAACAAGCGCAACCATTGAGATAGTGGAATCAGCCTTTTATGATATGGGTTAATTTATGAATAAAGAAGAAATTTTAAAGTTGCCCAAGCTTGACTTACATTGTCATCTGGACGGCTCACTTTCAAAGACCTTCCTTGAAAATACACTTGGAAGAAAGTTCAGTATAGATGAACTCTCAGTCAGTATGGAGTGTTCAAGTTTGGTGGAATATCTTGAGAAATTTGATATTCCGCTAAGCGCTATGAATTCAAAGGAAAATATAAAGCAGGCCGCCGTTGAGGTGATGAAGCTTGCAGCGGATGAAAATGTAAGGTATATCGAGATAAGGTTTGCACCGCTTTTATCGGTTACGGACAGCCTAAGCATTGAAGATGTTATAGAGTCCGTAATAGCAGGTATCAATGAGGGTAACAGGCTTTACGGTATATATGGAAATGCCATATGCTGTGCTATGACTCACCATGATATAGAAGCAAGCAAGTCAATGTTTAAGGTCGCAAGAGAGTACTACAATGCAGGTGTTGCAGGACTTGACTTGGCAGGAGATGAGGCAAATCATCCTATAAAAAGAGTTTAGTGAGCTTTTTAAGTACGCCAAAGATCTCGGTATGAATTTTACCATTCATGCAGGTGAAGCCGGACCTAAGTCCAATATAGAGGGTGCTATAGAGTACGGTGCCAAAAGAATAGGACACGGTATCGCCATGAGAGATGATGAAAGAATTTTGAACCTTGCAAAGGAGAGAGGCATCGGTAGTTGAGATGTGTCCGATAAGCAATTATCAGACAAAAGCGGTAGGTAAGAAGGATATTTATCCTTATTCAGACTATATAAAAAGAGGTCTGCTTGCCACTGTCAATACCGATAACAGATTGGTGAGCAATACAAGCATTACCGATGAGATATTATTTTTGCAAAACAAAAATATGATAAAATGATACAGAGATATTGCAGGGAATAAAGAATGCAATAGAAGTTTCATTTGCAAGTGATGATATTAAAGATATGCTTTTAAAAGAGCTTGGCAAACAGGTATTATTATGAAGAAATATAAGAGAGTTTTTGTTGTTGTTTTGGATTCTTTGGGTATCGGTGCAATGCCTGATGCGGCTAAGTTTGGAGATGCAAATACCGATACCTTCGGACATATAGTAAGAGAATACGGAAAACTGAATATTCCGAATTTAAAGAAGCTCGGAATGTACAATCTTCATCCGGTTGAGGGAGAAAGCGGCGTGGAAAAGCCGATTGGAAGATTTTGCAGGATGGAAGAGATGAGTAACGGTAAGGATACTATGACCGGACACTGGGAGATGATGGGTCTTAGAATCGAAAAGCCGTTTCAGACATTTACAGATACAGGTTTCCCGAGGAACTTATAGACGAGCTTGAAAAAGATGCGGTAAGAGAGTAATAGGCAATAAGTCGGCTTCAGGTACAGAGATACTTGAAGAACTTGGAGAAGAAGAGATAAACACGGGAGCAATGATTGTATACACATCTGCCGATTCCGTAGCTTCAAATTTGTGGGAAATGAGGAGACTTTTGACCTTCAAAACTTATACAGATGCTGTGAGATTGCCAGAGAGCTGACAATGAAGGATGAGTGGAAGGTCGGAAGAGTTATTGCAAGGCCTTATATCGGTAAGAAAAAGGGTGAGTTTAAAAGAACTTCCAACAGACATGACTACGCACTTAAGCCTTTTGGCAGAACCGCTCTCAATGTATTAAAGGATAACGGACTTGATGTTATCTCCATAGGAAAGATAAATGATATATTTGTAGGAGAGGGTATCACAAAGGCGCTTCACTCAGACTCAAGTGTTCACGGTATGGAACAGACTATTGATATGCTCTCACAAGATTTTACAGGTCTTTGCTTTACGAATCTTGTGGATTTTGACGCACTTTGGGGCCACAGAAGAGATCCGATAGGCTATGCAAAAGAGATTGAGAAGTTTGATGAAAAGCTTGGTGAGTTCATTGAGAAGATGAATGATGACGATCTTTTAATACTCACTGCAGACCACGGAAACGATCCGACTCACACAGGAACTGACCATACAAGAGAGGCTGTATTCTTTATGTCATACTCAAAGAAGTTTGACTGCGGAAAACTGCTTGATACTACAAATACATTTGCGGTAATAGGTGCAAGTGTTGTCGATAATTTTGATTTAAAGATGCCTGAGGGTACTATAGGATACAGTATTTTAGATAAGCTATAAGGGAGGTTTTATGAATCCTATTTTTGAAAAAGTGAAAAAAAGTTATGACTACATAAGAACCGTCACAGATTTTACACCTGAGGTTGCACTGGTGCTTGGCTCAGGACTGGGTGAGTTTGCAAAGCATATGAAAGTGGAATGTGAGATACCTTATAGTGATATTGAAGGTTTCCCTGTATCCACTGTAGCAGGTCATGACGGAAGGTTCCTTTTCGGTACTGTAGAAGGTGTAAAGACAGTCATTATGAAGGGCAGAGTACATTACTATGAGGGCTACCCTGTAACAGATGTTGTACTTCCTACCAGACTTATGATTATGCTCGGCGCAAAGAAGCTTATACTTACCAATGCGGCAGGTGCTGTAAATACAGAATACAAGCCGGGAGATTTGATGCTTATTACAGACCATATCTCAATTATAGTTCCATCACCTCTTATCGGTCAGAATATTGAGGAGTTCGGCACAAGATTCCCTGATATGAGTCATGTATATTCACAGAGATTACTTGATGTTGCAAGAAATTCTGCCAAGGAAATAGGTATTACTTTAAGAGAAGGTGTTTATATGCAGTTTAGCGGCCCTGCCTATGAGACACCGGCAGAGGTGAAACTTGCAAGAATTTTGGGTGCCGATGCGGTAGGTATGTCAACAGCCATCGAAGCGATAGCCGCTAACCATATGGGGGCTGAGATTTGCGGTATCTCATGTTTTACAAATATGGCTGCCGGAATCCTTGACAAGCCGTTAGACCACAAGGAAGTATCGGAAGCGGCAAACAAAGTCTCAAATATCTTTGAAGGACTTGTAAAAAATATAATAAAGAATATGTAACAAAGGAGGCTGTGCGCCTCCTTTTTCGGACTGTATAATATTTGTATCAGATGCGTGTAAATAATGATTATGTAGCCGGCGACACAGTAATTAAACATGTAGATGAGCTTTTGATGCTAATGTCTGCAATGATAAAGGATGACAGATATAGACTTGTTCGTCCTCAAATACCGTTGTCTCTCATGTTGTAGTATTTACCTAATATGGAAGCTTAACTCCCTATGTTGCAGATAGGATTAATAATAACTTTATTAAAAAAAGGCATAAAAATCTTATCTGATACGAGATATTATATTCTATATACAATTGTGTTATAATAAGCATACAAAATTAAAGGAGGTTGCATTATGAATGCACATGATATTTTGAATAATCCCTTTTTAACTAAGGGAACTGCCTTTACACTTGAAGAGCGTAAAGAACTTGGCTTAGTTGGAGTTTTGCCACCTTATGTGCAAACTTTGGAGGAGCAAGCGGCACAAACCTATGCTCATTTTTCTAAAAAAGCAACAAACTTGGAAAAACGTTTGTTCTTGATGGAAATCTTCAATACTAATCGCACCTTGTTTTACTATCTTTTTAGCCAACACATTGCCGAATTCAATCCGATTGTTTATGATCCAACGGTTGCAACTACGATTGAAAATTACAGTGATTTGTTTGTTGATACGCAATATGCAGGCTATTTAGATATTAACCACCCTGAAAATATAGAAGCTACCCTTAAGAATGCGGCCGGAGACCGTAATATTAGACTTATTGTTGTGACAGATGCGGAAGCAATTTTAGGTATTGGTGACTGGGGAACCAATGGTGTGGATATTTCAGTTGGAAAGCTTATGGTTTACACAGGAGCGGCCGGTATTGACCCTGCAACTGTTTTACCTTTGGTCATTGATGCCGGAACTAACCGTAAAGAATTGCTGGAAAATCCTAACTATCTTGGGAACCGCCATGAGCGTGTACGTGGAGACCGTTATTATGATTTTATTGATCAGTTTGTACAAACAGCTGAACGACTTTTCCCTAAGCTCTACTTACACTGGGAAGATTTCGGTCGTCTAAATGCTGCCAATATTCTCAACAAGTACAAGGATAAAATTCCTACTTTCAATGATGATATCCAAGGAACAGGTATTGTCACACTGGGTGGTATTTACGGATCATTAGATATTAGTGGTGAAAAATTAACAGACCAAATCTATCTTTGCTTTGGCGGTGGAACAGCAGGTGCAGGAATTGCATCACGTGTTCTCAGTGAAATGATTACAGAAGGACTCTCAGAAGAAGAGGCTTACAAACGTTTCTTTATGGTAGATAAACAAGGTCTTCTTTTTGATGATATGGATGATTTGACACCTGAGCAACGTCCATTTGCAAAGAAGCGTTCTGACTTTGCTAATGCTGACAAGCTGACAGACTTGCTTGAAGTTGTAAAGACGGTTAAACCGACAATCTTGGTAGGAACATCAACACAACCTAATACCTTTACAAAAGAGGTTGTTGAGGCTATGTGTCAAAACACTGAGCGTCCAATTATTTTCCCGCTTAGTAATCCAACTGAGCTGGCAGAAGCAAGTGCTAAAGACTTGATTGAGTGGTCTGATGGAAAGGCTTTTGTAGCGACAGGAATACCTTCCGACAATGTGGATTATAAAGGGGTATCTTATCAGATTGGTCAGGCTAATAATGCTCTTATCTATCCCGGTCTGGGACTTGGAATGCTTGCTTCAGAAGCTAAGCTCTTGACAGATGAAATGATTGGTGCAGCTGCACATTCATTGAGCGGTATAGTTGATTCAGGTAAACCGGGTGCACCTGTCTTGCCGCCATTTGCTTATGTGGCAGAAGTTTCAAGTAAAGTAGCGGAGGCGGTTGCTAAAAAAGCTCAAGAGCAGGGATTGGCACAAAGTCAAGAAACCGATATGAAGAAAGCTGTCAGTGAACTTAAGTGGTATCCAAAGTACTAAGAAGTAGTATAGAGTATGGTTTTTTGACTTCAATTGAAAGTATTATTTCCATTATAGTCCTTATAATTTCGGGCTATTTTCTTTGCAGGTACGAGGAATTATAAGTACCCTTTGTTTTACCGGTAAATTATGGTATATTAACTACAAATGAAGCTGCGAAAAAGGGCAGATATGAGTGAAGAAAGTTTTAAAGAGTATCTGGAATCTTAACTGTTATCGATTTAAATATAAACTCACAGAAGCAAAATGAAAGTTTTGTTCTGTGAGTTTTATTATATGCGTAACTGTAGAGGTTTTGTATAACAGTAAAAATTTTTGATAGAAATGAATATTATTTCAATGCTTTTGCCCTTGTCTTTTTGTTGAATTCATTATAAAATAATAAAAGATTGTTTTGTATTTAACAATATAATTATACTGAGGTAATGGAGGTTAGTATATGGCTCAAACAGGCGTTTTGCCTATGAAACGAATTGAAGAATTGCTGGATACCGGAAGTTTTGTGGAAGTTGGCTCATATATAAGCGCAAGGAACACAGATTTCAATCTGTCACATAAAGATACCCCGAAGGACGGAGTGTATACAGGTTACGGTACGATTGACAGTAAGTTGGTATATATATACAGTCAGGATGCCGCAGTGCTTGGCGGATCTATAGGAGAGATGCACGCAAAGAAGATAGTTTTACTATATGATATGGCTATGAAGATGGGAGCGCCGGTTATAGGACTTATCGACTGTGCCGGACTTAGACTTGAAGAGTCATTTGACGCTTTGGATGCATTCGGACAGATATATGCGGCACAGACAAAGGCAAGCGGAGTGATACCGCAAATTCAGGCGGTCTTCGGTCTTAGCGGCGGCGGAATGGCCCTCAGCAACGGACTGAGTGATTTTGTATTTATGGAGCAGGATAAGGCAAGAGTATTTGTGAATTCACCTAATGCGATTGATAACAACTCTCAGGATAAAAACGACTATTCAAGCGCAAAGTTTCAGTCCGAGGCGACAGCACTTATAGATTTTATCGGAAATGAGAGTGAAATACTTTCAGGTATCAGAGAACTTATATCCATACTCCCTGCAAACAATGAAGATGATATGTCATATATTGAGTGCAACGATGATTTAAACAGAGTTACACCTGAGCTTGAAGCAAGTATAAAGGACCCTGCAGTTGCTGCAAAGATAATTTCAGACAGCTTTTATTTGCTTGAAGTAAAGAAGAATTTTGCAAAAGATATGTTCACGGGATTTATCAGACTCAACGGAAATACTGTAGGTGTTGTAGCAAACAGAAGAACTTTGTTTGATGAAAAAGGCGAGACTTTACAGGAATTTGACAATGTATTGTCACATCAGGGAGCGGACAAAGCTGCGGAGTTTATAAACTTTTGTGATGCCTTCAATATCCCGCTTTTGACATTGGTGGACGTAAAGGGATACAGAGCCACAAAATGCACCGAAAAGAGAATACCTAAGGCCGGAGCAAGGCTTACATATGCATATGCAAATGCTACAGTTCCTAAGGTAAGTCTGATAGTAGGTGATGCAATAGGCAGCGCTTCGCTTTCAATGAACTCAAAATCAATCGGTGCTGATATGGTATTTGCATGGGAAAGTGCAAAGATGGGCATGATGAATGCAAGTGAAGCAGTAAAGATCATGTATTCAAAAGAGATTGATGCAAGTGACGATGCGGTTGCAACTATTGAGGAAAAGACTAAGGAGTATGAGAATCTGCAAAACTCTGTGGTATATGCCGCAAGAAGAGGATATGTAGACGATATTATCACTGTAGCAGATACAAGAAAGAGAATTTTAGCCGCATTTGAGATGCTTTTCACAAAGAAGGAAGAAAATCCATATAAGAAGCACGGATCATTTTAGAGGTGAGTCATGAAGAGAATGAAAAGATTTTTATATTTATGTCTGTTTGTGATTGCAATGCTTACACTTGGTGCCTGCGGAAAGAAAAGTGACAGTGATACACAAATTCCCGCTCAGCTTAATGAACAGCTTAAGCAACAAGGTGAGGGGCTTTTAACTCAGCTCTATCAGATGGATGAGACTCAGCTTGCTCAGGTAACAGACAGTGCACAAAAAAGCGATCAGGCCGCATTCATAGAGGGACTTAAAGCTTTGAAGCAAGTAAAGAGACGGTAGGAGCTTTGAAGGAAATTGATGATACTAAGGTTACATTTTCAGACGGTAACTATGTCGTTAAGATAAAGTATACCGGAGATAAGAGAAAGTCGGAGATGACGCTCGGATTTGATTCAAAGACCAATAATGTATCTGTATTTTCCATTACACCTAAGTACAGTGTGGCTGAAAACATGGAAAAGGCCGCATTAAATACAGTGCTTGGAATGGGAACAGTGTTTGTTATACTTTATTTTTCATATCATTCTTAATAAGTTTGTTTAAGCATATCAATACATTTGAAAATAAGTTAAAGTCAAAAGCGATAAAAAGAGCCTGTAAAAAGAAGTAGTCGATGTAAAAACTGAAGATGAGAATCTTTGTGACGATTTGGAATTGGTAGCGGTGATTACGGCGGCTATAGCCGAGTTTAGCGGAAATGATGCGTCAAGCTTAATTGTTCGCTCAATAAAGAGAGTTAAGAGATAGTGGAGGTTAAAATGAAAAATTATACTATTACGGTAAACGGTAAATCATATGAAGTATCTGTAGAAGAAAGAGGAGGGGCGTCAACTCCTGTTACAACCGCGGCTGCACCTGTAGCACCTGTCGTTAAGGCTGCGCCTGCATCAAACGGCAGTGAAGGCAGAGTAAAGGTTGTCGCACCTATGAGCGGTAAAATCCTCGGAGTAAAGGTAAGTGTAGGACAAGCGGTTAAAAAAGGTGAAGTAGTGGCTGTTTTAGAGGCTATGAAGATGGAAAATGATATAGTGGCACTTGAGGACGGCACTATTGCAAGTATAAATGTAAATGTTGGAGACAGCGTTGAGACTAATCAAACTCTTGTAACAATCAACTAGTAACCGGAGGAGAAAAATGGATTATATATTAAATACATTATCCAATTTGATTGCTCAGACTGCATTCATGAATCTTACCTTCGGCAATCTTATAATGATTTTTGTTGCCTTTATATTTCTGTATTTGGCAATCAAAAAGGGATTTGAGCCGCTTTTGTTGGTTCCGATTGCCTTCGGTATGTTACTTGTAAATATCTACCCTGATATAATGATAAAGCCTGAGAATTCTACAAATGGAGTGGGCGGTCTGCTTCATTACTTCTATGTTTTGGACGAATGGAGTATATTGCCTTCATTGATATTCATGGGTGTAGGAGCACAGACGGATTTCGGTCCGCTGATTGCAAATCCCAAGTCGTTCTTACTTGGTGCGGCTGCACAGTTCGGAATCTATGCGGCTTACTTTATAGCAATACTTATGGGATTTAACGATAAGGCCGCAGCGGCTATATCTATTATAGGTGGTGCCGACGGACCTACTTCAATATTCCTTGCAGGTAAGCTCGGACAGACTGAGTATCTAGGACCTATTGCGGTGGCTGCATATTCATATATGGCACTTGTGCCTATAATTCAGCCGCCTATTATGAAGTTCTTTACCACAGATGAGGAGAAGAGAATCAAGATGGAGCAGCTTCGTCCTGTATCACAGCTTGAGAAGATACTTTTCCCTATAATAGTTACGGTAGTGGTATGTCTTATACTTCCTACTACAGCTCCGCTTGTAGGTATGCTTATGCTCGGTAATCTTTTCAAAGAGAGCGGTGTTGTAAAGCAGCTTACAGAGACTGCTGCAAATGCAATGATGTATATCGTAGTTATCTTACTTGGAACCAGTGTTGGTGCCACTACAAGTGCGGAGGCTTTCCTAAAGGTTACAACATTAAAGATTGTGGCTCTCGGACTAATAGCATTTGCCTTCGGTACCTGGGCAGGAGTTGTATTCGGCAAGATAATGTGTAAGGTTACAGGCGGTAAGGTAAATCCGCTTATCGGTTCTGCCGGAGTATCTGCGGTGCCGATGGCGGCAAGAGTTTCACAAAAGGTAGGTGCGGAGTATGACCCTACAAACTTCCTTTTGATGCATGCTATGGGACCTAATGTGGCAGGTGTTATCGGTACGGCTGTAGCGGCAGGAACCTTTATGGCAATATTTGGAATAGTATAAGGAGGGATTATGGCAGAAATTAAGAAAAAGCCTGTTCAGATAGTTGAGACCGTGCTTCGTGACGCACATCAGTCTTTGGTAGCTACCAGAATGACTACAGAACAGATGCTTCCTATAATAGATAAGATGGATAAAGTAGGATACAGAGCTGTAGAATGTTGGGGTGGTGCTACGTTTGACGCCTCACTGAGATTTTTACATGAAGATCCGTGGGAAAGACTTCGTAAGTTCAAAGATGGATTCAAAAAAATACCAAGCTTCAAATGCTCTTTAGAGGGCAGAATATCCTGGATACAATCATTATGCAGATGATGTTGTAGAGTACTTCGTTCAAAAAGTCGGTTGCAACGGTATTGATATCATTCGTATATTTGATGCGCTCAATGATATAAGAAACTTAAAGACAGCTGTAATGCTGCAAACAAGGAAAAATGCGGAAGTTCAGATAGCACTTTGCTATACTTTGGGTGATGCATATACACTTGATTATTGGAAGGATATTGCAAAGAGAATTGAGGACATGGGTGCGGATTCACTCTGTGTTAAGGATATGGCGGGTCTTTTGACACCGTATGCGGCAGAGGAGCTTATCACAAGCCTTAAGGAATCTACGAAGCTGCCTATAGAGCTTCACACTCACTATACTGCAGGTCTTGCATCAATGTCACTTCTAAAGGCGGTGGAGTCAGGTTGTGATATTATTGATACTGCAATTTCACCTTTTGCACTGGGCACTTCACAGCCTGCTACAGAGGTTATGGTGGAAACATTTAAGGGAACACCTTATGATACAGGTCTTGATATAAATCTTTTATCTGAGATAGCAGACTACTTCAGACCTATCAGAGAAGAGTTTTTAAAGAGCGGACTTCTAAACCCTAAGGTACTCGGTGTGAATATCAATACATTAAAGTATCAGGTTCCGGGAGGTATGCTTTCAAACCTTATCAATCAGCTTAAAGAAGCCGGAAAAGAAGATAAGTACAGAGAGGTTTTGGAAGAAATCCCAAGAGTAAGAAAAGACTTCGGCGAGCCGCCGCTTGTTACACCTTCATCACAGATAGTGGGCACACAGGCTGTTATGAATGTGCTTTCAGGCGAAAGGTATAAGATAGTTCCGAAGGAGTCCAAGAAGATAATGCTTGGAGAGTTCGGACAGACTATCAAGCCGTTTAATAAAGAAGTACAAAAGAAGATAATAGGAGATGAGAAGCCTATTACCTGCAGGCTCGGCAGATCTTATTGCGCCACAGCTTCCTGAATTTGAGAAGCAGGTTGCAAAGTGGAAAGAGCAGGATGAAGATGTGCTTACATATGCACTTTTCCCAAAGGTAGCTGAGGAGTTCTTTGAGTACAGAGCAGCACAAAAGACAAAAGTGGATATGACTAAAGCAGACAAAGAAGCAGGAGCATATCCGGTATAGGTAAATAGTATTCAAAAATCCCTTTACTTAATGTGGGGGATTTTTATGTAATTGAAAATGAGAGAAATAAAGAGAAAAGTTTTAAAAACAATTTAGCAGTGCCAGAATTATTCTGTTTGGATTTATTATTATGATATTTGTAGGGGCAAGTATTCTAAGTTTGCCTATTTCATCAAGAAGCGGAGAATTTACACCGTTTATAGATGCTTTTATTTACAGCTACAAGTGCAAGCTGTGTTACAGTTCTATAGTATATGACACCGCTACACATTGGTCGGTATTTGGGGAAAATTATAATAATAGCTATGATACAATGCGGAGGACTCGGTGTTGTAACGATGTTAACCGTATTTACTCAGGTTACAGGAAAAAATAGGACTAAGAGACAGAGCCACATTACAAAAGCGCACTTTCAGCACCGCAAATTGGCGGTATTGTCAGACTTACAAGTTTTATATTTAAAGCGACTATTATTATAGAGATGATTGGTGCACTCTTATGTTCCCAAGGTTTATGAAAGATTTTGGGATAACAAAGGAATATATTATTCTGTATTTCATTCTATATCTGCATTTTGTAATGCAGGTTTTGATTTGATGGGTGATGTAAGCAAATTTTCATCTTTGACAAAGTATCAATCAGATATAATGATAAATGTAACAATAATGTTATTGATACTGATAGGAGGTCTGGGTTTTCTTATATGGAAGGATATATTTGATTACAGGTTTGATATAAAAAGATATTCCACTCAAACTAAGATAGTGCTTACAATGACATTTATTTTGGTATTGTTTCCGTCTATATTATTTTTCTTTACAGAATTTAGCGGATTGGACATCAAGACAAGAGTGCTCTCAAGTTTATTTCAGGCGGTTACACCAAGGACTGCAGGATTTAATACTATAGATTATACGAAGTTCAGCGACAACGGTATAGCAATGACTGTTATATTAATGCTTATAGGCGGAGGTTCAGGTTCTACCGCCGGAGGTATTAAGATGAGCACCGTATTTATTTTAGCTGTTACAATGTGTTCCATTTTAAAACAGGACAAGGAAGTAGCGGTATTTAAGAAAAGAATTGAGCCGGATATAATAAAAAATGCAGTTGCTGTACTGGTTTTGGATGTTGCTTTATTTATAGCAGGGTCCATGCTGATAAGCGGTATAGAGGGATTTTCGCTGAAAGAAACAATGTTTGAGTGTGCATCCGCAGTTGCAACGGTCGGCTTAACTTTGGGAATTACCCCAAGTCTTGGAACAGTTTCAAAACTTTTATTAATATGTATGATGTATATCGGAAGAGTAGGAGGTATAACGCTTATATTTGCGGCAGTTACTCCTAAAAATAGCGGAAATGCAAGATATCCCAAGGATCAGGTAGCGGTAGGATAAATTTTATAGAAGGTGAATTATGAAAAGTTTTTTAGTAATAGGAGTAGGACGTTTTGGACGTCATTTATGTAAAAAGTTGTATGAACTTGGATATGATGTAATGGCTATAGACAGAAATGAGGACTGTATTGAGCCGGTGCTGCCTTATACCTTAAATTCAATGATAGGCGACAGTACAAAGAGCGAGTTTATAAAATCAATCGGTGTAAGCAATTTTGATTCTTGTTTTTGTGGCAATAGGTGATGATTTTCAAACTTCACTTGAAACAACATCACTTCTTAGTGAGTGTGGAGCAAAATATGTAGTATCCAGAGCATCCAGAGATACGCAAGCAAAATTTCTTTTAAGAAACGGAGCAAATGAAGTGGTATATCCTGAAAGGCAACTTGCTGAATGGAGTGCTATAAGATACAGCTCAAATAATATTTCAAATTATATAGAATTACCCTGGAGAAAATTCAATATTTGAATGTAAGGTTCCTAAAAAAGCTGGGAGGAAAAAACTGTATTGGAGCTGGATATAAGGAAAAATATAAAGTTAATATTATGGCAATAAAAAGGTGAGAACTGGTATATGACTATTACTCCACAGATAAAGTTTGAAAAGGATCAGGATATAATGGTTTATGGAGCAAATAAGTATTTGGAAAAGTTCTTACATTTTGATTCAAGCAATTTTACAACAGAAGAAGAGGCAAAAGATGATGATTGATGATATTTCTATAAGATCGGCAAATCCGGAGGATGCGAACGAATTACTTAATATATATGCATATTATGTCAATGAGACGGCAATATCATTTGAAACAGAGGTGCCGAGTGTAAAAGAGTTTAAAATCAGAATGGAAGAAGTCATGAAAAACTATCCGTATCTTGTGGCACAAAAGAATAATGAAATACTCGGATATGCATATCTTCATCCTTTTGTGGGAAGAAAAGCTTATGAACTTAGCGCAGAGACTACCATATACCTAAATCCGGATAAGAAGAAAATGGGTATAGGCAAAAAATTATACTCGGTCTTGGAGGATATAGCAAAGGCACAGAATATAACAAATTTATACTCCTGTATAGGTTATGTGGATAAAGAGGATGAATATTTAAATAATAACAGTACGCAGTTTCATGAACATATCGGGTTTAGAATGGTTGGAAAATTTGAAAACTGCGGTCATAAGTTCGGTAGATGGTATCATATGGTGTGGATGGAGAAGATAATAGGAGAACATAAAGAAATTAAAGAGTTTTTAAAGTATTCGGATATAAAAAGTTTTTAGTAAAAATCATATCTAAAGAAAAATTCGCCTCCATATAATTGGAGGCGAAAAAAATATTAAAGTACATTTCGTATTCTTTTTACAGCTTCAACGGTATTCTCATGTTTTCCGAATGCTGTAAGTCTGAAGTAGCTGTTTCGCCCGGACCGAATCCCTCTCCCGAGTTCCGACAACATTTGCCTTTTTCAAGAAGAAAATCAAAGAAATCCCTATCCTGTCATATTGTCAGGTGTCTTTAACCAAATATAAGGGGCATTGATACCGCCAAAGAGTTTAAGGTTTGTATCCTTTAACCCGTTCAGTATAGTGTCACAGTTTTGCATATAGTAGTTGACCAATCCTTTAACTTCCTCTTGGCCTTGTGCAGAGTAAACAGCTTCACCGGCTCTTTGTACAATATAAGGTGCGCCGTTATATTTTGTGCCGTGGCGTCTTGCCCACATATCATGAAGCGAACAGCCGTACATGATCAAATCTTTCGGAACTACCGCATATCCGAGACGCAGACCTGTAAAACCTGCAGTCTTTGAAAAGGAGCGAAGCTCAATAGCACAGGTCTTTGCACCGCCACATTCATAGATTGAATGTGGTACATCGTCTTCTCTTATATATGCCTCGTATGCAGCGTCATATATAATCACAGATTTACTTGCATTGGCTGCATCAACCCACTTTTGAAGTTCACTTTTTTTCATAGTGGCACCGGTAGGGTTGTTCGGGAAACAAAGATAAATAATATCAGGCATAACTTCAGGCAAGTTCGGAGCAAAATTGTTTTCGGCACTGCACAGCATATATGTGATATTTGAAAATTTACTTAAATCGGCGATGTAGTCGCCGGCACGACCGGCCATAACATTGGAGTCGACATATACAGGGTATACAGGGTCACATACACCTACAGTGTTGTCAAGAGAAAAAAGCTCCTGAATATTTCCCGAATCACATTTTGCACCGTCAGATATAAAGATTTCGTCAGCCGAAATATCACAGCCGCGTTTTTCAAAGTCGTTCTTTGCAATAGCTTCACGAAGGAAACTATAACCAAGGTCAGGAGCGTATCCTCTAAAAGTTTCTTCATGTGCCATCTCGTCAACCGAAGTATGAAGTGCGTCAATGATACTTTTTGTAAGAGGTCTTGTAACATCACCGATACCGAGACGAATAATATCCTTGTCAGGGTTTGCATTCTTATAATTTTCTATTTTCTTTGCAATGGCGGAAAATAAATAACTGCCGGGAAGCTTCTGAAAATTTGTATTGATTTTTAACATTTAGTACCCTTTATATTGAAGTTTATGACTTTTTAAGTCTGTACTTTTAAATCTAAATTTTTATAATGTCAATAAGAACTTTAAAAATCGTATTTAAAAAAATCTGAAATAAGTTATTTTATTTTAATAAAAGACTATATAGTATATTGACATTTAAACGGTATTGTGATTAAAATACACTCAGAAATAATATTTCTTTTAAATAAAAATATTTTTGAAATAATATTTTATTTTTAAGTTGCTAGGAGATTTTATGAGAGAAGAAGATTATCAGGTTTCTTTTGAAATAATTGCTACGGCAGGTGACAGCAAGGGATATTCGATGGATGCGATATGTGACGCCAGAGAAGGTAAGTTTGACTCGGCAAATGAGAAAATTAATGAGGCTAACAAAAGACTTTTAAAAGCACATGAGCTTCAGACCGATATGATTGCACAGGAGGCAGGCGGAGATCCGGTTCAGGTAAACATTATTCTGATACATTCACAGGATCACTTGACTATGGCGAATGTAGCCGAAGAGTTGGCCGAGGAAATGGTTTCACTTTATAAAACGATATATGATATGAAGGCTGAGATCGAGGAGTTGAAGAAAAAGATAAAATAACTATATTCTATAATTGGGGGTAGTACGTGGACATAGTATTGCGAATAAAAGAGGAATATAGGAAACTTACAAAGTCTGAAAAGAAAGTGGCGGATTATTTTATAGAGAATTATAAGGATGCTATAAATGAGAGTACACAGTCTATAGCGGTTGCTACAGATACTTCTCCGGCTACCGTAATCAGATTTGTAAAAACATTGAAGTTTGACGGACTTCAACAGCTTAAGCTTGCGATTGCGGCCGATATGGACTCACAAAAGCCTGATATTACGGATGAGATAATACATCAAAAGGACGGACTTAGTGAGATTGTTGAAAAGAATAAGAGAAATCTGATAAACAGTATCGAAAGGCTTTATGCACTTATGGATTTGGAACTGATAGAAAAGAGTGTGGACGCCATAGACTCCGCCAAAAAGGTGTATCTTTTCGGAGTCGGTGCAAGCGGTATAGTTTGTTATGATATCAATTATAAAGCTTTCAAGAATCGGTAAGAATGTAGTTTTTAATAATGACATACATTTGCAATTGGTAAACTTAAACTTCATAACAAAGGAAGATGCCTGTGTCTGTGTAAGTTACAGCGGCAATACAAAGGAGACCGTACTTGTTGCCGAGATTGCAAAAAAAGCCGGTGCAAAGACGGTAGGTATATGTTGTTACGGAAGAAACGAGCTTTCAAAGATTTGTGATATCACCTTGAGAGTTCCACATGATGAGAGAGAACTTAGACTCGGCGCTATTTCAAGCCGTACTACAACACTTACACTTTTGGATACCATTTATCTGGCTATAACACACAGACATTATCCGGATGTGCTTAACGATATCGAATCTACAAGAGATTTGATTAAGAAACTTAGAGACTGATTTTATAAAGGAAGTGAAAAAATGAGAATGCTTTGGGGAGGTGCAAGCGCCTCAAGTCAATATGAGGGCGGATTTGATCTTTTTAATAAGGGTATTGATACACAGGACTGTAGAAGATATGTAAAAAGAACGGACAATGCCACCACATCTACAAGACTTTTAACAAAGGCTGATATAGAGAGGGCAAAACATCCTTTGGAGGGAGACTTCTTCCCGGGAAGAAAGGGCAGTGAGGGACTCTCACATATAGATGAAGACATAGAGTACCTCAGTGAGCTTGGAATAGATATATACAGAATTTCAATTGCGTGGTCGAGGATATTTCCTACAGGAGAGGAAGAGACTCCGAATGAAGATGCACTTAAGATGTACGGAGATATTTTAAAGAAACTTAAGTCAAAGGGAATCAAGATATATCTGAGTCTTACACATTATGCACTTCCGCTTGCACTGGTAGAAAAATACGGCGGCTGGAAAAACAGAAAACTTGTTGATTTGTACATTAAGTACGCAAAGGTTATATTTGAGAGGTTTAAAGAGTATCTTGATTTTGTAGTACCTTTCAATGAGATAAATACAGGATTTTTCAGTCCTTTTAACGGACTCGGACTTCTAAGAGACGAAGATTTGGGCGGCAGCGGATATGATTTGAACGATATATTTGCAGGACTTCACAATCAGTTTATCGCTTCCGCAAAGGTAATAGAGCTTGGGAAGAAAGATGCTTGATGTCAAATTCGGATGTATGGCAGCGTGTTTTTGCTACTACGGTTACTCATGTAATCCGCTTGATCAGTTGAAAACATTACAGTACGAGCAGGTAAATCAGTGGTTCTTTACAGATGTTTTGGCGGCAGGTGAGTATCCTTACTATATGAAGAAGTACTTTAGAGAAAACGATGTAAAAGTGGAGTTTTTACCGGGAGATGAAGAACTTCTGAAAAACAATACAGCCGATTTTGTGGGATTTTCATACTATCAGTCAAATGTGTGCGCATCCGAGGAAATGGAAAAGACAGCAGGTAATCTTGTAGTAAGTACAAAGAATCCGTATCTGAAAGCAAATGAGTGGGGATGGCAGATTGATCCTGTAGGAATGAGAATTTCCATGAACAAGATTTATGACAGATATAAAAAGCCTGTAATGATTACGGAGAACAGCTTCGGATACAATGATGTATTGGAAGACGGAAATATCATAAACGACGACTACAGAATACAGTATTTAAACGATCACTTTGAGCAGATAAAGCTTGCTATAGATGACGGCGTGGAATGTCTGGCATACTTGCTTTGGGGTATTGTCGATATAGTATCAGCCGGTTCGCTTGAGATGACCAAGAGATACGGAGTGGTATATGTGGATGCCGACAACCTCGGTAAAGGTACATATAAAAGATATAAAAAGAAGAGTTTTAAATTCTACAAGGATTTTATAGAAAAGGAGAAAAACAGTGTTAAGTCTTGACAGTTTGGATACAGAGAGAAGAAATATTAACACGATGAATCTTGACGAACTTTCCGCTGTAGAAATTATTGAAAAGATAAATCAAGAAGATGAAAAGATAGCAGACTGTGTAAAACCTGCAATTCCCGAAATAGGAAAGGCTGTGGAGTTTGCGGTTGACAGTATAAAAAGAGGCGGAAGGCTTATTTATATAGGTGCAGGTACATCGGGAAGACTTGGTATACTTGATGCCAGTGAATGTCCTCCTACATACGGCGTACCGTTTGACATGGTAATAGGTATTATGGCAGGCGGAGATAAGGCGATGAGAAAAGCTGTAGAAGGCGCCGAGGACTCAAAAGAGCTTGCCGTAAATGATTTGAAGGAACTTGAACTTAGTGAGAAGGATACTTTGGTAGGACTTGCAGCAAGCGGAAGAACACCATATGTAATAGGCGGTTTGGAATATGCTAAAAGTCTCGGAGCAAAGACTGTAGCTGTAAGTTGTGTAAGAAATGCAAAAATATCGGAGCTTGCAGACGCCCCTATAGAGGTAGTTGTAGGAGCAGAAGCTGTGACAGGTTCTACAAGAATGAAAGCCGGAACAGCACAGAAGATGGTGTTAAATATGATTTCCACCACAACTATGGTAAAAATCGGCAAGGTATACCAAAATCTTATGGTAGATGTTGCGACAACCAATGAAAAGCTTAGAGTGAGGGCACTCAATATAGTAAGTGAGGCTACAGGAATAGATAAGGAAAAACTCAAAAAAGCTTCTGGAGGAGTCGGGATATGATGTTAAAGTAGCCATAGTGATGGGACTTGCAGGCGTGGATGCGCTAAAGGCAAGAAAGACACTTTCGGATAATGAGTTGAATGTCAGCGCCACAATAAAGAAATTGCTTAAGACTAATAAATAGTTTGAAAAATACTTTAAATTATTTTTAGTAAATTCTTATGATATGTGGTAGAATATTTTATATTAGAAATTAAAAATCTGATATAAAAAGAAAGTAAAATCAGATTTGGAAAGAAGGAGATATATGAAGGTATTATTTGTTTGTTCAGGCGGTATGTCGTCAACAATCGCTGTAAATGCTTTGAAAAAAGAGGCTGCAAAGCATGGTGAGGATATTGATGTTCTTGCAATCGGCACTCAGGCTGTTGACGATGAGGTAAAGAACGGTTGGAATTGTGTAATGGTTGCACCGCAGATTCGTCACAGATTTGACAACATCAAGGCTGCAGCCGATGCACAGAATATTCCATGTGCACTTATTGAACCTATGGCTTATTCACCACTGGGTGGACCTAAGCTTTATACACAAATGAAAGGGTTAACAGGAGGAAACTAAAATGTTTGACAAAATTGCTGCATTCTTAGATAAAAATCTAAGTACACCAATGGCAAAGCTCAGTGAGCAAAGGCACTTAAGAGCTATAAGGGACGGTATTATCGCCACTTTGCCTATCGTAGTAGTAAGTTCACTTTTCCTTGTAATTGCGTTCTTACCTAACCAGATGCCGGCAAGCTGGGGTATTGCACAGTTCATAAAGGCAAATGTAGGCAGAATCCTGCTTCCATATCGTATGGCAATGTATATTATGACATTGTATGCGGTGTTCGGAATCGGATTTTCACTGGCAAAGAGCTATGATTTGGACGGACTTTCAGGAGCCATTCTTTCAGAGCTTGCATTTCTTTTGACAGTTGTACCTGTATCATTGCCTGAGGCAACTGATGAAATTACAAACCTGGCTGCAAACAATCAGGCTTTGGCGGATTATATCAAGGCTGTTCCTGAAGGATGGCATCTTGGTATGTCATATATCGGTTCAGACGGTATGTTTGTAGGTATTATTTCAGCATTTATCGCTGTAGAAATCTACAGATTTACACAGAAGTCAGGCTTTAAAATCAGAATGCCTGAGCAGGTTCCTGCATCGGTTGCAAGAAGTTTTGAGGCACTTACACCTACAGTTATCATTCTTCTTCTTTTCTCAACAGTCACAATGTGGCTCGGTATAAAGGTTCATGATATCGTAGGTTCTATTATCAGACCTATAGTAAATGTTGCGGATACACTTCCTTCAGTATTGCTTCTTTACATTCCTTGACTCATTCTTCTGGTGTTTCGGTATACATGGAAGCAGTGTAGTAGGAAGCCTTACAAGACCTGTTTGGCTTATGCTTCTTGAGCAGAACTCAAATGCATTTGCAGCGGGAGCAGCTATTCCGAACATAGCTCCGGAGCCTTTCTATCAGTGGTTTATCTACATCGGAGGTTCAGGAACAACTATCGGACTTGCAATTTTATTGCTTTTAAAATCAAGATCACAGTATGCAAAGACACTCGGTAAGGTAGCATTTGTACCTGCATTGTTTAACATCAACGAGCCGATGATTTTCGGTTGCCCGATCATTCTAAACCCTGTACTTTTGATACCTTTCGTACTCAATCCTATTATCTGTGCCGTAATTGCATGGATTGCAACAGAGCTTGGACTTGTAAACAGAGTAGTGGCTTCAGTGCCGTGGACTTTGCCGGGACCTATAGGTGCGTTCCTTGCAACAAACGGAGATATCAGAGCGTTGATATTGAATGTACTGTTGATAATATTGTCAATACTTATTTACCTTCCTTTCTTCAATAAGTATGATGCGGATTTGAAGAAGCAGGAGGACAGCGGAGAAGTTTCCGTATAAAAAAGATAAGGATAAGGAGAGTTATGCGTAGACTTGGAATATCGATTTATCCTGAAAAAGACAGTGTGGAAAAATATTGTTGAATACATTAAGAAAGCCGGATCTTCCGGCTTTTCTCGTATTTTCTCATGTCTTTTATCAGTGAATAAATCAAAAGAAGAGATAATACATGATTTTAGAGAGATTAATCTGTATGCAAAAAGCTTGGGATTTGAAATAATAGTCGATGTATCACCGGCTGTTTTTAGTAAGCTTTGATATTTCTTATAAGGACCTCGGTTTCTTTTAAGGAAATAGGTGCGGACGGTCTGAGACTTGATATAGGCTTTACAGGGCTTGAAGAGTCTTTGATGACTTTCAACGAATATGATCTTAAGATAGAGATAAATATGTCAAATGATGTGTCAACTATAGATACCATAATGAATTATGAGCCGAACAGATACAATCTCTATGGATGTCACAATTTTTATCCGCATAATTACAGCGGACTGGGGTTAGACTTTTTTAAGAGTTGTACAGGCAGATTTAAAAAATACGGGCTTAATACTGCAGCTTTTATAACAACAAGAAATGCCGGTTCATTCGGACCTTGGCCTACCGATTTCGGACTGCCGAGTCTTGAGATGCATAGAAATATGGGCATTGACAAGCAACTTAAGCATATGATTGCCCTCGGGGATATTGACGATATAATCATATCAAACTGTTATCCGAGCGATGAGGAACTTGAGAAGATTAAATGCATTCCGCTTGACAGAGTGTGTTTTGATGTAGAGTTATTGCCTGAACTTCCGAAACTTGAAAGGACTATAGTGCTTAAAGAGATGCATTTTAACAGAGGCGATAAATCTGAGAATTTTATAAGGTCAACTGCATCAAGAGTAAAGTATAAGGGCGAAAAGTTTGAGGTGATAAATCCGGCACCTATAAAGAGAGGCGATATAATAATAGAGAGTTCACTATACGGGCATTATGCAGGTGAGTTGCAGATTGCTCTAAGTGATATGGAAAATTCAGGTATGAGCTCAGTAGTGGGTCATATTGATAAGAATGAATTGTTCCTCTTGGATTATATCAGGCCGTGGCAGAAGTTTGCGATGAAAGAAGCGAAGATAGAGGAAGTATAATGGCAAAGACTTATTATATAGGGATAGACGGCGGAGGAACAAAGACAAAGTTTGATCTCTTTGACTCTGATAAAAACAGTATTGCATCAATTACTATGCCTACAATTCATCCGGCACAGACAAGTTTCAAAGAAGCGGTATCTGTTCTTACAGATACCAAAGAAAAATTACTTGAAAAGATAAATGACAATAGCTATATTTTGAAAGTCGGAGCGGGACTTGGCGGATACGGTATTAATGCTGAGTACAGAAAAAAACTGGAAGATGAATTCAGTACGGTTTTTGATGAGTTTAAGCTTTATTCAGATGCATATGCGGCAATGCTTGGTGCGCTTGCAGGAGAAGACGGTATTCTTATGATTGCAGGTACAGGAAGCATTGCTCTGGCTAAGAGGGGTGATGAGACCTTCAGGTGTGGAGGATTCGGCTACAGATACGGTGACGAGGGAAGTGCCTACAGCATAGGAAAGGCGCTTATATCAAGAGCGTTAAAGGAAGCTGACGGCAGGTCGGATAAGAGTATAATATCCGATCTTGTAGCGGATTATTTTGACGGTATCGGCTTTAATATAATAGCTACATCAGACTTTAGCAGAGATAAAATTGCAGGGCTGGCAGCGGCCGCATCAAAGTATGTAGATATCAGTGAAAGTGTGAGGGATATTTTTTTTGCTGCGGCTAAAGAGATTTCTTTGCATATAAGGGCAATAGGCAAAAACTTTGAATCAGGTAAAAGAATAAGGTTAAGCTATATAGGCGGAGTCTTTAAGTCGGAGTATATACTGGAATGCATAAAGGAAATGAATCAAGGTATTGAACTTGTTGCACCGATATATCCGCCTGAAAAGGGGAGTATACTACAGGTATAGTGAAAAGCGGAAATGTTTTTGTTATAATCCCATCTTCAACAGTTGGATAGTAGAAAAGTGGCTCAAAACCCTGTATTTACACAATGTCATTAACTTAAGAGTAGTGAGAAAAATATTACAAAAAGATAGTTTAAAAACGATAATTATGCTATACTTATAGTGAGAAAAATCACGAGGTGTAGCATGTTTATAAAAATACTTACAAAAGAATATAGAGGTGAAAAGTATTATTATGCCAGCCTTGTTGAAAAACAAACGTATTGATGGCAAGGTTGTGCAGACAGTGAAAGCGAATCTGGGTGCAGTTACTGGGGAGCAGATTCCATATTTGAAGGCAGCCTATGCTAAGAAGAAACCTCGTCTTGTTTATGATGAGGATTAAATAATTGGAGGGCTGTAGTGAGAAAATCACAGAATAGACTATTAAAAGATCAGAATAATATTCTTTCAGATGTATTTCTTGAGGTATGTCGTGGTGGCAAAACAAACACTCTTGTCAGACGTAGAAAGATGCCACTAGAAGATTTAGTGTATTCTATGATTAATCGCAAAGGTCTTACTCTCAAAAATGGAGCTGCGAAATTATATGAAAACAACACATCCGGGAACAGAAATATCTAAAACCAGGTTATCTAAAGCAAAAGGATGAAATTAAATCCAGACGCATTTAAGTTTCTTTATCAGGAACATAATAAAAAAATTTTTTTACCAGGATGAAGAGGTAGAACCATATACCTATAAAGGATTCCTTATTTTAGCTGCAGATGGATCTGATATAAATATTCCTACAACTGATGAAACCATCGAGAAATACGGAAGTGCCTCAGTGAGAGGAGTAAAACCATGTGCTCAGATTGGGCTGGGATGTATTTACGACGTTCTTAATCGCTTTATTCTGGAAAGCAGTATTAATACAGTAAAGTTTGATGAGATGCGAGTAGACCAGGAACAGTTAAAAGGAATAAAGGATACAATTGGAAACAGATATCCCTATCTTGTTGTTATGGATAGAGGTTATCCTTCGACACCGGCATTTTTGAATTTTATAGATGATGGAGTGTATTTTGTAGCAAGACTAAAAACAAGTGACTATAAGGCTGAACAGAAAGAATTGAAATCAAATGATGAGGATGTCAACATAACATTAACAAAGGCTAGAAGGAGAAATTATATTGGCAAAAAAGAAGAAACTATCATGATGAGCAGAGATTCCTTTTCAATGAGATTTGTAAAGGTGTGTTTAGATGATGGAAAGTCAGAAATTTTTGCTACTAATCTTCCAAGGGATAAATTTCCAGAGGAATGCTTTGCAGAACTGTATCATATGCGCTGGGGTATAGAGACGGCCTATGAAGTTTTGAAAGACAGATTAAAAATCGAAAATTTCACAGGGATAAAATCAGTGCTTATTGAGCAGGACATTAACAGCACTATTTATGTTAGCAATCTTGCAGAAGATATAATCTGTGATATAGAAGAAAGTAGCCGGGAGCACCTAAAGAATGATTATAAACATACAATGCAGTTAAACCGAAACCTAAGTATCGGACTTCTGAAAAATGACCTAATATACATTCTTATAGAAAAAGATGGAAATAAAAAAGTAGCACTACTACAGGCATTGTATGATGAAATAAGCAAAAATGTAGTGCCGATAAGGCATGATAGACATTATCACAGAACTAAAGGACAGCTTGCAGCAAATTTTTCGAATACACATAAGCGAAGTTTCTAAACTGAATAAGTATTTCGATTCAAACTGGTGAACTATGCTCTTAATAGTAACAGTGAAAGAAAAAGAGCATACCCTTATTTGCAAGAGTATGCTCCAAACGTTAAGTTAATGACATTGCTGATGTAGGTGGCTTCTGGTCTTTTTTGCGTGAGCAGTTACTGTGAAAGAAAAGTAACAAACTTCCATGTGTAAGTAAATGAGATTACTTGACATACGGGCTAAATGGAGGTATAATCCCGTCTTTGACAGTTTTGAAATATAAAATACCCTTCAAGCCCTGTGTTTTTAGCGGCTTTGAGGGTATTTACATTTCGTTTTGAAAACTAAAAAATAGTATTTTATTTTCCTTACTTTGTTTTTAATTGTTCTCATTTTACTCTTTTGTTATAAATTCAAAAATCTGTATTAAAAATGACAAATCTCATGTAGCTTATCTGTAAGCTCCGTTCTTTTATATAGCGGTATAAAACCTTGCTCTTTTACATATGCAAAAATTAAAATCCTTTAAGGTTTTTTTAGAATCTCTTCACATGTATATTTGTGTTCTAAAGCTTTCTCAAGATATCTGTAAATAAGCAATGCTAAAAAACAAGTTAAGAAGTGAGCCGTAATTCTGTCAACTCTTTGTAAATACACAGGCCTTGCCTCAAACTCGGTTTTCATAATTCTAAAGCACTCTTCGATTTGCCATCGCTTTTCACTTATACCTAGTATTTCACTTACATTATCGTCAAGTAGGTCTGTTGAGATAGCATACATACCGTCATACTTAGTTTCTTCATCTATTTTGTCTGTATTAAGAAAGTTATGTACATTTGCCTTTTCTCCATCATCAGTCACTGTAAGGCTGCTAATAAACCTGGCAGGGTCATTAGGATTTCGCTTTTCTTTTTTGATGCTACCTTTTTCAAGCATTAGCTTAGCTCTGTCAACTTGTTTTTCTCTAATAGTTTTTTGGTATTTGGCATATTTAGGTGAATATGTGATGATAAGCCTCTGAGATAAATCCTTAGGTGTATACGGAGCATCTTTATAATATATAGCCCCATCATCCCTTGATATTTCTGATAAATCTACTACTTTATCATCAGACAAACGTTTAAATCCTTTAGTGTCTAAAGCCCATTGTCTATCTTGTGCATTAAGCTTTTTTATAGATTGTGTAACGACAAAGGCTCTTTCGCCCATATGATTGTATTTTCTTATTTTTTCCGAACCGAGTCCTGCATCGCTACAGTAAATAAACTTTTGACAGTCAAACTCGTTTAAAAATCTTTTTCTTCAAGAGGTTTAATAGATGTTTGCTCATTCGCATTACCCGGAAATAGAGAAAAAAGCAAGAGGAATGCCGTCACCATCCATAAACATCCCCATTTGTACTATAGGGTTTGGTCTGTGTTCCTTACTTTTGCCATATTTCTTAATTCCGTCTTCATCTTCAATCTCAAAATAATAATTGGTGCAATCATAAAAAAGGAATCTTATCATTGCGTTTTCCTAATAAGTGGCTGTTTTTATAAGTTTCAGATTGTATAAGGTCACATTCTTTTAGCAAGTACATTTAAAGAACGGTACACGTCATGTAGTTGGTAAGACGGTGGCTCCAAAAAGTCCAGTGCACATTTATAACTTGAGCGTTTACTGGAAGGTTCAAGTATTCTTGAGTAAATCAAATCTGATAATATCGAGTTGATATCAAACTTGAAGCTATATTTATCCCTTATTTTTCTGCAAACTTTATCTAAGCCAAGGTTATAATAAAAGTATTGCAAAAAAACAGATATCCCCACGATAGAAGACTTGTTGTTGAGGTTGAAGTCTTTTATTGGAGTTAAAAAGAAATATTTACTGTTTTTTTCTTCTTTATATTTTTTTGTGTTTCAAGTCTTGCCTCAGCACGAGCCCATTCCATTACATCATCTCTGGTAGGTCCGTGCTTTTTAATAAATCAGCAAGCGTACCAAGTTTGCGTACATTAACAGAGGTGCTAACACCTTTGTCATTAATGAAACTTTTTAGAAATATAGAATGACTCAGCATTTTTGATTTTGATGTAGTAACTTTCATAGGGAACCTCCAAGTCCTATTATACCATACAATACTATAAAAATACTATATAATAAAAACAAAAAATTTTGACAAATTTTTCAACTAAGAAATATAGGCTATATGCGGGTTGTGAGACTTTTTGAAGCTTTATTTATGTAAACAAACTGTCAAAGACCCGTGTAAGTAAATGAGATTACTTGACATACGGGCTAAATGGAGGTATAATTTTCGCATACCATATTTACTGAATGAAAAAATTTTTATAGAGAAAGGTGAGTACAAATGGAAGCTGTAATGAATAAGGAACCAGAAGCAGTAAATGTGTCAAACGAAGCAATCTATGATTTTCTTTCATTCTTAGAGAAGAAAGAGGAATATTTAGATACAGGATTAGGTGCATTCCACACAGATGACCATAGTAACTGGTAGAATTAAATAAAATGAAATTTCAGGGGAAAGTCAAATGGTGTCATTTGGCTTTTTTATAGTGGTTCAGTTGTCTAGACAAAAATCTAAGCATTTTATAATGAACTGATATATGTAACTGGGTAGGGGAGAAACTCCCCCCTCAGGCTGCATGATCATCCAGTAACAGGATTGGATAATAGCAGGATGCCGGTGTCTGATTATTGAGTGCTGAATGACAACGTTCAAAGTTGTATGTATGCACATATTTCCCAATAGCCTTCCTTGCTTCTCGGATATTGTTGTATTGGGTCAGATATGCTTCCTCGTACTTGAAGCTCCGGAACCATCGTTCAATCATGATATTATCAGCCCAGCGGCTTTTACCATCCATGCTTTGACGGATCTGGTTCTCTTTGAGGAAATTCATGTACTCATTGCTTGTAAACTGACAGCCCTGATCCGAATTCAGGATAATAGGTTTTGCTACCATAAACGCCTTTTTTAACGCAGTTATGACCATTCTGGTATCTAGAGTATCATCGACTTCCCAGCCAACGATACAGCGGCTGTACCAGTCGATCACAGCGGTCAGATACAGGAATCCATGCTTGATGGGGATGTATGTAATGTCGATTGACCATGCCTGATTAGGACGGTCGATAACGGCGTTTCGTAGCAGATACGGGCAGACTTTAGCCTGTTGCATACGTTTAGAAAGGTTCATTTTTGGATAGATTGGATCCATCCCCATTTCATTCATATAACGGCGCGTTTTCCGGCGGCCAACCTGATGCCCACGCTTCTTCAGCTGAGCAGACAGCTGTCGTGCTCCCCAGGCCGGGTTATCTGTGTGTAATCGATCTATGATCGATTTGCAATCTAACTCCTCCTGAGATATGGGCGTGCCCTTGTAATACACACTGGTACGGTTGATATCAAGAAGCGCAGCTCCTGTTTTAACTGGAAGTTCTTTTAGTCTTCAAAAAGGTTTTGGACCAAATTTACCTCGTAGTCAGGTCCAAGTGTTTCTTCAGATTTTTCAACCAATCCACCTGCATGGTGAGCTGGCCAACTTTTTTTCGCATATTCAGCTTTTTTTCCTTGCGCTCTAAAGCGAGTTTTTTTCTTTCAGATTATCCTCTCGTGTGTCATCAAAAACCACGGATGCTTTTATCGAGGAACTCCTTCTTCCAGTTGCGGAGAAGATTTGGCTGAATATTGTTTTTCGGTTGCGATTGTATTTAAGTCTTTTTTTCTCCTTTGAGCAGTTCAATCACTAATTCTGATTTGAATTTGGCGGAGAAATTTCTTCTTGTTCGAGACATAATAAAAATCCTTCTTTCTGTAATGTTTACAGTATATCAGATTCATTAAGAAATGTCTCTTGAAGTGTCTTAAATTACGATACCATTATATTTTTTTTCTTTTAGGAGGAATTAACTGTTGATAAGAGATAGTTTTGTTTTTGCCACAGAAAGAAGATGCAGCATTATTTAAGGGTGTGAATTATAATGTGCCAGGTCTTTTCTTATATTCAGAATTATTACTGTGCTTACTTGATTTGATGAGAGAAAAAAATTTGGATATGAGGTTCCAATCAAATTTATGTATGGAGCACCTCAAGCCAGATGGAATGGTGGTAGACTAATTTTAAATAAATATAAAAAGTGATTTTTTTCGCTTGATGGAATAGAAAAAGAACTGCTTTCTATTTCAGAAAGAGGAATTACACCACTGCTTACTTTCTCAAATGTTTTACTTGAGAAATATGATTTGCAGGATGAATACTGTAATCAGTTGTTGAAAATGATGAGTGAAGTTGGGGCCGGAGCTATTGTGTCAAGTAATTTATTGACGGAATATATAAAAGCAAAAATATCCTGAAATGCAACTACATAAGTCGGTAATAACAACGGCATTCCAAAAAAACAGAGACGAGTTATTCTATGAAGAAATTTCAAGCTGTAACAGCTATTATGTCGTTCATCCAGACGATAATTTTAATTTGGATTTATTAAAAAAGATACCAAAGTCAAATGCAGAAATTATCATAAATGAAAGATGCTTTTATAGATGTAATCAACGTAGTGAACATTATATTTCAATTTCATCAGATCAAAGAAAACAAAATAATAATGAAAAAGAAGTATAGTGTTTTTTTAAGCGGATGTAATGCAATGCCAGAAATAAAGCAAGGTGCTTCAAAGCAGAATAATATTTCGCTTTCTATTGATGAAATAAAATCAATTGTAGAGTTAGGATTTACATCGTTAAAAAAATTCAAGGAAGGTCAGATAGTTTATATTCATTTTTTTCTTTGACTTTCTTAGATATGCTCTTGAACCAAATGTTGCATTTCCCAATATGTATAACATTTTTTTGTTCAGTATATAGAAAAATTATTTAAAAGGAGTTTAAACTTTGGGAAAAAAATAAATTTATTTTCTAATGATAATGTCAATATAATCCTCAAGACTGCGGGTAATGCTTGTAATATTAATTGCAAAATACTGTTTTGAACAGGTAAAGGATGTTTCAAAGGAAACAATAAAAAAAGAAGAACTTAAGAAAGTAATTGAAAATATAAGTAGCAATACTTGTTCGGTAGTATTTCATGGTGGTGAACCATTAATTATTGGAATTGAAAAAAATTCACGGAATTATTGGAGGTTATAAGGGAATATTATCCACAAAAAGTTAATGTGATTCGGATACAAACAAATGGAACGCTAATTACGGAAGAATGGATAGATCTCACTGTTTAGCAAATACGCTGACTTGAATATCGAGATAGCAATTAGTCTTGATGGAACAGACAAAATGAATTCATTGAGAGTTGATTATTTGGAGCAACCTACATTTGAAAGAGTAATTAATGCATATAAATTGCTTGAACAAGCAAACAAAAAAAGGCTGGAATGTTAAGCGTGATTTCAGGAATCTTTACATTTAGTTAAAGAATATCATGATTTGATTGCATCTATACCAAATGTTGCATTTGTGAAGATTAATGCGCTCTTCAATGTTGAAAAAAACTCATTGACACCAGACAGCATTACTCCTATAGAATACGCACAGTTTGTTATTGACTTTTCGAAATATTATATCGAATCGGGATTATATAAAAAAATAGCTGTAGAACCAATTTTGAGTATTTTGCAAAATGTCAACGGAAGGAAATCTAGATACTGTAACTATTCTGAGAGAAAATGTTTTAACTATCTTAGTGTGTATCCAGACGGAAGCATGGGACCCTGTGATTGCTTATCTATTAGTGAATTTCATATTGGAAATCTCAATTATTTAAACGGGATTTCAATAGAAGACAAAATTGTTGAATTCTTAGGCAGTGATAAATCAGAAGTCTTGAAGGATATAATGGAGAAGTGTGAGGCATGTGATATATATGAGTTCTGTAAGTGCGGCTGCATTTCACAGCGATATTATTTCCGAGAAAACGAAGAATTAGAAAAGCAGTTCTGTGAATCAAAAACATATGTTAAAAAGTATATTTTTGATAATTATAAAGTTAGTAAGTAGTATATAAGGAGTGGTTAAGAGAGAAACCTTGATATTTTTTTCTTTTTATACTAGGAAGTGGAGTGTTATGGATTTTTTTCGTATAAATTATCAGGTGGTTCTTCAGCATTATATTTGAATTTTCCTTTTTGCAAAAATTCCTTGTTCCTACTGTCATTATATTGACAATATAAAAATTCGGGTACTGATTCAATTCCCGAGGACTATATGAACATGATTTATGATCAGTTGGAACGATTTGGGGCAAATAACAAAGGGATTGTTTTAGATAGTATATATTTTGGTGGAGGAACTCCATCGCTTTTTAAATGATAATCAAATAGAAACAATACATGAGATTTTGAATAAATATAAGATTGAGTCGGAAGAAATATCAATTGAAATACATCCAGGGGCATGCAATTTTGATTATCTGTCAAATGATTTCTTTTACCAGATATTCTTTTGGAGTACAATCTTTTGAATCAAAAAAAGAGATGTGAATACAGAAGATTTGGCTATGAAACGGAAGATATTGCAATAATTGTAAATAAACTACGCAATAGCAAGATTCCAAGAATATTAATATTGATATTTTGTTTTACGACAAAAATATCAGATGTTGAAACGGACACTATAAATCAAATTCGTCCAGATACGGTTACCTTTTTATCCCAATACAAAAAGGACGAGGAAATAAGAGACTAACAGATGTTCTTTCAACACTAAAAAAATAGATACTAATTTAGATGGGTATAATAGATTAGCAAAATCCAAATTTATATTTATAAAAAAACGGATGTCAGCAATCAAGATATTCAAAAATTAGAATATGAGAAGATAGGTGATATTCTAGGATTAGGGCATAATAGTCTTAGCTTTGTAGGAGATGTATCATTTTTTTATGTTTATATCAAGATGGGAACATTGTTTACAAAGAAAGAACTCATTGTCCAAATAGAATAAAAAAATGCTGTGATCAGTAGCATAGTAACTGGAATACCTTATCAGAGAGTCATTGAACTATTCCTAAAGTGTTATTAGATCACATGTTTTACTCTGTGAATGAAAAACATGGATATAATGGAAAAGCATTGGAATGGAAATCGTCAGCAACTCATTTATCTTCCGGATACTGAGTATATAAAGTTTTATGAGATTTTACAAAAAGGAATATAAAGAATTTTATGAAACATTTTTTTGGGTACAATTGATTTGGAGATGGGGATTATAATGTTATAAAAACATGCTTATAATCAATTTTTAAACAATACCCAATTGAAGTCACTTGGTGCGGATGAAGATTTGGAAAAAATAAAAACGCCTGATATGTTAATTCTTGTTGAGGGAATTGATGGAAGCGGGAAGGATACATTTGTTCGTCACTTTGTAGATGCACTTAAACAGAGATTTTATTATTCTGAAAAATTCACGTATATCGGTCTTGGGTCAGCCGGATTCAAGGTGTGAGGACGGATGTGCAGCTAAAACTTTTATAGAAGATATTGTGTATGATGGTAGTTCAGAAGATGTAAAAAGTATTTTGAAAAATAACAGAATAGATTCTGAAAAGAAAATAGATGCAATGCCTGGGATTAGAATACTGATTCGCGGATTTGTTACAGACAAAGCAACATATTCAAAAAAAGTATTTTTCAAAAAGAAGAAAAATCTAGGAGAAGGAACGATAATTAAGAATTGGGACCGGTATATTGTGGTTGATGTTGATCCAAGAATAGCCGATGAACGCATTGAAAAACGGGGAATTCCAAGAACTTGAGAGAAAAACATCGAACATTTGCGCTATTTTTAGAAATTATTACAAATGTTTTGAAAGTGAATTGTTTGATGATAAAAACAGTAATAGAGAATACAAGCTTGGAAAAAAATTACAGCTGACAGCTATAGAAATGGCGGACAAGATATATGCAGATGAACTTAGAAAAAGAGAATAATGAGTTTATAACAATAATGTTAAAAAAATGGTAGGCACTGCATGTAATATGTGTTGCCAGTATTGTTATGAACATGTATCGAAAAATGAAAGAAAGGTAATTTCATCGGCGGAAGATGTGAAAGAATACTTAAAGAAATATGTAGATTATAAGCATGTTTTTGTAGTATTTCATGGAGGAGAACCGCTTCTTGCTAAAATTGATGAGGTTAGAGATATTTTGAACTTTATACAGCACAGTTTTAAATATGAGTATAGGGTTCAATTTCAGACGAATGGGACATTACTAAGTGACGAATGGATAGCTCTATTTTGTGAATATGAACCTAATATTTCTCTTTCGGTATCAATAGATCCTGTAGGAAAATTGGACTTAAGAAAAGCAAATGGCTTCGATTACCGAGATTGTGTAAAAAAATAATTTAGCTAAGTATAGCAACTTTAATTCAGAATATAGGAATTATATCTGTCGCTCACAAATATAATATGGCTTATTATGAAATGTTTATTGAAGACTTAATGAATAAAGGCATAAAAAAAGTTTGACAATAAACAAAAATTCAAGGAGTGCCTTCAGATGTGTCTTATGGTATCACAGAGATGGAATATGTTGAGTTAATCATTGAATTATCGAAGAAGTATATTTCAAAAAGGTTGGTATAAACAAATTAATATTCAGCCAATTAACTCATTATTTTCTCGAAAGGGTAATAAGATATGTACCTATTTGGCGGATGAACATAAATGTTCATATTTTAATACATACTATGGAAAAAATGATGTTTCATTGTATTGTGACCATATAGTTACTGATAAGCTGCCAGAGGTCCCTGATGAATGTTATCAATGCGATATCTATTCAAAGTGCGGTGGTGGATGTCTTGTGGAAAAGAAAGATGCTACTTTTTGTGAAGCAAGGCATAAATTAGTTGAATTTATTAAGGAGGTAAGTTCATGATCATTAAAAACTTAAGAGCAAATAATTTGCATGAAGTTTCTTGTGAAATTTTACAAAATGAATCAATTGGTATAGCTGGACTATCTGGTTCAGGAAAATCAACTTTTTGTTCAACTATTGCAGATGAATCTTTGAAAAGAATTGTAACATTGTTACCAAAGAGTGAATATCGTTTTTTGTTTTCAGATAAAGTTCATTCAAATTATTCGGCACAGTCAGCAACTGAAATGCCTTTAATTTTCTATCTTGGCAAATCAGGTAATTCGGCAAATCCAAGATCAACAGTAGGAACACATACAGGTGTATTTAAAGAAATAAGAGAATTCTTTGCACAAAAGAACAATAAAACACCAGAATTCTTTTCTTTTAATAATTCTATGTTGTGGTGTGAAAAATGTAAGGGCAGGGGTTCGACAGCAGGATCTACCTGCAAGGAATGTGAAGGTAAAAGATATTCAAAAATAGAAAATGATTATCCAATCGATATTAATGGTAATTCATATGTGATTTCATCAGTTAATGAAATGGCAGCGACAGATGTACTAAAATATGCAGATGAGTTATCATTGTCTGAAAACAAAAAAAAGGTATTGGAGAACTTAGAAAAACTTAATGTTGGGTATTTGTCACTTGACAGAATAATGAGTACACTGTCGGGTGGTGAAACAGTTAGAGTTCTTTTGGCAGAGTTTATGGCAGAGTGTACAGATTCAGTTGTAATTATTGATGAGATTTCAATTGGATTAGATAGAAACACCTTATCAAAGGTACTAGAAGAGGTTTCTGCACTTGGTCGCAAGAATCAGATTTTATTAATTGATCATTCAGATCAAGTGTTGGATGCTACTAAAGAAAATGCTCTTTTTTGGTCCAGGAAGCGGAAAGAATGGTGGGCGTGTTGTTAGCGAATCACCAAGACCAAAAGCTATTTTCTATGCCAATCAATAAAGAAGTAGTTGAAGAATATTTTCAGTTCGAAAACCTGCATAAGCGTAATTTGAAAATTAAGCATATTGAAATTCCTAAAAATCGTATTACTGCGATTACAGGAGAATCAGGATGTGGAAAATCAACATTAGTTAATGATTGTATTATTCCTGCATTTGCAAAAAAACATCCAAAATCGGTATGTGTTGTGATTGGACAAGATAAAAACCAATCAATAACATCCAAGTCTACTTTAGCAACATTTCTTGATTTAAAAAAGAGACTTGATAAATATGGCGATGATGTACTAGAGATGGAATTGTCAGATGTTAAGAATGTCATCAAAAAAGATAAGTATATTACACCTAAGTTGGATATGTTAATAAGCTTTAGGCTTGGATTACTTATCATTTGATAGAAAAAAATCCAAACATTGTCTACTGGCGAATTTCAATGCGTGCACTTAGTTTCGAAATTAACTGAAAATATAGAAAAAGAGATGTTATTGATTTTTGATGAACCATCAAAAGGTTTATCACAGAATATTCTTAATTTGTTCCTAAAGACAATAAGAAACATTTGTATGGATAAAAAGTAAAACTATACTTATGATTGAACATAATGAATTTCTTTTTAAAGAATAGCGATTATGTTATTGATTTTGGGAAAAAGAAGTAATGACTTAATCGAAAAGCTAGATTGCGTATCGACTGATGTTTGGGCTTCTAATTTAGATAACATTTCTATCAGTAGTACTAACAACATTATTTCTTCAAACTTGGAAAAAAACAGGGAATAGAGAATATATCGGATATGATTGAAACTACATTTTCAGAGTATGAAAATGTGTTTAAAGGTGGAGTGTTAAAATCATTTTCACAAACAGCCCAATGGATATATGGGGATTATAGCACTGATAAAATAAGACCAATAGTAGTGTTTGATTTAGAAAAAAACTTGTATAGTAAAAACACATTCTTATTTGAAGTGGCTGGTATCGTAAATTCCATATTGACAAAAAGCCAAACAACGGAAATTGATGCTTTTGATTTTTATAGCTCTGATAATTTGTGTGAATGTTGTAAAGGTACAGGTTCGATTGTATCTATTTCGCTTGAACATATACTGGCAGATGAAGATAAAGATTTGTGGGACGGAATGCTATACCCAGAAATAATGAGTGAATTAAAAAGATATAATTTTTTTCTAAAAATAAAAATTTCTTTTTAAGGAGATAAAAAAAGTCAGCAGGATATGAGTTGTCAAAACCTTTTATCAAAAAAATGTCTGAAATAGAAAAAAATGTTTTCTTATATGGTTATTGGAAAGAGTCGTTCTATGATACTAGTAAAAAAAGACCCAGCGTGTTTGGAAGGGAATTGTACCGTTAGTATTAAAGTATATGAGATCTTCAAAGAATGCCATTAAAACAGATATTATGGATTCGAAACATGCGATAAAAATGTCCAATTTGTAACGGTTCTATTTTAGCTCATGAAAAACCATTAGATCTTCATAATGGTAAAGATATTAGAGTTATCATTACCGAGGAAATGGATAAAAACTGGGAGATTTTATTAGACATTCCGCAAATTAATGATGTGGTAAGTTTTATTGATAAGCATACTATGTTAAATACAGATGTTTCCTTATTGCCAATTGAGCAGCAAGTGAGATTAAAGATATTAGAAATTAAATATGCTAATCTATTATCATTTGATATTGTACTTAAGAATACAGCACCATTTATAAAACGAAATAGAGCAGGATCTTGAAGTGATTGCACAAAACAATCATGTTATTTTGCTTAACTATGATGGTGTTGATGTCACAAAAAAAGAGTTATTAGAAAAGTATTTTTTTCTAAAGGGAAAAATAAAAACGAAACTCATTTGTATATGAAGTGTTTGGGTATTCGAAAATTTCAACGGAAATTAATAAGATTAGAAAAAAGTATCCATGCAAATATTGTGGTGGAAAAAAGGTTCTTAGGGAAGAAAGTATTTTCGAAGGTGTAGACGTTACAGAGACACCATGTCATGCTTGTCATGAGACTGGAATTAGTGATAATGGATTAGCAGTTGAAATTGATGGTATTACTGTAGATATGTGGCTTGTTGGTACGGTAAAAGATTTAAATGTGTCAAATTCAGAATCAGTAGATATGATTCCGCTTACAAAAAAAATAGGAGATCTTGAAAAGGGAGAGATATATCAGCTTGTTAAGTACTTGGAGGAATAAAATGCTAACATATGATTTAAAAGTTGGATATTCGTGTAATAATAGATGTAAACATTGTGTTATTGATGATAGTAAGGATAAGCTTATAGAACAGCATTGCAATGTAGATTTAAGCACTCAGGAGTGTATTAATCAGATTGATGATGCATTGAAAGAAGGAATAGAAAAATATTGTACTTACAGGTGGAGAAGTTACAATAAGAAAAAGATTTCCAACTTTAATAGAAAAAAATGTACATCACATTCTTTGGATATTACGATACAAACAAATGGTCGAAAATTGTCAGATGAAAGAATAATAGATGCTGTCAAAGATGTAGATAAAATTCGTTTTTTAATAGCATTACACGGTGATAACGCAGAAACACATGATACAATAACTCAGGTAAAGGGAAGTTTTGAGGAAACTTGTCAAGGTATAAAAAAGATGTCTGAGTTAGGAAAACTTATTGTGTTGAAGATTGTTATTTCAAAATTCAATGCAAAGGAGTTACCTGGTATTGTTAAACTTGCAGATGAATTAGGAGTTAAGTATATATGTTTTGCTTTCCCTCATGGACAAGGAGCTGCAAGAAAGAATTTTGAAGAAGTGATTCCACAGTATTCTTTTTTGAAGCCAATATTGTTTGAGTTAATTACAGAGGCTAAAAACAGAAATGTAAATATCGAGTTTGAAGCAATTCCATTTTGTATCATTCCGTATGCAATGCAATTGGTAGGAGAGCTTAAGTATTATGACGGTGATACTATTTGCACACAAGTAAAGGAAGAGACTTTCCAGTGGAGTGAAGTGAGAAAATCAATAAAAGCCAAGGGAGAACAGTGTTCGAATTGTGATATGTCTTCATTCTGTGAGGGGCCTTGGCAAGAATATGCGGAAGCATTTGGAACAGACGAATTGGTTCCAATAAAGTTCCCTGAAGATAAAAAGGAGACTATAATTAATACCATTAAAGGTTATTTGGAAAAATAATAGTACCTTATGGAAAAGTAGAAGGGGTCAGGCATCAATGTGGTCAACAAGAAGTATATGGAAGATCTGACGGATATGCAGAATCATGTACTGCCGTATTTGCACAATGTCATTAACTTAAGAGTAATGAGAAAAAAATATTACAAAAAAAGGTAGTTAAAGAACGATAATTATGCTATACTTGTAGTGGGAAAAATTTACGAGGTGTAGCATGTTTATAAAAAAATACTTACAAAAAGAATATAGAGGTGAAAAAGTATTATTATGCCAGCCTTGTTGAAAAACAAACGTATTGATGGCAAGGTTGTGCAGACAGTGAAAAGCGAATCTGGGTGCAGTTACTGAGGAGCAGATTCCATATTTGAAGGCAGCCTATGCTAAGAAGAAACCTCGTCTTGTTTATGATGAGGATTAAATAATAGGAGGACTGTAGTGAGAAAAATCACAGAATAGACTATTAATAGATCAGAATAATATTCTTTCAGATGTATTTCTTGAGGTATGTCGTGGTGGCAAAACAAACACTCTTGTCAGACGTAGAAAGATGCCACTAGAAGATTTAGTGTATTCTATGATTAATCGCAAGGGCCTTACTCTCAAAAATGGAGCTGCGAAATTATATGAAAACAACACATCCGGGAACAGAAATATCTAAACCAGGTTATCTAAAGCAAAGGATGAACTTAAACCGGACGCATTTAAGTTTCTTTATCAGGAACATAATAAAAAAATTTTTTTACCAGGATGAAGAGGTAGAACCATATACCCTATAAAGGATTCCTTATTTTAGCTGCAGATGGATCTGATATAAATATTCCTACAACTGATGAAACCATCGAGAAATACGGAAGTGCCTCAGTGAGAGGAGGAAAACCATGTGCTCAGATTGGGCTGGGATGTATTTACGACGTTCTTAATCGCTTTATTCTGGAAAGCAGTATTAATACAGTAAAGTTTGATGAGATGCGAGTAGACCAGGAACAGTTAAAAGGAATAAAGGATACAATTGGAAACAGATATCCCTATCTTGTTGTTATGGATAGAGGTTATCCTTCGACACCGGCATTTTTGAATTTTATAGATTATGGAGTGTATTTTGTAGCAAGACTAAAAACAAGTGACTATAAGGCTGAACAGAAAGAATTAAAAATCAAATGATGAGGATGTCGACATAACATTAACAAAGGCTAGAAGGAGAAATTATATTGGCAAAAAAGAAGAAACTATCATGATGAGCAGAGATTCCTTTTCAATGAGATTTGTAAAGGTGTGTTTAGATGATGGAAAGTCAGAAATTTTCGCTACTAATCTTCCACGGGATAAATTTCCGGAGGAATGCTTTGCAGAACTGTATCATATGCGCTGGGGTATAGAGACGGCCTATGAAGTTTTGAAAGACAGATTAAAAAAATCGAAAAATTTCACAGGGATAAAATCAGTGCTTATTGAGCAGGACATTAACAGCACTATTTATGTTAGCAATCTTGCAGAAGATATAATCTGTGATATAGAAGAAAGTAGCCGGGAGCACCTAAAGAATGATTATAAACATACAATGCAGTTAAACCGAAACCTAAGTATCGGACTTCTGAAAAATGACCTAATATACATTCTTATAGAAAAAGATGGAAATAAAAAAAGTAGCGCTACTACAGGCATTGTATGATGAAATAAGCAAAAAAATGTAGTGCCGATAAGGCATGATAGACATTATCACAGAACTAAAGGACAGCTTGCAGCAAATTTCTCGAATACACATAAGCTGAAGTTTCTAAACTGAATAAGCATTTCGATTTAAACTGGTGAACTATGCTCTTTTTAAGCTAATAATAGTAAAAGTGAAGAAAAAGAGCATACCCTTATTTGCAAGAGTATGCTCCAAAACGTTAAGTTAATGACATTGTGTATTTACAAGGCTTTTAGCCACTTTTTTTTCTTCTTTGCAAAAAAATGTTGTATGGAACGTCTAGGTTGAAATTTTTTTATCTTTTTTTATTTAAATCTTTTGGCTGGTAGTATTTTTTTGTCTAACCCAAGGTCCATTATAGCATTTAATGCCGTTAGAACTTGGGGAATTATTATATGTCGACATATAGCATACATCCTCCAAGTTAGCTACCTGTATGTTGCTTAAAGTTTTTTTATAACACTGTCTACAGTGAAGTGTGTCCCATACATGTCAAGTTTCTTTTCCAGAAGTCTATATATAGGAGTGCTGTGTAACAGATCATAAAGTGTGCTACTATACGTTCTCTTTTTTGATGAAATACAGGTCTGGCTGAGAAATTGGTTTTCATTACTCTGAAGCAGTCTTCTATTTTATATCTGTTTGAGCTGATCTCTAAGATATACTTAGCTGAATCGTTAAGGTTCGTTGCCACTGCATAGAATCCGTCATACTTCTCTTCCTCATTGATAACATCAAGATTAAGCTCATAGGTATCTACAGTTTCTTCGCCTGAACGTGTAGTTGTAGTTCGCTTTATAAAACGTGTTATGTCATTTGCTCCTTTTTTGTAGGCTTCAGGGTCTATGTTTGTAAGGAGTTTTTTTTGCTCTTTCAATCTGACGATTACGTACGAATCTTTGATATTCCATCATCTTTCTTGAGAATGAGACAATAATCTTTTGAGGAATTATAGCCTTTGATTTAATCTTCCCTAACAGTGCCGTTCTTGCACGTCTTCTCTCATACAGTCCTAGGTCGAAAGCTTTATCAGCCGGTATAATCTTATATATTCTATCTTCATAAAGTGATGCGTTAGACTTGTCAAATCTATCAAAAATCTTTCATTTGCTTTATAGTTGCCGGTTTATCATTAGATAATAAGCGATAATCAATATCACTAAATACAGCTTCTTTTTAAGGTGTTGGAAAGCATCTTTATAGATTGTGTGACAATAAAAGCTCTACCGCCAATTGAATTAAAGTTCCTGATGTTAAAAAGATCCTAAGCCTGCATCAGCACAATAAATAAACTTTTTTTCCCTTTAAACATATTTATAAGCTTTTTGCTCTAAAGGAATAGCAGTGGTTTGCTCATTATCAGAACCTGATGTAATACACATAGACAGCGGTATTCCGTCTTTATCCATAAATAATCCCATTTGCGCAATAGGATTTGGTCTATGTTCTTTACTCACACCATATTTTCTTAAACCTTTAGTTACCTCACCGGTTACTGCGTCTACATAGTCGTCATCATTTGATTCTATTTCAAAGTAATAGTTTGAACAGTCATAAAAGCATACAGAGGTATCTCTTTTTACTATCTTATTACTGGCATCATATAGATGAGAGATATATTCATCGTAATGATTGTACATTATATCAAGCGTACGAAGTATGTGTTCATAACCAAAGTCAGGCTGTTCATAATAGTCGGAAATACTTTGATGAGTACCAAGCTTAGAGTCAGGGCTAAGGATTCGCGAATAGGTAAGGAATCTATTTACCTGATTAGGATCAAACTGTATCTTGGCATCTTTTGTGATACTTTTAAAGAATGATCCGATCTTAAGGTCATGATAAATCTGTTGAAGAAAAAAATATCCGATATTTAAAAGTTTTGACTTTGATACTATATCATCTTGATATGTTATTTTCTCATTAAAGTCAAACTTAAAAATCTAAAGCTACTGTTTGATTATTTTTTTCAGCTCTCGTTATATCTTTTGGACCTCCTTTTTAGCATACTCCAGAGGGTCGGTGGTAGTCTTTAAAAAGTTCGGAATGTTTTCCTATACGAACTACATTTTTTTAGTAGTGGTCTTTTTTTCCATTACGGATTCCTCTTTGAATAAAAATAAGTGGGATCCTTTTGATTTTTTTGTCATACCAAAGCTTCATACTTTATTATATCATATAATACAACAAAAATACAACAATAAAAATAAAGAAAATTTGACATCAAGAATCCTTTTATTTACAAGGCTTTTAGAGGACTTTTATACATGACTAAGTGTTGAAGACCCGTATAAAGGAAATGAATCAAGGTATTGAACTTGTTGCGCCGATATATACGCCTGAAAAGGGGAGTATACTACAGGTATAGTGAAAAGTGGAAATATTTTTGTTATAATGAGTATAAAGAAAAAGTTTTATTTTGTTGAGGTGAAAAATGGGAAAAAGAAAATTGGCCTCCATACAGTATGTACATAATATCACACCTATAGAAGGTGCCGAAAAGATAGAATGTGTACATGTATTGGGATGGCAATGTGTTGCAAACAAAGATCGATTCAGTATTGGTGATAAATGTGTATATATGGAAGTGGATTCGTTCCTTCCCGTATGTGAACGCTTCGAATTCTTAAGAGCAAGCAGCTTTAAAGAGAATGAAATAATGGGAGCAGGGTTCAGACTTAAGACCATGAAATTCAGAGGACAGATTTCACAGGGGTTGGTACAACCTTTAGAAATACTTCCTGAAGGTAAATATGAAATAGGTGATGATGTAACCGAACTTCTTGGAATAAGGAAATGGGAGATAGAGGAGAGAGTAAGCAATGACGGTACAGTTATTGCGGAGTTTCCAAGTGAGATCTCAAAAACCGATGAACTTAGAGTACAGTCGTATCCCGAGTTGATAGAAGAGTTTAAAGCTGTAAACGGATACTATATAAGTACTAAAATGGACGGCTGCAGTGTAACCATATATAAGAACGGTGATCATTTCGGCGTATGCGGCAGAAATTATGAGTATGCAGATGATGATAAATGTGCTATGTGGAAATATGCCCATAAGCATAGAATAGAAGAGAGATTAAAGGAAAATAATCTTGACAACATAGCTATTCAAGGTGAATTTTGCGGACCGGGCATTCAAAAAAACAGGTTGAAGCTGACCGAACCGGAGTGGTATGTATTTACAGTAACGGATATGAACACAAATAAAAGGCTATCCCTATATAAGACCGAGGAGATATGTAAAGTGCTTGGCCTAAATATGGTGCCTGTAGAGGAAGTGGAAGAAGAGTTTCAATATAAAGCGTTGATGAACTTTTGGAGAGAGCAAAGGGAAAGTACGCTTCAGGTAAGAATAAGGAAGGTATTGTAATAAGACCTATAGAGGCGGTGTATTCAAATACCATAGCAGGTCCGCTGTCTATGAAAGTTATAAATAATGATTATCTTTTGAAGGAGTAGCAAATTACTTTTGCAAATCTTATATGGCTGCAGTGATGGATATAAAGAAATATCTAAGCTGCAGCCAAATTTTGTTCAGGGTATATCAGGGTTTTATAATAGAAGGCCTATAATTTTTGCTTACAAGTTTTACAATTAATTTTAAATATAGCTTGACTTTGAAATAGGAAAACCGTATAATTAGTACACTGCTTTTTGCAGATGACTCAATTCAAATATCTGAACAATTTAAAAAAATAATTAAAATTGTTGTTGACAAGATATTGAATAGATGATATTATATCAGAGTTGTTTGAAAAGAGCAGCACAAACTTCAATAATCTGAAAGAACTTTAAAAAAAGTTCTTGACAAGATAAAATGAGTTTGATATAATGACTTGGCTGTTTGAGACAGCGAAGCAATGAACCATGATAATTTAAGATTAAACAGTACACACAACCCTGAAAATTCACATATTTCGCATATTTTTCTTAATGAAAGTGAGCGAAGCGAAACTTGAATTTAGAAAAATAGTGCACCTTGCCGAACGAAGTGAGGCAATGGTGTTACCTTTGAGATATGATGAGATTTCAGATGCATTTTTCACTTGATGAAAACGAGCGAAAGCGAAGTTTGAATCTTAGTGAAAAAGTAGTTCTTCGTACGAGTGAAACGAGTGCGATAGGACAACCTTAAAAAAACAGTAGATCTGTGAAAACAGATGCAAGCTAGCGAGAAGGCTAGATTAAACTTTTATATGAGAGTTTGATCCTGGCTCAGGATGAACGCTGGCGGCGTGCTTAACACATGCAAGTCGAACGAAGCTGCTAAAAGGAAGTCTTCGGACGGAATTTTAGTAGACTTAGTGGCGGACGGGTGAGTAACGCGTGGATAACCTGCCTTATACAGGGGGATAACGGAGAGAAATTTCCGCTAAGACCGCATAAGACCACAGCACCGCATGGTGCAGGGGTAAAATATTTATAGGTATAAGATGGATCCGCGTCCGATTAGCTAGTTGGTGAGGTAGAGGCTCACCAAGGCGACGATCGGTAGCCGGCCTGAGAGGGTGAACGGCCACATTGGGACTGAGACACGGCCCAAACTCCTACGGGAGGCAGCAGTGGGGAATATTGGACAATGGGGGAAACCCTGATCCAGCGACGCCGCGTGAGTGAAGAAGTATTTCGGTATGTAAAGCTCTATCAGCAGGGAAGAAAATGACGGTACCTGACTAAGAAGCCCCGGCTAACTACGTGCCAGCAGCCGCGGTAATACGTAGGGGGCAAGCGTTATCCGGATTTACTGGGTGTAAAGGGAGCGCAGACGGCGAAGCAAGTCTGAAGTGAAATGCATGGGCTCAACCCATGAATTGCTTTGGAAACTGTTTGGCTTGAGTGTCGGAGGGGTAAGCGGAATTCCTAGTGTAGCGGTGAAATGCGTAGATATTAGGAGGAACACCGGAGGCGAAGGCGGCTTACTGGACGACAACTGACGTTGAGGCTCGAAGGCGTGGGGAGCAAACAGGATTAGATACCCTGGTAGTCCACGCAGTAAACGATGAATACTTGGTGTCGGGGAGGTAAACTCTTCGGTGCCGCAAGCAAACGCATTAAGTATTCCACCTGGGGAGTACGTTCGCAAGAATGAAACTCAAAGGAATTGACGGGGACCCGCACAAGCGGTGGAGCATGTGGTTTAATTCGAAGCAACGCGAAGAACCTTACCAAATCTTGACATACTCTTGAATAGCTTTGTAATGAGGCTAGTCCTTCGGGACAAGGGATACAGGTGGTGCATGGTTGTCGTCAGCTCGTGTCGTGAGATGTTGGGTTAAGTCCCGCAACGAGCGCAACCCTTGTCGTCAGTAGCCAGCAGTAAGATGGGCACTCTGACGAGACAGCCGGAGATAATCCGGAGGAAGGTGGGGATGACGTCAAATCATCATGCCCCTTATGATTTGGGCTACACACGTGCTACAATGGCGTAAACAAAGTGAAGCGAAGCCGCGAGGTCAAGCAAATCACAAAAATAACGTCTCAGTTCGGATTGTAGTCTGCAACTCGACTATATGAAGCTGGAATCGCTAGTAATCGCAGATCAGAATGCTGCGGTGAATACGTTCCCGGGTCTTGTACACACCGCCCGTCACACCATGGGAGTCATCAATGCCCGAAGTCAGTGACCTAACCGAAAGGAAGGAGCTGCCGAAGGCAGGGAGGATAACTGGGGTGAAGTCGTAACAAGGTAGCCGTATCGGAAGGTGCGGCTGATCACCTCTTTCTATACATTTTTTTCACTTAATGAAAACGAGCCGAAGGCGAAGTTTGAATTCTAGTGAAAAAGTAGTTCTTCATACGAACGAAGTGAGTATGATAGAACATCATTAAAGGCTTTAGTAGGGGTTGTGAGTACTGTTTAGTACTAAATTTAATGGTACTAAAATCAAACATTATTGGTGTCGATGCGTCTAGGGGACACACCCGTTCCCATTCCGAACACGATGGTTAAGACCTAGTCGGCCGATGGTACTATACTGGAGACGGTATGGGAGAGTAGGTGGATGCTAATGCATTTTTCACTTGATGAAAGCGAACGAAGTGAAGCTTGAATCTTAGTGAAAAAGTACACCTCATCGAGTGAAGCGAGATGATGGTGTTACAACACCGGGGGTGTAGCTCAGTTGGGAGAGCACCTGCCTTGCAAGCAGGGGGTCAAGAGTTCGAATCTCTCCATCTCCATCGCCAGAGAATATCTTTTGGCTTAGATGTACCTTTGAAAACTGCATACCAAACGAGAAATTATATAAATATTTTATAATTAGACATCCGAGGATATTAATCGAAAGGTTAATATTTTTTTTAAATAACAAAAAAATAAATTTTTAAACATAGTGTATGATACACGCTAGTGTCATACAAAAACACTAAATCTAAATGATTTAAGAGGTTAAACATAAAGAGCGTAGGGTGGATGCCTAGGCACTGACAGCCGAAGAAAGACGTGACAAGCTGCGAAAAGCTGCGGGGAGAAGCACATATTCAGTGATCCGCAGATGTCTGAATGGGAAACCCACTTGAAGAACTCCCAGTATCTGTACGCCAATACATAACGTACAGAGGGGAACCCGGTGAACTGAAACATCTAAGTAGCCGGAGGAAAAGAAAACAACAGTGATTGCGAAAGTAGCGGCGAGCGAAATCGTAAGAGCCCAAACCGTGGTGCGTGCACTGCGGGGTAGAGGACTGCAATACGAGTAAGATATATTACCTGAACCGTTTTGGAAAAGCGGGCCAAAGAGCGTGAGAGCCGTGTAAGGGAAAATGTATCGAATCCAGCAGTATCCGGAGTACCACGAGACACGAGAAACCTTAGGGGAAGCAGGGGGACCACCCCCTAGGCTAAATACTAGTCAGTGACCGATAGCGTATAGTACTGTGAAGGAAAGGTGAAAAGAACCCCGGGAGGGGAGTGAAAAAGAACCTGAAACCCTATGTTTACAAACTGTGGAACACCGAAAGGTGAACCGCGTACTTTTTGTAGAACGGTCCGGCGAGTTACATGTACAGGCGAGGTTAAGTATTAAAGATACGGAGCCGAAGGGAAACCAAGTCTTAATAGGGCGAAAGTAGTCAGTATGTGTAGACCCGAAACCGGGTGATCTATCCATGTCCAGGTTGAAGTTCGCGTAAAAGTGAATGGAGGACCGAACGCACATCCGTTGAAAAGGGTGGCGATGAGGTGTGGATAGGGGAGAAATTCCAATCGAACCCGGAGATAGCTGGTTCTCCTCGAAATAGTTTTAGGACTAGCCTCGTTATTAGTCTCACCGGAGGTAGAGCACTGAATTTTTTTGCGGGGGCGTCAAAGCCTACCAAGAGATATCAAACTCCGAATGCCGGCTAGATGATTGACGGGAGTCAGACTGCACGAGATAAGTTGGGTAGTCAAAAGGGAAAGAGCCCAGACCTACGGCTAAGGTCCCAAAGTGTGTGTTAAGTGGAAAAGGATGTGGGATTTCGAAGACAGCTAGGATGTTGGCTTAGAAGCAGCCATACATTAAAAGAGTGCGTAACAGCTCACTAGTCGAGAGGTCCTGCGCCGAAAAATGTCCGGGCTAAACACAACACCGAAGCCTGGGAATGTAGAAATACATTGGTAGAGGAGCATTCTTAGAAGCGTAGAAGCCATACCGGAAGGAATGGTGGAGTAATAAGAAGAGAGAATGCCGGAATGAGTAGCGAGAAAGAGGTGAGAATCCTCTTGGCCGAATATCTAAGGTTTCCTGAGTAAAGCTGATCTCACTCAGGGTAAGTCGGGGCCTAAGGCAAGGTCGAAAGACGTAGTCGATGGATAACAGGTACAGATTCCTGTACTACATATAATCAGAACTGTGGGGACACGGAGACTAAAAACCGAACCCGGGAGGACAAAAAAACCGGGGCAAGCGAAGTACCTGTATGGGAGGAAAAAGCCACCATACAAGGGGAATGCGTGATGCGTACCGAAAATTTAGTAGGGAAGTCGGTTAGGGAGCCGTCAAGAAAAAGCCGCTATTGTGTTATATGTACCCGTACCGCAAACCGACACAGGTAGATGAGGAGAGAATCCTAAGGCCGGCGGGAGAAGCATTGTTAGGAACTCGGCAAAATGACCCCGTAACTTCGGGAGAAGGGTGCCACTGGAAACAGTGGTCGCAGAAAAAAAGGCTCAAGCAACTGTTTAGCAAAAAAACACAGGTCTATGCGAAACCGCAAGGTGAAGTATATGGGCTGACGCCTGCCCGGTGCCGGAAGGTTAAGAGGAGAAGTCAGAAACGAAGCTTTGAATTGAAGCCCCGGTAAACGGCGGCCGTAACTATAACGGTCCTAAGGTAGCGAAATTCCTTGTCGGGTAAGTTCCGACCCGCACGAAAGGCGTAATGATTTGAGCGCTGTCTCAACAATGCACCCGGTGAAATTGAAGTACCAGTGAAGATGCTGGTTACCTGCGCCAGGACGGAAAGACCCCATGGAGCTTTACTCCAGTTTGGTACTGGGATTCGGTAATACTCGTACAGGATAGGTGGGAGACATTGAAGCATGGACGCCAGTTTATGCAGAGTCGCTGTTGGGATACCACCCCTGTATTGCTGGATTTCTAACCCGCATCCGTAATCCGGCTGGGGGACAATGCCAGACGGGGAGTTTGACTGAGCGGTCGCCTCCGAAAGAGTATCGGAGGCGCTCGAAGGTTCCCTCAGAATGGTCGGAAACCATTCAAAGAGTGCAAAGGCAGAAGGGAGCTTGACTGCGACACCGACGGGTGGAGCAGGTACGAAAGTAGGACTTAGTGATCCGGTGGCATAAAGTGGGATTGCCATCGCTCAACGGATAAAAGCTACCCTGGGGATAACAGGCTTATCACCCCAAGAGTTCACATCGACGGAGTGGTTTGGCACTCGATGTCGGCTCATCGCATCCTGGGGCTGTAGCAGGTCCCAGGGTTGGGCTGTTCGCCCATTAAAAGCGGTACGCGAGCTGGGTTCAGAACGTCGGAGACAGTTCGGTCCCTATCCGGCGTGGGCGTAAGATATTTGAGAGGAGCCGTCCTTAGTACGAGAGGACCGGGACGGACTGACCGCTGGTGTACCTGTTGGAGAGTAACTCCATGGCAGGGTAGCTATGTCGGGAAGGGATAAACGCTGAAGGCATCTAAGCGTGAAGCCCCCCTCAAGATGGGATATCTCATGTGAAAACAGTAAGACCCCTTGAAGACTACGAGGTAGATAGGGCCAAGATGTAAGTACAGCAATGTACTGAGTTGATGGTTACTAATAGGTCGAGGGTTTAACCAAAAGATAGGAAAATTTATGTATATAATCGGAAACACCGTCAAATCCGCAAGCGAATTTGAGGTGTACTTTCTCACTAAGGCTTGAGATAAGCTCTTCGTCAAGTGAGAAAAGCATTTGGTAGGCAGTTTTGAAGGTGCATTTTCTTCTTAACGAAAACAAACGAAGTGCAGTTTGAGTTTTAGAAGAAGAGTACACTTGACTTTACATAGTAAAGTCATAGTGCTACATTAGCCTTTCTTAGTGAGTACGAGCGTAGCGAAGTACGAACTTAGAGAAATGAACTTACGGAGTAAGTTCGTAGTATACATTTTCTTCAAAAAAGTACTTGCATAGTCAGTAACTATATGATATAGTATATGAGTACTTGCCCTGATAGCTCAGTAGGTAGAGCATGCGGCTGTTAACCGCAGTGTCACAGGTTCGAGCCCTGTTCAGGGCGTTGTCCGAAAGTATGGACAACGGCGACATAGCCAAGCGGTAAGGCGTGGGTCTGCAACACCCTGATCACCAGTTCAAATCTGGTTGTCGCCTTGATTAGAAAAATCTAATCACTTGCGGGAATGCTGGAATTGGCAGACAGGCAAGACTAAGGATCTTGTGTCTGTATAGACGTGAGGGTTCAAGTCCCTTTTCCCGCACTTTGAAAGAGCAACATCAGTTGCTCTTTTTTGTTTTCAAAAAGTATTGTTGTTGTAATTAAATACTATTGATAGTATAAAAAAAGCTTACAATTAAATTAGGATATATAATAAAAATAGCATATATTTACTATAATTTTAATAAAGTATATTTATGACTATGACTGTAATTAAATGTTTAATATATTGTAATATTTCAACGGGTGTAAAGTAATTGTTCAATCTATAAAACTTTGGTATAATTTAAGTACTCTAAACAAAAGCAAGGAGTGCTCAATGAAAAAGAAAGTTTTTTTAACATTAGCATCAGCTCTAACCTTTGTTTCACTATACAGTTTTTAATGCATATGCAGACATGGATTTGGAGACAAGTAACGCAGTCTCAGGAATAGCCGTAGCTCTAAACAATTATAAGGCAAGTTCCATATCGCCGCAGACAGCATTAGAAGAGTCGTTAAAGACGGCGACAACAAATACAATAGAGATAACAGGAGTTGACGATGCACGCAACAAGCTTGTAAAGGACGTGGTCAAGTATGAGGGACCGTCGATTCAGGACAGGCTTAAAGAAGAGGTAATGAAGGATGACCTCGCAGTGGCAAAGAACAAGAAGGATGCAGTAGTACACGCAGATCCGAAAGAGACCGGTGAAGAAGTGGGAAGTATTTCATACAGTTCTGTAGCCACCGTTGTAGGTTCTGAAATCAACGAGACCGGAGAATGGGTTAAGATAAACTCCGGAAACGTAGAGGGCTATGTCAAAGCCTCAGATTTGGCAACAGGAAACAAAGCAAAGAAAATGGCAAAAGATTCTGTCGTGACCTATGGTACGGTAGTGGACATTGACAATGTCAGACTACGAAAGACACCGGATATAACCTCAAATACTCTCACGATGCTTGAGGGCGGAGAGAAGTATGTTGTAGTAGGTCAGGACAAAAACTTTTTAAAGGTTCAGGTGGATGATGACTTGACAGGGATATGTATATAAGGACTTTATAAAAACGGATGTATCTTATAAGACTGCCAAGACTAAGGAAGAGTCCACTATTGAAGCTTTAAATAAGGCAAAGCTGGAAACTGAGGCTAAAGAAGCAATGGCCATATATGAAAATATGGTGGTTGCGGACGATCAGACAACAGCTAAAAGTAAAGAAACGACTGCAAAGGCTGAAACAACTACAGCTGCAAAGAAAAAAATTCGGATAAAGCTCCCAACACCTAAGGCAAGTGAAGAAGCGAAGACCATCAAGTCTCCTGCAGCTGAAAAAGAGAGACACCTGCAGGTAAGGAAGTAGAGATTAAGGTTCCGGATACTACAAAAGGATCTACCAAGCCTGCTGAAATGACCACAAAAGACAACGGGCAGTCGGAGACTACAAAGCAGAAAATAGAAACCGTACCGGAGACAAAAACTGAGGCGGAGACTATCAAAGCAATAGAGGATACAAAAGCCTACGGAGACCAAGTCCAAAGCAGAGACTGTAAAAGAGCCAAGTAAGTCCGAAGAAACCGTCTTCATCACCTTCCAAGGTAAAGATAGAAACAGTCAACGGTCCTGAGGCAAGTGAGACCGCAAAGGAAACAACTAAAGCAAGTGTAGAGCCGGAGACAAGCAAGGCTGTAGAGACAGTAAAAGAGACCTGACAGCAACAACACAGGTTGAAACTATAAGCGCTGTTGAAGATACTACAAAAGCAGACTGAGTCTACTACACAGGCTCCAAAGCAGACTGAGTCTACTACACAGGCTCCGAAACAGACCGAGGCGACTACAGAGGCTACAAAACCTGCAGAAACCACAAAAGCCTGCTGAGACAACAGCTCCTTACGGACCGGGCGGAAGTACTGAAAAAGCCTATGAAACACAGAAGGATAAGTCTCAAAAAAAGAGACCACAGTTGTTACAGGCGAAAAAGGGCGGACCGGGTGTCAGCAAGAAAAAGAAACTACAAAGGCTGAGACAGAGGCAACAAAGGGCAGCTAAGGAAAAAGTATCAAGAGATGCTGTAGTAGCTTATGCTAAGCAGTTTGTCGGTAATCCGTATGTATACGGAGGAACATCTCTTACAAAGGGTGCCGATTGTTCGGGATTTGTAATGAGAGTATATGAGAAGTTCGGAATAAGTACTTCAAGAGTATCAAAGGATCAGGCAAACAACGGTACTGAGATACCTGTATCGCAGATAAAACCGGGAGATTTGGTATTCTATTCTTCAGGCGGAGAGATAAACCATGTTGCGATATATATCGGTGAGGGACAGATTGTACATGCCGCAAATAAGCAGCTTGGAATCAGAATAGGAAGTTTGAATCATCGTACTCCTGTAAAGGCGGTAAGATTGATAAAATAATTTTAAAAAGTCAGGTGATTACAGCCTGACTTTTTAATGAAGTATTATAAAAAAATATTTGGCAAGCTATAAAAAAAGTATTATAATTACAATAGTAATAAGAAATGGGAGAAGAATATGAAAAATTTTATATTGTTGGGTGTACTTTTGGCACTCTCTTAGTGCATGTGGATCAAAAAGCACAGATAAGGCGGATGATAAGCCTGCCAAAACAGACAGTAAGGCAAAGACAAGCATTGATACTACAGGTTTTTTGGTAACTTCTATCAATGCGGATATCCAGACTGCAGACCCTGATAAGACATCTAAGGACCATATGGTACCTCTTAATATCTTTTGACAGGTTGATTGAGGTTGAGGTCAAGGATGACGGTTCAAGTGAATTGGTACCTTCACTTGCAAAGAGTTGGGATATATCTGAGGACGGAAAGGTATATACATTACATTTGCAAGAGGGAGTGAAATTTTCAAACGGTGCAGACTTTTAAGTCGGATGATGTTGTATATTCACTTACAAGAATGCTTGGAGTAACAGGTGCTGTAAACGGTGACTTTGTAAGCCAGATAGAGGGAGCGGATAAAGTCATGGACGGAAGCAGTAAGGAGCTTAGCGGAGTAAAGGCTATAGATGATTATACTGTGGAGATAACACTTTCAGAGCCTTATGCAGGTTTCTTTGGCTTTGCCTTTTCGGCATCACCTGTATGTATGCTTGATAAGGATACTACAGAGGCTGCCGGAGACAAGTTCGGTATTGACCCTTCGGTTACAGTCGGAACAGGTGCATTTAAGATGGCGGAGTGGACTGTAAACGACTCTATAGTGCTTACAAAGAATGACACATATTGGGGCGGTGATGTATCGCTTCCGGGAGTACTTATAAGAGTAATACCTGATTCAGAGACAAGAAATATGATGTTTAAGAACGGCGAGCTTGATATACTGGACTTTGATTATATGATCGACTACATAGACACTTACAAAAAAGAGATGCCTGATGTTCTTCATCACACACCGAGAGTCGGAGTTACATATTTTACATTTAATGAAAATATAGAACCTCTAAACAATGTAAAAGTAAGAGAAGCAATCTGTAAGGCAATCAATCGTCAGGAAATCATAGATTCACTGATGAACGGTGTAGCAACAATTGAAAACGGTATATTCCCAAGAGGACTTATAGGCTATGACAGCTCACTTCCTGAGATTAAGTATGATCCGGACGGTGCAAAGGCACTTCTTGCAGAGGCAGGATATCCGAACGGATTTGATATGGAGATTTCGGTAGATTCTTCATCATCGGATACTACAAAGACAGTACTTGAGGTAATAGCGTCACAGCTTAACGAAGTAGGTATCAATGCAACCATAAAGAATTATGATGAATCGACATGGCTTGCAACAAGAAAAGACGGTACACTCGGCTCATTTATGTCTACATGGACTGCCGATTACAATGATCCTGACAACTTTATTTATACATTCTTCGGAAATGAGAAAAATACAAAGCAGAGATCGCTTAATTATCCTGATAAGGCTGTGATGGACAGAGTAAGTGCTGCAAGAACTATTGTAAATGCAGATGAGAGAATGGCTGAGTACGATGAACTTGAAAAGAAGATTGTAACAGAGGACTTTGCATGGCTTCCTATGTTCTCAAAGGAGCATTATTACGGTGTAAGTAAGAATATCGAAGGATTCAAGCCGAATTGGGCCGGAATATCCGATATGAGATTTGTCGGATTTTTCAAAAAAATAGATATGGAACTTAAAAAAAGATAATTGTTATAATGGAGCGTGAACCGCTCCATTTCTTTTTTTGGAGTATTTTTGGGAGGCTGATTTGGTTAAAAATATTTTAAAAAGAATTTTGATATCCATACCGGTTTTGATAGGTGTGGTTTTGATTATATTTATAATGCTTAGAGTAGTACCGGGAGATCCTGTAACCACAATGCTCGGTGAGCATGTCAATCAAACTGTAATTGATAAAAATAAGCAAGAGATGGGGCTTGATAAGCCGCTGTATGTGCAGTTTTTTACATATATTTCACATGCAATAAGAGGTGATTTCGGTACAAGCTATCGAATGAACAGAAATGTTACAGGTATTATTTTGGATGCATTTCCAAATACTGTGAGACTTGCCGTATGTGCGGCGGTTGTTTCGTGGATAGTCGGTATTGCAGCGGGTATATTTGCAGCGGTAAATAAAAACAATATTTTAGACAGATTATTTATGGGCGGAGCATTGTTTGGAGTATCCATGCCTGTATTTATGATTGCACTTGTTTTGCAGTATCTTTTTGCATATAAGTTAAAAATTTTTCCTGTATCGGGATATGAAACTGCGGCATCTATGGTATTGCCGTCAATAGTACTCGGGTGGAACTCGGCAGGAAGTATTGCCAGAATGACAAGGTCAAATATCTTGGAGGTAATGCAGGAAGACTATATAAGGACTGCCAGAGCAAAGGGACTTTTAGAGTTTGCCGTAATGAAGTCACATGCACTGAAGAATGCTATGCTTCCTGTAGTTACAATGATGGCACTCCAGATATCGTCAATGCTTTCAGGTGCGGTTATTACCGAGAACATATTCGGAATACCGGGTATAGGCAGACTTGCGGTCAATGCGATAGAGACCAGAGATATGCCGCTTTTTACAGGAACGGTTATTTTTTTACAACCATATTGGTAATATTCGGAAATCTGATAGCAGATTCATTGTATTCTATTCTTGATCCGAGAATTAGAAAGGAAATATAAGAAATCAATGAATAAAGATACTAAACAGACAGAGCAAAAGTTTTCGGCTCTGAGATTGAGATGGAAGAGAGCTTATTTGAAAAATGTAAAAATATAATAAAAACATAATAAGCTTGCATTTTTTTCTTTTGATTGTAATTATACTGATTATACTATGTGCAATTTTTGCAAATGTTGTATGCAGGTATAATCCGTATACACAGAGTTTGAAGGACAGACTTTTAGCCCCTTCATTTGCACATCCGCTGGGTACGGATGAACTTGGAAGAGACACACTCACCAGAGTAATATTCGGAGCGAGAATATCACTGACAATAGGACTGATACCTACACTTTATTTCAATGATTATAGGGTACAATACTCGGACTTATTGCAGGTTATTTCGGAGGTAAAATAGATTTTGCAATAATGAGACTGGCAGATATAATGCTTGCATTTCCTTCACTCCTTTTGGCAATGGTTGTAATGTATACAATGGGCGGAGGACTGATAAATATATTTATAGCATTGTCATTAGTCAACTGGGCATCGACATCCAGAGTTGTACGTTCGGAGACACTTTCACTGTCAAAAAAAGAGTATGTGGAAGCAGCTAAAAGTATGGGTGTCGGTAATGCTACGATTATTTTCAGACATATATTACCAAACTGTATACCTACTTTGGTGGTATTATTTACTTTAAGCATACCGTCTGCGATACTTTCAGAGAGTTCACTCAGTTTCCTGGGTGTCGGTGCACAGCCTCCTACAGCAAGCTGGGGACTTATGGTTGTCAGTGCAAAGAAATATCTGTTTACACAGCCTGTACTTGTACTGTCACCTGCCATAGCGATAATGGTAGTGGTTTTGGCATTCAATTTTTTGGGTGACGGACTTAGAGATATTTTGGACCCGTACCTTAAGGAGCAATGATATGGACAATATTTTGACTATAAGAGATTTGAAGGTTGCATTTCAAGTCAGAGGAAGAGATGCCTATGCACTTGACGGCATAAATATAGATATTCCCAAGGGAAAGATAGTTGGAATAGTCGGAGAGAGCGGATGCGGAAAGTCTATGACGGCCATGAGTATTATGGGACTTATAAAAAGTCCCGGTAGGATAGTTGGAGGAAGTATTGATTTTTGCGGCAACGAGCTTACAAAGATGGGGATAAGGGAGTATGCAAATATCAGAGGTAAGGATATATCTATGATATTTCAGGAGCCTATGACCTCACTCAATCCTGTTGTAAAGGTCGGCAAACAGGTCATGGAAGCCATTATTTTACATGAACATATATCTAAGACGGAGGCAAAGCAAAGAGTAATAGAAATATTTAATGAAGTCGGAATACCTGAAGCCGAAAAAAGATTCAATTCGTATCCGCATGAGCTTTCAGGCGGTCTTAGGCAGAGAGTAATGATCGGTATGGCAATGATTTGTAAGCCTAAGCTTTTGATTGCCGATGAACCTACTACAGCACTTGATGTTACTATAGAGGCTCAGATTCTGAGGCTTATGAAAAGACTTTGTGAGGAGAGCGGTACTTCTATAATGATGATTACACACAACATGGGTGTCATTGCTGAAATATGTGACTATGTTTATGTAATGTATGCAGGAAGGGTGGTGGAATCTGCACCTACAAAGACTCTTTTTAATGAAACTGCACATCCTTATACAAGCGGACTTTTAAAGTCAATACCTACTATCGGAAAAAAGCAGAAAAGGCTTTATACTATAAAGGGTAATGTCCCGAATATCTTAAATTTACCTGAGGGTTGCAGATTTGCAGACAGATGTGATTTGTCCCAAAATATTTGTTGCAGCGACAGACCGAAGGATGATTATATTACGGACAGCCATATGGTTTCATGTTTCTTACATAAAAGGATTGAAGATGAGAGAAGTTGTATTAAGATTAAAAAAATATAGTTAAGGAATTTCCTACATCAAAAAAAGAATAAAAAAAGTTCATGCGGTAAGTGATATAAGTCTTGATATATATGAGAATGAGACTTTGGCACTTGTGGGAGAAAGCGGATGCGGCAAATCCACACTGGGTAAATGTGCAATAGGTCTTATATCACCTGATAAAGGTGAGAGTATTTTTCTGGGTGAAAATATCTACAATAAAAGCGGCAATGACCTTAAGGAGATAAAGAAAAATCTCCAAATTATATTTCAGGATCCTTATGCCTCACTTAATCCGAGAATGACTGTAGGTGAGATTATTGCTGAACCTCTTATCACACATGAAAAGAGGCTTAGCAAAGCACAGGTAAAAGAAAAGGTGCTTGAGCTGATGGAAGATGTGGGAATCAGGAAAGAGTATTACAACAGGTACCCACACCAGTTCTCAGGAGGACAGAGGCAAAGAATAGGGATAGCCAGAGCAATAGCACTGAATCCTAAGCTTATTGTATGTGATGAGCCGGTATCTGCACTTGATGTGTCCATACAGTCACAGGTTTTAAATCTCCTTAAGGATATTCAGGAGAAAAAAAGAGCTTCGTATCTGTTTATTTCACATGATCTGTCTGTTGTCAATTTCATTGCGGACAGAGTTTGTGTGATGTTTCTCGGTAAGGTTTGTGAAATCGGTAATACAGATGATATTTTTGAAAAGCCGCTTCATCCGTATACAAGGCTTTTGCTTGATGCAATTCCCAAGTATTGAAAATGCAGGCAAACAAAAGGAAATATTAAAGGGAGATATACCAAGTCCGATAGATGTTCCTACCGGATGCAGATTTCATACCAGATGCCCTTATTGCAGTGAAATTTGCAGAACAAAGGAGCCTGATTTAAGGCAAGCAAACGGCAGATATGTGGCTTGTCATATAGTAAAAATAATTTGTGAGATAGTTATGAAATTTGATTTAAAAAGAAGATTTAAAGAGATTTATTGTTATTACATTTGCGGCTGTACTGATGGCTGTCAATATAAAGACTTTTGTAAGGACCGGAGACCTTTTTTTCCGGGAGGTGCTACAGGTATTACTTTTGCTTATAACCAGATCGGCGAATATGTTTTTTTCATGTAAAAGCTGCCGTATACATTGGTAAATATTTTTACTTAATGCAATACCTGTTTATATCGGATTTAGGTATATCGGAAAGAAGTTTACACTGTATTCCTGTTGGGTAATATTGCTGAACGGTTTTATTGTTGATATTATTCCGGGATATGTGATAACTCAGGATATTTTGCTTATAACTATTTTCGGAGGAATGATAAACGGTCTGGTTATCAGTATTTGTCTGTTGATGAATGCAACTACCGGAGGAACCGACTTTATATCTATCTTTCTGTCTGAGAGAAAGGGTTTTGACGCCTTTAATATTATTTTGGGCGCAAATGCGGTGGTTCTTGTGGTTGCAGGACTCTTTGTTCGGATGGGACAGAGCATTGTATTCTATTATTTTCCAGTATGTTACCACAATGGTTATACATACTTTGTATAGAAAATATCAGCAGATTACTCTATTCATTGTCACAGATCATCCTGACGAGATATGCGATCTGATTTCAAATATCAGCCACCATGGTGCGACAACTTGGAAGGCACAGGGATATTATAATCACACTGACAGAACTTTGGTGTATTCTATAGTATCAAGTGCCGAAGCAAACAAGGTGGTAAAGGCAATCAAAGAGATAGATAAGTCCGCCTTTATAAATCTTATAAAGACTCAGCAGCTTCTTGGCAGGTTCTATAGGAGAAGAGAGGAATAATCTCAAGCGTAGCTTCGGCTACGCTTTTTGTTTGATTATCCGAATGCACTTAAGTTTATATTAAAGAAAAAGTAATATATTTTAATGCATATTCTACAACTAAGATGGCTTTTATTATATAATATAGCATTAATCTTTTGTGCAATACGATGAAAGTAGATTTTGAAAATCTTAAGTGTTAGTACATCCTATTTGTCAAAAAAACGGTATAAATAGTATAATAAAACTATCAAATCTTTTTAGTGGCTTTTGGTTTTGATATCTAAGGTAATCTATGGAAAAATGCACTTTCCGCTCTTGATAATCTGAATTTCTATAAGTTTCTAAAAAAACCATTTTAGAGGCCCGTGCATCGGGTAACACTTTTTTTCCTTCATAATATACAGTCAAGTAGTTGAGGCTACTTGGCTGTATATTCAGTATTACATATAGAACTTTGACAGGGTTGATTATTCAACTCTTTTTTGAGCCGATTTGTTTATAGTAAGATTAAAATGCAATAAATTTATTATATATGCTATAATAGACCTATGGGGACTATGTTAACTACAACAAAAAGGAGTGTCATATGTCTGTAAAAGCAAAAATTCGTGAGTATGCAAAGGCTCTTAATCCAATGGATGATACCATGTTTTGCAAAATGGCTGAGGAGAAGGAGTTTTGTGAAGAAGTATTGAGAGTTATTTTAGGCGATAACAAGCTGACAGTGCTTGAGAGTATGCCTCAGTGGGTAGGAAAAAATTTACAGGGACGTTCTGTAATACTTGATACAAAATGTCTGACAGGAGACGGAAGACAAATCAATATAGAAGTTCAAAAGGCTGACGATGATAACCATCAAAAGCGAGTGCGTTATAACGGAGCTGTTATTACGACAAATATAGCGGATCCCGGAATAAAATTTGAATATGTGCCTGATGTATGTGTAGTATTTATATCAAGGTTTGATATATTTAAAGGGAAACTGCCACTGTATCATGTTGACAGAGTAATACGAGAGACAGGTGAAGTAATAAATAACGGATTTGAAGAGGTTTATGTAAATTCGGTAATAGATAACGGCTCAGATGTTTCACAGTTGATGAAGGTATTTACAGAAGGCGATTGCTACAATGATAAATTTCCTAAGACAAGCAGCATAAAAAGGGAGATATAAAAGAAACAGAAGGAGGAATCAGGGAAATGAGCGGACTTATAGAGCAATTAAAGCTTGAGTGGATTAGTGAAGGCGAGAAACGTGGAGAAAAGATAGGAGAAGAGCGGAGAAGAGAAGGGAAAGATAAATATTGCTCAAAAGCATGAAGAAAGAAGGGATTTGATATAAACATTATAATGGAGCTTACAGGGTTATCAAAGGGATAAGATTGTTTCATTATAAATTTACCGAAAAGTGGGCTATGTTAACTACGACAAAAAGGAGTGTCATATGTCTGTAAAGGCAAAAATTCGTGAGTATGCAAAGGCTCTTAACCCCATGGATGATACCATGTTTTGCAAAATGGCTGAGGAGAAGGAGTTTTGTGAAGAAGTATTGAGAGTTATATTAGGCGATAACAAGCTGACAGTGCTTGAGAGTATGCCTCAGTGGGTAGGAAAAAATTTACAGGGACGTTCTGTAATACTTGATACAAAAATGTCTGACAGGAGACGGAAGACAAATCAATATAGAAGTTCAAAAGGCTGATGATGATAACCATCAAAAGAGGGTGCGTTATAACGGAGCTGTTATTACAACCAATATTGCGGATCCCGGAATAAAATTTGAATATGTGCCGGATGTATGTGTAGTATTTATATCAAGGTTTGATATATTTAAAGGGAAACTGCCACTGTATCATGTTGACAGAGTAATACGAGAGACAGGTGAAGTAATAAATAACGGATTTGAAGAGGTTTATGTAAATTCTGTAGTAGATAACGGCTCAGATGTTTCACAGTTGATGAAGGTATTTACAGAAGGCGATTGCTACAATGATAAATTTCCTAAGACAAGCAGCATAAAAAGGAGATATAAAGAAACAGAAGGAGGAATCAGGGAAATGAGCGGACTTATAGAGCAGTTAAAGCTTGAGTGGATTAGTGAAGGCGAAAAACGTGGAGAAAAGATAGGAGAAGAACGTGGAGAAGAGAAGGGAAAGATAAATATTGCTCAAAGCATGAAGAAAAAGGGATTTGATATAAACATTATAATGGAGCTTACAGGGTTATCAAGGGATAAGATTGTGTCACTATAGAAATTTATTGAAAATGGGGACTATGTTAACTACAACAAAAAGGAGTGTCATATGTCTGTAAAAGCAAAAAAATTCGTGAGTATGCAAAGGCTCTAAGTCTCAATGGATGATACCATGTTTACTGCAAAATGGCTGAGGAGAAGGAGTTTTCGTGAAGAAGTATTGAGAGTTATTTTAGGGAGATAACAAGCTGACAGTGCTGAGAGGATGCCTCAGTGGGATAGGAGAGACTTATAGAGCACGTTCTGTAATAGCTTGAGTACAAAAATGTATGACAGGAGACGGAAGACAAATCGATATAGAAGTTCAAAAAGGGCTGACGATGATAGCATGAAAAAGCGAGTGAGTTATAACGGAAAGATAGTATTACGACAAATATAGCGGATCCCGGAATAAAAGATTTGAATATAAAGCATGTATAATGTAGTATTTATACAAGGTTTGATATATCTAAAGGATAAACGCCACTGTATCATGTATGACAGAGTAATACGAGAGACAGGGTGATGTTAACTACGACAGAAGGAGTTTGAAGAGGTCTGTAAAAGCAAAGATTCGTGAGTAGATAACGGCTCAGATGTTTCACAGTTGATGAAGGTATTTACTGAAGGTGATTGCTACAATGATAAATTTCCTAAGACAAGCAGCATAAAAAGGAGATATAAAAGAAACAGAAGGAGGAATCAGGGAAATGAGCGGACTTATAGAGCAGTTAAAGCTTGAATGGATATAGTGAAGGAGAAAAAAACGTGGAGAAGAGCGCGGAGAAGAGAAAGGAAAGATAAAGTATTGCTCAAAGCATGAAGAAAAAAAGGGATTTGATATAAACATTATAATGGAGCTTACAGGGTTATCAAGGGATAAGATTGTGTCACTATAGTTTGAATTAATCAAGTCAAAGAAACAAGCTAAGGCAGCATATAAAAAAATGCTCTTAGATTGTTTCTTTTTTTCTATAAATAAACAGTTCTTGAATCAAGGTATATTTTATATACCTGTTAAGATGTTTAAAGGAGGAAAGCATGGAATTGAAATTATTAGATGCCGGAAGTATATATAAAGGATTTGAATATCCGAAAGAATTTTTGAAAATTGTTCATTTAGGGTTTGACGGATTTTGATTTTTGGTATTTGATGGATTATGATCAGGCTGAGTGGAGAATAAAGGGATTGCAAGAAAGATCTCCCTGACAGAAAGTTGGTACCCTTTGCAAGAAGAGGTGACAATGATGATATAGTTTGCTTTGATATCGACAGAGGTGGAAGGGTGCAAAAAATCCACGATTTTGCAAGTTCAGGATGGGAACAGAGAAAGGATTATGAAAAGCTTTTTGGGATTGGTTTAGAGAAGCGATAGATGAGATGATAGAAGAAGGGGAATACGATGAAATATGAAGAATTAAGCAAGGAAGTTTCATACGCACTTCGACATGCACCTTGGGAGTACGAACTTGAAATGGATGAAGAAGGTTGGGTAAGTATAGAGCAGCTTTTTGAATGCGCTGAAATACAGAAGGTAAGTTTGGATATATAACTCAAAACGATTTGGCTGTTATGATTGATAAGTCTGAAAAGAAAAGACATGAAATAAAGGCAGGAAAAGATAAGAGCTATGTACGGGCATTCCATACCGATGCATATAGTAAAGGAAGAGAAGATTCCACCTGATAAATTATATCATGGTACTGCAAGGAGATTTATTGAGAGCATAAAAAAGAACGGGCTTTTACCTATGAGCAGACAATATGTACACCTGTCAGCTGATATAGATACAGCAAAAAAAGTAGGGCTTAGGCGTGACAAGAGTCCATGTATATTGGAAATTGATTCTAAGAGAGCATGTGATGACGGAGTGGTATTTTATCATGGAAATGAAAAAGTATGGCTGGCAGACAAAATACCGCCTTGCTATATAAGGGAATTAGCAATCAAAGCGTAAAATACACTCTTGCAATTTATCTTCATTTATGCTATCCTAAGATGTACTTTATAACGAGTCTACTTTATGTAACCGTTGAATTTTTAAAAGAGGTGAAATTATGAAACAGGGAATACATCCAAATTATTATCAGGCAACAGTAACTTGCAACTGTGGTAACACATTTGTAACAGGTTCAACAAAGGAAGATATCCACGTAGAAATTTGTTCTAAGTGCCATTCTTTCTATACAGGTCAGCAGAAGTCAGCTCAGGCACGTGGTCGTATTGAGCAGTTCAACCGTAAGTATGGTGTTAAGGCTGAATAATAAGATTAAGATATACTATTTATTAGGGGGAGTCAGGCAGGTGTCTGACTCTTTTTTAAGATTACAGGAGAGAATATGAAATATTCAGGAATAGGCGGACAGGCTGTGATAGAGGGCATCATGATGAAAAACGGTGACAGATACTCTACAGCGGTAAGAAAGCCGGATAAAACAATTGCAGTGATGGAGGATAAGTATGAGAGTCTTACTACAAAGATTCCCGTGCTTGGACTTCCGTTTCTTAGAGGAATATTTGCATTTGTAGATTCATTGGTATTGGGAATGAAGACATTGGCATATTCAGCAAGCTTTTTTGAAGATGATGAAGATTCAAAGCCGTCAAAGCTTGAAGAGAAAGCTGACAGCAATTTTCGGAGATAAGCTTGATAAGGTCATAATGGGTGTCACAATGTTTATTTCAATATTGGCATCTGTAGCAATCTTTATGGTATTGCCGATGTTACTCAGCAATATCATCAAAGCCAAAATTGACAACTACTATGTTATTGCCATATTTGAGGGCGTAATAAGAATTGCGATATTTATCTTCTATATAAAGATGATCTCAGGGATGGAAGATATAAAGAGGACCTTTATGTACCACGGTGCGGAGCATAAATGCATCAACTGTATAGAACATGGTCTTGAGCTGAATGTCGAAAAATGTAATGAAAAGCTCAAAAAGAGCATAAAAGATGCGGTACAAGTTTTATTATCATAGTAATGATGATAAGTATACTCTTCTTTATGGTAATAAGAGTGGACAACCTTTGGCTGAGAGCGGTATCAAGAGTGGTGTTGGTACCTGCAATAGCCGGTGTAAGCTACGAATTTTTAAGAATTGCAGGCAGGAGTGACTTTTGGCTTGTAAATATTTCTCAGTAAGCCGGGACTTTGGATGCAGGGACTTACCACCAAGGAGCCGACACCTGATATGGTGGAGGTTGCAATTGCGGCGGTAGAGAAGGTATTTGACTGGAGAAAATATCTTAAGGAAAATTTCTGATATGAAATATATAGAAGTTTTTGAAAAATATGTAAAGGCTTTAGATGAAAGAGGCTTTAAGGATGCAAAAAGTGATGTCTTATTGTTAATATATGAGGTGTTTGACTTTGATTTTTCAAAGTGGACAATGTTTAAATATGATGAGATAAAAGATGTTAAAAAGCTTAATATAATAGAAAGCTATGTAACAAAAAGACTTGAAAATATGCCTATACAGTACATCTTAAATAAGGCATACTTTTGTGGACTTCCTTTTTTTATAAATGAGAATGTGCTTATTCCGAGGTTTGATACTGAAAGTTTTGGTAGAGGAAGTATTAAAACTTGCCGATGGTGATAAAAAGTAAAAAAATACTTGATATGTGCACAGGTTCGGGGAGCTATAGCTATAGCATTGAAAAAGCCTTGGAGGATTTGAAAAAGTGGATGCACTTGATATATCTGATGATGCATTGGAAGTTGCAAAAAAGAATGCACAAAGCTTAGGCTGCGATATCAATTTTTTAAAAAGCGATATGTTTTCCGGCTTAACATCTGAAAATAAATATGATATCATAGTATCCAATCCGCCATATATAAAGAGTCATGTTGTTGACAGCCTGGAGAGTGAAGTGAAAGACTTTGAGCCGAGGCTTGCACTTGACGGCGATATGGACGGTATGAAGTTTTATAAGATAATCAGAGATGAATTTGTAAAATATTTAAATCCCGAAGGGATTTTGGCACTTGAGATAGGATATGATGAGGCTGCAGATATCAAGGCGCTTTTTGAAGGTTTTGATGTAAGTATAAAAAAGGATTTGTCAAATCTTGACAGGGTGGCGGTCATATCAAAAAATAAATTAACATAAGAGGAAAAGATGTTTGATAATTTAGAGGACATAGTAGTACATTATGATGAAATAATGGCGGAGCTTGCCGGCGGTGATGTGGCAAACGATCAGAACAGATTCAGAAAGCTCATGAAAGAGCAATCAGACTTGGCACCGCTTGTAGAGACCTATGGTGAATATAAAAAAGCTAAGCAACTTCAAGAAGATGCGCTTGAAATGCTTGAGATGAATGATGAAGAGATGAAGGAGATGGCAAAGGAAGAACTTGCCGAGGGAAAGAGACTTGAAGAGGAGCTTTCCGAAAAGTTAAAGATTTTACTTTTGCCAAAGGATCCTAATGACGATAAGAATATAATGCTTGAAATAAGAGCGGGAGCAGGTGGCGATGAGGCGGCACTGTTTGCTATGCAGCTGTATCGTATGTATACTCATTATGCGGAATCACAAAACTGGAAAGTCGAGATGATTGATGTTAACGAAAACGGTATAGGCGGATACAAGGAAGTTGTAGCAATGGTAAGCGGCAAAGGCGCTTACTCCAAGCTTAAGTATGAGTCCGGTGTGCACAGAGTACAAAGAGTTCCTGAAACCGAGTCAGGCGGAAGAATACATACATCTACAGCATCTGTTGCGGTAATGCCTGAGGCCGAGGAGGTTGACGTTCAGATAGATATGAATGATGTCAGAATAGACGTTATGAGAGCCAGCGGAAACGGCGGACAGTGTGTCAATACTACAGACTCGGCTGTGCGTCTTACACACTATCCTACAGGAATAGTTATCTATTCACAGACTGAAAAGAGTCAGTTACAGAACAAGGAAAAGGCTTTTGCACTTTTAAGATCAAAGCTTTATGAGATTGAGCTTGAGAAAAAGCAAAGTGCCGAGGCGGCTGACAGAAGAAGTCAGATAGGTACCGGAGACAGATCCGAAAAGATCAGAACCTACAATTTCCCACAGGGAAGAGTTACAGATCACAGAATAAATCTGACATTATATAAGCTTGATAAGATAATGAATGGAGACATTCAGGAACTTATAGATGGCTGTATTGCAGCCGATCAGGCGGCAAAACTTGCTAAACTCAATGAACAATAGGAGGCAATAATCATGGAAACAAAGGATTTGGATTGGGGAAATATAGGATTCAACTATAGAATTACCGATTACAGATACATCAGCAATTATAAAGACGGAAAATGGGATGACGGAGAACTTTCAACCGACTCAAATGTTACTATAAATGAGTCTGCAGGTATTTTACAGTACTGTCAGGAGGTGTTTGAAGGACTTAAGGCGTACAGGACAAAGGAAGGACATATCGTCACATTCAGACCGGACCTTAATGCAAAGAGAATGTATGATTCGGCAAAGAGACTTGAGATGCCTCCGTTCCCTGAAGAGAGATTCCTTGAGGCTGTTGATAAGGTAGTACTTGCAAATGAAGCTTGGGTACCTCCTTTCGGATCGGGAGCTACACTTTATATAAGGCCTTATATGTTCGCTTCATCACCTGTAATCGGTGTAAAGCCTGCGGCGGAGTATCAGTTCAGAATGTTTACAACACCTGTAGGACCTTACTTTAAGGGAGGTGCAAAGCCTATCACTATTACGGTAAGCGATTTTGACAGAGCCGCACCTAGAGGAACAGGGCATATCAAAGCCGGACTTAACTATGCTATGAGTATTCATCCGCTTATGGAGGCTCACAGAAACGGTTTTGATGAAAATATGTACCTTGACGCCGCTACAAGAACTTATGTAGAGGAGACAGGCGGTGCCAACTTTATCTTTATTACAAAGGATAAAAAGGTGGTTACACCTAAGTCAAATTCGATATTGCCGTCTATTACAAGAAGGTCACTTCTATATGTTGCCGAGCATTACCTCGGATTAAAGACAGAGGAGAGACCTGTTGCATTTGATGAGGTAAAGGATTTTGCAGAGGTAGGACTTTGCGGTACAGCAGCGGTTATCTCACCTGTAGGCAGAATATGTAGAGGTGAAACAGTGATAAACATACCGTCAGGAATGGAAGGTATGGGAGAGATTACCAAGAAGCTTTATGATACACTTACAGGAATACAGATGGGTGAGCTTGAAGCACCGGAAGGTTGGATAAGAAAAATTAAATAAATTTTTAAAGGGAAGGCTGAGTATTCAGTCTTTTCTTTTCATAGGAAGGAGAATGAAATGAAAAAGTTTAAAGTAAAGATAGGAGATGAAACTTACTTATATGAGGAAGGTACAAGTTATTTTGATATTGTAACGGAGCAAAAGAAAAAAGCTCTGCTTGTCAAAGTAAACGGTAAGCTTCAGGAATTGCATAAGTGTGTAAATGATGATATTACTCTTGAGTTTGTCACATTGAGTGATGCTATAGGAAGAGCGATATATGAGAGAAGTGCAATATTGATACTCTTAAAGCTATAGATGATATTTACGGCAGGAGTATAAGTCCCAGAGTGGAGTTTTCCACAGGCAACGGACTTTTTATCAGACTTGACAGTGAACAAGATTATGATGTGAAGAAGATAAGTAATCGTATGAGAGAACTTGTTGATGAAAACATCAGAATCGAAAAGACTAATGTACACACGGATTTGGCCATAAAGATGTTTCACGATGCAGGATTTTTTGAAAAGGAAAAGCTTTTCAGATTTAGAAGAGTATCAAGAGTGAATATATATAAGCTTGAGGACTATATAGACTATAACTACGGATATATGGTCTATTCTACAGGATTTATAGATAAGTTTTCTCTTACAAAGTATAAGGACGGAATAGTTCTTGTTATACCTAGAAAAGAAAATCCTGAGGTTGTGGAAGAGTTTGTACCTGAAGAAAAGATTTTTAATGAACTTAACAATGCAAGTATCAGTGCTATGGAAATGGGAGTATCGGATGTAGGTTCACTCAATGAGATGATTGCAAACGGTATGACCAATGAGATGATTCTTATTTCTGAAGCATATATGGAAAAGAAAATAGGAGATATTGCAGAGGATATTATAAAGAGGGGGAATGTAAAGCTTGTAATGATTGCAGGACCTTCTTCATCCGGAAAGACTACATTTTCACACAGACTCAGCATACAACTTATGGCACACGGTATAAAGCCTCATCCGCTTGAGGTGGATAATTACTTTAAAAACAGAGAAGATACACCAAGAGATGAGAAGGGTGAGCTTGACTTTGAAAGTCTTGACGCTATGGATATTGAACAGTTCAATACTGATATGCTTGCTCTTTTAAACGGCGAAAAAGTGGAGCTTCCAAGCTTTAACTTTAAAACAGGTCAAAGAGAGTATAACGGAAACTTCTTAAAACTTGGTAAGGATGATATACTGGTCATTGAGGGTATCCATTGCCTTAACGACAAGCTCTCTTATAAATTGCCTAAAGACAGCAGATATAAAATATATATAAGCGCATTGACGCAGCTTAATATTGATGAACACAATCGTATACCTACTACAGACGGAAGACTTCTTAGAAGAATGATCAGAGACGTCAGAAAGAGAGGAATTTCACCGACAAAAACTCTTTCTATGTGGGATTCTGTTAGAAGAGGTGAGGAGAGGAATATTTTCCCATATCAAAGCAGTGCGGATGCCACCTTTAATTCCGCTCTAAACTATGAAATTGCGGTATTAAAGCAGTATGTTGAACCTGTTTTATTCAGTGTAAAAAAAGACTCTAAGGAGTATCCCGAGGCAAAAAGGCTTCTTAAGTTTTTGGATTATTTCCTGGGAGTACCAAGTGACAATGTACCTTCCAACTCTATATTGAGGGAGTTTATAGGCGGAAGTGCATTTCATGTTTAATATTAAAAGGTCGCCCTTAAGTTTTTTAAAAGGCGACCTTTTTCTTATTTAAATTTTGATACGAATTTCTGTATTTTTGTGGTTGGTGACAAGCTCTTGCTGATTGAAACATCGTGGTTATATGAGTTTATAATGGCTGCAAGGTATTTGGTCATGTCGGCTTCAAGATACCAAGGTCTTGTCAAAAGTTCAGGGTTTCTGTAGTGTACGTTTGTTGTACATACATAGTCGATAATTCCCTGATTGTGAAATTCATCGAATTTTTCAAGACCGTTTGTAAATAAACCGAATGTGGCACAGATAAGAATTCTTTTTGCATTTCTTTTCTTAAGCTCTTTTGCTGTATCAAGCATACTTTCACCTGAAGAAATCATATCGTCCATAATGATTACGTCCTTGCCTGCCACACTGCTACCCAAAAACTCATGTGCAACTATAGGGTTTCTACCGTCTACAACTCTTGAATAGTCACGTCTTTTATAGAACATACCCATATCCACACCGAGGTTGTTTGCAAGGTATACGGCTCTGTTCATAGCTCCCTCATCAGGGCTTATGATCATCATATCATCTTTGCTTACTTTCATATCGGAGATATTTGTAAACATCGCCTTGACAAACTGGTATGTAGGCATGAAGTTGTCAAATCCTGTAAGAGGAATGGAGTTTTGTACTCTAGGGTCATGTGCATCAAATGTAATTATATTGCTGACACCCATGCTTACAAGCTCTTCAAGTGCCAGTGCACAGTCAAGAGATTCTCTCTTTGTCTTTTTATGCTGTCTGCTTTCATATAAGAAAGGCATGATAACATTGACTCTTTTTGCATTTGCAACGCTGGCGCTGATAATTCTTTTGAGATCCTGATAGTGGTCATCAGGTGACATATAGTTTGTGAAACCGTTCAGTTTGTAGCTGAGAGAGTGATTGAGTACATCCACCATTACAAATACATCTGTACCGCGAACTGATTCTTTGATAACACCCTTTGCTTCACCTGAGCCGAATCTCGGACAGGCAATATCAAGAAGGTAGTTGTCACAATCATAGCCTCTGTAGTGCAAATCCGCATGACAGTTCATAAGCTCAGTAGTATCATTCCTTCTGAATTCAACTATATAGTCATTGACTCCCTTTGCAAAGTCATAACAACTCTCAAGCGCGGCAATCTTTAGCGGTGCTACCGCAATTGGTCTTTAAATACGAAAATCGTTTGGCATTTCTTTTCTCCTAGGTGATTAAGATTAGAGACAGTTCGGATGAACCGTCACGAATATTTACTTACGAGGATACTATACACTATGGAAAATGTGAAGTCAATAATATGGGTTTTAATCTCTTAAGTCTAAAAAAATTAGACTCAGATATAAAATTTTATTTAAAAATTGACAATATTATATGTAAATTTTTATTTGTTAAATAAATTATTTCTGTACTGCCTTGGAGATATTTTTATATCGACTTTTAAATACCCGACAAAAAGTAGTTGCTGTCCTCATATCCGCAGACTATGGAAATATCATTTATCGGAAGCTTTTGTGGAATTCAAAAAGAAATATAGCCTTATCCGTTCTGACTTCATGTATGAAAACTCTGTAACTGTCTTTACCTAATTGCTTTTTAAAAGACGGCACTTAGATAGTTTTTTTGGTTACATGAAGATTTGAGGCAAGAATTGAAAGGCTGAGTTCATCGGCATAGTGTATCTCAATATAAGATATGCTCTTATGTACAACCTCACTATATTGGTGGAGAGAATGATTTTTTGCTAAAAGGCAGTATTTTTTTATAAATTTTCTTGACACATTACGGATATCGTCGGCAGTTTCGGTATTATTTATATCCATTGCCATCTCTTTAGAGACACTGTTAAGATAGTACGGGATGAACTTTATTTCTGTGTTGTAAAGTTTTTCTGCACAGTGTACCTAAGACTATTGCCAAATACTTGGCATCTTGATAGGAATCCATATTTCTTCCATCCAGCTTCATTGAACACAAAGCATTATAGGCACTCATTGCCTTTGAATAATCACCGGATGAGAGCATATTTAAAAAATTTTCCTCTATTTTATATCTTTCTTCGATATTTTTTATTTCAAGCGTTTCTCGGTCTTTATATTTCTGATGATTCATAGTTTTCTCCAATAGCAGTTCAAAACTCATCTTTACTACAATGATACCATAATATTATGCTACTTTAAAGATAATGATTCACTTCCTAAATAAGAGAATTTAAGATAATATTAAGTAAATATAACATCTTGGTAATGTAAGAACGGAGGTAATTTATGAATCAGAACGGAGTTCATAGAGCTAAGTTATGGCAGATAGCCGGATTTGCCTTAAATAACACAGCTACAAATTTGTATCTATTTTTTATGAATTTTATCAGTTATTATCTGGTAGGATTCGTAGGCGTAGGAGTGGTATTGGCTTCCACTATCATTATGAACATGAGAATTTGGGACGGCGTTACAGATCCTTTTATAGGATATGTGGTTGACAAGACAGATTCCAAATTCGGAAAAAACAGACCTTTTATGCTGATAGGAAATATCATATTGGCTGTATTTTCATTTTTGATAGTTCATGTAACACATATTGCACCTGAGAAAAGCAGATTGTTGGTATTTATTGTTTTATATATGATTTATATCATAGGGTATACTTTCCAATGTGTTGTTACAAAGTCGGCACAGACCTGTCTTACAAACGATCCTAAGCAAAGACCTATGTTTACAATATTTGACGGTATTTACAACACCATACTCTTTGCGGCGATACCTGTTTTGGTATTCCAGAATCTTATACCTAAGTATGGAAAATTCACAGAGGCATTCTTCCATGAGTTTTGGCTTATAACAGCTGTTGTATCAGGAATATTTACTATTATTGCGATAATTGCAATATCGGGAAAGGACAGAACGGAGTTCTTCGGACTTGGAAAGCCTACAAAGATCAGACTCAGAGATTATTGGGAAGTTTTATCAAAGAACAGAGCTATACAGATGCTTGTTGTTTCAGCATCTACAGATAAGCTTGCGCTTTCTACACAGACTAATGCGGTTGTTGTAATTATGGTTTACTCAATAGTCTGCGGAAATACAGCAGCAGGTGGGCAGGTAGCAGCTTATACTGCAATACCTACAGCACTTATGTTATTCTTTGGAGTAGGTTATATCGCAAGATATCTCGGGACAGAGAAAGGCGATGCTATTCGGTTCGATAGGTGGACTTGTAACATGTATTCTTTCAATAGCATCATTCTATGTTTTTGATCCTACAACTTTGAGATTCCCCGGAGAGGGATTTACAGGTTGGAACACATTTACAATAGTATTCCTTGTATTGTTCCTGCTTATGAAGGGATTTACAGGAGTATCGGGAAATATAGTAATACCTATGACTGCAGACTGTGCAGACTATGAGGTATATCGTTCCGGTAAGTATGTACCGGGACTTATGGGAACACTTTTCTCATTTGTAGATAAACTTATTTCATCACTTAGAGCTACAATAGTTGGACTTTGCTGTGCAGCTATAGGATTTAAAGATGCACTTCCGACTGTGGACACACCGATGTCTCCGGCAATCAAAGCTGTGGCAATGTTTTGTATGTACGGACTTCTTATAATAGGACTGGTTTGTAATCTTATTGCTATGAAATTCTATCCTTTAACAAAGGAGAAGATGGAAAGCATACAGGCTGAAATAGCTGAAATAAAGAAAAAGTCTGAGAATGCAAGCCGTATAATAGAGCAGATATTATTGAATATGTTTTAGGAGGTAAATATATGAGAGTAATAGATGATTTGAATGATGGATGGCTTTTTAAAAAGAATACTGAAGTAAATGATACATTAGTTGTAGATGAGAGCTTTGATATGATAAATCTTCCCCATACCTATAACGGTTTTGACGGACAGGACGGCGGAAATGACTACTACAAAGGAAAAGCTGTATATATAAAGAAGATTATAAGACCTCTTGTATCACCTGAGAGTGATTTTATCTTAAATTTTGAAGGTGTAAATTCGATAGCAAGAATATATATTGACGGTGAGTTTGTACAGGAGCATAGAGGCGGATACTCAAGATTCAGAGTTAATATCACAAGATTCTTTGAGAAAAAAGACGCTCTTATGCTGGCTGTAGAAGTGGATAATGCCAATCATTCCGATGTATATCCTCAAATGGCTGATTTTACATTCTATGGCGGTATATACAGAAATGTAAGTCTTATTTCAGTACCTAAGACAAGATTTGATATAGAGTATTATGCAGGTAGCGGAGTGGCGGTTACATCAAAGATAGACGGTGAGGATGCAATAATAGATATTACCGCTTATGTAAAAGACCCACTGGAATCAGATATGGTTATGGTCGAGGTAAGAGACGGTGACAGCTATGAAGATATCGGGTCGGTTTTTGCACCTGCAAGGAATATAACAAAACTGAGTCTTAAGATAGATAATGTACATCTTTGGAACGGTGTAAAAGATCCCGTTCTCTATAAGTTTGAGCATAAAGCTTATAAGACATAATGAAGTACTTGATAATGTAGAGCTAAATCACGGTATCAGAGAGTACTATGTAGATCCTGACAAGGGATTTTTCCTAAACGGAAAGAGCTTCCCTTTAAGAGGTGTGAGCAGACATCAGGACAGACTTGGAAAAGGTAATGCACTTGAAAAGCTTGATCATTTTGACGATCTTGATTTGATAACGGATGTGGGTGCTAACAGTGTAAGACTTGCACATTATCAGCAGGATGATTACTTCTATGAGCTTTGTGACAGATATGGACTTATAGTATGGGCTGAGATTCCTTTTATATCAAGAATGAATAAAGATCCGAAGGCACATGAGAATGCTATGGAGCAGATGAAAGAGCTTATTTACCAAAACTATAACCATAGCAGTATACTGTTTTGGGGGATTTCAAATGAGATAACTATAGCAGGAGATATTCCGGGACTTACAGAAAATTTAAGAGAACTTGATGAGCTTGTAAAGAGTATTGATAAAACAAGACTTACAACAATGGCTCAAGTTTCAATGCTTCCTATGGACTCGGAACACAATCAGATTACAGATATACTTGCATACAATCTATACTTCGGATGGTATGGAGGAAAGTATACAGATAATGAAGTATGGTTTGACAAGTTCAGAGCTATGCATCCGAACAGAGCTGTAGGGCTTTCAGAGTACGGCTGTGAGGGTATTATAAGTTGGCATTCAAATACACCTGAATGCAAGGATTATAGTGAGGAGTATCAGGCACAGTATCATGAGCATATGGCAAAACTTCTTGATGAGAGACCTGAGATCTGGGGCTCATATGTTTGGAATATGTTTGACTTCGGCTGTGATATGAGAGATGAAGGCGGTGTTCAGGGCAGAAACAACAAAGGACTTGTAACAATAGACAGAAAGATAAAGAAAGACTCTTTCTATGTATACAAGGCATACTGGTCGGATGAGCAATTTGTTCACATCGCAAGCAAGAGATTTGCAATCAGAAGTGATGAAAAGATAAATATAAAAATCTATTCAAATATGGAAAAGGTAAAGCTGTTTGTAAACGGAATCTGCCTTGGTGAAAAGGAAGGGAAAAAGGATCTTTGTATTTGAGAATGTAAGCCTTGATATGGGTGCAAATTATATAAAGGCGGTAGGTATCACAGGTGAAGAGGAAGTATCCGACAGAACTGCATTTATCAGAGAAGAGAAACCTTTTGCCGGATATGTAAGGCCTGCCGATGAAGAAGAGAGCGGTGTTAAGAATTGGTTTGATGATATGGACACTGAAAGTCTTGATGTTAAAAAGCTTGAGTTTAATCCTGAATATTTCAGCATAAAGGACACTGTGGAAGATGTGGTCAGAAATGATGAAGCGGGAGATATATTGGTATCTATCATCAATCAGTTCGGCACAATGAAGGTGAAAAAGAGCATGCTCGGTATAATGGGCGGTATGTCTGTAGAGGAAATGTCATCATTTTTCAGTTCTGAGAAGGCGAATAGTGAGAAGGTCTTTGCACTTATAAATAAGAAGTTACAGGAAATTAAGAAATAAGATGTTAAGTAAAATTATGATTACATTAAAAGATAATCTATTTAAAAGCCTCAAACCGGGGCTTTTTTTATTTGCATTATATGTGAATGAGGTGTTGGTTTTATAGCTGTAGATTACTAAGCTTATTAAGGACGTATAAGAGAATAATATAAAGTTTTCATAGAAGTTAAAAATATTGACACGTTTCAATTTAAACGTTATAATAAAATTACTTAAAAAGAACCTTGATTTTATAGGAGGAAAATTATGAGAAAAGTGTTGGCAGCTGCATTATCGGTAGCAATGGGAATGTCACTGGTAGCCTGTGGTAGCGGTTCGTCTAAGCCGGCAGAGGAGACTACAAAGTCTGCAGAATCCGGTGCAGATAATGCAGAAAGTGGTGATGCAAAACTAAACGCAGATATTGAGTATTGGTCAAGTTGGAGTGAAACTGAAGCTCAGGCAGAGGCATTAAGGGAAGCAGCAGATGAATTTATGAAAGCTAATCCGGGTGTCAAAATTAATTTTACATTTAACGGTCGTGATAACAGAAATCTGGTTGGTTCAGCAGTATCGGCAGGAACAAAAGTTACAATGATGGATGCTAATGCTGATAATATTAAGTCCATGTGGTCTGAAATGACAATGGATCTTACACCTTATTTTGAAGAGTCATATGAATCAACAGGTGGACAGAAGTATGTTGATAGAATTATGCCTAGTATGTCGGGATTGTCCGCAAAAGCTTTTTTTGATGGAAAGTATTCATATTTTCCTTACGCACCGCAGGCATTTATGATTTTCTGCAATAAAAACATATTTGATGATTGCGGAATAACAAAGTATCCGGAAACCTGGACAGAATTTATGGATGCTTGTGAAAAAATCAAAGCAAAAGGATATACTCCGGTTACTACAGACAGCAATTATGCTACAAGTTGGGTTGGATATTATATGAGCCGCTTAATGGGTAATGATGAGGTTGCAAAATTAAGTAATGACCCGTCAGCTTGGAGTAATCCGAAGGTATTAGAGGCGGCTAAGGCTATTGAGGATATGGCAAAGAAGGGATACTTTGATCCGGTTATAGAAACCAATACATATCCGAATGCACAGCAAAGTATGGTTATAAATGAAAAAATAGCAATGTACATCAATGGAACATGGCTTCCTAACGAGGTAAAAGATTCAACACCGGATGATTTCAAATGGGGATCTTTCGCATTCCCAACTGTAGAAGGCGGAGTTGATGATCAGACATCAGGATGCTACAGCAGCTATGGTATTGCAATCAATAAGGATGCAACAGAGGAAGAAGCTAAGGCGGCAGCAGCTTTTGGAGTTTATGTAACTACAGCGTTCGACCAGAAATTTTCAGATATGGCAAATGCTATTCCTGTTGGTGTTGACGGTGTGTGGCCGGATAGTTTAAAAGATGCACAACAAGTTATATCAAAATATACAAACAGATATCCGTCACAGACAGCGCTTATCTTAAATAGTAACAGTAAGCAGATTATTGCGGATGCTTGTTTAAAGCTGATGGGTGGAAGTATTACAGCAGAAGAATTTGTTGAAATGGCATCCAAGTTCTAGTATATATCAGTGATAAAATCATTGCTAAAATGTAAAGGCATCTTGCCTTTACATTTTTTCATAAGGAGGATTTTATGAAGCAGACGAAAAGGTCGATTATTATATTTATGTTACCGGCTGTAGTACTTATGGTAGTTATATTTTTATATCCCACATTAAGAACTATTACTATGAGCTTGTTTAAGGTAAAGAGTGTTACTACTCCGTTAGTGGACTGGAAATTTGTCGGTTTTGGAAATTTTTTAAAGTTATTTAAAATACCTTTATTTGTCAGATCTATGGTAAATATTCTTAAAATATGGATTTACAACGGTATTGCTACAATGGTTTTATCTATGTTGTTTGCACTGGCTTTTACAAAGGATATTCGATTTAAAAAGTTTTTTAGAACCATAGTTTACCTTCCAAATGTAATTGCAGCGATTGCAGTAGGTTATATGTGGTTACTGTATGTATACAATAGCAGATTTGGATTACTTACAACTATGTTTGCAAAACTTGGTTTAAAAGCTTTGGCAGATTATCAATGGTTAAATTCGGATCATATGTTTTTCTCTATGTGTATTGCAAATGTGTTCGGTAATGTAGGGTACTTTATGATGATGTTCATAGCTGGAATTGAAAAGATACCGAAAGATTACTTTGAAGCTGCATCATTAGAGGGAATCACAGGATTTCAACGCTTTAGACATATCATTTTTCCCTTGACAAAAGGTGTTTTAAGAACTGCGATAGTGTTATGGACAACAAGGACTATGGGATTCTTTGCCTTATCACAAGTTTTCTCCGGTGTAAATACATATACACCTATGTTATTTACATATCAGACTTTGTTCGGAACGGAAGTAGCATCAGAGTCGGTAAATGCAGGAATGGCTGCCGCTGCGGCAGTGCTTATGACAGTTATTGTAGTAATCGTGTCAATGATTTTAAATCATGCAATTAAAGATGATAACTATGAGATATAGGAGGTGAAGTGATGAAGAAAAATAAAAGAAAGTCCGATTTCAGATGGAGAAAAGAAGTTACTTTATTACCTAGTTATATTATTGGAATCATTTGGGCCTTTTTTACAATATTTATGATTGGCTGGATTATTGCAGCTTCACTGTCATCAACTAAAGAGGTTTTTACAGGGAATGTATTATCTACGGATTACATTTTTGAAAATTATACAAAAAGCTTTCTTTAGAAATAAAGCATTGATGAATCTTTTAAATTCAGTGATTTATACAGTGCCTTCATGTGTTCTTACTATTATAGTGAGCGCACCTGCAGCATACTGCCTTACCAGGTTTAAATTTAAATTTAACGGTTTGATTAAAAAGAGTATTATTACAGCTCTTGGAATTCGGGTATTATGATTGTTATGCCGCTGTTTTCAATTGTCAGTACATTAAAATTGAGTGGAACACACTTGACTTTGATCTTTATATATACGGCAACTTCAGTACCATACACAACTTTCTTTCTAATGGCATTTTTTCAAGGAATATCTGATGTTTATGAAGAGGCTGCGGCAATAGACGGATGTGGTCCGATACAATGCTTTTGGAGAATTATGTTTCCATTGGCACAACCTGCGATTATGACAGTAACAATTTTTTTAACTTTATAAGCAGATGGAATGAATATTTTATGGCGTTGATTTTTGCCAATAAATCTGAACTTCGCCCTGTAGGTGTAGGTCTTTATCAGACTGTACAATCAATGATGCAATCAGGTGATTGGGCCGGAATGTTTGCATCTGTAGTAATTGTATTTATGCCAACTGTAATTATATACCTATTCCTTTCCGATAAAATTGTGGCAGGAGTAACATCAGGTGGTGTCAAGGGTTAATTTAATAATAATTGAGGTGGCAAAATGCATTATAGTAATGTAAAATTTGGAATTTTTACTGATTTACATCTGGATATTATGCATGATGGAAGAATACGACTGGATACATTCATAGAACAAATGAAGAAAGAAGATGTTGACTTTATCATTCAACTGGGAGATTTTTTTGTTACCCTGAGGATACAAGTAAATGCCTATGTTCAGAAAAAGAATATTCCTATAAATCTTAAAAAAATGCAATGAGAGTACCGGCTGATGTACCGAAAATTGAACTGTTGGAGAAATTTAATAAATTTTTTTGAAACCACATTATCATGTACTTGGAAACCATGAGTTTGATTTTTTTGCTCAAAGGAACAGGCGATGAAGCTCTATGGAATGGATAAGAGATATTACTCTTTCATATGTAAAGGTTGGAAATTCTTAGTGCTTGACGGTAATAATTTTAAAACGAAGACCGGAGAAATTAAAGATTATTATTATGGGGATTATTTTGATTCTGAAGATTTACCATATATTGATTCGAAACAAATGGAATGGATTGAAAAAGAACTGTTGGAATCTGATATGCCTATAATAATATTTTCACATCAACCTCTAAATGAAGGCCCCAGAGGTATAAAAAATGCTGATGAACTTTCAAATTTATTCATAGAGGCCAATAGAAGCGGTAAAAAGGTTAGACTTTGTATAAACGGACATACACATGTAGATAGATTGGAATGTGATAAAGGAGTGTATTACTATACTCTAAACAGTATGTCAAATCATTGGATCGGAACAAAGTTTGCAAAACATAGATTTTCAGATGAAATAGAAGAGGCTTTTCCAAATCTTCAGTATACATTTCCATATAAGAGCCCGTTGTATGCAGTAGTAGAATTAAATAGCAAAGGGGCTTATATTAAAGGGAAATCGGGAGAGTTTATAAAGCCAAGTCCGTTGGATATGGGGTGTGATGAGGATTTGAGTGCATCTATAAAAGATAGAGAAATCTTATGGTGATTTATATAAAAATTTTATTATAGGAAAGTAAGGAGATAAAATGGAATTAAAATTCACCGGAATAGGAGCGGCATATTACCCGGTACTGGGAAGTAATTGTGCATTTTTTGAGCATGATAACTGTCTATACTTAATAGACTGTGGAGAGAGTACTTTTAAAGCTATGTTTTCACGTAATGAAATATATGATTATGATAATATAGTTGTACTGCTTACACACCTTCATGCTGATCATATCGGTAGTCTTGGATCTTTTCTTTCTTTTTGTAAAAATGTACTTGATAAAAAAGTATTATTGGCAGCTGAGGAAGATACTATTGTAAATATATTGGATCAAAGTGGAGTTCACACTGATAAATATAATTTCACAACAGACTTCAAAGAATGCGAAGCGGACGGATTATCTATTTATGTGAAGAGAGAAAGCCATGCTACAGATATGTTATGTTGCGGATTTGTTTTTGAATGTAATGGAGAAAGATATACTACAGTGGTGATACAAGCAATGTTCCGTCAGATATTTTAAACGCCTTTCTATCAGGAGAAATAAAGACTATGTATCAAGAATGTACATTCCTGGATACAGACGGTACATCACATTTTTCTCTTAAGAAATTATGTGAGATTATTCCGTATGAAGAAAGACAACGTGTTTATTGCATGCATTTAGGAGATGATATTGAAGATGATATTGTTAAAGCAGGATTTCGTGTTCCGAAAGTAGTATAAATAGGAATGCCGGAGGTAAGTTAGAATGAAAAATACACTTCATTTATACAATAATGATAATGTACAGGTTGTAGCTCATCGTGGAGCGGCAGGTTCCAATATTCCTTGTAATACGATACCTGCATTTGATATAGCTCTAAAAGGCGGTGCTTCAATTTTAGAGATGGATCTTTTTAAAAGTACTGATGGTAAAATATTTATTTTTCATACAGGTAAAGAACCGTATCAACTTAATAAAAACATTGATCTTACAAAACTGGACAGTGAAGAGATAAAAAAACTTCGCCTTATCAATGTTGATTTCAATCCTACACAATGGGGAATAAATTCTTTTGATGACGTATTAGAGCATTTTAAAGGTCGTTGTATTTTAAATCTTGATCGTATTGGGGACTGTATACCCGATGTCATAAAAGCAGTTGAAAGACATAACATGAAAGATCAGGTTTTACTTAAGCATGCCCCGATTCCAAGTGTTTTAAAGATAATTGAAGAGGTGGCACCTGATTATATGTTTATGCCGATATATATGGAAGAAGATAATGCTTCAGAAATAATTGAAAAAATGAATATAAACTACATTGGTGCTGAACTTGTGTTTAAAACAGAAGAGTCCCCTGTGATACAACCTGAATATATAGAGAGTATGAAGAAGAGGGGCAAGACTTTATGGGGAAATGCAGTATTATACAATTATAAAATACCTCTTTCAGCCGGGCATACGGATGATGTCTCAATGATTGATGATCCGGATAAAGGATGGGGGTGGTTAGTTGACCATGGCTTTGATATAATTCAAACTGATTGGACATATCAATGCTGTAAGTATTTAAAGGAGAGAGGAATAAACCATTAATACTTACAAATCAGATTGGAGTATAGAAAATGGCAACTATAAAAGATATAGCCAAGGTGGCAAAAGTATCGCAGGCAACCGTTTCAAATGTTTTAAACGGGAAAGATAATGTAAGCAGTGATAAAATAAGTAGAGTAATGAAAGCAGTTGAGGATATGGGTTATGTTATAAATGAAAAGGCTCAAAACCTCAGAAAGGGTACTGCAAAGATTTTAGCAGTTGTAGTTCCAAATTTATATGATAAAACATACATAGATTTTTCCAGTTTTAAAGATTATGCGGAAAGAAAAAGAATATACAGTAGATTTATACATTACAAATGACGATGATGATTATGAGAGGAAGCAGATTCAGAAAAATAAAAATCCAGAATGACGGAGGGAGTAGCTGTTTTTTTACATCCATATCAGATGGAAGTGAGGCTTACTATGAAGCAGGATTTTTCAAATGAAGATGTTGTTTTTATATCTAATAAACAGCCATATAATTGTAAGTTTATCGGATATGATAATATAGAGGCCGGAAAAGAGATTGCAAAAAAAATATTGCAAGGCAATTATGAAAAAGTTGCTCTTTTAACAGGACCTCTTACATATTCAGGGAAAATGGACTTTCGTAATTCATTTTTAGAAAGTATTGTAAAATCAGATAAGATCTCAGAAGTATATGAGAGAGTTACTACCGAGCAGTGCAAATATCAGAATGTAGTGAGAGTTTTTACTCATATGCAACCCGATGCAGTCGTTACTGACAGTATATCATTGGCTCAAACGGTAAAAAGTGTATATCAAAACTTCTATAGAAATAAGCCGGTAGATATCGTTTCACTTTCTCCTGTATATACTATTCCTGAAAGAGATATTATTAGGTATGAAATAGACTATAGAAAAAAATGGGTATAGATGCCGCTTCATATCTAATAAACCGTAACTGGGAAAAATAGAAATGAACTGATTATAGAATCAAAAGGGTTTTCAGATTGGCCAAAAATAAATTCAAAAAATGAAGAAAATGTATTGAATATTTTATCTATTGCAAGCCCTACTACACGAGCACTTAAGACAGTGGTAAATTTGTACGAATTTAATACCGGAATAAAGATACGAATAACAGAATCAGACTATGAAAGTATGTATAAACTGGTAAAAAACCGGGGGGCGGAACTGCCATATGATATAGTTCGTATGGATAAGGATTGGTTTCCGGTTTTAGCTAAATCTGTATTTGAGCCACTTACAAATATAGAATCCAATATCGGTAACAGCTTAGACGGTTTTTTGCCTAATGCACTAAAAAATTATTCTTATCTTGATGGTGATATTTATGCATTACCAGGAACACCAAGTATTCAATTACTGTTTTATAGAAAAAGATTTGTTCGAGGATACAAGATTAAAAAGATTATACTATGAGATGTACAAGAAATCATTAGAGGTTCCAAAGACCTTTGAAGAGTATAATCGTATTGCATATTTTTTTACAAATGAATTTAACAATGAATCTCCGATTAAGTATGGTTGCAGCTTTACATCAGGAGAACCAGGAACTGTCGGTGTTGAATTTTTGATGCGATATTTTAGTCATTCAAAAAGATTATTTGATGAAAATGGAAATATTCTTTTAAATACTGAGGCAGCAAGAGATGCATTAAGAGAAACTAAAGACTCTTGGAATTGTTCCTCAAAAATAGAGCACAATTGGTGGACAGATTCAGCTTGGGAGTTTGCGGAAGGTGATACGGCAATGGGTATTTATATGATAAACCATGTTAGTGGATTTGTCGGACCCGACTCAAAGATTAGAGGGAAAATAGGGTGGTCTATTGTACCCGGAGATAATCCTATGCTTGGTGGTAGTGTTCTTGGTATTTCTAAATATTCAAAAAATAAGGATATTGCTTTAGACTTTTTGAAATGGATTAGTCGAGATGATATAGGTACAGCTACTGTATTACTTGGCGGTATGTCTGCAAAAAAAACGGCATATGATGATGCTGAAGTAAATGATGCTTATCCATGGCTTGATTATGCAAAAAAATGTTTTAAAAATGCTCAGACCAACTACTATCCTATAGTAGATGGAGATAATATTGGATTAAAGAGTTGCAGAATTTACTAGGTGTGGCAATAAAAAAAGGTATAATGGAGCATTTAGATATTAATGAAATACTTGAAACTGCTATGACCGATTATGAAAATTTGAAAAAGAAAAAAACTTTAATATGCAGAGGGAGGCTTTTAAATGTCTGATTTTCCTTATAAATCAAGTAAATATAGATATACAGCAATAAGATTTATTAAAAGTAAAAAAAGGTATATTTGGAATACCGAAGATTAATATAAGTGCAGATTTTGAATGTGAGATTACAAAAGAAAACGGTTTATATTATGAAACAGATGGAGAAATTGTAATATATATAAAGCATTTTTATCTTAAAGGATGCCTGCTTGATTTCTATAGACGTAGAAGATAGTGAAGAATATGAAATAAAGTATATATTATGTGAAGGCAAATATATAGCATTTGATCACAGTAATAATAAATATATATTTCAAATTGAAATTAGTGGACTTCTTGGTCCGACAAGAACATTATATGCACATAGTATTTTAAGAGAAGACGGCATTACTCTTAGAGTTGAAGAGAACGATATTGGAAGGTGTGCGGGAAAATATGATAAAGATACATATCCGCAAACTCAAATCGATGCTTCGGTTCACTATACATTTGCGGCAAGAGAAGTCTTAAGGCATATGGGTATAGGAAAATATTTACATGATAATAATCTAGGATACATATTGCTTCTTGGATTTGAAACTTGTAATGAGTTACACCCTGATTATCCACCGCATTGGCATTTGATATTCAGATGGCCATATTTTTGTGGTTCACAGGCACCTCATATATACATTGATAAAGAAGGCAAGATGGAGTCGAATGTAACTTATATTGACGGAATAAGTGGAGTATGCAGAAAGTATCAGACTTTAGAATGGTGCAAGATGGTTGATATGTACGGTGCGGATGTAATTGCTTTTAGACTGGTAGAAGATGGAGGTATGGAGCTTACTTCTCCCGGTGGAAATACCTATAAAATTGCCCCTTATAGTATGGAAGACGGTGTAAAAGTATATTGTGATGAAAGGTATATTGGTAATATTACCGTAAAAAATGACACTGATAACGGACAGATTAAGTTATTATGGAATAACAGCGATTGTATTCAAGATTCTTATAAAGAGATTATTGAATATGATCAATATACGGGAAACATCAAAAAAGTTGAATGTGTCGATAGTATATAAATATAAGGAGATGCTAAATGGAAAAATATGTAATTAATGATAGTATTTTTTTATTTCAGCTTATATGTGCCGGACTTTGTGGTACAGCTTTAGGAGTGGAACGACAGAGTAGAATGAAGTCTGCCGGAGTAAGAACACATTTCATAGTATCCGTAGCATCTGCACTTATGATGATTGTATCAAAATACGGTTTTTTAGATGTTATCTCGATTGAAGGTGCAAGTGTGGATATATCCAGAGTTGCAGCAGGAATTATATCAGGCATAGGCATACTTGGAGGAGGATTGATTTTCATCAGCAAACAAGGGCTTGTTCGAGGTATGACAACAGCTGCCGGAATATGGATGACAGTAGGCATTGGTATGGCTATAGGTGCAAGAATGTATGTACTGGGTTTTGAAGGTACAATTCTTATACTTCTTATGCAGTGCTTATTCCATAGAAAACTCGAAATACTAAAAGATCCGTTAAGAGCAAAGGTAATGTTTTTGGTTGTAGACAGAAAAGAGGATGTAGAAACTGTAGTTCAAAAACTTGAGGCAATTGGTATTGAAGTAAGTTTCATAAATTGAAAAAAAGGGAGATAAAAACTTTCAAATGAAATGCGAAATTGTTCTTCCAAGAAATATGGAAAGAGGCGATTTTACAGAAAAAATTGTGGGAATAGAAAATTTGTTGTCATATGAGGTTTAAAAACAAAAATCTTTAATGATATGATAGATGTTATATGAAATGAAAAATAAGATGTTGAAATCTAAAATTTAATATGTTAGACTGAAAGAGGCAAATGAAGTTAAGATATGTAGTCGGATAGTGCTACAATAAGAAAGCCACGAGCTCGTATCTCGTGGCTTTTTCCGTTACAGTAGTAGATGTCATTTGCTATTTACAAATGAATGGAGTAAGATGAATTTTCATGTAATAAAGAGCGTTGCCAAGGGGTCGATAGCGGAAGAACTGGAGATAGAGCCCGGAGATAAGCTGATATCCATTGACGGCAATGAGATAAAAGATGTATTAGATTATAGATATTATATAAATGCCGAAGAATTCACTATGGTGATTGAAAAGGCAAACGGAGAAGAGTGGGAACTTGATATAGAGAGTGACTATGAGGATATAGGACTTGAGTTTGATGAGGGGCTTATGAGCGATTATAAGTCCTGTACCAACAACTGTATCTTTTGCTTTATAGATCAGATGCCGAAAGGAATGAGAGAGACTCTCTATTTTAAGGATGACGACTCAAGATTATCATTTTTGCAAGGCAATTATGTAACACTCACAAATATGAAGGATGCGGATATTGACAGAATAATAAGATTTAATCTGGCACCTATCAATATATCCGTACATACTACAAATCCCGAACTTAGAAAAGAGATGCTTCACAACCGTTTTGCAGGTGAATCTCTTAAGTATATAGATAAGCTTTATGAGAAAAATGTGCCTATGAACGGGCAGGTGGTTATGTGTCCGGGTTATAATGACGGTGAGGAACTTAGGCGTACACTTAATGATTTGTTAAAATACGCTCCGACGATGGAGAGCGTATCAGTAGTGCCTGTAGGTATCACAAAGTTCAGAGACGATCTGCCGAGACTGACTTTGGTAGATAAGGAGAAGGCAAAAGAGACTATCCATATAATAGAAGAAATTCAACAAAAGGCGATGAAAAAGTGCGGTATGCATTTTGCGCAGGCCAGTGATGAGTTTTATCTGATAGCGGGAAGGCAGATGCCCTCTGAAGATACCTATGACGGTTATATACAGCTTGAAAACGGTGTCGGTATGTTAAGGCTTCTAAGCGAAGAGGTAAAAGATGCCGTAGAGACATTGAAAGTTTCGAAAGCCGATATAAAAAAAGAAGAAGTTATAAGTATTGCCACGGCCATATTGCCGGCGCACTCTATGGAAGAACTTTTAAAGGAGATAGAAGAAAAATTTCCAAGCAAAAAGATCAATCTCTATGTTATAAGGAATGATTTTTTCGGTGAGAGAATTACAGTGGCCGGGCTTTTGACCGGAGTTGATATCATAAATCAGCTGAAAGATAAAGACCTTGGAGACAGACTTTTGTTATCTGTAAATATGTTCAGAAGCGGTGAAGAAGTATTGCTTGACGATTTGACAAGAAGTGATATCGAAAGAGAGCTGGACACAAAGACGGTAATAGTAGGTCAGTCAGGCTATGACCTTGTAAATGCCATAGTATCTGATAATTATATAGAAGAAAATGCCTATAAGGCATATGAAAAAGGAGTTAAAAATGAGTAAACCCGTAGTTGCCATCATAGGTAGACCGAATGTAGGAAAGTCTACATTGTTTAACGCCATAGCAGGGGAGCCGATTTCCATAGTTAAGGATACCCCGGGAGTAACCAGAGACAGGATTTATGCGGATTGTACATGGCTTAATATGAATTTCACACTGATTGATACAGGCGGAATCGAGCCTGACAGCAGTGATGTTATACTTTCACAGATGAGAGAGCAGGCCGAGATAGCTATCGAGACGGCGGATGTGATTGTATTTATTACAGATGTGCGCCAAGGTCTTGTGGATTCGGATTCCAAAGTCTGTGATATGCTCAGAAAGTCAAGAAAACCTGTTGTACTTGCGGTAAACAAGGTTGACTCAATGGCCAAGTTCGGAAATGATGTGTATGAATTTTACAACTTAGGGTATCGGAGACCCTATACCTGTATCTGCAGCGTCAAGGCTTGGAATAGGAGATTTGCTTGAGGCTGTGGCTTCACACTTTAAGAATAAGGACACTGAAGATGAAGAGGATGATGACAGACCTAGAATTGCAATAGTAGGAAAGCCGAATGTAGGGTAAATCGTCAATTATCAACAGACTTACAGGTCAAAACAGAGTAATCGTATCGGATATTGCAGGCACAACGAGAGATGCTATAGATACTGTAGTTGTAAACAACAAGCAGGAGTATGTGTTTATTGATACGGCAGGTCTTAGAAGAAAATCAAAGGTAAAAGAGGATATTGAAAGATACTCAATAATCAGAACGGTAACGGCTGTAGACAGAGCGGATGTTGTAGTACTTGTTATTGATGCAAGTGAAGGTGTTACCGAACAGGATGCCAAGATTGCAGGTATTGCACATGACAGAGGTAAGGGTATAATAGTTGCGGTAAATAAGTGGGATTTGATTGAAAAAAATGACAAGACTATTTATGAATATACCAATGAAATAAAGAGAATACTTTCTTTTATGCCTTATGCGGAGTTTATCTTTATATCGGCATTAAGCGGTCAAAGACTTCAAAAGCTCTTTGAGCTTATCGATATTGTAAGAGAGAATCAGACTCTCAGAATACAGACAGGTGTGTTAAACGAGATTATCTCCGAAGCTACGGTAATGCAGCAGCCGCCTTCAGACAAGGGTAAGAGATTAAAGATTTTCTATGCTACACAGGTAGCTGTAAAGCCGCCTACATTTGTTATATTTGTCAATATAAAGCAGCTTATGCATTTCTCATATCAAAGATATTTGGAAAACAAGATAAGAGAGGCATTCGGATTTAGAGGTACATCTATCAGATTTATTATCAGAGAGAGAAAAGAGGACAACAAGTAATGCTTAGGATTCTGCTTTTAATAATTGGATATTTTATAGGAAATATTGAAACCGGATATATATTCGGTAAAATACATAAAATGGATATCAGAAACTACGGCTCGGGAAATGCCGGAGCGACAAATACACTCAGAGTGCTGGGAGCCAAAGCCGGCTTGGTTGTATTTTTGGGAGATTTTTGTAAGTCACTGATACCATGTTTGGTTGTAAGGTTTATCTTCAGAGATAATGTAAGCTTAAGCTATATCTATATGTTATATATCGGGCTTGGTGTGGTACTTGGGCATAACTTTCCTTTCTATCTGGGTTTTAAAGGCGGAAAGGGTGTGGCATCTACGGCAGGCATAATAATGGCACTGGATATCAGGATAGCCGTTGTATGTCTGATAGTATTTATAATTACAGTTGCAATTACAAGATATGTTTCACTCGGCTCTATATTTGTAATGATTATTTTGATAGGAATGTCTCATTCCTTGTCAAATTCAGCTACGGATTCGGAGAGGGAGCATCTCCTATGGAGTTTAGACTTTTGACAGCCGCTGTAGGACTTCTTTCCATATTTATGCACAGAGCAAATATAAAGAGGCTGCTTGGCGGAACTGAAAATAAAATAGGGAAAAAGGTGGAAAAATGAAAACAGCTGTTATCGGTTCAGGTACTTGGGGTATGGCCCTTGCCAGACTTTTATTTGACAACGGTCATGAAGTTAAGGTGTGGTCAGCTATTGAGAGCGAATTAGAGGAACTTAGAGAAAAACGTACGCATAAAAATCTGCCCGGGATTATCTTTGATGAGGGGATAGTGTTTGAAGGTGATTTGGAGAAAGCTATGGAGAATGCGGATATCTGTGTACTTTCAGTTCCTTCTATTTTCACAAGAGCTACAGCAAAGAAAATGGCACCTTTTTATAAGGAAAATCAGATTATTGTAAATGTTGCCAAAGGAATAGAGGAAAAGTACCTTGGAGATACTTAGCAGACCAGATTTTGGATGAGATAAAGAATGCCAATGTCGCGGTACTTTCAGGACCCAGTCATGCCGAGGAGGTTGTAAGGCTTCTTCCTACCACATGTGTGGCAGGTGCAAAGGATATGGAGACCGCAAAACTTATCCAGTCAACATTTATGAGTCCGGTGTTCAGAGTCTATACTTCTACAGATATGCTTGGAATAGAGCTTGGAGGTTCGCTAAAGAATGTCATAGCTTTGGCGGCAGGTATCTCTGACGGACTGGGATATGGAGATAATGCCAAAGCGGCACTTATTACCAGAGGAATAGTGGAAATAAGCAGGCTGGGCACTGCGATGGGTGCAAATATAGAGACATTCTACGGGCTTTCAGGTATCGGAGATTTGATAGTGACCTGTGCAAGTAAGCACAGCAGAAACAGAAAAGCCGGTATGCTTATGGGACAGGGAATGAGTATGGATGAGGCCATGAAGGAAGTTGCAATGGTGGTTGAGGGCGTTTATTCGGCCAAGGCAGCCAAGGCTCTTGCAAATAAATATAATATATGTATGCCGATAGTGGATGAGGTAAATGCCGTACTCTTTTGAGAACAAAGATCCGAAACAGGCGGTGGATGCTCTGATGCTTAGGGATAAGGCAGTAGAAAAGATTGGAATATAATATGAACACAAATATTGAATATATGGCCACTCACAAGGTTGAGGACATAAAAGAATATTTGAATATAAATTTAAATCGGACTGACTGAAGAAGAGGTGGATGAGAGCAGAGATAAATACGGCTCAAATAAGGTAAAAAAAGAGAAGAAAAAATCCATTGTGGAAAGATTGGCCGAGGCATTTATAAATCCTTTTACGGTGGTGCTTATATGCCTTGCTGTAGTTTCCACAGTTACAGATATTATATTTCCTATACTTCATATGTTCGGAAATACAAAAAAGGACTTCAATCCTGTAACGGTGATTATAATACTGACAATGGTATTTGTATCGGGTGTGTTAAGGTTTATTCAGGAGAGCAGAAGCGGTGACGCGGCAGCGAAGCTTTTAGCTATGATTACCACCACCTGTACGGTTACAAGACAGAATAAAAGTCATATAGAGATACCGCTTGATGAAGTGGTGGTAGGGGATATTGTATACCTTTCAGCCGGCGATATGATTCCCGCAGATGTAAGGATAATAGAGGCAAAGGATCTCTTTGTCAGTCAGTCAAGTCTTAGCGGTGAGAGTGAGCCTATTGAAAAGCTGGCAGCCGTATGTGAGAAAAAGGACAATATCACAGAGTATACAAATATAGCTTTTATGGGCAGCAATGTCATATCGGGAAGTGCTACGGCGATAGTTGTATCTGTAGGAGACAACACACTTTTCGGTTCAATGACGTCGGCAATAGCCACGGAGTCTGTGGAGACCAACTTTACAAAGGGTGTAAATGCCGTTTCATGGGTACTTATAAGATTTATGCTTGTAATGGTGCCTTTAGTATTTGTAATTAACGGTGTTACAAAAGGAAACTGGATTTCGGCATTTTTGTTTGCAATATCCATTGCGGTGGGGACTTACTCCTGAGATGCTTCCTATGATTGTAACAAGCTGTCTTGCAAAAGGCGCTGTATCAATGAGCAAGAAGCAGACCATTGTAAAGAATCTGAATTCAATACAAAATTTCGGTGCTATGGATATTTTGTGTACGGATAAGACCGGAACCTTGACACAGGACAGAGTTGTACTTGAATATCACCTGAATATAAAGGGAGATGAGGACTCAAGAGTACTTAGATACGGTTATCTTAACAGCTATTTTCAGACAGGTTATAAGAACCTTATGGACCTTGCCATCATTCAAAGGACTGAGGAAGAGGAGGCAAACGACTCACAGCTTCTTGACTTGTCTGAAAACTATAAAAAGATTGATGAGATACCGTTTGACTTTAGCAGGCGAAGACTTACCACAGTGGTACAAAATCACGCAGGCACAATAAAGATGGTTACAAAGGGTGCTGTTGAAGAGATGCTTGCCATATGCTCATATGCCGAGTACAACGGAAATGTGGAACTTATTACAAACGACTTCAGAAAAAAGATCCTTGATACGGTGGATGATCTCAATGTAAAGGGATTCCGTGTACTTGCGATTGCAAGAAAAGATATAGAAAAACAAAGCTGCAGTGTGGATGATGAATGTGACATGATACTTATGGGGTATCTTGCATTTTTGGATCCGCCGAAGGAGTCGGCTGCAGGTGCAATAAAGGCATTAAGAGAGCATGGTGTCAGAACAAAGATTCTTACAGGAGACAATGAAAAGGTTACAAAAACCATATGTAATCAGGTCGGTCTTGAAGTAAAAAATATGCTGCTTGGCGGTGATATTGAAAAGATGGACGATGAGGAGCTTAAGAAAAGTGGCCGAGGTAACGGATGTCTTTGCAAAGCTCACGCCAAGTCAGAAGTCAAGAGTCGTATCAGTACTTAGAGAGAACGGACATACTGTAGGATTTATGGGTGACGGTATCAATGATGCCGCAGCTATGAAAGTGGCGGATATAGGTATCTCTGTAGATACTGCAGTGGATGTGGCCAAGGAGTCTGCAGATATTATACTTCTTGAAAAAGACCTTATGGTGTTGGAATCGGGAATCATAGAGGGACGAAAGACCTTTGCAAATATGATAAAGTACATTAAGATGACCGCATCGTCAAACTTCGGAAATATGTTTTCGGTGCTGGGTGCTTCCGCACTTTTGCCTTTCCTACCTATGGAGAGTATGCACCTTATTTTGCTAAATCTTATATATGATTCATGTTGCAGTGCAATTCCTTGGGACAATGTGGACGAGGAGTTTATCAAGTTGCCGAAGAAGTGGGACGCTTCAAGTATCGGTAAGTTTATGGTATGGATAGGGCCTACAAGTTCAATTTTTGACTTTATGACATTTGCATTTATGTACTTTGTGTTCTGCCCTCATTTTGTAAGTCACGGAGTTACATATAATAATCTTGCAAGTCATTTTAGCGGTGATGAGCTTAACCGTATCAGAGTTACCTATGTGGCAATGTTTCAGGCAGGCTGGTTTGTCGAGTCAATGTGGAGCCAATCACTGGTTATACATATGATTCGTACTATGAAGTTACCTTTTATACAAAGTAGAGCATCGGCTCCGCTCACAATGCTTAATTTCTTCGGAATCATAGTTATTACTATAATACCGTTTACTTTGTTAGGTAAGGCGATAGGATTTGTTTCATTGCCTTTATCATTCTTTTTATATCTTATACCATGTGTATTGGCATATATGATACTTGTTACGGCAGTAAAAAGGCTTATATTCGCTACCACAAAGAGTGGCTGTAGCAGTGAATAAAGCCCATATAATTTATTTTTGTTGCAGATTTCCTTTCGGTGTGGCTACCATTGACCAGTTGGAGTGGTAGATTACAAATCCGGGAGCGGCACCTGCAACTTTTTTTATATTTTTCTTTTGGATGTAGTCAACTTCCACCTTATCCGCATCCTTTGCCTTGGAATAAAAGGCTGCAAGAGCGGCGGCTTCTTCATAAGCTCTGTCAGGAAGTTCCTCTTCATTGTTTGATTTTAAAATAACATGTGAACCCGGTATTCCCTTGGCGTGAAACCACCAGTCATTTCCGGTAGCAACCTTAAAAGTAAGTTCTTCATTTTGGTAGTTGTTCTTACCTACATATATATCATATCCGTCACTTGAGATGTAGTGATAAGGATGTGAGGCAATCTTTTGTTTTTTGGCAGAAGAGTGCTTCTTTATATATCCGAAATCCACAAGCTCCTGACGAATCTGAGAAAGGCTCTCATCATCACTTGAAACCTCCAAGGCGGTTTGAATGGATTGCAGATGTTCCATATCATTTTTTGTCTTTAAAATCTCTTCACTGAGAGCTTTTGTGGTTCTGCTGAGCTTTGCATACTTGTCATAGTATTTCTTGGCATTTTCCTTTGCAGATTTATTTTTATCAAGCGGTATCGTGATTTCCTTATTGTCATCATAGAAATTTTCTGTAGTAAAGGAACTCTCTCCCCCTTTAAGGCTGTAGCCGTAGGTATTTAAAAGATCACCGTATACTCTGTAGATATCTTTTTTGTCGGCATCCTGAAGCTGCTTTTCCTGAAGGTCATACTTTTTGCTTGCTCTTTCAAGTGCTGTATTTACAATACGTCGCAGATCGGAACTTTTTTGTCTGTTAAGTACAAATGCTTCTCTGGATGAATAAAAATCATAAAGCATCTTGCTTACTGAGTCAAAAGATTCTCTTTTGTACTCTTTACCTTCATATGAATAAAGATTTATTGAAGAAAACTCAATAGCTTCCTCACCTTTATATATTATATTCGGAGTAAAGTTGTGAGTGTTTATATCTTCAAGGAGATTTTGTATTGTATGAAACAGGTGAGTGTACTCAAGTTCACCAAGAGATGTGGAAGGAGCCTGTGATAAAAGCGATGCTCTTAAGATTATTTCCTCAGCTATAAGCGGACTTATACCTGCAAAATTCATGTATATCGACTTTGAAAGAGGGATATTCCTTTGATTTTAAAATCTCTATAAACTCTTCAAGTTCCTGTATTTAACAGATCTTTTTTCTTAAGTTCTTCAGGCAGAAAATATTCTCTTCCCGGAAGTACCTCTCTTAGAGAGCTCATATTTGCGGAGATTCTTTTTATTGAATCTATTATTTTATTGTTTTCGTCTGTAAATATAATATTTGAGTGCTTACCCATTATTTCAATATACATACGTTTGTGGCTGAGATCGCCAAGCTCGTTTAAATGTTCAAGCTCAAAGCAAAGTATTCTCTCAAGGCCCATCTGAAATATATTGTTTATCTTTGCCGTGCCTATATATTTTCTAAGCAACATCAAAAACGCCGGAGCCACCTTAGGAGCAGGTTTATTGACATCGGTAAGATAGACAAGCGGCAGTGAAGCACTTGCAGATACCAAAAGCCTGTAAGTCTTTGCATTGTTCTTTATTGTAAAAATAAGCTCATTATCCTCAGGCATGGAAATCTTTGATATTCTTCCGCCCACAAGGTTTGTATTAAGCTCATATGTCAAGTTTGATATGACTATACCGTCAAAAGCCATTTTGTACCTCTATTCTAAAAATAAATATAATTATCTGTAGAACAGTATAACCTAGGAAATATAGTTCATGCAAGTTGAGTTTTAACGCCAACTGTGATATTATAAAAACAGTTTGTCTATAATTATAAGGGCATTGCCTAAGAATAAGAGAGGTGTATTATGGCAGTTTTTTTATCAACATTAGTAGGAAGCGTAGTTAAGGCTATTATTTTTGGAATATTAGCACTAATAGGCATCAAATTGGGCAAAAAAGCAAGTGATATGAGAAAAGGAAAGTAACAGATATATGAGTAACAAAAGTGTAAACAGTGAAAACGGAGTAAACCAGATAAGAAGAAAATTCTTGGAGTTCTTTGAAAGCAAAGGCCATTTGGCTATGAAGAGCTTTTCTTTGGTTCCGCACAATGACAATTCACTACTGCTAATCAACTCAGGTATGGCACCGCTTAAGCCGTACTTTACAGGTCAGGAGATACCGCCGAGAAGAAGAGTATGTACATGTCAGAAATGTATTCGTACAGGAGATATCGAGAATGTAGGAAAGACTGCAAGACATGGTACATTCTTTGAGATGCTCGGTAATTTCTCATTCGGAGACTACTTTAAGCATGAGGCTATCGCATGGACTTGGGAGTTTTTGACAGAAGTGGCAGGTCTTGACCTGAACAGACTTTATCCTTCAGTGTATTTGGAGGATGATGAGGCGTTTGAGATTTGGAATAAAGAGATAGGTATTCCGGCTGAAAGAATATTTAAGTTCGGAAAAGAAGATAACTTCTGGGAGCACGGAGAAGGACCTTGCGGACCTTGTTCAGAGGTTTATTATGACAGAGGAGAAAAATACGGCTGTGGAAAGCCTACCTGTACGGTAGGTTGTGACTGTGACAGATATATGGAAATCTGGAACAATGTATTCTCACAGTTTAACTCTGACGGTAAGGGACATTATACCGACCTTATCCAGAAGAATATAGATACAGGTATGGGACTTGAAAGACTTGCGGTAGCACTTCAGGATGTGGAATCAATATTTGAAGTGGATACTATCAAGGCACTTCTTGACAGAGTGGCTGAACTTGCAAATACTTCATACAAAGAAGATGCAGGCAAGGATGTTTCACTTCGTCTTATCACAGACCATATCAGATCATGTACTTTCATGATTTCAGACGGAATCATGCCGAGTAATGAGGGTAGAGGTTATGTACTCAGAAGACTTTTAAGAAGAGCTGCAAGACATGGAAGAATGCTCGGCATCAAGGACACATTCCTTGCAAATCTTGCAAATACCGTTATTGAACTTTCTAAAGACGGCTATCCTGAACTTGAAGAAAAGAAAGAGATGATTTTGAAGGTTCTTACAGAAGAGGAGAACAAATTCAATAAGACTATCGATCAGGGTCTTTCAATACTCTCGGATATTGAAGGAAAGCTTGCAGAAAACGGAGAGAAGGTAATATCAGGTGAAGATGCCTTCAGACTTTATGATACATACGGATTCCCTCTTGATCTTACAAAGGAGATAATAGAGGAAAAGGGATTCAGTGTAGATGAAGACGGCTTTAACAAGGCTATGGAGGCTCAGAGAAAGCAGGCAAGAGCCGCAAGAAAGGCTACCAACTACATGGGTGCGGATGTGACAATATACCAGTCACTTGATCCTAAGCTTGAATCTGTATTTGAAGGCTATAACAGCCTTACAGACAGCGGAAAGATTATCGCGCTGACTACGGAAGATGAGATAGTTGAGGCTATTGCGGAGGGAGACCACGGAACGATTTTCCTTGATAAGACTTCATTCTATGCTACAATGGGCGGTCAAAATGCCGATATCGGTGTTATAAAGACGGCAGACTCGGTATTTAATGTAGTGGATGTTATAAAACTTGGCGGAAACAAAATAGGTCATGTAGGATATGTAAGTCAGGGAATGTTTAAGCTTGGTGATACGGTTGAGACTGTTGTAGATGCAAATAACAGAAGAAAGACCGCCGCAAATCACTCAGCAACCCACCTTTTACATAAGGCATTAAGAGAGGTGCTCGGAAACCATGTTGAGCAGGCGGGAAGCTATGTGGATGCTGAAAGACTGAGATTTGACTTTACACATTTTAAGAGCCTTTCAAAAGAGGAACTTGAGAATGTAGAGGCACTTGTAAACAGAGAGATAAATAAAGCTCTTCCTGTCGTTACAGATGTAATGGATGTGGAATCGGCTAAAAAGAGCGGTGCTATGGCACTCTTCGGTGAAAAATATCAGGGTGATGTAAGAGTTGTAAGTATGGGAGACTTCTCAAAGGAGCTTTGCGGAGGTACTCATGTACATAATACTGCAGATATAAAGCTCTTTAAGATACTTTCAGAGAACGGTATTGCTGCAGGTGTAAGAAGAATAGAAGCTCTTACAGGTGACGGTGTTATCGAGTTCTATCAGGATATCGAAAGCAGAATGCAAAAAGTGGCTGAGCTTTTAAAGACAAATGAGAGCGAACTTGTATCAAAGACAGAGAGCGTTTTGGATGAGATGAAGGCTCTTAAGTCAGAGAATGAGAAGCTTAAAGCTAAACTTGCAAGTGAAGCACTTGGAGACAGCAAGGAAAGTATTGAAGAGATCGGCGGAGTTAAGTTCATTGCAATGCAGGTAAGCGGTGTTGAGATGAACGAGCTTAGAAATCTCGGAGACAAGTTAAAAGAAGATGTAGACGGCGGAGTGGTAGTTCTTGCATCGGATGTGGACGGTAAGGTCAACTTACTTTGTATGGCAGGCGATAAGGCACTTGCTTTGGGCGCACATGCCGGAAATATTATAAAGGGCATTGCCGCAATTGTAGGCGGTGGCGGCGGCGGAAGACCGAATATCGCACAGGCAGGCGGAAAGAATCCTGCAGGCATTAAGGACGCACTTGATAAGGCAAGAGAAGTATTCAAATCACAGCTGAATTAGGGGGCTATTATGCGAATTTTAAAAGCAAAAGATTATAAAGAGATGAGTGAGATGGCGGCAGACATTATAGGCGCACAGGTTTTATTAAAACCTGACGCCGTACTTGGTCTTGCCACAGGTTCCACACCTATAGGAACCTATGAAGAATTGGTAAAAAGATATGAGTCGGGCAGACTTGACTTTAGTAAGATTAAGACTGTAAACCTTGATGAGTACAGAGGACTTACAAAGGATAACGACCAGAGCTATTACTACTTCATGCACTCACATCTTTTTGACCACATCAATATAGATAAGGCCAATACAAATGTGCCTGACGGTATGGAGCCTGATGCGACTAAAGCGGGAGAGGACTATGAGAACATCATAAGTAACTTCGGTGGTATCGACTTACAGCTCTTGGGACTTGGAAATAACGGTCATATAGGATTTAACGAGCCTTGTGACGAGTTTATTGACAAGACCCATGTGGTGGATTTGACACAGAGCACAATAGAGGCAAACAAGAGATTCTTTGCAAGTATTGATGAGGTACCTAAGCAGGCATATACTATGGGAATAGGAAGCATTATGAGAGCAAAGCGAGTACTTATGCTTGTAAGCGGCAAAGGAAAGGCACAGATAGTAAAGGATGCGTTCTTCGGACCTGTAACACCTAATGTGCCGGCATCCATACTGCAGCTTCACAATGATTTCATATTGATAGGTGATGCGGAGGCTTTGTCATGCTTATAAAGAATGCTATTGTATTTGACCCTGACAAGGTATTCAGAAACAGAGAGATAAATATTTCAGGAGAAAAATTCGTAGAGCCGTCTTTTATAAATCTGGGATTTTCACCGGACAGTGATAAAAAGCAGATAGATGCTACAGGACTCTACGCAATTCCGGGACTTGTAGATATACATTTCCACGGCTGTATGGGCGATGATTTCTGTGATGCAAATGATGACACTATAAAGAATATAGCGAAATATGAGGCAAGGTCGGGAATTACAAGTATCTGTCCTGCAACTATGACCATCTCAAAGGATGAGCTTAGAGAAATCATGAAAAAGGCCGCCGCATATGATAATGAAGAGGGTGCAAAGCTTGTAGGCATAAATATGGAAGGCCCTTTTATAAGTGAAGCAAAAAAAGGAGCACAGTCATCAAAGTATATCTTAAAATGTGACGCAAAGCTTTTTGATGAACTCAATGATTTGTCAGGCAATATTATAAAGCTTGTAGATATCGCTCCTGAAAATGACGGTGCTATGGAGTTTATAAAAGAGGTAAAGGACAGAGTAATAGTTTCTATTGCACATACAATGGCGGACTATGACACTGCAAGCAAAGCTTTTGAAGAGGGAGCATCTCATGTGACTCATCTTTACAATGCAATGCCGCCTTTTACACACAGAGCTCCGGGAGTTATAGGTGCGGCTGTTGATAATGATACTGTATGTGTGGAGCTTATATGTGACGGAATACATATTCATCCGGCAGTTGTAAGAGCCACTTTCAAGATGTTTGGAAATGAGAGAGTTATACTTATCAGTGACAGCATGAGAGCTTGCGGACTTGAAGACGGAGAGTACACTCTGGGCGGTCAAAAAGTCTTTGTTACAGGCAGAAAGGCTGTACTTGAAGACGGTACTATAGCCGGTTCGGTTACCAATCTTTTTGAATGTATGAAGAGAGCCGTACAGGATATGCATATCAGACTTGAAGACGCCATAGCTGCGGCTACAATAAATCCGGCAAGGCAGATAGGAATATTTGATAAAGTTGGAAGCATTGAGGACGGAAAGTATGCAGATCTTGTATTGATGGACAAGTCACTCCATATAAAGGCTGTATATGTACATGGTAAAGAAATATATAGTGAATTATAAATTGTACGAGGCAGAGCAAAAACTCTGCCTCTTTTTTTATTTGTTATCAGATTATATATAATTTTCGTACATATTATTCTGATATTTTCAAAAAAATATAAATAATGTATCATTTGCCTTTAATAGGATTAGATAAGCAAATAATAATAATTATCATATAAAAAAAGTTGTACATTTATTCAAATTGTGCTAAAAATTTAAGTGTGAGCTTTATTGAAAAATACATTGTTTTTCTAAGGGAGGTTTTTCTTGAATGAGTGTACAATTATTGGATAAGACTAGAAAGATTAACAAGTTATTACACAATAATAATTCACAAAAAGTGGTATTTAATGATATATGTGATGTATTATCAGAAATACTCGAGGCAAACAGTCTTGTTATTAGTAAAAAGGGTAAGGTATTAGGAGTTGGAACACATAATGGTACATCTGAAATCACAGAGTTGATTGCCGACAAAGTCGGAGGATTTATAGATGAAATGCTGAATGAAAGACTGCTCTCAATATTGTCCACCAAAGAAAATGTTAATCTTGCAACACTTGGATTTGACGAGGAAAATGTAAACAGATATCAGGCTATTATAAGCCCTATTGATATCGCAGGTTCAAGACTGGGTACCGTATTCATTTACAAAGAGGAAAAGGGCTTTGATATAGATGACATAATATTAAGCGAATATGGTACAACAGTGGTAGGACTTGAAATGATGAGAAGTGTAAATGAGGAGAATGCGGAGGAAAACAGAAAGATTTCTATTGTGAAATCCGCCATATCAACATTAAGCTTTTCAGAACTGGAAGCTATAATACATATCTTTGAAGAGCTTAACGGCAATGAAGGTGTACTTGTAGCAAGTAAGATAGCTGACAGAGTAGGGATCACCAGATCGGTGATAGTAAACGCACTAAGAAAATTTGAAAGTGCAGGTGTAATAGAAAGCAGGTCATCCGGCATGAAGGGTACTTACATCAAGGTAATAAATGATGTGGTATTTGCAGAGCTGGAAGAGGTAAAGAAGGATCAGGGTATCAAATAAAGTTAACATACTAAGGACCGGCATTTGCCGGTCCTTTTTTGGAGGTATAGAATGCTTAAGATAGGTGAAAAGTACCGTTTTGAGGATGATTTAAGTGACAGACAGAGTTGCCTTATATTTGATAAAGATAACGGCTTGTGGTCTGTAGATATAGGTTTTAAAGAGGGAGATTTTGAGGGTGAAATCATAGCACCGTCTATTTGTATAAACAGTATAGGTTCAAACAAAAGCAGTGCAAAAGATCTTGTAGGAGAAAGTTTTAGTGTAAATACATTGGAAGAATGTGATGAAAGAGAAGATACATTTTATATTTATGAGTCGGAACCTATGATTTCATATAAACTTGAAATTATAGAGATAAAAGATGATAATGCTCATATAAGATGCACCGGAGTATTGATTGTTGACGGTTATGCCGACCCTATTGAAAAAGAGTATTTTGAAATTGACAGTCTGATACCGATAATAGAATCAGTAGATGATTGGAAAAAGTTTGAACTATAAAATATGAGGTAATACTATGGACAATATAAATTTTAAATTTCCAAAAATGTATGAAAAGTTTTTAAAAGAAATAAAGGGAAGTGAAGGATTTTCAGTAGGCGATACAGGTGTGATACTTTATGAAGAAGAAGATTTGCAGGAAAGAAATCTGACATATGAAGTTTTTGAATATGAGCCTGAATTTTTTTATGATAGGTCAAGATGGAGATATGGCTTTTTTTATAAAAAAGGACTCGGACGATACCATATATAAAAATGATTTGGGAGCACTGGGATCATGTGAAATGGAAGAGGTATCTTCTGACATATATGAGTTTATAGAGTATGTAAAAAGAACATTATTAGATGCTTTGATTATATAAGGATGAAAATATGAATGAATTTTTAAAAAGAATATATCAGCTTTAAAAAGAAAACTTTGTAAAAGCAAACATGAAAATGAGGCAAGTGTATCTGGCATTATATGAATTTGCGGACAGACTGAAAGAAAGAACTGAAAAAGAAGCCATGGAAGTACTGGTAGATGTCTATCAACTGCTTTATAAGATGGAAAGTGCATATAAACTGTATGAAAATATATATGATAAAGCTGACAGAAAACAGATTAAAAAAAGTTTTTAGGTTTAAAAGATTTAAATGAGAGTCATGGTGACAGATTTGCAACACCAAGGCCGCTAAATAAAAAAGAAAGGCTAAAAAGGGAAGAACGTAAAAAATTATTGCCGAAATTCAGATATCATCCGGATCCTTTGGAGACAGGTTCATTTATAGAAGGTGAAGTGAAAATATGTCCTTGTTGCGGTAAAGAAAGTAACACCTACTATGTAAAAAGCCCATATGCTGTAGATGATGTGGATTATCTTTGCCCTGTATGTATTTCAAACGGAGAAGCTGCAAAAAAGTTTGATGCCGAATTTGTTCAGGATGCCGAATGGAATTTTGAAGAGGATAAAGAAAAGAATGAGGAACTTTTCTACAGAACCCCCGGATATTTGAGCTGGCAGGGTGAATATTGGCTTTCATGTTGTAATGATTACTGTGCATATCTTGGCAGCGTAGGAACGAACGAATTAAATGAAATGGGAATTGCAGAAGAAGTCTTTGAAGAGTACAATAAACGTGATGAATTTGCGGATGTAGAAAAATATCTGGTAAAGGACGGACATATTTGCGGATACTTATTCAGATGCTTACATTGCAAAAAATATCATCTTTATGTAGATGCGGACTAAATAAAATAAATACCATGTAAGGGATTATAAAAATGGAAAACCTTGAGATTTTTGAAAATGCCTGTAATTACTTTTCGGATAATATCGTCAAATTTAAGGATATATTGACGCAAAAGGTAGATGCACTGAAGGATAAGAATTGGGAATTTGATAAGGGCAGTACAAAAGTATTTAAGGCTGATGAAACCGGAAGAAAGAAAAGGTGCAAGGTCAGTATCGGATACTGTCTAAAGGTGGAAATTACAGAAGCTGATGCACTAACCGTTTGGGATGAATTTAATATGTTTTTCAAGGAAACATATGTAGCAGATATTGAAAGAATTTCAAATAATGAAGAACTGGGAAGATATGAGTTTATTGCAAAAAATGCTCTAGGTGATGAAGTCAGATGCAGCATCTATCTTGCAAATGAATGGAATATAGCTCAGATTTGTATTTTAGGATATGTTTCCGGAAGATATAAAAAAGCGGATTTAAGATAGGAGTAAAAGAAAAATATGGATTGGGGTAATATGCGAACCGGACTTGAGGCGTTATATTTTCTTGACAATGCCTTGACTGACCCGTCTGAGGAATATCTTCGAATAATCGATAAAGAAGAAAATGAAGCTTATTTAAAGTATATTGTTGATAACGGCTCAGGCGATACTCTATATGTTATTTTTACAGAAGATATTGTCTTAATAAAGGGATTTTTCACATGAAAGCAGTTTGAGTCAGTTTGCTAAGAAAGAATTTGACAGAAGTGTTATACAAAAGATATATGAAGGTGTTGATGAAAAATATATTTCGCTCTTTGATGACCGGGAAATAGATGAAACAACATTTTTTTCATTTGGTATGACAGGAAAAATTCATCAAAAATAAATTGTCTGATGATGACGGAAGTAAATGGATGATGGGATATATATGTGAAACATATGATGATTTCAAGGAATTTGTAACAGACTATTATGAAATAGATTTTGATGAAAATTTGCTTGAAAAGTTATATACTGACGGTAAGCTTGAGGAGAATGAATTATCACAGCTTATAGGAGGTGAATCTTAATGGAACTCATAGATTATATGAGAAAAAGAAACCAAATGACTGAGAACGAATGGGAAAACTCTTTTGATAAAAAAGAACAGGAAATTCTTGTACTTAGGCATGAAGGTGATGTTACAAGTAAGAGAAACGGATTTTGGGAAGTGGCGGTTTGCTGCCTGGGCTATATAGATTGTGAAACCGGAGATCTACATAAAGAAGAATGTAGATTTGTATTTGCAGCAAGTGAAAAAGAGTATGAAAATCATTTGATACCGGAATTTGATGAAGAAACTATTTATCATTTAAAAGTACGGAAGAAACTACCTGAAGAACTGCCGGAGATTATGATAAGAAGTCTTGATTTTCTTCTTGTAGATGTAATAGAAAAAAATGCACAAAGTCCGGAGCTTGAAGAAATTCTTACAGAGTACAAAAAGCCTATAATTATAGAGGATGATATATTGGGTGAGCTTTTGTATGACAGAACTATAAACAGCTTTGAAGGGCATATTCCTTGGCTTGATAAAAAAATTGATATTTCTTTGGATGTTGATAAAGACAACAAATCGGGAATAACAAAGGCAAGAAAAGCCATAAAAGAAATGTACTTAAGTGCTGAAAAATGGGATGAGAATATGAGAAAATTTGCAGCGAGAAAGCTTATAGACCTTGCAAGAGATTGGTGTGAATCCGAGGAGGAAGCCGCAAAAATTACAGAAGAAAGTTTTGCAAAGAGAATTACTATAGAGTCGATTTCTATGACATCCGGAGGTTCATTCACTGCGTATTTTAATGATGATGATATTTTTGCAGGACATTGCATAACAGTTGGCGGAAGCCTGAAAAAAGGTATTACATCCGCAAGTATGGGTGGATGAGAGGATAGTTTAACATATATGATAAGAGAAATTAATATATCAGATGCAGAAGAAATACAAAAAATATGCAAAACAGCTTTGGGCTATGATGTTGATATAAGCACAGTAAGTAATCAGATAAAGAAATTGTCATGCGATAATAAAAATCATATCTTGGCAGTATATGAAGATGAGAATACAAAGAAGGTTATCGGATTTATCCACGCACAGGTGTATGAAAGTGTGTATAGTGATACCGGACTTAATATACTGGGTTTAGCTGTTGATCCTGATTTCAAGGGCAATGGGGTCGGCAAAAAATTAATTGGTTATATTGAAAAATATGCTATTGATAACGGTATTTCATTTATCAGACTGAATTCGGCAAATCATCGTGTAGAAGCACATAAATTCTATGAGAATATAGGATACAAATGTGATAAGCTGCAAAAAAGATTTATAAAATATTTTAATATTTAAGGAGAAAATAAAATGGGACTTAGAGCAAACTATCAATATTTAAGTGATGAAGATTTGGAAACACTTAAAAACTTAGACAATGGGGATGATATTTTTGAAACGGTGGAAGATTGGAATGAGGAGGCTGAAATACTTCTTGATATAGATAAGAATTGGGATCTTCTTCATTATATGTTAACAGGAGTAAGTGCCTCAGATCCTATATGGGAAGACCCTCTTAGTGAAGCTGTGGTAGGTGTAACTTCGATAGAGGAAATAGATGATTTTATAGCCTATATAAAAAAAGATAGGGTTGCTGAGATATTAAAAGTACTTGAAGATTTTGATATGGAAACCGCTTTGGAAAGCTTTGGTTTGGAAGAAGGTAAAGAGGCGGAGTTATATCCTAATATTTGGGACTATGAAGAGGAAGAAGATGAAATAAAAGAAGATCTTCTTGATTGTTTTGAAAGAATGAAAGACTTTTATAAGGAAATTTTGGATGCGGATGGAAATGTCTTGGTTACAATCTATTAAGGATTTGAAATATTTATTGTTTCTTCTTGTACCTGTGGGAATATATCTTATGGTTATCAGCATTAAAAAGGTAAGCGGATTTGCCAAGGCTAAGATGATATATGAAATGTCTGTCAGCGCTATAGACGGAAGCTTTAGACTTGAGGATGGCGGTAAATATGATATATGGCTTTGTGGGAAAAAGTATTCAGTATCTCCTATATATAATTTAGATATTAAACTTAAAAATAATGCTACAGGAGAGTTTGTAATATTATATCCGGATTTTTTTAGGACTACGACAAGCAGTATTAAGGATTTCAGAGTTAAGCTGTCTACATTTGATGCGGATAGAGGAAGCTATAATATCTCATTAACGGACAGTGTAGAAGAAAGGGAGAATATTATAAATAACAGAGGTATTGATTATAAAGAAGTTCTCCATACAGATTCGTGAGAATGTTAATACCGCAACTATATTCTTGGGTGTTTTGGGTATTATACTGGGATTTATGGCTATTGATGTGGGATTGGTATTCCCTCTTTTATATAAATTTTAAGGAGAATAGTATGCAAATAAAAGTCTACATGGGCAGGAGCAGTATGTGCATGGGAGATGATGTAAACGCACCTAATCCCGATACATTTATTTTGCCTGATACCTTGGCAGAGTTTGTAAATATTGTGTATGATAAGTTGCCTTTTGGAAGGTGGGATTGCTATTTGGGAAAATATATAAAGACCGATTCACCTGACTCAGGGCTTGAGGACGGAATATTGGTTTGGAAAATAAAATCCGGAGAGAGCGCACCGATAGTTTCAAGGTGTTATGATGAAAATGGAAAGGTTATAATAAAGCATGATGATAACTGGCATGAAGAGATTGTAAACTACCCATATTTATATTTTTATAAGAGGGACTAGCATTGGAGACAGGTAAGGCTTATATTGTCAGAAAGAATATTTTTAACTTTAATGTCGGTCAGATATTGACTCTAAAAAGATGCGGTTACCAGGCTTACTACGGTGAGCATAATTATGTTTTTACAGATACAGAGAATAAAAGTATATGTATTGTCTTAAGAGATGATGTAGATGAGGATATGAAGATATATCATCATTTGGATGAATATTTTGAAAATGTAGACAGTGTATAGTTTATGATTTGGAGGAAAAATGTCAACTTGGAGCGGTATTAGAAAAAGAATGGAAAGCGAATATCTGGCGGAAAGTTTAAAGGGGGATATCAGCTACTTTGCGACATCCTATAGCAGGTCTCCGGATCATGAAGGTAGGGCAGCTATAAGATATAAAGGCAAAGAGATTATAAAGGGTTGTTATTATTATAATTGGACAAAAGCGGAGTCATTTCCCAAAGACGAAAAATATGAAAGACGTATGAGCGAAGAGTTTGCCTATATTGATGATACCGCCATAAAGCTTGGTGTATTCGATCAGAGGTGCTTTTATCGGGCATTTGATGAGTTTAATAACCAAAGCATTGAAAAGAGTCTTTGCAGTGAAAATATGCTTGTCAGAATATTTGCTGTTTTGGACAGAAGAGTCGGTAAAAGAAAACTTATATCCATGAAAGAAACTATAGAAAACGAAGACGATACATTTAAAGAGTTCTTTGCTATCAGAATGAATGCGGAAGGGATATAGAAATGGATTTTATAATAGCCGAAGAAGGCGTACCTGTAAGTGTAGGTGCATATGGAGCAGAAATCGCATATTATGGAAGTGAGATTGTATTAAACTATGAAACTGAGCCACCGATGGGGGATTTTATTTTCTCTGCAAAGCTTCCACTGTTGGATAAAGAACTTCCGTTTTGGATGTATGGAAGAAATCTTGTATTCTTAGACGCATATTATGTAATTGTAGAGAGTGTTAAAAAGAAAACCTGGGATCCTATAACTACTTTAATTATTGATATTCACAGAGGAAAATATGCAAGTCTTAATCATTGGTATACCGATATATCAGTAGAAGATGAAGTTGTGCTTAAAAACAGATATGATAAAAGTGTACTTACATTAAATAGCGTAGACGGATTGGAATGGATACAATTATAGTTATAAGGGGCGATTATCGCCCCTTATTTTAAAAATCTCTTGTAATATTTTTTAGCCATTTATAGCTCTTATAATGCTTGTAAACAAAAGGAATCTTTACAAACTCGTCAGTACAAATAAGAAAATATACCCACATCGGAGGAAGCTTAAGAACAAAAGCAGATATAAAGCCAAGTGGAACGGCATATCCCCACATATCAATCACATCACAGAAAAATCCCCATTTTGAATCTCCTCCTGAGCGGAAAATTCCGCATATAAATGCTGTGTTTAGAGCCTGTCCCCAGATGTAGTACATACTTATATAAAGCATTATACTCAGATAATCTCTTGCTGTCGGAGTCAGTGTTGCCATATTGAAAAATACAGGTCTTAAAACAAAGATAACAATACTTCCAAGTAAAGCCGATAGTACGGTTATCTTTAAGAAATGAGAAGAATCAGCTTTTACAGTGTCACTGTTTCCCGAACCTATGGATTTACCAAGTATTATTGCACCTGCGTTTGCGATACCGAAACATACAACGGTTCCGAAGTTTCTGGCTACTACTACGACAGCATTTGCTGCGACTATATCACCTCCAAGATGCCCCATTATTACAGAATACATTGAAAATGCAATTCCCCAAACTATTTCATTGCCGAAGGCAGGCATGGAGTATTTTAAAAAGTCTAAAAACAGAACTTTATTTGTATTAAAGACTGTCTTTATACGGAAGTGTATAGACTTCGGTATGAAGTTATCAATTATGCATATGGTAAGCTCTATAGCTCTTGCGATAACAGTTGCGAGTGCCACTCTATGATACCGAGTTTCGAAGACCGAAAAAAATCCGAATATAAAAAGTTGCATTCAAAAATAATATTGAGTAAAAATGCAACCGTATATGCGGCGGTAGAGAAATTTACCCTTTCGACACTTCTCATCGTACAAAGATAAACCTGTGAAAAGCTCATCAGCAGGTATGAAAAGCTTACAACTCTTAAATAAGGTATACCTGATACTATCAAATTGGTATCATTTGTAAAAATATGCATCAAAAACCCCGGGAAAAAGAATGCAAGTATAAAGAACACACTTGATATTGCAACTGAAAGCTGCATTGCAATACCCATTATATTTTCAATAGTCTTTGTATCATTTTTGCCCCAATACTGTGCAGCCAGCATAATGACACCGGATGCAATACCTGCATATACCAGATTTAAAATAAACATTATTTGATTTGCAAGTGAGCCTGCCGCAAGTGCATCTTGCCCTACAAATCCAAGCATTATAACATCCGCCGAACCTACAGCGGTTGTAACAATATTTTGTATGACTATAGGTATGGCAAGCCTTACAATATCTTTATTAAAAGAAGAGTTGTTTTGCATATCTATCCTCCGTTTCAAATTATCCGAAAGATTAAGCCTTCGGGTGATTGTTCCATTATAT
>BNJU01001613.1_pt1 | contig 129165 bp, 181 predicted proteins | sample 8539281 | NCBI WGS metagenome assembly BNJU01 (sample SAMD00202456, study PRJDB9452) | human saliva metagenome | isolation source: human saliva | place: Japan | reverse complement strand
GTGACTGCGCAACCTCCAAGTGCGGTTTCTCTGAGTTCTACAGGCATTCTCTTGCCTACCCTATACATCGTGTCAAGCATCTCATCAAAAGGGATGAGCTGTGTAATACCTGCAAGTGCCATATCTGTTGCCACAAGTGCATTGGCTACACCTGAGGCGTTACGGTTTTGACACGGATACTCCACCAGTCCTCCTACAGGGTCACATACAAGACCCAGCATATTCATAAGGACTGTTGATGCGGCGTCAAGACTCTGCCTCGGTGTACCCCCCATCAGCTCCACGGCACCTGCCGCAGCCATAGCCGAGGCGACACCCATCTCCGCCTGACAGCCGCCTACCGCACCTGCAACCGTGGCGTTTCTCATTGCGAGGTAGCCTATTGCACCTGCAGCAAACAGTGCATCTATTATCTTGTCGTCTGAAAATGAGTACACATCCTGCATTGCCAACAAAAGCCCCGGTACTACACCTGATGAACCTGCTGTAGGTGCGGCCACGATAAGTCCCATTGACGCATTGCATTCAAGTACCGCCATGGCATACATCATGCCCCTGCTCAGCACTGAGCTGCTGATGTTTTTCTTTTCCTCTCTGTAATCACTGAGCTTTTTTGCTTCTCCGCCTATCAGACCTCCCATTGATTTCATAGGTGTGTTGATAGGCATTGTTGCTGAATCTCTCATGATTTGAAGGACTCTTTTCATCTTTTCTTTTATCTCTTCTTTTGAGCTTGTACTCTCATCACATTCCCTTTGCTTCATCACCTCGGAAATGGACATTTTATTACTATCACAAAGCTCTAAAAGTTCTTTTGCATTGCTAAAATCCATAATATCTCCTACTGAACTATCATTACCTGTGATATATATTCGTTCTTATATAAGTCGTCTTTTACAGTCTTCGGAATAGACTCGTCAGACTCTATAATAGTATAAGCTCTGTTGCCCTTTGACTCTCTGTAGAGCTTCATAAATGCGATATTGATATTGTGTTCGCAAAGTATCTTGGTGGTATACGCTATTACTCCCGGTCTGTCCTTATGTACAAGCACAAGAGCACTGTACTCGCCTGATAAGTCTATATCCACCTCGCCTATCTTTACTATCCTTACCTTTCCGCCGCCAAGTGACTCACCTCTGACCGTTACGCTTCTGCCTTCTTCATCCTCCATACACACATCTACGGTATTCGGATGGATATCGGTCACCTCACTGTTCGGTGTAAACTTATATTCAATACCTCTTTCCTTCGCAATGTTGAATGAGTCACGGATTCTCACATCATCCGTTCCAAATCCCATAAGACCGCCAAGAAGTGCTCTGTCGGTTCCGTGCCCCTTATATGTTTTTGCAAAAGAGCCGTACAGAATGAACTCCACTTTTTTCGGCTTACCTCCAAGCATCTTTCTTGCCAAAAAAGCTATCACACATGCCCCCGCTGTATGTGAGCTGCTCGGTCCTATCATGTTGGGACCAAGCACATCAAAAACGCTAATAAACGGCATATCTATCTCCTACTACTTTTTCAATATAAACTTCTGATATATTGTCTCTACAACCACACCTATAGCATTGTCACCTGATACATTACAAGCCGTTCCGAATGAATCCTGTGTAATATAAAGCGCTACCATAAGAGCACATATAGGTCCGTCGGTATTTCCCAAATCTTTTCCGAAAATCATATAAAGGAAAGGAAGTGCAGTCATTATAGAACCTCCCGGTGCTCCCGGAGATGCCACCATTGCAACACCCAAGGTCATAATAAACGGAACTACCGTATGGAAACCTATCGGAATCTCATTCATCAAACATACCGCTGTAGCACATGCAACTATGGTAATCATTGATCCCGCCATATGTATATTTGCACAAAGCGGTACTACGAAGTTTCTTATCTCCTCACTTACACCGTCATTCTTTGCACACTCAAGGTTTACAGGAATTGTAGCTGCAGATGACTGTGTTCCTATAGCTGTTGTATATGCAGGAATCTGATTCTTTATAAGTACAAAAGGATTCTTCTTGCTGATGGCACCTGCAACTGCAAACTGTATTGTTATTATAACCAAATGCATAATTATAACAACAAGGAATACCTTCCAAAGGATACCGAGAATAACAAATGTTCTGCCCGACTTTGTCATATCTACAAATGTACCGCAGATAAACAATGGAAGAAGCGGGATAATTGCCTTATGAAGTACCTTATCAATAATTGTTGAAAAGTCCTTAAAGCTGTTATAAAGTGTATCTCCTATTTCTTTTCCTCTCATTGCAGACATACATAGTCCAAGTATGAATGCAAGTACCACTGCCGACAATGTATCTATTACAGGCGGAAGTGCTATAGAGAAGAACGAATCAACCGAATTTCCGGCTGTAGCTTCTATCTGTGCAAGTGCGTCGGCACTTATAAAGCTTGGGAAAAGTGTTGATGATACAAGATATGAACCTGAACCTGCTACAAGTGTAGAGCCGTATGCAATCAACACCGTAATAAGTAAAAGCTTTCCCGCTCCCTGTGACAAGTCCGCAATACCCATAGTAACATAAGCCAGAATCATAAGCGGAATTACGAACTTAAGGAATGAACCGAATATTCCCGACAATGTTACTACAAACCTACATACGCTCTCCGGCAAAAACTGTCCGATCAAAATACCTATAACAATGGCAATGATCAGCTTCGGCACCAGGCCGATTTCATGTTTTTTCATTTAATTTTCCCTCCTAAAAACATGTACATACTCATTTCTGTTGTTATTATTTTTATCATATTTTTTTAAGTAAAAATTAACTTAATTATATAAAAGTTATGGTTTAAAATCATTTTAAGTATCTTCTTCATTTGTTGTGCAAAAATCTAATTTATAATTAATGTTTCTTTTTGCCTGTTTAATGTATAATATAGGTATCAATCTATATGGAGGGAAAATGAAAAGATTATTTTTATATTTGACAATAGTTGCAATGCCTCTGCTTTTTGCAGGTTGTAAGAAAACCGATACCTCTGATTTAAAAAGTATTATGACAACAGAGGCAAACGGAGCCATGTCTCCTACCACTGTAGCGGCAAGCGAAAGTAAAGCCGATAAGGATAACAAAAAACCTACCGCTGAAGCTAAAAAAAGCATCACGGAACAGTCACAGAGTTTTTCCAAGGATAAGAGCGAGATATCCTATCCGAAGCTTACAGGAAGCAAGGATGATACTTCTCTTAATACCATGATTTCAGATAATGCAAAGCTTGGATTAAGTAACTTTGCAAAAGCACCCGACTCCGATGTAAAGATTAAATACAATATAAAGAATCAGAGCGGAAAGAGAATGAGTATTGTATATACAGGAAAAAGCGGTGACAGCAATATTATTTTTACAAACAATATCGACCTTGAGAGCGGTAAGAGTATAGGACTTTCAAACTTTGCGGATCCTCTTACACTTGCAAACTATATACTCTCGGATGATGTTGTACTTGAGAACGCTTCCAATGCACAGGCGGCAGGATTTGCCGAGTACAAAAAGACATTAAGTGTTGATATACTAAAGACTTTGCTTGAGGATGCGGACTTCCCGTTGATTAAAGAAAACGATGTAAACGAAGGTTTTCCTAAGGTGTTTTCATATGAAGCCGGAGGAGACATCTTTATAGCCATACCTGTATCGCATGAGCTTGGAGACTATGTTCTTGTAAAGTATTCTCCTGCAACAAATAATTCTATGTACTTATATGTTTTTTTGAACTATAATAAGGAGAATTAAATTAAAGATTGAGGTGAAAGATGTCAAAAGTTTATATTAATAAGCATCCGTTGGTACAACACAAGATTTCAAGACTTCGCGATAAAAACACAGGAACCAATGAGTTCAGAGCTTTGGTCGGAGAGATTGCAATGCTTATGGGTTATGAAGCGCTAAACGATCTTCCTACAGAGGAGGTTCAGGTGGAGACTCCGCTTGAAACTTGTATGACTGAGGTGATTTCAGGCAGAAAACTGGCTGTTGTTCCTATACTCAGAGCAGGTCTCGGTATGGTAGACGGTATTTTAAATCTTGTTCCGGCTTCAAAGGTAGGACATATAGGACTTTACAGAGATGAACAAACTCACACACCTGTAGAATACTACTGCAGATTGCCTAAGCCTATCGAGGAGAGAATAATCGTCGTTACAGACCCTATGCTTGCAACCGGCGGTTCCGCTATAGATGCCATCACACAGATCAAAAAGCATGGCGGAAAGAAAATCAAGTTTATGTGTATAATCGCCGCTCTGGGGACTTAAAGCGTTAGAGAAGCTCATCCTGATATACAGATCTATGTCGGACATCTTGACAGAGAGCTGAATAAAAGATCTTATATCTGTCCGGGACTTGGAGATGCAGGTGACAGAATATTCGGTACAAAGTAATTTAAGCCGCCGCAAAGGCGCTTTATTAATTAAAAAGGCCTCAGGGACAAGCCCGAAGCCTCATAATTTTTAAAAATAAGATTATCTCTTTACGTTGAATGCCTTGATAGCCCGGATATACTGCGCTCTCACCAAGTTCTTCTTCGATTCTAAGTAACTGATTGTGCCAGCAACTCTCTCAGATCTTGAAGGTGCACCTGTCTTAATCTGACATGTGTTGAGAGCTACAGCAAGGTCAACTATAGTTGTATCCTCTGTCTCACCTGATCTGTGTGAAGATATTGCAGTGTAACCTGCCTTATGAGCCATCTTGATAGCCTCAAGAGTCTCTGAAACGGAACCGATCTGGTTAAGCTGGATAAGGATTGAGTTTGCACATCCGTTATCAATACCCTTCTCCAATCTCTCTGTATTTGTAACAAATAAGTCATCACCTACAAGCTGTACTCTTCCATAAGTTCCTTTGTAAAGATCTTCCATCCTTCCCAGTCTTCCTCATCAAGACCGTCCTCAAGAGATGATAGGATACTTGTCGATAAGCTTCTTCCAGTGCTCAACAAAGCTCTGCTGATGTGAACTCTGTACCTGCCTTAGGAAGTTTGTACTTTCCTACAGTACCTGTCTTCCACTCACTTGAAGCTGCATCCATAGCGATCATGAAGTCAACACCAGGCTTGTAACCTGCCTTCTCGATTGCCTTAAGGATGAACTCGATAGCTTCCTCGTCACCGCCTGTAGGTTAGGAGCAAAACCTCCCTCATCACCTACGCTTGTAGCAAGACCTTCAGCCTTTAAAAAGTGCTGCCAGGTTGTGGAATACTTCAGCACACCATCTGAGAGCCTCTTTAAAGCTTGGAGCTCCAACAGGCATTATCATGAACTCCTGTACATCTACGTTGTTTGATGCGTGAGCACCACCGTTTAAGATGTTCATCATAGGAACAGGAAGTCTGTTTGCATTAACACCGCCAAGGAATCTGTATAGAGGGATGTCAAGTGAGATAGCTGCAGCTCTTGCACAAGCTATAGATACTGCAAGGATTGCATTTGCACCGAGCTTTGACTTATCCTTTGTACCGTCAGCCTCGATCATAGCCTTATCAACCGCATATGTGTCTGATGCATCCATACCCTCAAGTACATCATTGATAACTGTATTTATATTCTCAACCGCCTTTGAAACACCCTTTCCAAGGTAGCGTGACTTGTCACCGTCTCTAAGCTCAAGTGCCTCAAACTCACCTGTAGATGCACCTGACGGAGCTGTTCCTCTTCCGACTGTTCCGTCTACCAGATAAACCTCTGCCTCTACTGTAGGGTTTCCTCTGGAGTCAAGTATTTCTCTTCCGATTACCTTCTCAATTTCTAAATAGTTCATTGGTAAAAACCTCCTTTTGGTCTCATGTATCAGCTTATCTATGTAAAATTAACTGTCTGCGACGATGGTATAATAACACAAATCAAAAACATAACTCTATATAATTTTATAGTTTTTGTTATAATGTGAAAATAACCGTTACCGTATTCATTTAGGAGAGTTTATGTCAGATTTCAAATACAGTGAACAAGTTGATATAGAGAATATCCAAAAGCTTAGAAAGATGCTGTCCGAGTTGCCGGCATTCTTCAAAGATTTCTTTAGAGGCATTGAACCCAGAACCCTTTCAAGAACCAGAATCGCTACGCATATGATATAAAAAGTCTTTTTGGAATTTTACTGAATGAAAATCCAGTATCAAAAGTACATACTCAAAAATATCCGATATTCCGCTCTCGGTACTTGAAAATTTGTCGGTCACCGATATAGAGGAATTTATGGAGTATCTTAAGTATCGTGACAGTGAAGGCAGGAAAATCTCCAACAAGGAAAATGCCGTAAAAAGAAAGATATCCACTTTAAAAAGCGTCTTTAAATACTTTTATCGTGTGGAAAAAATCAGTGAGAATATCATGGAAAGGGTACAGCTGCCTAAGCTTCATACTAAGGAAATAATAAGACTTGATATTGATGAAGTCGCTATGATGATTGATGAAGCCGAAAATGGTGAAGGACTAAGCGACAGGCAAAAGGCTTACCATGAAAAGACAAAGGTCAGAGATGTAGCTCTACTCTCACTGCTGCTCGGCACCGGTATCAGAGTCTCCGAATGTGTGGGACTGAATATTTCTGATGTGGATTTTAAAAATAACGGAATACTGATACACAGAAAAGGCGGCAAGGAAGTCACAATATATTTCTCGGATGAAGTGAAAGAAGCTCTGCAAAACTACTGTGATGAAAGAGTCCTTATACTTGAAGAAAGCGGACATGAAGGTGCTTTCTTTCTCTCAATGCAGAATAAAAGAATGTCTGTACGCAGTGTCGAAAATCTGGTTAAAAAATACGCGAGGATAATAAGTCCGCTAAAAAAGATTACACCTCAGAAGCTGCGCTCCACCTACGGCACCAATCTTTATAAAGAAACCGGTGATATATACCTGGTAGCCGATGTGCTTGGACACAGTGATGTAAACACCACCAAAAAGCACTACGCAGCTATAGAGGATGACAGGCGAAGAAGCGCCAGAAATGCCGTAAAGCTTAGGGAGAGTTGATCTCCCTTTGCTTATTCTTCTTTATAGCTTACCACTATAAAGCAACCGGATGTACTTTCTCAGTTCATTTTGTTCATCAGTACATCTTTCACATACTCCACTGTCTTGATACGCCTGTGTTGTTATATTTTCTTGATATACTGTCAAGGCTGTCGCCATACTCGACTTTCACTGTGGTATATCTTATATTCTCTCTATCCATATCAGCTCTTGTGGTATTGGCTCTGCCCAGTAAAAACCTGACTAAAAACAATGTAAAAATAAAAGCTAAAAATAATTTTCTCATATTCCCTCCAAACATTTGTTCTATGTCATAATATTACAATAAGACATATGTTTTGTCAAGAATAAAATCGAACAAATGTTTATCTAATGCTTCTCTTCATTGCTTTTCTATTTCTCTTTGCTGTGTCTTCTTTGCAAGTGTCTCTCTCTTATCATAGTTTTTCTTACCCTTTGCAAGACCTATTTCCACCTTTACAAGGCTTCCCTTAAGATACACTTTAAGCGGTACTATGGTAAGTCCTTTTTCATTAAGCTTTGCGTCAAGCTTAAGTATCTCTTTTTTGTGCATCAAAAGCTTCCTTACTCTGAGCGGGTCTTTATTGAATATATTTCCCTTCTCATACGGGTTGATATGCATACCCATTATGAAAAGTTCTCCTTTTTCAATTCTTATCCATGACTCTTTTATAGAAACATGACCCATTCTCACAGATTTTACTTCAGTGCCGAAAAGCTCAATACCTGTTTCATAGTTTTCCAAGATAAAATAGTCAAAATACGCCTTTTTGTTATTTGCAATAACCTTAATCCCCTCTGCCATTTTTCTCCTTTACAAGTTTGAAGTCAATTCTCTTTGCAAGTCTGTCAATATCGTATACCTTAACTCTGACTTTTTGACCCAAAACAAATTTCTTTTTTGTAATTTCTCCTACCAGCTCATATCCGGCCTCATTGTATACAAAGTAATCACCTTCCAAATCAGCCATTTTTATAAAGCCTTCCACTGTATTTTCAAGCTCCACAAATATTCCGAAGCCTGTAACACCGCTTATTATTCCGTCAAACTCTTCGCCGACGTGATTTAACATATATTCACATTTTTTATACTTTACAGTCTCTCTTTCCGCCTCTTCAGCCCTTCTCTCCATCTGAGACGACTGCAAGGCCACACTGTCCAATATGTACCTATAATGTTCTATACGCCTGCCTGAGAGTCCTTTTTTTATATTCTCTTTGATTATCCTGTGTATCTGAAGATCCGGATATCTTCTTATAGGGGAAGTAAAATGTGTGTAATACTTTGCGGCCAAACCGAAATGCCCTACACAGACGGTGTCATATCTTGCCTGCTTCATACTTCTAAGTGCAATTCTTGATATTATAGGCTCGGCATCACTTCCTTCTATATTTGCAAGCAACTTTTGAAGTTCTTTAGGTGACACCTCATCATTTTTTCTTCTCAGTGTAAATCCGAAATTGTTGATAAATATTGCAAGACTCTTCATCTTCTCAGGGTCCGGATTTTCATGTACTCTGTAGAGGAAAGGTATATCCTGCCAGAAAAAATCCTCAGCTACAGTCTCATTTGCAGCCAACATAAAATCTTCTATAAGCTTTGTCGCCACATTCCTGTCATAAGGCTTTATATCTACAGCCTTGCCGTTTTTATCAAGTATCACCTTACTTTCAGGAAGATCAAAGTCTATAGAACCTCTATTTGTCCTCGCTCCTCTAAGCAAATCTGAAACTTTCTTAAAATCGTTAAACAAGTCTACATAATCGGCATATCTTTTTTTAGTCTCTTCATTGCTGTTTGTAATGACTTCATTGACCGCCGTATAGGTCATCCTTTCATTTACATTGATAACGCTCTCACAGATATTGTGGCCTATTATATTGCCCTTTTCGTCTATCTCCATAATACATGAGAGTGCCAGCCTGTCCTCGCCCTGATTGAGTGAGCATATGCCGTTACTCAGCTTTCTTGGAAGCATCGGTATTACTCTGTCTACCAGATACACACTTGTGGCCCTGTGAAGCGCCTCTTTATCTAAGGCTGTATTTTCTTTCACATAGTGAGTAACATCGGCTATATGTACTCCCAGATGCCATATATTACCGTTTTTCTCAAGTGTGATTGCGTCATCAAGGTCCTTTGCATCCTCACCGTCTATGGTCACTGTTACCTTATCTCTAAAGTCAACTCTTCCTCTGATATCCTTTTTTAACACCTTGGTCGGGATACTCTTAAGCTCATTTTCCACATCTTCATTAAACTTTTCAGGCAGTCCGAATGACTTTGCTATAGAAAGTATATCTACTCCGGCATCCGTGTTCTTTCCGAGGATTTCCACAACCTTACCTTCAGGCTTTCTCTTATCTCCACCGAAGTCCGTGATTTCAACCACTACCTTGTCGCCTGTTTTGGCTCCCTTACCCCTTGTCTCAGGGATATATATATCCTTAAAAAGCTTGGTGTTATCAGGCAGTACAAAACCGAATCTGTTGTTCTTTTGATAGTAGCCCACGACCTGAATATTGTCATGTTTTTCTATCCCTATAATATGGCCTTCAGCTCTTTTTTCACCGTTTTCCACGTCTATAACCACTTTTACCGTGTCACCGTTCATAGCGTTATTTACATACTCTGCAGGTATAAATATATCCGATTCTCTTCCTTCCACTCTTACACAGCCGAAACCTCTTTGGTTTGCCATAAACTCACCGAGCAAAAAGTTATGTTCAGGCTTTTACTGTCACTTACCTCTTTTGTTATTTTCAAGCTTCCCTTCAAGCAAAAAGCTCCTGCAGAGACCTCGTTAAGCTCATATCTTTTGCTTTTTCAATGCAGAAGGTCGCCAGTTCCTTTGCCTTCATAGGCACATACATCGGACTTTCCACAAAGTCCATCAGTTGTCCACTCTATATGTCTCTATAATGTTATACATATCTACCCTTATAAAACTTATAATAAAAAGCACTCGTGTAGTGCTTTTATTGTTAACTAATATTAATACTAATGATAAAATCAAAAAACAGTGCCGCAGCAACAGTAGAGCTTCTCAAGCAAACCTTCTACTGAACGTCTCTGTTCTTACCCCAATATGTATCTGCGATACCGCCTATTGAGCCAAGTCCTGCTCGTTACCTCCTGAAAACAGTACCACTGCGGTCAGGAAACACACACTAAAATAGATATTATTGAAATCAACTTATTTAACATATCACTACTCATTTTATGCAAAACTGCTTTTATAATATCACTAAACTATAACTATTGCAAGCAAAGATTACTCTATCTTCACACTAGCTTCTACTTTTACTCTTAACATCCGTCTGTAGACTCGTTTACCGTCCACTCTTTGCATTTGCACTGTTACTTATCCAAGTATTCGGCAATATCTCATAGGAATATTTTACAGTGTAGTCGCCCTTTTTCTTTGTATCTACATTGCTTTCAACCTTTATCTTGCCTCTGTCTATGTCGGTAAATTCACTACCGCTTTGAATTTTTCGCAGATATCAGGTTGTCAAATGTATTCCACTCTTTACCAAGTATCACTTCGCTGTCATTGCAATCCAGCACTTTTGAAATTCCACATATACCTTTGAAAAGCATATGTCCGTATGTCCTTTTTCAAGGTTCAGTTCAAGTCCGTCTTCATAAATATGTTTTCGCCCACTATAAAATCATATTTATCCTCAATCACAGCATCTTTTTATAAGCAGTGAATATCCTCTGTCCTTTTACCAAATCCTGTAATCCGTTTGTATCACACCCACAAAAGGTGTAGTCATTTACAAAGGCATCCTTTCTTTCATCCCTGTAAAACATTGAAAAGGAAGCGGTATTAGCATCATGAGATTTATCTATTATATCACTTGGCAGTATATCATCAGCTTTCCTCGTCTCTTTTTGCTATACCTATGTTTTACCGTTTGCAAAAATCTTCGGTTTCTCTACTTCCGTGGCAGGTTGCTGATGCTAGGTCAGGTTCTTTTTGATAGGGGTATCTGTGGTTTATCTTAAATCAAAATTATTGTCGGTATTTATCTCTTCAATGGTCTTTGAAATCATACTAAACTCATCTTTTTCTCAGGTGATGATTTTGTATCAATGATTTCCGCCAGTTAAAACACCTTCAAACTTCTGTCCTGCAGATATCTTACCCTCTATTTTTGATTGTTTTTACTTTATTGAAGTCAAGGCTCTCTCCTGATTTTCTTTGTGCCTCAGTAATATGTGCCGCTACCTGTCTCATACTTGATATCCACACCTGAAGATCTCCTTAAAGATATCAAGATCCGAGTTGATAATATTGTGGACACACTGCCGTCCTTACCTGACGGCACTACTGTCCACACTTATATCTCTGTCCACATTTGAACCGTTTTTCTATATTTTGCACACAAAACAAAGGTTGCTGTGTATATCCATATCAGGATATCGCAAAAGTTCTTTATAGTACTTCTTTTATTGTCCTCATCACTTACCGATATAAGTGACATCGCATTGGATCCGTACTCCGCCTCTCCGCTCAGATTATTGAGTGCTCTTAATCTGAATGATGTCTTTACTCCGTTATCATTGCTCTCATAATCCGGATTGACAGGATTTTTAAATATAGCACTTCTTCCTTCTCCATAAGCCCCGGCGTCATCTCCGATCAGTAAGGAAGTAAGTAAGATAACAGCACATACAAAAAGGCAAAAATATCTGATAAAAGCTTTACTCTTTTTTTTCCTTCTCCTACTTCTACCCATTTTTTCTCACTTTTCAAAAAACAATACCGCTAAAAGGCTCATGTAAAAAGCTTAGGATCTGATTTTTATATTCTTTGCCTCAAGCTTATTTAAAATCTTATCCATAACTTCATTCACTTCGTTATCCAGAAGAGTTCTCTCCTTATTTCTGAATGTCAGTGAATAAGCCACAGACTTAAATCCCGCTTCTATCTGGTCACCCTCGTATATATCGAATAATTTGAATGACTCAAGATTGCTTCCTCCGTTTTGCTCGATAACATCCTCTATCTCGCCTACTAAGATATTTTTCGGCACAACAAGTGAAATATCTCTTGATGTTGCAGGGTATTTTGCTATTCCCGTATACTTTATATCAAAGTTTACAAAAGGAATAATATTCGGCAAATCAAGCACTGCAATATATGTTCTCTCACCGAGCTTATAATTCTCGCAAACACTCGGATGTACCTCACCCAAGTATCCTAAGCGTACCGTCAAGTATTATATCGGCCTTTCTTCCGGATGCGAAACTCTTCCTTACAGCTTGGGTCCATAGTGAAGTTTTGAGATCAATTCCTAGTTGTGAGGAATTCCTCCACAACTCCCTTCATATCAAAGAAATCTTCTTTCCGTAGAATCCGAGTACAAACTGCATCTCTCGTCAGGTAATTCCTTTAGCGGAAGTTCCTTAGGAATATAGATGTTTGCAAGTTCGAAAAGATGAACATCCTTATTTCTTCTGTTGTAGTTGGTTGACAAAGAATTCAAAATACCGTTTACAGCCTGCGTTCTCATCATCCTGAAGTCCTCACCGAGGAAGTTTGAAATCTCTATAGCGTTTCTGTAGTGACTGTCCTTTGAAAGATTCAGCTTATCAAAGACCTTGGCGCTTTCAAATGAATAGTTCATCGCTTCAGAGAATCCTAAAAATTTTGCAACTTCTCTTGCAATCTCTTCTATCTCAAGCTTTTAGATGGATTCCACTATAGTTACTTGATTTCGGCAATGTGGTGGGTATCTTGTCGTATCCGAAGAGATCTTGCCACTTCCTCTGCAAGGTCCGCCATAAAGTGAATATCCTGTCTGAAGGTAAGAGCCACTATCTCATCAGTCTCTTTATCATATTTTTAACTCAATTCTGATCGAAGATTTCAAGCATATCTTCTTTTTGATATATTTGTTCCAAGTAACTTGTTAATCCTGTCAGGCTCAAATTTCACTCTTGATTCTACAACCTTTACAGGATATATATCAACACATCCTCCTACAACCTCGCCTGCACCGAGTTCTTCCACCAAAGAACAAGCTCTCATCATTGCATCATGCATTGTTAGGGTCAAGTCCTCAACACTTACCTGACGAGTCTGTACGAGTCCAAAGTCTCTTTGATGAAAGTCGATATTTGTACCGTCGAAATGTAGCACACTCATACCATTGTAGACACATCATCTGTAATCTTTTGAGTTTTCACGCCACATAGATACCTGCAGCTACAGCCTTTTTGGCATCATTTATCATAAGAATGTCTTTACTCAAAGCTTTCTTACAACTCCAGATCAAGTGTCCTCCAAACTTCTTTCCCCGTCTTTGGCTCTGTCAACCACTATCTTATCGTCATGGTAAAGTCGTGAGTCAAAAGCATGCGTATGGGTTGTCCGTACTCGCTGACTGCGCCAGTTTGTAATATCCACTATATTGTCACTATCGAGTCTTATACCTACGCGCGCAGTCTCTCCTGCATCCAGGCAGGTGAGGCTGGCAAGTCTGATATTTTGCTCTAACCTTATGCAATATCTCTCTACAAAGCTCATTATACGTTTACTTCAACACTCAGATAGTCGGCTACATCACCGTTTCCTGTTTCATTTACTCGGTCAGTGACAGACTTTTTCTTTAAATGTAGCTGCAGCCTCTCTTGCAATTCCTATTACACCGTAGCAATCCACTCTGTTTGGTGTGATCTCACGCTCAGGCACGGTATCTCTGGGTCCTAAAAAGCTCTGCTACAGCATCAAGCTTCCTACCTTTGCATCCTTTGGCTTGGAATATAGCCTATACCGCTCTCATGAGTGCGTCAGGGAAGAAGCTTTGGTCCTGTCCCAGCTCGTCAATAGCCGCACATCATTCCGTGATGACTCACGCATGAAGCTTACCTATCTTTGTGTCCGTTCAGAATTCTCCAGGCGAGGACCGCCGTCCATGTCCCTCCTGCAACTTTTCCTGCCGTCCAAAAGGCTACGGGTACCTTGCCCATCACCTGCACAGAAACATTAGATGCTCCTGCGGCATCTGCCAGCTTTCTGTTGCCTACATCCACCTGACAAATAATGAGTTTATCCGCATCAGGATGTTTTTCAATGAAAGTGTCTCACCTACTATTTTCCTCAAGATTTTGTATTCATTCTAACATAGCCTCTACCTTGGTTTCAGGTTCGAGTCATTTGCATCTGTATATTCACTTGAGTGTCACATCCAAGTCAGGCACATATGCACTCACCCTCGATAATGTGCTGTATCCATTCTTTACCTCTGCTCTATGTATATTTTTGTTGACTAAAACTGCTTTTAAAATCTGAGATCACGTTTCTCATATAAAGAGTCTCCTGTCATCTATCTCGCGCGCTTTAAGAGTGCAGATTCTCGTCAAACTGATACTGAATGCAAATCCGTTATACCTCATTCATATCAACTCCCACATATCCGTCAAATATGATCAGGATGTGCCTATTCCACAGCCAAGTATCTCTATCCAGGCGTTGCCCTAGTGACCTGCATCCCGCTTCCGTGACGACACATTTCTGAAGCAGTCCACATCCATCTCCGCACTGGAGGCTCGTGAAAGGGAAATGGTGAGGTCTGAATTGCACATTTACATAACTTCTCCAAAAGTTTCTTTGACCAAAATGCTTCAAGTGTTCCCATAAAAGGTCTGGTACCGTCTGATGTCCATATCCACGATAAGTCCCTCTATCTCTGGTTAAATGTGGGGTGAGAGTGTAGCATCCACCTCGTCGTAGAACGGTATCACTCTTCCCCGGACTGACACTTCTATAGCCAGGCTTGCTGTCTCCATAAATTCTCTGCCTGACAGGTGATGCTGTGTACGAAGTGCGATATCCTTTGATATATAGAAGGTATCCTGTTCATCCTTTTGCAGGGGTGGTGCGGGTAACATTAAAGCTTCTGGTAGGGTTGGCCTCGTCAAACTCTGTCTCAGAGTCCTTCTGACGACTCTCACATCCCATATTTGTAAATATCAACTTCCATGTACGCACTTTACATATCTGGATGAGCAGTGTCCGAACTCTACTTTTGTTGGCAGTGGTGAGTGATAACATCCCATAATGGTCTCAGCCTGCAGATGCGTAAAGAGTCAAGCTTTTGAAAGCTCGTTTCCTACATTTTTCAAGTGTATTTTCAATAGCCTCCTCTCGCCTCATTCACTACTTTACCGAACTCGGCCCTGTCCTCAGGAGCTCTGTTCTTCATATTTTAAGAAGTGCTGTAAGCTCTCCCCTTTTTACCGAGACATGCTACTTTTAAGTTCATTTAATCTTTCTTTATTCTCTGCACTGTTTATCTTCTCTAAAAGCTTCTTTTGAGCTTCTCTAATATGTCCTATCATTATTTCCTCACTTAATGCCACGAGTCAGACATATCAGTCTATTCTGATATCAGTGCAAATCAAATGATCCAGGCTTTTATCTATAGATAGAGGCCATCGTCTCTGCCGCGTCCCAGCTTACCAATTTTACAGGCACTTCAAGTTCTCTTTTTCTACTAAACCTCCGATATATATTTCCTACAGTTCTCAGGCAGCTTTGTACATATTCCTTTCCATACCTCACGATATCACATTTCCATCGGAAGATGACCATACACAGGCTTTGCAAGCACTAGACACTTTGTTTGTTGTAGGAAGTCCTTTGTGATCTCACCGTTTACGCCATAGCCACACATGCAGGGAATCTCATCAAAGATGTCCGAGTACACCAAGTACTGTAGCGCAACCTCTGTGGTACACTCAGCCTGCACACCGTACGCATGAGGCAACCGCATCCAAACCATCCCATTCTTCTGGGTCTTCCTGTGGTGGCACTGAACTCACCGCCGTCACCGCCCAGCCTCTTCTTCTAAGCTCGTCGGCTACAGCTTCATCGAAACATCTCACATACAAACTCTCCCGCGCTCCTACCGCAGATGGGTATTAGCTTTTAACCACTGTTGTGATATCACTTATTTCGCCATGGCGCTATACCTGCACCGATTGCACCGTATGCCGCCAGTGTGGATGATGGTGTAACCATAGGGTAGATTCCGTGGTCAGGTTCCTTAGTGAACCGAGCTGACCCTCTAAAAAGAATACTCTTACCCTCTTTGATTGCCTTATACAGATATGCACCCATCACATAAAAAGGCTCTATCATATCTCTATACTCATAGAAGTGTATTCATGAGGTTCGGTTTTATCAAGCACAGGCATATGATAAAGATCGCTTGAACATTACATTCTTAGTGTCAGATTTTTCAACTTTTTCTTCAAGTCTCTCATCATCAAACAGCTCGCTTACCTGAATACCGATTTTTGCAAACTTATCTGAATAAAAAGGAGCTATTCCCGACTTGGTAGAGCCATATGCCTTTCCGGCAAGCCTTGCTTCCTCATAGGTATCTTGCAAAATATGATACGGCATCAAAAGCTGTGCTCTGTCGGATACCAAAATCTTAGGCCTCGGAACACGCTTCTACTATTTCATTTATTTCCTGTAATCAAATATGGAATATTAAGGGTGCGACTCATTGCCTATAACGCTTGTTGTATGATCATAGAATACTCCTGAAGGCAATAAATGCAATGCAAACTTACCATAATTGTTTATGATTGTATGGCCTGCGTTGCTTCCTTGTGAAACGGATAATAATACTCTGCCTTTGCAGCCAGCATATCTGTAATTTTACCTTTACCCTCGTCTCCCCAGTTAGCACCTACTAGCTCTTACCATTTGAATTCAATTCTCCTTACACATTTATATCAGCCTTTAATCCCAGAATATCCTTGTATTCATCTAAGATAGAGCTTTGATCATTTCTTTTTATAGAAATCTTCCACCCTGAACACTGCTTCTGCCGATATATTTTTCAGGCTTCATAGATTCTTCAACTCTTCTTTGAAGATTGAACATAGGATCGTTTTGCAATCAAATCAAGCAGATTGTTGTCTTCTCCAAGTTCTTTTACATTTTTCCGGCGATCATTGAAAGTTCTCTTTATTCTTTCTATCAGCTCCTGTCTGTCGCCGCCCGCTTTCACGGCATCCATCATTATATTCTCTGTAGCCATAAAAGGCAATTCAGCCATCAAATGTTTTTCATAACTTTACGAGATATACCACCAGTCCGTCCACAACATTTCAAAATATAAGTCAAGTATACCGTCTATGCATAAAAATCCCTCAGGCACGGACAGTCTCTTGTTTGCGGAATCATCCAATGTCCTCTCAAACCACTGAGTGGAAGCCACCATCATCGGATTCATAACATCGCTCATAACATAGTTTGAGAGTGATGCTGTCTTTCACTTCTCATGGGATTTCTCTTATATGCCATTGCTGATGAACCTATCTGTGATTTTCAAAAGGCTCTTCGATTTTCTTTTAAGGTGTTGTAAAGTCTGATGTCATTTGAAAACTTTTATGTGCGAGCCGCAATTCCTGAGGACATTTCAACACCTTATGTCCACGCTCTGGAATAAGTCTGTCCAAACAGGATAGCATTCTTTAAAATCCCATCTTGTCTGCAATCATAGGATCTATTTTATCTATCTTTTCATTATCTCCGTCAAAAAGCTCCACAAAAGAGGCTTGAGTACCTGTAGTACCCTTACATCCCAAAAGCTTCAGATTATCAATGGTATAATTTATGTCCTCATAGTCAACAAAGCTCATTTGATCCAAAGCGTGGCTCTCTTTCGACTGTAGTCGGCTGTGCAGGCTGAAAATGAGTGAACGCCAAAGCAGGAAGGTCTTTATACTTTAGGGCAAACTTTGAAAAGCTCGTTTATTACATTGACAAGTTTTTCCCCTACAAGCTCCAGTGCTCTTTCATAATTATAATGTCGGTATTACCTCACCTACATAGCAGCTTAGTCAGCTCTCGAGATGTGATTATTCCCTTTGCCTTCGGACATTGTACCCGTAAGCATATACATGACCTCATTACATCATGTCCTTTACCTGCTTTTCTCTCTGCAAGCCACATCAAAGTTTATATCATCTTTGAATCTTTTTCGCTTTCTTCTATCTGTTCGTCGGTCATATTAGACCGAGTTCTTTTTCGGTCTCCGCCAGCGCAATCCACAGCCTCTCCCATGTTTTAAAACTTCTTATCCTGTGAAAAACATATACTGCATCTTTGCACTTGCATCATCTTTCACAAAGCGGGCTTATATATCTGTCTCTCTCAAACCCGCCTCCCTAATTTATTCCAAGTCTTCTGAATACTTCGGCATATGCGTCTTCCATCCCGCCAAGGTCTCTTCTGAATCTGTCCTTATCAAGTTTTCTCATGTCTGCTTGTCTCCCAAAGCCTCGCAGGTATCAGGAGAAATCTCATCAGCAAGAATTATATCTCCTTTATATCTTCCGAATTCAATTTTAAAATCTATCAGGTCTATACCCAGATTGTCAAAGTAATTTATCAATGTCTCATTTACCTTGAAAGCATATGAAGCAATCTTATCTATCTCTTCCTGTGTTGCAAGATCAAGCGTCAAGTGCGTAATATCCGTTGATGAAAGGATCTCCAAGTGCGTCATCCTTATATGAAAACTCAAGAGTAGGCGTCTTTTAACTTAATTCTCTTCCATTCCAAGCTTCTTTGCAAAGCTTCCTGCAGAATAGTTTCTTACTATAACCTCAAGCGGAACTATCTTTTACGGCTTTTTTACAGCGGTCTCTCTGTCATTCAGCTCTTTTATATAGTGAGTAGGAACTCCTTTGTTTCAAAAATCTTAAACAAATGATTTGTCATACGATTGTTAATCGCACCTTTACCGACTATAGTTCCTCTTTTCTCTCCGTTAAATGCCGTGGCATCATCCTTATAAGAAACTATCAGCACATCCGGTCAGCAGTCTTTGAACACCTTTTTGCTTTTCCTTCACATAACTGCTCCAACTTCCGCATTGTATACCTCCATTTGCTTTCAAAATGCAACATTTCTCGTCCGTTGTCACATAAAGCGGGCAAACACCACGACTGTATTATATACTACTCTATTGAAGTGGCAATATATTAGGGAAAATACTTGCATCCTGTCACATATTTATTATTAAAAAAGATATCCACTTACCCTAATGTAAACGGAAATATCTTTTAAAATGAAGTATGCTATTTTATCTTCAGGAATAATCCTGATTTGATGAGTACGGGCCTCAGTGCGTGTACAGTATCACTCATAAGTACTGTACTGACAATCGCATTTATAGAGTGGTTCCTGCCGCCCAGTGTAGCTGATTATCTTGGCCGCATCGGCCTGAACCCCAATATATATGTCTTATACAGATATCCTACAATCGGATCGAATATAACATTAAATCCGGAGTCCGCATATTGAAGATATTGCAGTCCACTTTATGATATACTTTGTAATCATGGCTCTCTGTGATATGAGCAATCTTATGTGCTACAAAACCTGATATAAAGTCCCTATACAGAGCTTCAATATAAATGTCTTCGGTGCCGATGTAATGTATACAGGATCCAAACATCCGCTATTGTCATTCCGAGGCTTCCCGCCACCCGCCATATACACCGCCAAGCAATATTGCCGCTATAACACAGAATGCGTTACCTATATGCAGTGCCGTCATATCACCCTGATATTGTAGGAATCGAATCTTCAAATATGTAAAGCTGACATAACATAATGCCGCCATAAGTGCGTTACCACAAGTTTAAATACCGTACTGTCTTTCATTCTCTCCATGACTCTTTCCTCCATGTCTTAAACTGTCATTATTATAGAATAGTGGTATGATTGAGAAACATCCAATCTTGATAATTTCAATCATACCACTTATAAGTTTTAAAATATATTTTTCAATTAAATCAATAAAAAATTTTATTTATTATTCCAGGTTTAATTTCTTGCTTATAATGTACTAATTACATATGATATAATAAATCACCCTATATTTATAATTGCAATAAAAATGAGATTGATTATTATACCTGTTCCTCTACTGTAGTAGTTCGCTTTGGCCGCTTCAGTAACTATCATATTTATAACCCATTCAACAGCCGCAATTATCCTGTCTATAACTATAAATGATACAACTCCCATAAGTATTCTGTGTGAATTAAACAGCTGGCCTATGGATGCAGCTAAAAGCAGTATAAATGTTACGGAAACTGTTTGTATAACTGCAGATATTCCGAACATAGTTACCGCCAATACAATTCCGAAACCTGTATAAAAGTATCTGCCCTCAAATATTTGTAAAAGACTTGAAATATTGTACATCGCATTTTCAAATCCGTCTTTTGCCACATAATATCCTAAAAATATAATCACTGCCGATATTATGACCATTAAATCAATCAATATCTGTACCGCTATGGCAGGTATTGTCTTGCCGAGAATAAGCTCATTTGTACTTAAAGGCAATGTATGTGTTAAATATCCTGTAGACGAATACATACTTTTATAGAATCTGTAGCCTATAAATATATTCATCCCTATTGCTATAACCATCAGTATAAAGATATAAGCTAAAAATGAAATGCTCGCCATAAATATAGACCATATGCCTGTTTCCAAATCTTTACCGCCGAAAATCAAAATAGGCAGTACGCCAATCAAAAGTCCTATAAGAGTAACACAAAACAATGCTATAAAAACGACAAACAAAACATGACTCATTTTCTTAAATTCGTACTTTATCATTTTGACTGACATCATACACCTCCCTAAAGTACTCATCTACAGAGCATCCCTTTTCATTTCTTATGGCAGCCGATGCCTCATGCAGTATTATTTCTCCATCCTTTATAAAAATTACATCATCAAGTATCTTTTCAACATCTGCAATAAGATGTGTTGATATAATTACCGTAGCTGTTTTGTTGTAATCTCCATCATTGTATTTAATATATAGTCTCTGGCCACAGGGTCAACTCCTCGCCATCGGCTCATCAAGTACATACAACTTGGCCCTTCTGCTCATCACAAGTGATAAGCATAAGTTTTTCTCTGTTTCCTTTGACAATGCCTTTTATCTTAAATTTATAAAGGTACCCTGCAAATCTCTCAAGCAATTTATATGACTATGCCTATATCAAAATCAGAATAAAAACCGGCAAACATCCTCATAGTATCTTCAATACTCATATTTATATCCAAAAAGTCTTTATCCGGCAAATATGATACATATGACTTGGTTACCTTACCGGGTTCATGTCCGCATATTGTTACTATTCCGCTGCTTGGCTTTTGTAAGTCCCACTATAAGTTTTATCATAGTGGTCTTTCCGCTTCCGTTCGGACCAAGCAAGCCCACTATCTTTCCGCTCTCTATGTTAAGATTGATATTTTTGAGTGCCTGTTTTACACCGTAACTCTTATTTACACTTTTTAAATTCAACGAATCAAACATAAAATTACCGTCTCCCCAATATAATATCATTCCAAATATTTTTTGAAGTCTTCCTCACTCATATCGGCTCTTTTTGCCGCTTCATCTAACACTTATTAAGCTCGTCTTTAACTAATGAAACCAGACTGCTTAACTACACCTTTTGCTATACCTTCTTCTTATACCCTTGTTCTTCCTTCTTCTATACCCTTTTCCATTCCTTCTCCTCATGGCTGCTTTCATAGACTCTCTGTCAACTTCTTCTCGCAGCGCTTCATATACTCCTCTTAATGCCTCTGTCATCTTTTCTCCCTTCGTTTCTCTGTTAAATCTAAGTTTCATCTCCGATGTTACAGGAAATTTTAAATTGTATACATCACTTTCTATAAAAAACTCTCATCAGCTCAGCTATAAGACTTCCATCGTTTTACCGGGCTGATATAAATTTCCTGTAAGCTGTTATCTAACTCAACCTCAGTCTTATCAATAATTCTTTTATTACATATAGACTCTTATTAAGTCCAAATATATCAAAATTACAGACATAGACTATACAGATATTGGGAACTTTATCAAAACTGTCCCCTTTTTCATCAGGCTTGTCGTCAACACACTGCTATAGTACCTGACTCTTCTTTGATGATCTGTATTATTTTGCATTTTGTACCTCTACATTAACCTTCCTTCCATCCTCCAACTCACAGTATGCATCCAGTATAACCTGATCTGCCTTCTATGTAGCTTGTAACAGAGTGTTGTGAATGATTACTGACAACTCTCAGTTTCGGTTCCTGCAAAACACTCTCAAAATCTCTTCACAAAACTCTATACTTTCCGCCATCTTTCTGAACACGGCATCTTCTATAGGATTCAATGTTCCTATAGCCTCCATAAAACCTTTGCTTTTGACTTTAATTCCATAGACCTCCCCTAATTTAACTAACTATACAGAATAAAAATATTACACAGATAAATTAAGAAATATAACTACCCTACAAATATAATACAATTTTTAATCTGAAAAACAATAAATTTTATATTAATTAAAATAGCAGACTGATACCTTTTCGTATAATCCGCTCTTTTATTTGAAACTATAAAAGTCGACCTTTACGTTTCAGTTCCGCTCCGACAATACGACAGCTTAATAAATAATAAATTACTGTCAATACTGCATTTTTTTAATATTGATGCTGTTGCATAGATATGGCAGTCCAGTTCACTCCATTGATACCTTCCTGATCTTTTTATAACGCCTACAATTACCTGTCTTACCAAATGTCCTGTAAAACTCTCAGCCAACAGCAAAAATACAAATAACTATAAATAGTATCATCGCAACTGCACCACCTGCTTTTTAAAAGATTTCCCTATAGAAACACACAACCACAGAAGCAGTGTAGTCGCAGAAATACTGACTATTTTAGCTATATAACTTCAAATGCAAGTAACTCCGTTACCGCTTCACCATTATGAATTTCTGTAAAAATAAAAGCTCTGAATAATTTACTATATCACTGAAAGATATTCCATATCCATACCCGTATCTTATTGAATCAAATTCACCCATTATCAGTGCTGCAGCTACAAACATTTCAACCTTACCGCTATTTTGAAATATTGCATAGGTATGAATTTACTTAAAATCAGTTTATTTGCAGATGATGTATCTGTAGAATACATACTTATAAAATACATCTCCCCCATATATACATAGTTAATGTAAAAACAGGGTATATAAACTCACAAAAATAAATTAACAATGCCGCTAATTATATACCACAATATTATTGCTGACGTACTCTTTATACCGGGAGATTAAGAATATTAATCTTATAAACAAAAACTGTTACTGTCATTATAGCTATTATCGTCGATACAAGTTTCAGCGGTTTTTGTAATTGTTTAAATTACACTTTATCATCTCTGTAAACATAATATTTTCCTTATGTCAATTAATCTCTGCTCTCCACCACCAGTATCTCACCGTCAAATATCACACTCATATAATCATCCACTATCTCATTACTGATAAAAAGGCTTGGATTTTCTATATTGTCAAGGTATTTGTTTTCTACAGGGTATGCAACTCCTGTAAGAGATTCTATAAAGACCTTTTCTTTCACGGCAAAAAAGCTTATATACTTGCCCCACACCATGCGCTTCTCCAAAATAAAAGGATTTGACTTTACATATATCCTGTTGCATCTGTCAACGACCGTTATATCCACTCCCAGCTTTTTGTACTTTCTGAGCATTAAAATATTTGCAAATGTGTGGTCAAACCTTCTGCCAAGTGCTCCAAAAATTACTATTTCAGTTATATTTCTTTTGTATGCCCAATCTATTGCAAGCTCAGTATCGGAGAAATCTTTAACCGGATTATGTCTTACTATTTCAATGCCCGAACCGTCATAGTACTCAAGTCTCTTTTCATCCGCCAATGTATCAAAATCTCCAACCATTACATTTGGCAACTTACCTATCTCTTCAAGCTTTTTGACAGCCGCATCAACACTTATAACGGTCGTATATTTATTTTTACTTATATATGACTCAAGCAGTGATAAATCAATATCACCGCCTGTAACAATTATTGCGTTCATTAAACTTTATGCCTTCCCATTGCATTTCTCAAATCAAGGATGTTCTTTAAAATATCTCCTTTAAATACGGAAGAACCTGCAACAAACTCATCCACACCGGCGTCTGAAAGTTCCTTTATATTGTCAACGCCGACACCGCCGTCCACCTGTATTATAAGATTCTTATTTTTTTCATCCCTAAGTTTGGACAACTCTCTTACCTTGTCAAGGCTGTAAGGAATAAACTTCTGTCCTCCAAACCCCGGATTTACACTCATTATAAGCACCATATCCACTTCACTGATGATATTTTGTAAAAATGAAACCGGTGTTGCCGGATTTATGGCAATACCGCTTCTAAGTCCGAAGGACTTTATCTGTGCGATACATCTGTCTATATGCTTACAAGTCTCGAAGTGTATTGTAATGCCGTTTGCACCGCTCTTATAAAAATCCTCTATATACCTCTCGGGATTTTCCACCATCATATGTACATCAAAGAAAAAGTCTACAGACTTTCTTATTGAGCTTATAACAGGCATACCGAATGAAATACTAGGCACAAACATTCCGTCCATTACATCAAGGTGCAAAACCTCTATATCTCCTTTTTTAAGCAGTTCAAGCTGTGACGACAAATCAAAAATATTTGCTGCAAGCAGTGACGGTGCAATATTCTTTTTCAATATTTTCTCCTTTCAGACAGTTCCTCATACATTTTTTTATAGCTCTGATATCTTATTTTGCTGATACTACCGGTTTCTAAAGCTTTTTTAACCGCACATTCAGGTTCATTGATGTGCACACAGCCTGCAAATCTGCACTTTCCCTCATACTTATCAAACTCATGGAAATGAAATCGGAGTTCTTCTTTATCAAAAGTAGGAGACTCAACACTTGTAAATCCCGGCGTGTCAAAAACAAATGTGTTAGCATCAATCATAAAAAGCTCGGAATGTCTGGTAGTATGTCTGCCTCTTTCTATCTTCCTGCTGACGGTATTGGTGTCCATATTTGCCTTAGGTGCAAGTATATTGGTTATAGACGACTTACCGACTCCCGACGCTCCCGCCAGTACACTTACTTCACCCTTTTAGAACCTCTCTAAGCTCATCAAGTCCGCCTTCAGCTTTAGTTGATGCCATAATATTTTTAAATCCGGCATTTTCATAAATTTTTGCATATTCTATAGCCTTAGCTTCATTCAAATCGGTCTTATTCCAACATATATCCACTCTTATACCGGCATTTGACATATTTATCAAATACTTGTCCAGATAGTAGAATGCCGGCGATGGGAGATTCCACCGCCAAAACAAGCACTACCTTATCAATATTTTGCCACCGCCGGCCTTATCAGGGCATCTTTTATGAATCTTTACAACATTTCCTTCAAGATCCTTGGTATCGGTAATCCTCAAAATCCACATTGTCACCGACAAGCGGTTTCCATACCTATATTTCTGAAAATACCCTTCGCCTTACAGGAGAAAATCTGTCCCTTTCTCTCGCACTCACTAGTATTATACAGTAATAAAAACCTGCAATTCCTTTTATTATCTTTGCAACAAACTTTGCTTTTCATCCAAATTACTCAACTCTAAAGAACTCCACCGTATATGATTTCAACACTTCTCCGCTATCCGCATTTACAATCTCAACTCTGTCCCTGGTCCACCTGTTTGCACCTCACATGGTTCTGAACCCTTACAGGAAGTATGGTATCACCTGTTACGGTTCTTGCATCCATAGTGTGGAGTATACATCGCTGCCGTTTACAGTCTGCTTTAAGTCTTATCATAACATTTACACTGGTAAGTCCTGAGCTTGGTCCTATCACATCCTGCAATATGAATAGTTTGTATCGATTGAACCTACATACCCTGTAATTTGCCGCTGAACCAGCAGGTGCTACAGTTGCTTTTGGTAGGCTGTGTCTGCTGCTCATTTGTACCTGACTTGGCTGCTGCTCACTGCTTTGCCTGAGTTGTTTCAGGCGCAACACCGTTACTTACCGCATAGTCTATGCTGCTTCCGCTGTCCACGCTTGAACCTGCCGTAGTCGACTGACCTATTATAATTCCCTGCTATGGTCGCACTCAGTGTTGTTCGGCCTTATTGCCAAGTATAAGACCGTTTGTCCTCAAGCAATGTCTTAGCCTCGGACCTGCTCATACCTGTAATATTCGGAACCACCACCTTTGTCACCTTTTTGCCACTGCTGACTGTAGGGTGGGTAACTCTTTCACCGTTCTTAGGTTTTGTAGGTGTATACGATATAACTCGAGCCCTTTCGGAACAGTATCTGAAGGTTCTTCTTTAGTATCTGTAGAGAATCCGTTTTCCTTTAACAAACTTTCCGCACTTTCCTTGGTCTTACCTACAAGGTTTAACTTGGATATATCAAAGGCGTCTGAACCCAGACTTATTACCACACTTACCTTTGAATACTTTGATACCACTTCATCGGCCTTAGGCTCCTGTGGATATAACATTACCCTTTTCAACAGTATCCGAGTACTCACTTGACTTTACCTGCATCTGAAGATTGTTATCGGAAAGCTTCTTATCAGCCATCTTCTCTGACAGTCCCACTACATCAGGCATTTTTGTCTGTGTGGAGTCAAGCTTACTCATGAAGTGTCTGAACCCTCACTCCGAATACTCCTGTAAATCTGCCCACAAAGAACACCAAAAGCACAACAATGATTACAGCTATTACAACACCTGCAACGGACATAATCTTGTCCATTTTTTCATCTTCCTCATCATAGTCGTCATCGTCGTCTTCCTCTTTGTCTCCTCTTTCGTACTCGTCATCACTCATATCGTCAATCGGCTCCACCTGACTGAGCATTGCGGTATCCTCAGCCTTAATTATTTTTGTGGAACCGCTTATCTCATACGGTGTATCAGGGTTTAGAGCTACATTTTCAAGGTCATCAGAAGCTCATAATATTTTTGATATCTGTTGGCAGGGTCCTTCTTTGTACACTTTAATATAATTTTTCAAGATTAGGGTGAAATCTTATTATTGTATACACTAGGGGGCGTCATAGCCTGCCTCAAGATGTGCAAGTGCCACTGCTACGGTAGATTCGCCTGTAAAAGGAACTCTTCCTGTAAACATCTCATACATTGTGATACCCAAAGAGTATATATCACTCTGGCATCACATCTTCCGCCTCTTGCCTGCTCAGGCGAAATATAATGTACCGAACCTATTGCATTTTGCATTTACAGTCTGCTCGGATACGGCTCTTGCTATGCCGAAATCCGCAACCTTTACTTTGCTGTCATCTGTTATAAGTATATTCTGAGGCTTTTATATCTCTATGCACTATATGCTGAGCATGAGCCGTCTTAAGCGCTCTTGCCACCCTGTATGGCTATACTTTTACACCCTCCGTTATATCGAGCTTTCCCTTTATCCTTATATATTCTTTCAGGGTTATACCGTCTACAAGCTCCATTACTATAAAATGGTATCTACCCTCATCCACTACATCATAGATATTTACTATATTTTCACCCTCAAAAAGACTTGCTGCCGCCTGTGCCTCTCTTTTTGAACTTTTCAACAAAGTTTAAGTCGGCACAAAACTCATCCTTAACACCTTTTATAGCGACCATTCTTCCAAGTTTTAAGTCCTTGGCTCTGAATACATTTGACATACCGCCTGAGCCTATCTTCTCATGATTTCATATCTTCCTTTGCAAGACAACTCGATTCAAGATTCATATATTACCTCGCACTTCACATCTATAAGCAAAATTGATATATTATCACTTCCGCCTGACAGATTTGCCTCTCTACTAGTCTTTTTGCACTTGACTTCATATCGCTCCTGAAGATATTATATTAAAAAATCTTCTTATCATCAACCATGTTTGTAAGTCCGTCCGAACATAATAACACATACTGTTTCCCAAAAAGTTCCACCTCAAAGCTGTCAATAAGTACCTTGGCTTCCGCCCCTACAGCTCTGGTTATCTTACTTTTGTTCTCTTTGTACTCGTCACTCTCCCTTGTAATTTCGCCCTTTGATACAAGCATCTCTACAAGAGAGTGATCCTTTGTTATTTGAGCTATTCCGTTCTCATCCAGTATATAACATCTGGAATCGCCGACATTGAAAAACATACAATGTATTATCTATTATACTTTCGCTGCAACTACCGTGGTTCCCATACCTGTAAGATTAGGATTTTTAATACCTTCAGCATACAAATTTTCATTTGCATACTCTATAGCTTCCCGGATAGCCACCACAGGCATTTTCATTGTATTTTCAATATATGTTATCATATATCCGATAAGAGACTTTGATGCATAATCTCCTGCCTTTTCTCCTCCCATGCCGTCAGCCACAATATATAAATTCGGCAGTACCCCTATCGGTACATCACTTACATATACCGTATCCTGATTTATAAGTCTGATCCTTCCTACATCGGTCAATGCAACCGAATACATATTTACACCTCCAAGCTTTCAGATCCACCGTTTGTCTCGATAAATCTTCTTCTCAACTGTCCACAGGCACCATCAATATCTCTGCCCATCTCTCTTCTGACTGTGGCATTGACACCCTTTTTTTCCAAAAACTCTCTGAAAGCCTTTTATCTTAAGCTTATCCGACTGCTTAAAATCCTCTCTTTTATCGGATTTACAGGTATCAGATTGATGTGATGTTTCTTCCGTTTACAGTTTTACAAGTTTTTTGCCTCCTCTATGTTGTCATTCACTCCTGCCACCAAAGAGTACTCATATGATACCCTTCTGCCTGTCTTTTTAAAGTAGTAATCACAGGCGGAAATAACATCTTTTAATGCGTACTTGTTGGCTACAGGCATTATAGTTCTTCTTATCTCATCATTCGGTGCATGCAGTGAAAGTGCCAATGTGATATTAAGTCCCTCATCTGCAAGCTGCCTTATCTTCGGTACAATACCGCAGGTGGACACTGTAATATTTCGTTGGCTGATATTTAACCCTCATATCACTGCTTATAATTCTGACAAATTTCACTATATTTTTCATAGTTGTCCATAGGCTCTCCTGAACCCATCACCACTATATTCTGATACTCTCTCTCCCAAAAGTCTTTGAATGCTGTACACCTGATCAAGCATCTCGCCTCACAGTAAGATTTTTCATAAGTCCGTCCAGTGTGGAAGCACAAAACTTACATCCCATTCTGCATCCCACCTGTGATGAAATACAGACAGAGTTGCCGTGTTCATACTTCATTCTCACACTCTCTATAATATTTCCGTCAGACAGTGCAAACAAATACTTTCTCGTATCGTCTATCTTTGATTTAAAGACCTCCACAGGCTTAAGCTCTGTAAGTTTTGCCTCTGAATTCAGCATTTCTCGAATGCCTTTGAAAGATTCTGTACACTCGTCAAAGGACTCTATAAGTGACTTATGCATCCATTCAAACAACTGCTTTGCTCTGAATGCCGGTTCACCCATATCCTTTACAAAGGTCTTTAACTCATCCAAATCCATTGACTTTATATCAGTCATTATCTCTCCAAATACTGCAATGAAAAACTGTCGCAGTCATCTCTTCCGGTATCAACTTAAGATACCTCTCTTTAATTCCTCCGTATCAAAAATAGTTCACAAATAGTTTGTCAGTCTTTTTGTCAAATCCACAGGCTTAAAATCACTGTGATTTTTCAAAAAATTTGACACGTTATCTTCGTTTTCAGCCCTGTTTAATGTACAGGTTGAAAATATAAGTTCTCCGCCCTTTTTTACATACTTTGATACATTATCAAGCATTTCTTTTTGTAAGTCTGACAGAGATTTAATACCTTCAAAATCAAGTCTGTATTTTATATCAGGCTTCTTTCCTATAATACCTATACCGCTGCATGGAAGGTCCGCCAATACCAAGTCACTTTCTGCAAATCTCTCATCAAATACTCTTGCATCCGCCACTAAAGGATTTATATTTTTAAAGCCTTGTACTTTTACATTCTCTATTATCAGATTGACCTTGTTTTCACTGACATCACAGGAATAAATCACAGAATCACTTTTTAATTTATCAGCCAGCAAAAAGCTCTTTCCTCCCGGAGCCGCACATACATCTACAGCCTTTTTTATATTCTCAGGTACTATAAGCTTTGACATCATTGAGGATGAAACATCTGTAATATAACACTTCCTCGATTTTATTGCTGAGATTTCATCCACTTTATCAAATCCGCTTATATATAAAACCGAATCGTTAAGTTTTGAATTTTCAACCTTGATATTGCTCTCTTTCAGTTCCTTAATCACATCAGTAATATCCGACTTTGATGTATTCACTCTTACTGATAAAGGTCTGTTTGAGAGAAAGTACTCCAATGTTTTATCAAAATACTCGCCTGTATTTTCTTTTATTATATCAAGTAAAAATTCGGGTACTGAATACTTAATACAGTTATCATCAAAGCTTATAGATTCTTTTTCAGCGCTTATCTTTCTTAATATACCGTTTACAAAGCCTGTAAGTGCATTAAGTCTTCTTTGCTTTTACAAGGTTTTACGGCTTCATTTATTACGGCTCTGTCAGGTACTCTGTCCATATAAAGCATTTGATAAATTGCCATTCTCAGTATTTCTCTGATTACAGGCTTAACACGCTTACCGTTATTATATTTTTTTATAATATAATCAAGTTGCAATCTGTACTCCACAACTCCGTGGACCACCCTTGAAAAGAAGCCTCTGTCCGCCTTTGACAGATATGAATACTTTTCAAGTGCCATATCTATGACCTTGTGGCTGTACTCGCCTTCAACATCTATAAGCATCAGAGCTTCCAAAATAAGAGCCCTTATATTTGTTTTTTTCCATTGTCAGTCTCTTCTTCCTCACCGTTAAATAATAGCAAAAGTCTCAGTAACTGCAATACTCTCGAAGCTGCCGCCGCCACATATGTCATAGCTGCCGCAAAAAGCACCTTTCTTGCACTCTTATCTTCATCTGACGGCAATATATTGTTGCTTTGCAGCTCTATCAATGCTCTTCTTGAGGCGTCAAACTCTACAGGCAATGTTATTATCTGGAATATTACCGCAAGCAAAAACAGTCCTATTCCAAGCTGTATAAGTATATTTGACATATTTCCGTAACCAAGCAATATACCTATAAATATCATAGGCCAGGACAGTCTACTTCCCCAGCTTGCTATAGGTACAAATGCACTTCTTAAGTTTAGCGGAACATAGCCTACATTGTCCTGTATGGCATGACCGCATTCATGTGCCGCCACCGCTATTGCCGCTACTGATGTTGAATTATAGATAACCTCACTGAGACTGACAGTCTTATCTCTCGGGTCATAGTGGTCTGTAAGCCTGCCTGATACAGGTCTTACTCCCACATCATAGATTCCGTTTGCTCTAAGTATTCTCTCAGCCACTTCTCTTCCTGTAAGATTTGACTCCGATCTCACTCTCTCATACTTTGCAAATGTTGCCTTCATTCTCCATGAAGCAAGCAATGTGATTACCATTCCTATTATTACAAATATGTATGTTATATCAAAGCCGTAACCGTAGTACATAAGCCCCTCCTTATTTTCCTAATACATATCCCTGCTTTATCTCTCTGCCAAGCAAAAAGTCCTTTGCCGACATTCTTTTCTTACCTTCAAGTTGCAAAGACAGCACCTTTAAGACGCTGTTATTACATATTATAAAAATGTCTTTATTAATGCTATATATTTTGCCGTAATTTTCGCTTAAATTTATATTTGGTAATTCCGATATATTTTCACAACCTATTGCTTCCCAAATCTTTAATACCTTACCCTCATACTTTGTATATGCACTCGGCCAAGGGTTCATTCCCCTTATAAGTCTTTCAATCTCCGTGGCGGATTTATTAAAGTCTATCTCGCCCATCTGCTTTGAAATCATCTTTGCATACTCCGTAGTCGCCTCTCCCTGAGGTGTAGGAGTAATACTGTCAAAATTTGCTATAGTATCCGCTATAGCCTCACCTCCAAGTATTGCAAGCTTGTCAAAAAGCGATCCTCCGGTTTCATCATCTGCGATAGGAAGTTCATACTGCTTTAAGATATCTCCGGTATCAAGGCCTTCATCCATAAGCATTGTGGTAATGCCGGTCTTTTTCTTACCGTCTATAATCGACCACTGTATCGGTGCCGCACCTCTGTACTCAGGCAAAAGTGATGCATGAATGTTGATACAACCTAGCCTTGGAATATCAAGTATTTCCTTAGGTAAGATCTTTCCGTACGCCACCACAACGAAAAAATCGGCATTTTCAGACTTAAGTCTTTCAATCAGTGCTTCATCTTTCATCTTTGAAGGGGTAAGAACCGGAATATTTAGCTCCTGCGCCAGCTCCTTTACAGGTGTCGGGCTAAGTTCTCCTCTGTTTCTTTTCTTATCCTCTCTTGTAAGTACCAGGCTGACATCATGTCCCGCTTTTACCAGGCTTTTAAGAGGCTGTAGCGAAAAATCCGGAGTTCCCATAAAAACTATTTTCATTCTTCATCTTCCTCTTCTTCATACATTTTTTCAAGTTCCTCATTGTCTATCAGTTCACCCTCTACGAGGTCGACATACAGCTCTCCGTCAAGATGTGCACACTCATGGCAGATGGCTCTTGCAAGCAATCCCTCTCCCTCTATAGTGTACTCATTCATATCAAGATCAAATGCTTTTGCAACCACATGATTAGGTCTTTTTACTATACCGCTCTTTCCCGGAACACTGAGGCAACCCTCATATCCTACCTGCTCTCCGTCCTGCTCAAGAATAACAGGATTTATAAGAACATGTACATTTTCAGGTTCAGTCTCTATTACCACTATTCTCTTTAAAACACCTACCTGAGGAGCCGCAAGTCCTACACCGTTAGCCTCTCTCATTGTGTCAATCATATCTTCCACCAAAACTCTTGTTCTGTCGTTTACTTCTTTTACTTCTTTACACTTCTTGTTTAAAACACTGTCTCCCATTACTCGTATTGCTCTTATTGCCATATCTATCTCCTTAATTAAAGTCATATACCGCTCCTACATTTCTGTAAGAGACAAGACTTTCTTCTATTTTTTTTTGTATATCTAAAAGTATATCATAATTAGCATTTTTTATGTATACCAGTTTTCTGTAATAGTCCTTTACCTTCACAACACTTGGATCTGTAGGGCCTATTATTACAGATTTTTTGAAAATATTGTCTGATTTTAATGTATTAACTATAGCAGTTGCACATTTATTCAGTTCTTCCTCTCTGATACTGCTGAACATCACTGTAAGCATATGACAGACCGGAGGGTATCCTCCAAGTTTCCTGTAGGCAATCTCATTTTCAAAATATTTTTTATAGTCCTGTGCCGCCGCCGCCACTATAGCATAATTTTCAGGCTTATATGTCTGTATTACGGCTTCACCGCTCTTTGCTCTGCCCGCCCTGCCTGCAGCCTGTGTAAGCAGCTCAAAAGTCCTTTGTGCACTGTTATAATTACTCACATACAGTGAGGTGTCTGCCGCCATTATGCCCACAAGTGTTACATTGTCAAAATCATGTCCTTTAACAATCATCTGTGTGCCTATCAAAATATCCGCATCACCCCTTGCAAAGTCTCTTATCATATCATTTGCACTGTTCTTCTTTGAAACACTGTCGGTATCCATTCGTAAAACCTTGGCACTTGGAAATACTTCCCTGTCATAGCTTCAAGCTTCTGTGTGCCTGTGCCGAAGTTTGCAATATACTTTGAGCCGCAACTTGGGCAAACCTTCGGCAAATCAATACTGTAGCCACAGTAGTGACATACAAGTTTATTGTTGTTGTGCAAAGTCATAGTCACATCACAGTGCTTACATTTTATGGCTTCTCCACATGATCGGCAGGATACAAAGCTTGAATATCCTCTTCTGTTCATAAAAAGCATTACCTGCTCATGTTTTCTTAATCTGTCCTCTATCAAAGTTTTTAACTTGTTGCTGAAAATGCTCCTGTTGCCCATTTTAAGCTCATCTCTCATATCTACTATACTTACTTTAGGCAGTGAAGTATTTTTTGCCCTTTCTTTCAGCTCCAAAAGTTTTATCTCTCCTGCCACAGCCCTGTTATAAGTCTCAGGAGTCGGGGTCGCAGATGCCAAAAGCAGTGAAGCCCCTGCTATATTTGCAAGTTTACCTGCCACATCTCTTACATTAAAAGTAGGCACATTCTCATTTTTATAGGCGGAATCATGCTCTTCATCTATTACTATAAGCCCCAATCTTTTTACAGGGGCAAATATTGCGGACCTCGGACCTATTATCACATCGGCATCACCGTTTTTTATTCTGTCAAACTGATAGAATCTCTCATTTTTTGAAAGCTTTGAATTGATTATAGCCACCCTGTCTTTAAAATGCTCAGCCATTCTAAGCACGGTCTGATAAGTCAATGAAATCTCAGGTATAAGTACTATAGCCTGAAAGCCCTTACTTATCACATATTTAATCATATTTATAAATACAAGAGTCTTACCGCTGCCTGTAATACCGTGCAGCAGGTAGGTATTTTTGTTTCCGGCGTCAAAGTCTTTTTTGAAAATATCTACCGCAAGCTTTTGCTCCTCATTTAAAATATATTCATTTGTCGCCTGTATCTCATTAAAATCTTCCACTCCCAAGGACTTAAGTATGGGCAAAAGCGGATTTGATTTCTTGTGTTTAATTCCTACCGTAATATATCCCTCTTCCGCCATCCTCTTTATTGTGGCGGAATTTACCTTAAGTTCTTTATTTACATAGCTTTGCGGCAGGCTTGATACTTTCTTAAGCTCTTTTAAAAGTCTTACCCACGCAACTTTTCGCTTCTTTGTAAGTTCTTCCAAGATATCCTCACAAATATCTTGATTTAAAAAAATTTCATTGCTTGTCTTTTCTTCCACATTTGACTTTACAGGCATCACAGTGGAAATAGCTTTGTCAAAAGTCACACCATATCTGTGCTTTATCCATATAGCCAGACGCAGCTGGTTTTCATCTGTGCCAAGCTCTCCATTTTCTATATCCTTAATATATTTTAACTTGGATATATCTACATCACTTTCTTCTTTTATATCTATTATATAACCTTTTTTGGTCAATTTTCCAAATTCAATCAAAACAGGACAGCCCGGAGTAACCTTATCCCTCAAATTCATGGGGATAAGGTATGTAAACGGTCTGTCCACATTTGTATTTGCTACAATTATATCAGCGAATAAATTTTTCATAATTTTTTATTTTGTCTACTACATCAAAAAGTCTCATACTGTTGGAACCCTTTAAAAGGCATACATCGCCTTCCTGTAAATATTCAAGCAGATAACTTTCCAGTTCTTCATTATTATCAAAACTTTTGTTGAATGTATTTAAACAGCCTGTAATCTCTTTTGCCAAATCTCCCACGCTAAACACTGCATCAAGCTTAAGATTTTTTACTATAAACTCTCCAATCTCTTTATGAAGTTTGATTTCATCAACTCCAAGCTCTTTCATATCCGCCAAAACCGCCACTTTTCTTTTCGCATCAAAATCCCTAATATAGAAAGCGACGCCTTCATAGAGTCGGGAGAAGCGTTATAGGTGTCATCTATCACGGTAAGATTCTTAAGCTTTAAAAGTTCCTGTCTGTGTGCAAAGCCTCTAAAAGATGCCAGATGTCTGCTTGCAGACTCAAGGTCCAGATTATAGTGATCTGCTACAGCCAGTGCCGCAAGCGCATTTGATATCTGATGTTCTCCGAATACATTCAAAGCCACCTTTACACTTTTACCGCATATATGCGCCACAAATTCAGGAAGAGCATTGTGAAATACAATATCGCTTGCATAATAATCACAATCCTTATTTCCCTTGGCACTGAAAAATTTATATATTATGCCCTCTTTTTTTGGAGGATTACAAAGCATATCATTGTCGGCGTTTAAAAACATCACACTGCCTGCCTTCATGCCGTCAGTTATATGGAACTTTTCAGACCTTATATTCTCTCTTTTATGAAGGTTTTCAATATGTGCGGTGCCTATATTTGTGACTACGGCACAGTCACATTTGACTATCTTTGCGATACGCTCCATCTCACCGAACATACTCATTCCAAGTTCTATAACACCTATCTCTTCGTCATTTATTCTGCTGATTGTAACAGGTACGCCAAGCTGTGAGTTGAAATTGTTCGGAGTCTTAAATACCTTAAGATCCGAAAGTGCAAGTGCCACCATCTCTCTTGTGGTTGTCTTTCCGACACTTCCTGTTATTCCTACGAGCGGCAGTGAGAGTTTGCTTCTAAGATATGTGCCAAGATCCTGCAGAGCCTTTGTAGTATTCTCTACAAGTACTACATTAAAGTCGGGTTTTAAGAAAATGTCTTTTCTTGAACTTACAGCCGCTCTGCATCCGGCAGCATATACCGATTCTAAAAATTTATGTGCATCGTTTTTTTCACCCACTACCGACACAAAGAGACTGTTTTTATCCACTTCTCTTGAGTCGATTACAATATTTGAAAATACGGCATCTTCACTTCCCGAAATAAGAACTCCGCCTGTCGCAGCTATAAGCTCTCTTACACTAGTTTCTTTCATTCATCTTCTCCAAGCATTCTTCTACAACTTCCCTGTCCAGGAAATGATGTCTCACCCCGTTTATCTCCTGATAGTCCTCATGTCCCTTACCTATTATAGCAATAATATCTCCCGGCTTTGAGTTTTCTATAGCGTAGAATATCGCTTCTTTTCTGTCCGGAATAGTGATATACTTTCCGCCTGTTGCAGATAATTTCTCAACAATATCCGCGATAATGTCCTCCGTCTTTTCATATCTTGAGTTATCTGCGGTAACTACGGAAAAGTCCGCCATCTTTCCGCAGATTTCGCCCATTGAATATCTTCTGTCCTTAGACCTGTTTCCTCCTGAACCGAAGACTACTACAAGTCTCTTCGGCTTATACTGACGGAGTGTATTTATCAGGCTTTCAGTACTTATTGCATTATGTGCGTAGTCAATAATTATCTTTATATCGTGTGACGAATATGCCACTTCCATTCTGCCGTTCACCTTTATATCTTTTAATGCGGTCTGTAATACCTGCGGCTCTACTTTACAGATAATTGCGGCACTCAGTGCGGATAATGCATTGTATACATTAAATTCTCCGGGAATTCCTACAAGTATATCGCCGACACTTTCTATACCGTATTTATCTTTTACTGTATCGGAACAACTTATACAAAAGCTTGTACCCAAAAAGTCCTTATCAGAAATATAATTGATATGATTTATAACAAAATCTCCGGTCTTTCCGAACTTATACTTCTCATTTGATGTTGACTGCTTTAACACATAGTCGGAGTGTTCGTCATCGGCATTTACAATTGTCTTTTCACACTGCTTAAAGAAAAGCGATTTATACATAAGATACTCTTCAAAGTCCTTATGCTCATCAGGTCCTATATGGTCAGGAGAAATATTTGTAAATATACCTATATGGAAGTTTATTCCTCTATTCTCTTTTAACATTACAGCCTGTGAAGATACCTCCATCACCACATATTCACAGCCTGCATCCAAACATTCTTTAAAATGTCTTTTGTAATTCATATGACTCAGGTGTTGTATTCAGTGTGCTTCTGTGCATATCACCCTATAGTTATACCGTTTGTACCTATAAGCTCAACCTTGGCATTTTTTGCTCCAGGAGTTTTTTCAACATATGAGATGATGTGGTCTTACCCTTTGTTCCCGTGATACCTATTATCTTCATCTTTTTTGAAGGGTGATCAAAGTATGCGGCTGAGAGTCTTGCAAGTGCTGCTCTTGTATTGTCCACCTTTTATAACACAGATATCATCTCTTTTTATATCCTTTTTCCACTACCACAGCCTTGGCACCCAGTTTTACAATCTCATCTATTGCATCATGCGTATCAAAGTTTCTTCCCTTGATACATACAAACAAGCAATCCTTAACTACCTTTTTTTGTGTTGAATACCAAATCTGAAAAAATTATCATCAGTTCTCCTGATATTATATCAATATCAAGACCTTCCGTATTTTCTATAAGTTTCATTTTTTTTCTCCCAAGTCCTTTAGAAAAGTCCCTACTATATTTCCGTTTTCATCCACATCCACAGCCTCGGCAGCAGGTACCTTAGGAAGTCCCGCATTGTCATAATGCTGCCTGTGATTGCAACCACAAAACCAGCTCCGCATTTACATAGGCTTCTCTTACATTTATATCGAAGTTTTCAGGTCTTCCAAGCTTCTTCGGGTCATCTGAAAGTGAATACTGATTCTTTGCCACACATACAGGCAGATTGCCGTATCCGAGTGCCTTCGCCCTTTCAATCGCCTTCTTTGCTGCAGGAGAATATGTCACATTCTTTGCGCCGTATATCTTTGTCGCGATAGTGTAGAGCTTATCTTCAATGCTCATATCGTCAGGATAGAGCGGTGTAAAGTGACTCTCTTTGTTTTCAAGCGTATAAAGAATCTTCTTTGCAAGTTCGACTCCGCCCTTGCCGCCTTCTTCCCATACCTTTGATATTGCAAACTCACAGTTTCTGCTTTCACAAAACTCTTTTATAAAGTTAACTTCAGCTTCGCTGTCGGTTACAAAGTGATTTAATGTAACCACCACAGGTACGCCGAAAAGTTTGATGTTTTCGATATGCTTTTCAAGGTTTGCAATTCCTTTTTTAAGTGCTTCAAGATTTTCTTTTGAAAGCTCTTCCTTTGCAACTCCTCCGTTGTACTTTAAAGCTCTTACTGTAGCTACAAGCACTACACAATCAGGCGCAATACCGGCCTTTCTGCACTTTATATCAAAGAATTTCTCAGCTCCGAGGTCCGCACCGAATCCCGCCTCTGTAAGTGCGATATCCGCCATACCCATAGCGACCTTGGTTGCTCTGACAGAGTTGCATCCGTGTGCGATATTTGCAAAAGGTCCTCCGTGTACCAAAGCAAGTGAATGCTCAAGCGTCTGCACGATATTAGGCTTTATAGCGTCCTTTAAAAGTGCGGCCATAGCACCCACAGCCTTTAAATCTTTAGCAAATACAGGCTCACCCTTAAAATTGTAGGCCACAATAATATTTGAAAGTCTTTCCTTCAAATCATTCATATCGTCAGCCAGACAAAGTATCGCCATTATCTCCGAAGCCACCGATATTACAAAGTGGTCTTCTCTTACCACGCCGTCAGCCTTGCCTCCGATACCTACAACTATGTTTCTGAGCACTCTGTCATTCATATCTATACATCTTTTGTGGATAATCGCATTTGTATCTATTCCGAGTGCATTACCCTGTTGTATATGATTGTCAAGCATTGCCGCCAAAAGGTTGTTTGCGGATGTTATAGCATGAAAATCTCCTGTAAAATGGAGATTCAGCTCATCCATAGGTACTACCTGAGAAAGTCCGCCACCTGCAGCTCCTCCCTTTATACCGAAACAAGGTCCCAGCGAAGGCTCTCTAAGTGCTATCACAGCCTTTTTGCCCAGCTGTTTAAAGCTTTGTCCAAGTCCTACAAGTGTAGTGGTCTTACCTCTCCTGCAGGTGTCGGATTGATAGCTGTAACAAGTACAAGCTTGCTTTTTTGTTTTCTTTTGCGGGATTTCAAAAACTCCTCACCAAGTTTTTGCCTTATATTTGCCGTACATTTCAAGGTCGTCAAAGCCTATGCCGTACTCACTTGCCACATCTGCAATATTTTTCATCTCAACGCTTCTTGCAATTTCGATATCACTACGCATACATCCTCCTTAGGACAAATCTATAACACATCCAGGAATTCGTCCATATTCATTAGTATTTCTCTCTCTTTGTTCCTGCTTCATCACCCTACCACACCTGCACTTGCAAGTTGATCCATAATCCTTGTGGTTTCTGTTAAAGCCAATCTTAAAAATTCCTTTGAAGATTGCCTATTGAAGCTCTGTCTTTTTCTATAATATATCTGCCTGCCGCCCTCAAAAAGCTCATCTCTTTTCAGATACCTCTCCTGACGTTCCGGCAGTCTTTTTCACTCTCTTCTATATGCTTTATGGTATCTTCGTCATACCTGCCCTGCATACCTTGATTTTTTTAAAAAGTCCACTACGGCGGACACTTCCTCATCCGATACAAAGGCACCCTGCACTCTTATAGGATTCGGAGATCCGTACGGAGCAAACAGCATATCACCCTTTCCTAGAAGCTTTTTCGGCACCGTTACTGTCAAGAATGGTTCTTGAGTCCGTACCTGATGATACCGCGAAAGCGATTCTTGAAGGAATATTTGCCTTTATTATACCCGTTATGACATTGACACTCGGTCTTTGTGTAGCGATAACCAGATGTATACCGCAGGCTCTTGCAAGCTGAGCAAGCCTTACTATAGCATCCTCAACCTCCGCATTTGCCACCATCATAAGGTCTGCCAACTCGTCAATAATTATAACAATCTTAGGCAACTTCTCAGGAAGTCCTTCAATATTTCCTCTTCTTCTGCCTCATCTATTCTCTTATTGTATGCGGTCAAATCTCTGACACCTGTAGCCGCAAACTTTTTATATCTCTCACCCATCTCTGCAACAGCCCAGTTCAGTGCCGATGCGGCCTTTTTTGGCTCCGTCACTACAGGAATAAGCAGATGCGGGATACCGTTATAGACTGAAAGTTCCACCACCTTCGGATCCACCATAATAAGCTTCACTTCATCAGGTGAATACTTATATATGATGCTCATGATCAATGTGTTGATACATACGGACTTACCTGAACCTGTAGCACCTGCAATAAGTACATGAGGCATCTTTGCAATATCCGCAACAATAACCTTACCCGAAATATCCTTGCCTACCGCAAAACCTATGCTCTCTCCACCGTTTCTGAAGGCTCTGCTCTCAAACAGATCGCGCAAAAATACCGTCTGCTTTTGCTTGTTCGGAACTTCTATACCGATGGCCGATTTTCCAGGAATAGGTGCTTCTATTCTTATATCACTGGCTGCAAGTGCAAGTTTTATATCGTTTGCAAGCGACAATACCTTTGAGACCTTGACACCCTGCTCAGGCTTAAGCTCATAGAGTGTAACAGACGGCCCGATACTTATATCTTCCACAGTCACATTTACATCAAAGCTTGCCAAAGTCTCCTGTAATGTGATGGCGGTCTGTCTGTACTCACTGTCTGAAAGTACCTGATTGTTATTATTGCTCTTCTTTAAAAGATATGTGCCCGGATATGCGTAAGGTCTTATGGCGGCCTTTTTCTTTTCAATCTCAGACCTTATCTTGCCCTGCGGCGTGGCCGCCCTTTGCTCTTCCATCTTCTTTTGAAGTGCGGATGTGTCTGAAACTATCACCTTACCTGCAGCTGTAACTAAAGTTCTCTCACCGTCACTGCTTACCAATGCATTGTTCTTTTCCGTATCCGAATCAACATACTTTTCATTATCTGTATAATTATTGTATACTGTTTCGTTATGATTTTCGTTATAAGGCTTTTTATAACTGTCGTCTTTTTGATACGGTGCATCATAAGTAGAAGTGTTTTGAGGAGTATAGCCCTCATCATCACCGTATTCTTTTCTGAATTCTATATCATTGTTTATGTTTGCCACACCTACAGGAGTATCGTCATTTATATAGCTGAAACTCTATGTGCATCATCCTCGGTGATACTTATAGTGGAAACCGGCTGTGAATAGATATCTATCTCATCTTTTCTGGCAAGTATCTCATTGGCTCTTCTTAGAGTTTCCTCATCTATATCATTTTCAAACCTTGAATCGTCATTGCCTCTGTTTATATTGCTGTAGAAGTGTATCGGCCCTCTTATTCATTATTATAGAATCATTGGCGGACTCTCAGCTCTTTCATTTGAAAAGTTATAGTTTGTATCTATTACTCCTTCGTCGGCATCTGTTTTCTCAAAGTCTACATTGTTCTTACTGTCAAAAAGTCCGCCTATAGCTTCATTCTTTTTTGCACCTGCATTTGAAGAAGGCAAATCCACTCTGTGCCTAAACTTTCTCTTTGAAAAGTCTATCGCACCGAGGTCTATATTCCCTCTGTTCGGTCTTTTATTGTAATCAAGAAGTTCTTCTATATAACCGTCTTTTTTATTGTCAATATCAAGCTCTTCAAAGTTATCCTCATCGTAATCTTCATAATCGTCTTCATACTCGGCTTCTTTTCTTTGCTTCCTTTGCTCCATCACTCTTGCCATATCACTTTTTGCCTTTGATATGGTCATCTGTCCGCCTGTCTTTACTATGGACACGAATGACTTTACCTGTAAGCATGACAACGGATACTATAAACATTGCCAAAAAGAATATAATTGCAACTCGATCTTACCAAGTACTAACGATATGATAAGGCCGAGACTTCCTCCCTATAAAGCCGCCATACCAGCCTTCAGTATAAAATTTCAAAAAAATCCGACTGCCTTCAGGCTCGGAATACCTATCAGTGATATAAGGGTATCCACCGCCAAAAACAGCCAATACCACTCTGATAAACTTTGTTTTTTTGCTACACTTGAACCTACATTGACAGAAGGAATGCACCGCCTATAAAGACAAACATAGGCACCGCATAGCCAAGTATGCCGAACAGTCCCATCTGTAATGATCTGAAAAACTTTCCCACTACTCCCATAAGTCCGAAATGGCTCAAAAAAAGCACCAAGGACACGACAAAAAAAGGGCAATCATCAGAATTTCGGAATTCAAAAATTCCAGTTGCTCATTGTTCTCCGTCTTTTTGCTCACTCTATTTGTACTACTACTCTTTTTTGTTTTTTTGGTTGTTTGTTTTCGACTTGCCACATCAATTCTCCACTTCCATAAAGTCTCACCCTAGAGTATACCTAATATGGATATTATTTGCAATAAGCTTAAAATATTCAGACATATCATTTACTCTTCAATAACAATACCTATATCCATATTTACAAGCTTTCCTATATGCTTTTTGCCCTCCTCGCTTACAAGCCCCTTTTTTAGGAATCCTATACTTACCGTAAGGTCGGAATTTACACAAATATTTGACTCTCCCGTATCTCCGTTCATACCTGAATTGATATCCGCACTGACTACAAAAGCTTTTGAGTCGTTTAAAGCTTTTATAAGTGAATACACAGGTTCTCTCACCTCACCTCTAAAGCCTGTTCCGTATATGCAGTCAAGAATATAGTCATATGAATCAAACTTTCCTCGCAAAGTATTATAATCCGTATTCTCATCCAATACGGTGTACTTAATATCTTTTTGAAGGCATCTGTTAAAATAATATTTTCCGTCCTCTGAGAATTTATCCTTGATAAGCAAAATCTCGACTTCAATTCCTTCAATATTCAATAAGTCGGCCACAACATATCCGTCACCTGCATTGTTACCGCTGCCTGCCAATATAAGAACCCTGTCTCCTATATTCCAATCACCTACATAAAATATAGCCTCCGGCTCTGTACATAAGTTCCTTTACTTTCAACAAAGTTTTTTATGGTGTAGGCGTCCGCATCCCTCATCTCCTTTACAGAAAGCACTCTCTTATCCTTATCAAAGGAATCAAAAAACTTCTTTACAAGTGATTTGTAGTCGTTCTCCTTTATTTCCATGCCCTTTGCACCCATAAGCTCAAACTCAACTCCCATCTCTACAACTCTTGTATCCAGAGTCTCAAATCCGTTCTTCTCATAGAATGCAAGTCTTTTTCTTTCTCTGTTTTATATTGTCACTTTCTCTTCTATAGGTTCAATAGCAAGCGAAAAGCTTAGGATGCATCTTCTTATATTCACGTATTATCTTGCTTCCGTATCCGCTCTGTCTGAGTCTGCCGTCTATAGCAAAATAAAAAGATATATGAAAGCTTTTTCTCCCACCAAGGTATGTATAAATCCAAGCCAGGTATCGTCATCGTAAATTGATAAGAATTCAACACCTCTGTCATTTCCTACCGATACCATAATATAAAAAAAGGTATTCTCTCATCAAAAAGGAAAGGCATCCATATATAACTGTTTTATATCTTCCAAGTTCTTCGTATTTTCGTCTATCTTCTCAAATCTTATCATAATACTCCAATCTGTAATACCGCACAATAATATACCAGTCGATATTTTATACCATATCAAAATGCTGATTCGGTCATCTTAAAAACTTATCTCTTATTTTTTTAATTTATTCTTTCGAAAGTTTTTTTCCGTTTTTAGATACAAAGCATAATTTCATTTGACTTTTTTTGATGAATAGGTATAAAATCGGTTTTTGTTAAAGGACATAGGAAAGTGTCTATTAAGGGAGGTATTAAAAATGTTAAAATTTAAATTATTTGCTGTTGCTGCTGTAGCTATGCTTGCTTTCACTGCTTTAGGGTTCAAGCGCACCCTAAGGCTGATGCTTCAAGTGCTGTTGAGTCTGCTGCTAAGGATGCTTCAAGTGCTGTTGAGTCTGCAGGTAAGGAAGTTTCAAGTGCTGCAGAGTCTGCTGCTAAGGATGCTTCAAGTGTTGCAGAGTCTGCAAAGGACAACGCTGCAAGCGAGGCTTCAAGTGAGTCAGGTGCTGAGACAACAGCTGTAGAGTCTACAACTGCTAAATAATTATACAAACACCTTTAGGTCAGCCTTGTGGCTGACCTTTTTTATTTCATGGATTTTAATGTCGCTTTTTGATACCGCTTCTATCACACCGGCCCTGAAACCGTAATCTTCCAATGCCTTTACGCCCTCTATAGTAGTGCCTGCAGGTGAACAGACCATATCCTTTAAAACTGCAGGATGAATATTTGTTTCAAGAATTTGTGCAGCACTTCCAAGTACAGTCTTTGCGGCCATCTTTAATGCCACATCCCTCTTTAATCCGTGAAGTACACCCGCATCCGCCAACGCCTCTATAAACATAGCGACATATGCAGGTCCGCTGCCTGAAAGTCCTGTAACTACAGGGAAAAAGTCTCTCTCAACCCATTCAACTGTACCCTATCTTAAAAAAAGCGTCCTCAAAAATCTTTTTTTCTTCATCTGTAGCGTCTGAATCACTGTCAAGTGCAAACACACCCTCACCTACAAGTGCAGGAGTATTCGGCATAATCCTAAGAATTCTTTGTTCACCTATATATGACCTTATAACTTCACTTTCAAGTCCTGCGACTATAGATACCACAAGCTTACTCTTCAAGGTACTTTTGAAATTTTTTTCAAAGAGTGCTTTTTGCATGTATCGGCTTTTACCGCCACAAGTACGGCATCACAGGATTTGACCAATTCCACCTCATCACTGTATACAAAAAATCCTTCTTCCTTTGCTTTTTCTCTTGATTTTGAATATGTATCAAAAATACCTATATCCTTAATATCCATTGCATTCTTGCTTTACAAAGCCCTTTTGCAATGGCTGAACCCATATTTCCGAAACCTATTACTCCTAATTTCATAAATACTCCTATTCTAAAGTCTTATCCTTAAACTTTGCCACTTCTTCCAAATATTTCTTGCCAAGCTCGCTGATAGAGATATCCTTTCTTATAATATACCCTATAGTCATCTTTTTCATTTGAATCAAGCTTTTATAGCCTTATACTTTTTCACCGTTCAACTCCTCACAGATTATACCTGAGCAAAGAGTATACCCGTTAAGTCCCACCATAAGATTCAACAATGTCGCTCTGTCATTTGCCTTTATCAGCCTATGGTACTCATAAGTGGAAAGCACCTCCTCCGCAAAATAAAACGAGTTATACTCACCCTGCTCAAACGACAGACAAGGATAGTCCATCAGCTCTTCCATCTTTATCTTATCGTGACTTGCCAACGGATGGTCTTCATACAGATATACATATATACTACATTCCATCAAAGGCGTAAATAAAAGATTTGAATCCTTAAACAGCTTGGTCAAAATATTCTTATTAAAATCATTAAGATAAAGTATACCTATCTCGCTTTTAAAGGTCTTTACATCATTTATAACATCATATGTCTTTGTCTCATTTACCGCAAACTCGTACTCGTCCATTCCGAATTGCTTTACAAGATTTACAAAAGCGCTGACTGCAAAGGTATAATGCTGCATGGATACACTGAACTTCTTTTTTAAATTCTGATTTGAGATATACTTTGCTTCTATAAGATTAAACTGTTCCACAACCTGCCTTGCATATCCTACAAACTCGCTTCCTGCAGGTGTCAAAAATATACCTCTGTTGTTTCTTGAAAAAAGCTTTATACCTATCTCGGCCTCAAGTTCGGCAATGGCCGACGAGAGACTGGGCTGTGTGATAAAGAGATTACCCGCAGCCTTATTTATAGAACCGGCATTTGCAACCTCTATAGCGTATTTCAGTTGTGTTAATGTCATATCTTTACTTCTTTATTATCCAATGTGCTTTTTATAACTTCACTTACTTTTTTTGCAAGTACCTTATGTGAATCCTCCGTCAAATGCATAAAATCAATGTCATTCATCTCTACATAAGGAGCGGCATCCAAAAATCCCACATTAAGTTCATCCGCAACAAGCTTATACTCCTTGGAAAGCTCATATGATTTATCAGAGCACTTACCCATATTTTTGCCGACATCCGACAGCTCACATTCCTTTAAAATAGGCCCCGGTGCAATTATAAGTATATTAGGTTCACTTCTCCATACGTCGGCTGCCAATGCCTTCATAACAAGTCTTCTCATTCCAAGTGCAATATTTGCCCCTGTCAGTGAGAATCTTTCCTTACAGTCGTTGGTACCAAGCATTATCACCAACATATCAAGAGGTGAATGACTCTGAAGACATGGCAAAATATAGCTAAGCCCTGAAAGTCCCTCATTAAAAGGGTCGTCAAGACAGGTGGTTCTGCCGCAAAGCCCCTCTTCATAGACTCTGTAACTCTCTCCAAGCAGCTTTGCCGCTACCATAGGCCATCTGATTTCTTCATTAAACCTGCCTCCGCTCTTTGCGTCATAACCCCATGTATTTGAATCTCCAAAAATAACTATTCTCTTTTTCATATATTTTCCTATCTCGTTTTTCTTTCTATTATATAAACAAATAAAGGGATTGGCAAATGCCAACCCCTCTTAAATATAAATTATTTTTTCTTCTTATTGGAATAGTATGTATCGTCCATAGGAAGCTTCGGTCTGAGCTTGCCGTCTCTCTTATAGTAAGCATTCTGTACAGCAGGAGCTGTAGGAATGGTAGCAATCTCTCCAATACCCTTAGATCCGTATGCAACTCCTAAGAGTTCCTTCTTCTCAACATAAATAGCCTGAATTTCAGGTATATCAACTGATCTCATAAGACCGAGTGTACCGAATTTTGACTTAGGCACACAATCCTGAAGCTTAAAGTCCTCGGTAAGCGCATAACCGAGTGACATAAGCACTCCGCCCTCAATCTGACCCTGTATAGAAATAGGGTTTACAACCTTACCTGAATCGTGTGCCGCAATAACCTTTGAAACCTTGCCCTCATCATCAAGTACAACAAGGTGTGTGGCATATGCATAGGCTACGTGAGACTTAGGGAAAGGTACATCCGCACCGAGCTTGTCTGTAGGCTCGAAATACTCGGCATAGAACTCTCTGCCGTTAAGCTTGTCAAGGTCACCGCCTGCTTCATCAAGTGCCGCCTTAACTTCAACGGAAACTCTTCTGATAGCCTCACCGCTTATAAGTGTCTGTCTTGAACCTGAAGTAGTACCGGAATCAGGATCCACCTCAGAGTTGCTGCCCATGTTCTTAATCTTGGACTTAGGAAGTCCCAGTGACTCTGAAACCATCTGTACAAATACTGTTGCGCATCCCTGACCTATATCTGAAGCACCGCAGTATATCTCTATCTTACCGTCATTTATCTTTAATCTTGCACGACCGGTATCCGGAAGTCCGACACCTACACCTGCATTCTTCATGGCACAGGCAAGACCTACATTCGGGTAATACTTTTCATAGTAAGGCTTAACAGCCTCCAATGTCTCTTTAAGTGCTGTAGAGCAGTCCGCTATCTGACCGTTCGGAAGTACTTTCTCAGGCTCAATGGCGTTTCTGTATCTTATTTCCCATGGTGAAATACCCACCTTCTCTGCAAGCAAGTCGATAACTGACTCAAGTGCAAACTCACTCTGGCAAACACCGAATCCTCTGAATGCACCTGCAGGCGGATTGTTGGTATAGTAACCGTATCCTCTGATATCGTGGTTCTGATAGCAATAAGGTCCGACCGCATGTGTACAGGCACGCTCAAGTACAGGACCGCAAAGTGATGCATAAGCACCTGTATCAAAATAAATATCGCAGTCAAGTCCTGTAAAGATACCGTTTTCGTCACAACCGAGTGTAAATGTACCGTGCATTGCATGGCGCTTCGGGTGGAAGGCAAGTGACTCGTCTCTGCTAAACTTAGCCTTTACGGTTCTTTGTAGCTTATATGCACAAAGTGCAGCTATATGCTGAGTTGTAACATCCTCTTTTCCTCCGAATCCGCCACCTACAAGCTTGTTCTCAACAACCACCTTCTCAGGATCCCAACCGAACATGATTGCCACTTCTTTTCTGGTATCAAATACACTTTGGTCTGAACTGTATATCTTTACTCCGTCCTTATACGGGAATGCTATAGCGCACTCAGGCTCAAGGAATGCATGCTCCGTAAAAGGTGTATCAAATGTCTCTGTAATTACATACTTTGAATTCTTGATTGCAGTCTCTGTATCGCCTCTTCTTACATGCCTTGACTGGCACAGATTGCCGTTAGGATGAATACTCGGTGCATCCTTTGCCATAGCTTCAGTAATATTTCTTACAGGCTCAAGTACTTCATAATCCACCTTCACCAAAGCCTTAGCCTTCTTTAATATGTCTTCACTCTCTGCTACGACAAGACATATCGCATCACCTACGAATCTGGTAATCTCACCCTTCGGAATCATTACATCCCAATCCTGCTGTAAATGTCCGACCTTATTGTTCGGTACGTCCTCAGCTGTATAAACCGCAACCACACCGTCCATTGCCAAAGCTTCTGAAAAGTCGATATCAAGTATTCTTGCTCTCGGGTACTTACTTCTGACAGCAGATACATGAAGCATATCATCCATCTCCACATCATCACAGTACTCACCGTATCCAAGCACTTTCTCTCTTACGTCAATTCTGAAAGCATTTGAACCTACACCGAACTTATCACCCTTTTCAAGCTCCTTATCGATCTGCTTTTCACCTCTTTTTATCTGTGCTACCAAATCGATAGCTTCGATAATCTTCTTATATCCGGTACATCTGCAGATATTTCCCTTGATAGCCTCTTTTATTTCAGCTTCGGTAGGGTTAGGATTCTTATCTACAAGAGCCTTGCCGGCCATTACCATTCCCGGGATACAAAAACCGCACTGTACCGCTCCCTTTGATCCGAATGCATATACAAAAATTTCTTTTTCCTCGTCACTTAGTCCCTCTACCGTAACGATGTTCATACCCTGAGCTCTCTTGGTAGTCATAACGCAGGCTCTGGTAGCCTTACCGTCAATAATAATAGTACAGGTACCGCACGCTCCCTGGCTACATCCGTCCTTTATAGATTTGAGCTTTAAGTCGTCACGCAAAAACCTTAACAGTGACACCTCTTTTTCAGTTTCAACCAATTTTCCGTTTACTGTAAAACTGTACATCAAAATTCCCTCCATGATGCATTTATATACCTAAATCTTTTTTAGATAAGATATACATTATAATTAGTAAATCTAATTGCATAAACAATATTTACTATCTCGAAATTTATTTATTGAAATTATCTATATATGATAATGTTAACAATGTAACATTGGTAGTTCTATATTATTTCAAAAAGTAAATTTCATAAATTCATTCACATTTTTCAAACAATGTAATAACATTATTATAACACAACTATCTCAATAAATAAACTCATTTTTTTATTTAGGTTCTCAATAATTTATGCTCTATAAACACAACTTTCCTTTATTTTTTTGCTATATCTTAGCTGTATAAAGCCTAAATATTTTTTTTATATAATTTATATACCTACAAATACATCTACTATATTTTTTTATTTTTTTCCAATACATCCATTTTCTTTTTTTCTCTTGCTCCCTGCCTTCTGGATGTAGGTGGTATTATACTGTCAAGTTCATCTCCGGCATAATCTACGTAACCCTTTGCAACAGCTTTCTCTATGAAATGATTTGAACCGCTTTTAAGTTTTTCTTCTTCTATAAGCTTGTTTATTCTGCTGTTTTTTTGTTCCTTTGCAAAAAGAATAAAATGATTCAAGTATATCTTCTGTATTCTTTAGTTCTGACAATCTTGTACTGTTTATAAAATCTATAATTAATTCTTCTTTATCCCTTGTCCCAAGACTTGATCGAATCACTCTTCGAACCTCAGATTTTAGATTCTCTATATCCTCACTTTCCTTAGCCTTAGATAGAATCAGTGCCAAAATATAATCAAGATTTATTTCATCAGTCTTTAACAGATCAATCTCAAATTCCACATCTGAAAAATCAATATTTGACTGCTCACTTCTTTCACTATTCCTTGAATTGACGAAATCCTCCCTTATATCTACATATACACTCTTCATATCCTGCATCTGACGATCTGAAATAATCTTTTCGAAATTTTCAAATTCATCAAAGTTTTTTAGAATATTTTCAGCTTTCAACAACTCACCAAAAAGCTCTACAAATTCTTTTTTATCTGCATCAAGTTCTATTTCTGTAGGATCCGGGAATTTTGCAAGAATTTCATTACAAATATCTATATAACCCTTTACATTCTTACCGCTCTCTTCATCACAAAATCCCTTAATATAATCATCATAGCTTCTTTCCAAGATAACATTTACACTGTTTTCATCTCCAAAAGTTTTTATCGCATCCTTGGTTGCCTTTTCAAGATCCCTAAAGCAAACGATATTTCCGAAAGCCTTCACTTTATTCAAAATACGATTTGTCCTTGAAAAAGCTTGAATGAGTCCATGATATCTTAGGTTCTTATCTACAAATAATGTGTTCATAGTAGGGGCATCAAATCCTGTTAAGAACATACCTACTACAATGAGTAAGTCCACTTCTCTTTGCTTTACTCTCTTTGATAAGTCCTTATAGTAATTTTGAAATTCATTCCCCGCTGTACTGAAGTTAGTAGTAAAGCACTTATTGTAATCATCTATGGCCTTGTCCAAAAACTCCTTTGCACTGGAATCCATAGCATCCAGATTAAAGTTCTCATCATCAATATCACCGATAGCCCTCTGCTCTTCATTGGCAGCAAAGCTATATATCGTAGCTATCTTAAGCCTTTTGTCATCATCCAAACCACTTTGAAGTTTTTTAAATTCTTCATAATACAACTTGGCAGCATCCACACTTTGCACTGCAAGCATAGCATTGAATCCGCTCAGTCTTCTGTCTTTCAACTTATATACTACATTTCTGTGAGTCTTAGCATCAAATACATCCAATATATGCTTAGCTATCTCTGTAATACGCTCAGGATGAAGAAGCATTTCTTTCCAACTTCTTTAGTTCCTTCTCATCATATTCTCTTTCAGCGCTCTTAAACTTAGGCAAAATATTATTATAATCCACCTTGAATTTCAGTACCTTACCGTCACGTATAGCATCCGTTATAACATAACTATGCAACTGCGCACCGAATATTCCTGCGGTTGTATCCCCTCCAAGTGAATTCTCTGCAAATATAGGCGTTCCTGTAAATCCGAACTGATAATACTTTTTGAATGTCTTTCTTATATTTTTTTGCGCATCACCAAATTGTGAACGATGGCACTCATCAAATATAAGTACACATTGCTTGTCATATATCTCATGCATCGGATTTTTCTTCACAAACTCATTTAGCTTTTGTATAGTTGTAACTACTATTCTATTGTCCTTTTTCTCAATACACTGTTTCAATTCCTTTGTATCTTTACTTCCGTTTACACTGTCAGGCTGAAATCTTTGATACTCTTTCATTGTCTGAAAATCCAGGTCTTTTCTGTCAACCACAAAAAACACCTTGTCAATAAAATCAAGCTCTGTGGCAAGTTTTGCCGCCTTGAAAGAAGTCAGAGTCTTTCCTGAACCTGTGGTATGCCAAATAAAACCGCCGGCCTCCACCCTTCCAAATTTTTTGGACTCATAACTTGACCTTATCTTCCACAGTATTCTTTCTGTAGCAGCTATCTGATACGGTCGCATTATCAACAGAGTATTGTTCGAATCAAATACACAGTACTTTGTAAGAACTTCAAGAATAACTCTCTTTTCAAAGAAGGTCTTTGTAAAGTCTTCCAAATCCCTTATTACTTTGTTCTTTGCATCTGCCCACTCGCATGTAAATTCATAATTGCTTTTACTTGTATCAAGTGTATTTGCAAAATATCTGGTGTATGTACCGTTAGATATAACAAAAATCTGTACATACTTGTATAGAGAACTTTCTATATTGAAACTTTCTTTACTATATCTATGTATTTGATTGAATGCCTCTTGCAGATTTACGCCACGCTTTTTTAGTTCTATATGTACAAGCGGGAGTCCATTTACCAGTACGGTAACATCATATCGATTACTGTGACTACCATACTGCTTTATCTGGTTTACCACTTGCAAGCAGTTTTTATGAATATCTTTCTTATCTATTATCTTTATATTTTGCAGATGTCCATCATCGAATGTAAAGTCATATATATGATTTTCCTGTACTTTACCTGTTTTTTCTATCATAGTATCATTTGGAGTGTCCAAATATTCTATCAAAAAAATCTACTCCACTCATCTTTTTGAAAAATGTTACATCATTCAATCTTTCTATCTGTTTTTTTAAGATTGATGTACAAATCTTCATTTGTTTTCGCAAAAAGTCTTTCGTATCCCTGTGAAACCAAATTAGCGATCATGCTGTTTTCAAGTTCCACTTCACTCTGGTAACTTCCCGCATCATGCATCATTGTCTTTTCAAACTTAGCCAAAATAATACCATTTGTCATCTCAGCGATAGTAGCTGTAGAATAAATTTGTTTTTCCTGCATATTACCTCCGAATAAACTCTTACAAAAAACTCCACCTTTTTTATCCCATGGTGGAGTTTTTTATTTTCTTTCATTAAAGAAATTTTATCAGCTATCTTTTCTAAAATTTACTATTTGTAATATCTTGAGTATATATTGACTTATACTGTCAGTAGCATCGTCATAGTGGCAGCCCAATCCATCGTACCTATAAGCTCGATATATTTCTCTTGATACAGGACCGTTATCCCACTTTTTCAAAAAAATACAGTTTGTCAGGGTTTTTGATTTGTTATAGCATAATACATAAGATGTGAAAAAAATATAATAGCTTATTTAATTTGATATTCTCATCAATATATCCGTCACGTAAGGTCGGATTTTTGATAGGAAACCACTTTGCCAAATCTTTTATTGTCATATCCTATACCTCAATACTTCCTGCTCTCACCACTATATTAAAATTATAGCATATATCAAGGCCTTTTTAAAAGATAACAGCCTTTCACGGTAGTAATCATATTGTTTTTGACGCTCCTCATCTCCTTTGGCAATCCTGATTTTATATCGTTTACAAGTGTATCAAACTTATCGAGGATAGAAACTATATACTCTTGGACCGGGAGGGGAGGGAGGTGTAGTTTTATTTTAGGAATGTCTCCCAAGTTTATCTTAACCGGATTAGCTGTGTGAAGTATCCTTTTATTAAGTTCTTTCTTTCCATATTTGCTCTCAATCATATGCTTTAAAAAAACTTGCTATTAAGAACCTTTTTATTTGGTCTCAAAAGACTCAATGTTACATAATACGCTAAATCATCATTACTATCTATGATAGCACAAGTTCCAATATCTCCTATCCTAGTCATAAATAAATCACCTTTTTGTGGTTTAACTTTATATTCATCAAATGCTACATATGATATATATTTTTTTGTATTATAAATATTCTTTATATTCTCAACACTAACAAAAGGTACTCCATTATCTACATACTTCGGTGTTTTATGAGTTCCATCATAACAATCACAGACTTCACCTAACTCTACACACTCGCAACTATAAAAGCTTACCCCAACAATCTTAGCCGCCTCTTTTAATATAATAAAGTAACTGTTAGCGATTAGTTGCGTGCGTGCGTGCGTACGTGCGTACGTACCACTTTCTACATCAAATGTCAATAGTTTTTCACGATAATATTCGTACTGTTTCTGACGTTCCTCTATCTCCTTCGGTAACAAACCCTTCGTTTCAGAGAGCATTGCTTGAAACTTATCAAGGATTTCTACTATTTTGTTTTGAAGTGAAAGGTGTGGTAAATGTATAGAAAACTTTTCCATATCATCTCCATGAATGCGAATCAGCTTAGTTCCAGTAACTTTCTTTTCCTTTTGTTTTTGAAACTCTGCTGTTTGAAAATAATATGCCATGTACTTTGGATTTTCTGTTGTTCTATAGCTATACATATCTCCTGAAAACCCAATTTCCTCATTGCCTGTCCACACAACACACTTTCCTACATCTTCAATATTCTCTGATGTAGTTGCCATCAAAATATCACCCTGCTTTGCTTTTCTTAGCTTTTCAAACAACTCCTCACTTACAAAAGAGATTACCTCATTCGTTTCAAATCCATACTTTGTATATATTTGTCCATAGTGAATTACAGGTTTTCCATATGAAGCAAAATCAGATTTTTGTAAACCGTTACCTCTTGTAAACTTTCCTATGTCTCCAAGAGTAGTACAACATAATTTATTCATTTCTCCCTCGGATACATTTAAAATCTTTTTTGAAAGTTTATTGAGGTATTCCTCACTCAGAAGCATATTTCTGTAATATTCATACTGGTTAGTGCGATATTGTAATTCAGCCTGTAATTCAGCCTGTAATTCAGTAACATATTCTGTGAATTTGTCAAGTGTTTTTACGATTTTTTCTTGAGTTTTTATAGAGGGAATTGGAAACATTATCTGCATCAATTTGTCCATGTTTACAGCCGGAAAGCTTGAAACCTTAACATTATTCTTACACCATTCATCAATAATATCAAAGTAATAAAATACATATTTAGGTAATATATATTTTTTTAGCGATTTACAAATTTCAAAATTTGTAAATTGCTGATTCGCCAATGAATCAGCAATTAGCATGGCATGTTTCGCCTATAGTGGCCGTTGTCGCTAAAAAATAATACTACCACTCTTAAATAATCCCTTTCCCTTTATCGCTTTTTCTGTAATGTGCTGCTTTGAATCTTTTAATATTCTTCCGCTATCCCTTATGTCATCCATTCTAAACCAAGGGATATTACCATTTTCCCAAAAATCTTTATTTTGCTTTGAAGGAGTATATCCATTTCTAATTTCAAATACCTCCCCCAGCTTTTTCCACTCCACCTTTTCATTCTTTAACATCTCTTCTATCTTACTCACCTTTTTTACCACCCTTTTTTGCTATACTATGGATACTGTTTATCTGCGCAAGATAGTCTTTTTCTACCTGTGATAGAGTCTTTTCACTATATTTTTTATACTCATCGTTCACTTTGCTTATCATCATTTCTCTTGATATTTTACCATTGTCAGTAAGTAAATCTTCACCTACAGCTGTGAGTATTGTATCTACATGTTCTCTCCAATCTTTCATAGTCATCTTCACTTTTCTCTCTGCTTGCCTCTCAGCAAAATCAAGGTATCCGGAAACCAAAGTATTCAAACTTTTAAGTTCTTCTTCACTTAGATAATTTTTTGCAACTTTAGCTTCGTTTAATGTAGGTAATTCACCCTTAAAAGTTGTCAGTCCCATAAAATCCTTATTACTGTCTACTCTGAAATATATAAGTTCACTTGCTGTGTGATGATGTATAGCAAAGTGCATCTTATTTTGAACTGTAGCAAAAAATTTTTTTGCCTCTTCATCTCCGGCATTATAGTCAATACTTGTGGCAAATAAGTCTAATACTTGACGATAAAATACTTTTTCACTTGAACGAATATCTCTAATTCTACTCAACAGTTCTTTGAAATAATCTCCACCACCAAGATCTTTCAACCTATTATCATCCATAGCAAATCCTTTTACCAAGTATTCTTTAAGTATATTGGTAGCGTAATTTCTAAATTGAGCACCTCGAATAGAACGAACTCTGTAGCCGATAGCAAGTATCATATCCAAATTATAGTATGCAACCTGCTTTCTCTGTACTTTATCCGGCATTGCACCATGCTTAGTGGTTGTCAACTTATAGTTTACTACCACATTCTCATCCAATTCACCATCCAAAAAAATCGCCCTTATATGCTTACTTATATTCTGCTTTGTTGTCTGAAATAATTCTGCAATCTCATTTTGGCTAAGCCATACCGTACCGTTTTGATACTCTAAATATATTTTTAGCTTTTACCGTCCTCTGTGTTATATATAATAATATCATTCGCCATCTTACAGCTCCTCCACTATCAAATCTATAGCAGCTCTAAGTTCGTCGATTTTTCTTTTACAGTCTTTGCTATCTCCTCATTCAATATCTTTTATATCAATGACTTCCTTGTATCCTCTTTTTTTCAACATATGTAGATACCGACAGATTATAGTCATTATCCTCTATATACTTTTTTTATCTACATACTTTGAAAAAGTATTCTATGTCATTTCTTTCTCTGAAGACATTCAATATTGACTCGATATTTTTCTCCTCCAAAACATTATTATTTGTTTCTTTTTTGAACTCCTTACTTGCATCTATGAATAATATCTTATTCTCTGTCTTATTTTTTGCCATAACAAGTACACAGGTAGCTATAGAAGTACCAAAGAAAAGGTTTTCAGGGAGCTGTATAACACAATCAATAAAATTATTGTCCACTAAGTACTGTCGAATGGTCTTCTCCGCACCCTTTCTATAAAATATCCCCGGAAAACATACAATTGCCGCACGACCTTTGCTTGAAAGATAGCTTAATGAATGCATTATAAATGCATAATCAGCATAAGACTTTGGAGCAAGCTTTCCGGCAGGAGCAAATCTCTCATCATTTATAAGAGTTGGATCTCCGTCTCCTACCCACTTTATAGAATAAGGCGGATTGGAAACAATAGCATCAAAAGGTTTTTCATCATTGTGTAGAGGGTTTAAGAGCGTATTGCCTCTTTTTATAGAAAAATTATTGTAGTTTACATTGTGAAGAAACATATTCATACGTGCAAGGTTGAAGTTTGTCATATTTATTTCCTGACCGAAAAATCCCTCTTCTATGATATGTTCGTCAAACTGCTTTTTCATCTGTAAAAGCAAAGAACCGCTGCCACATGTTGGGTCATATACCTTGTTTATACTTTTCTTTCCGTCCATCACAAGCCTTGCAAGCAACTTGGACACAGTCTGCGGTGTAAAGAACTCACCACCTGATTTTCCGGCATTACTTGCATAATTTGAAATCAAGTATTCATATGCATCTCCGAAAGCATCTATATCATTACTTTGAAAGTCATTAAAATCAATCTCTGCAATACCCTTCAGTATATCACACAGTCTTTTATTCTTTTCCGCAACTGTGGCACCAAGTCTATCACTTGTAGTATCAAGGTCTTTGAAAAGCCCCTTTATTGCCTCCTCTGACGGAAAACCTACAGCACTTCCCTCTATAGCAGTAAATATATTCGCCAAATCTGTATTCAAATTTTCATTACTTCCTGCATTCTTCACTACATTTACAAACAGCTGACTCGGCAATATAAAAAATCCTTTATCCTCTACCGTACCCGGTCTGAAGTCTCTATCAGCCTCTTCATCAGAAATTTCAGCATAATCGAACTCACCGTCACCTGCTTCATGCTCCGCATTATTAAAAAACTCTGTAATATTCTCAGAAATGAATCTGTAGAACAAATTTCCAAGTATATACTGTTTAAAATCCCATCCGTCTACAGCACCACGCACATCATCAGCAATTGCCCAGATTTTTCTATGTAACTCCGCTCTTTGCTTACTCTCTATTTTCAATATCCGACATATTTACCTCACTAAATTTTTTTCTAATGTCAGTATAACAAATTCCGGATTAAATATCACTATTTCTTCCACGTCTTACTTGGCGGGATACCGAAATATTTTTTATACAGCCTGCTGAAGTAAAGCGGATCCCGGTAGCCTACATTTATAGAGGCTTCCGTAACCGACATCCCGTCAAGCAACATCTTGGCTGCTTTTCTTAGGCGTAGCCTTATAAGATAATCAATAGGTCTTATATTGTAGATTTTATTGAATGTATATGAAAAATGTGCCTTATTCATATCTGCGGCAAGAGCCAAATCCTCAAGTCTCAGACTCTTTTGATATGAGCTTTCCATCAAATCTATAGCATTTTCAATCTGCATTATTTCCTTATCAGGCATAGAATAATAAAAAGAGCTGAGTATCAGCTGCCCGGCTATCATCCTGCTTCTGATTTGATCGTCAAAACTTACACTGTTTGCACATTTTTTGAGCTTAGAGAGTAATTCGGATGTATTTTCCTTGTTAAATTCACTTATCTCATACGCCGTATTCATTATATCACTGCATCCGTGCCAAGGATTTTCAGGATCATAATAAATATTTAAATGCACAAATGGCACATCCGAAACTACACTAAAATCTATTTTCTGATTCCCTGCACCATGTACTATCGTATTTTCATCCGCCTTGAAACATTCATTATTAAATTGAATCAAAGCCTCTCCGGATAAAGTATAGATAAACGCCGAGTGAACTGTATCATATGAGATATGCATCCCCACATCCTTACTCTGCAAAGATATTCCGGTAATAAAATATTTTCTTGTACTGTACTCCTTTTGACAGCTTATCAGGAAATCCTTTTCCATAATACCCCTTTCTATGGATTATATTTTTAATAATAGTCCATATCTTTATATTATACTATATTGAAATTTAATTAAATTCAACTATAATTTATATGTTGTTAGGCATATCTAACCAGTTTAAAAAGAAAGGATTCTTATGACAAGAAATAAGACCGATATAAAGTTTAATATATTATTGATTATTCTTTTTATAACCTTAGTGTTTTCACTGCTGTCAGGTGTATCTCTAGGCGCCGTAAGAATAAGCCTGAAAGATACCTTCACCACCATACAGTCAAATCTATTCCATATAAATGCGGCAAGTTTATCAAAATCAACTATAGCCATTGTATGGAATATAAGAATACCCAGAGTAATCATGGGGCTTATAGCAGGTATCGGGCTGGCACTCTGCGGAACTGTAATGCAGACCACCGTAAACAACCCGATTTCAGAACCGTATATCCTTGGTATCTCCGCAGGTGCTACATTCGGTGCAACATTCTTTATAATACTTGGACTTAAGTCAATGACGGGAATAGGTGCATTCTTCGGTTCGGTTATATCCACAGCCATTGTTATGTTCATCGCATCCATAGGTAAAAAGATCACCACAACCAGCCTGATACTCTCAGGTGCCGTTGTAAACGCTTTATTCAGTGCATTTTCAAACTTTATCATATCAATAGGAGCAAACTCCGACAGTATGATGACCATCAAGTTTTGGACTATGGGATCGCTGGCAAGTGCAAAATGGGCAGATATTCTTCTTCCGCTTTTCGTGGTACTTATCTCACTTATCTTTTTTATGACACAGTACCGCACAATGAATACCATGCTTATGGGAGATGAGGTGGCAATAACACTTGGAATAAATCTTCAAAAGTACAGACTTGTCTATATGCTGTTTATATCAATGATTACAGGAGTGCTTGTAGCAAAATGCGGAATTATAGGTTTTGTGGGACTTATCACCCCACATATATCCCGTATTCTTATCGGCACCGACCACAAAAAAATCATTCCGCTCTCGGCTATGCTTGGAAGTCTGTTTATACTTTTGGGCCGACATACTTGCCAGATGCCTGATAGATAAGGCCGAGTTGCCTATAGGTATATTCACATCACTGGTCGGCGGACCTTTCTTTATATATATTGTTATAAAAAATCAGAAAGGCGGTCAAAGATAATGGATTTAACTTGTAAAAATATATCCTATTCCATAAAGGACAAGCAGATATTAAAAAACGTGTCTCTTAATGTTTCCGGAAACAAGTTTTTTACAATACTCGGTCCTAACGGCTGTGGAAAGACAACCCTTTTAAAGACTATCTACAGAGTATTAAAGCCTTCCTTTGGAGAGATTTTATTAAACAATAAAAATATTGAAAACATCAGGCTGAAGGACTCCGCAAAAGAGATGGCTGTGGTGGCGCAGTTCAATGAAATAAATTTCGACTGCAATGTGGAGGATATCGTTATGCTCGGCAGAAGCCCGCATATAAGTTTTTTACATTCTGAAAAACAAAATGACTTTGATATTGTAGAAGACGCCTTAAGAGATGTGGGAATGCTTGACAAGGCAAACCGCTCCTACTCCTCGCTTTCAGGAGGTGAAAAGCAAAGAGTGGCTTTAGCCAGAGCTATAGCACAAAAACCTTCATTGCTTTTGCTTGACGAACCTACAAACCATTTGGATATCAAATATAAGCTTGAAATACTTCATATAATAAAGGAGCTTAATATAAATGTACTTGCGGTACTTCACGATATTCAATTGGCATGTAAGTTTTCAGACTGTTTATTTCTTATGAAAGGGGGTGAAATAAAGTACGAGGGCATACCGAGACAAACTGTAACAGAGAGTTCAATGAAAGATGTATATGGAGTAAATTGTAAAAATATCATGGACTGACGACAACCAAGCTTTATGATTGAATATATTTAAAATGAAAGGAAAAAATAATGAAAAAGATTCTGAACTTAACTTTAACAACTTGTATAGCACTTGCAATTGTAGGATGTGGAAGCACCAATACTACAAAAGAAAGCGCCTCCACAGAGCAGGCTTCTACAACCGTTGAAAGCACTGCGGCACAAAGTAAATCAGAAAGCACAGCAGATGCTAAAGAGACCACATACCCTGTCACAGTCACAACATACGATGCAGACGGCAAGGAGATATCACAGGTATTTGCAAAGGCTCCGGAGCGAGTAATAACAAACAACTTATCTTCTACCGAAATGCTTATAGACCTTGGATTGCAGGATAAAATAGTGGGAATGTTAAATCCCGACAATGAAGTAAGCTCCGACTATGCCACAGCTATCTCTTCCATACCTCATATCGGTGATAAGAAAAGCGTATCCAAGGAAGTTGTGCTTTCAAACACTCCTGATATACTTATCGGAAGAAATATGATGTTCTCAGACAAATCTCTCGGCAGTGTGGATACCTGGAATCAAAACGGAGTGCCTGTATACACTCAAAAAGCTTCCGTTTCAAATATGAAGCAAAGTCTTGAAAGCGTTATTGACGATGTTAAAAATATAGGTATCATCTTCAATATACAGGACAAGGCAAATGCTTATGCTGATGAATTGCAAAAAAGAATCGACGCAGTAACAGCTGCAAACAAGGCTAATGCCGGTGAATTAAAGAACGCCCTTATTATGTGTGCATACAACGACCAGACCTTCGGTGCTTATAAGTCCGCATTACAGGAGAGTATCCTTAATACACTCGGATATACAAATGTTGCAACAGGTACATCGGACCTCACTCTTGAAAACCTTGTTACCATGTCTCCTGAAGTTATAATCTATGTTACAAGTGACAGAAACAAGGAACTTGACGCCAAGGCAGTCGACCTTATGAAAGCCAATGCGGTAATCTCCGAGGTTCCTGCAATAAAGAATGACAAGATAATGACCATCTCATATGATGAGCTGATGGATTACGGTACTTCTTCAATCAATGCATTGGAAGATATCAATTCATTCTTAAATAAATAGTATGTTCGATAACAAAATATCTTTGCCTGACAACTATAATGAAGAAAACAGATACCCTTTGATTCTTTTAAATGACGGCGAAATAAACTATCTGGGAGATTTAAAAGATAGAGCCATACTTGTGTGGTTGATACCACAAAACAGATTGGATGCCTTCACACCTTGGAAGGCATCCAATCTTAAACCTTCCATGCAGGATTTCGGAGGAAAACTTGATGAGTACCACGATCAGGTGTTTAAGCATCTGCTTCCGGAGTTATTGTGTAACTACAGTATTGATGAAAGTAAAATTGTCTACGGCGGCTACTCACTTGGAGGATTGGCGGCGGTATGCAGTCTGTATACCTACAGTGCTCCGAGTATTATATTTTCACTCTGCGGCTCGTTTTGGTATCCTCAATTTTTAGATTATTGTGAGAGCCATGAGGTACTTAACAAAAAGCAGCTCTTTATTTGCAAAACGGCAAGACTGAGGGCGATAAACACAATAATATACTTTCAAACGCTCCTATACTTTCCGCCAGGCTCCATACGCTTCTAAGTGACAGATTGGATAAGGTCACATCTGTCTTTGATGAATACGGACACCACGAAAATATCAAAGGAAGATATGCAAATCTTATTGAGTGGCTGAAAGAAAATTTTAAATAATAAAAATGCAGCCTAAGAATCTCAAGTTCTTAGGCTACAGTACTATTTGTATATTCAACAGTATATCTCATAATCCAAGTTCTTTCCAAACCTCTTCATGTGAATATATCTTTAATTTTCCTTGTCTTTTATCATCTTCATACTCATCAAATATTTTTTTTGTCGTACTCATCCTCTATATGCTCAATCAAATCATGTTGTAAAAAAACTTTGCTTTTACCGCTCTTTATATCGTCCATCATTCCTTCAAGATAACGAATATTGCTTTCAGAATAGAACGGGTCAAGTGATAATTCAATATGTTGCATTGATAAACCTCCTCTCATAACCTTAAAATAAGCTCAATACTTTATATAACCATATTACTTATATTTTTATACTATGTCAACATTATACAGATACCCACTTTTTCAACAACACAAAAACCTCCCGGCAAGCACCGGGAGGTCGTTATATATTATTATCCAAGCATATTTAATCTGTCGATAAGCTCATTTACATCGATACCGTGTACCATAGCGGCCTCTGCAAGTGACTCCATCTGTGATGAAGGGCATCCTAGGCAGTGCATACCGATATCCATAAGAACGCTTGCCGCTGCAGGGTTCTCTGCAAGAACCTCACCGATAAGCATATCAGGATTGTACTTTCCCTCAGCTACAGGCTTCTCAACCTTTCCGAAGAAAAGCTCGATATCATCCTCAACTGTTCCGATACCTGCAATACCGAAGTTCTCAACCAAAACCTTAGCTACATTTGGTGAAAGGAATCCCGGAAGTGTAGGTCCGAGGTGAATATTCTTTACACCTAAGTATAAAAGTGCAAGTAAAACGATAACCGCCTTCTGCTCATACCATGCAATGTTGAACTCAAGCGGAAGATCGTTGATATCGTCAAGTCCGAATACTTCCTTAAGCTTAAGTGCGATAACTGCAAGTGAGTAAGAGTCATTACACTGTCCTGCATCAAGAACTCTAGGGATACCGCCTATATCTCCAAGGTCAAGCTTGTTGTACTTATACTTTGCACAACCCGCTGTAAGGATAACCGCATCCTTTGGAAGAGCCTTAGCAAAATCTGTGTAATAGTTTCTTGCCTTTGAACGTCCGTCACAACCTGCCATTACAACAAACTTTGAAATAGCACCTGACTTAACGGCGTCAACAACCTTATCTGCAAGTGCAAGAACCTGTGCATGAGCAAAACCGCCTACAATGCTTCCGCTCTCAATCTCTGTAGGAGGTGCACACTTCTTAGCCTGCTCGATGATCTCTGAGAAATCCTTCTCCTCACCGATATCACCTGCGATATGCTTACATCCCGGATATCCTGCAGAACCTGTTGTATAAAGTCTGTCAATATAGCTTGCCTTAGGCGGAACGATACAGTTTGTAGTCATAAGGATAGGTCCGTTGAAACTCTCAAACTCTTCTTTCTGCTTCCACCAAGCATTACCGTAGTTACCCTTAAGGTTAGGATACTTCTTAAGCTCAGGATAATACTGACCTGCAAGCATCTCTGAGTGAGTATAAACATCCACTCCACTTCCCTGTGTCTGCTTTAAGAGCATCTCAAGATCTCTTAAGTCATGTCCTGAAACAAGGATACCGGGATTCTTACCTACACCGATATCAACTGTTGTGATCTCAGGGTTACCGTAAGCTGTTGTATTGGCCTTGTCAAGTAAAGCCATACCGTTTACACCGTACTTACCTGTCTCAAGTGTAAGAGCTACCAAGTCGTCTACGCTTAAGCTGTCATCAAGTGTTGCAGCCAATGCTCTCTGTAAGAACGCATCAACCTCACCGTCATCCTGCAAAAGTGCATTTGCATGCTTTGAATATGCTGAAAGTCCCTTAAGTCCGTATGTGATAAGCTCTCTAAGGCTTCTTACATCCTCGTCCTTTGTTGCAAGAACACCTACTGTAGATGCCTTGTCAAGGTACTTGCTTTCATCAAATGACTCCCAAAGAGCAGCCTCAGGAAGATTGTCCTTATTTGAAAGCTCGTTTAAAAGCTCCTTCTTAACTTCAAGTGTCTTCTTAATTCTTGCTATAATAGCATCATTGTCGAAGTTCGCATTTGTAATTGTGATGAAAAGGTTCAATGTAACAAGGTGATTTACTTCCTTGCTTACTTCCTTACCCTCGGCACGAAGTCTTGTTGTTATAGATGATATACCCTTACTTACATAGATAAGTAAATCCTGCATCTTTGCAACTTCCGGCTTCTTACCACATACACCTACCTGTGTACATCCTGTATTACCTGCTGTCTCCTGACACTGATAACAAAACATTTTGTTTTCCAATTTATACCTCCTCTTACTATGACTGTCATCCAGTCTATGAGCAATCTGATTAACAGATTTAATTTTTATTCTTCTGCATCACTGCATGGTATTATAATATCAGATTAAAAGTCGAAAAACTGTAACTTACATTACCGAGCGATGTTTTTTTATAAAGACTTTTAAGTCCTTCAATATTTTTTACAATCAAATCTTTTCTGACCACCTTTATAAAGCCGTCATCCTGCATCTTCATAAGCTCTCTTGATAGTGAAGGCCTTGCAGCATTCAAAAAATCCGCAAACTCTTCTCTACTCATCTTAAGAGTAACTCTGTCTCTCTCATTCATATTTTGAAGTATAAATCTTGCAATCTTTTGCCTTAATGTTGAGCATGAAAGCACCTGTAATCTGTTATTAAGATAAAAAGGTTCTTTTCGGCAAAAATTGTAATCATATTTGAGAGCATTCTGCTCTGTAATGCTGACGGATTTGCACCCGGCCTTGTAAGATACTCCTTCGGTATCTCCAAAATCTTACTTGGTGAACTTGCATAGGCATAGTTCACATATTCATTATGATTTAAGAAAAGGAATACCTCACCGAAAAGCTCTCCCGGATTTGAGAACATTCCCATTATACTTCTCTTTGCCGTTTACAGAGTCGTTTCCTATAGATACACTTCCTTCTACAAGCATTGTAATATATCTCGGTGTATCCCCCTGATTAAATATTGTCTCACCCTTTCTGAATCCGACAATATCAGCCTTTGCTTCCTTTAAGCAAAGTTCTATCTCTTCTTCTGTCATTCCCCTAAAGAGTGGGGATTGTGTATAACTTCCTGACATAATTCTCCTTCAAGCGTCATACCCGCACGCAGTCTCTTTCTAGCTTCTTGCATAATTTCATCAATACTGTTCAGTTGCACCAAAACTTCCTTTTTCCTCTGCGGTTGTCTCTATGATTTTTGTCAATTCCGCCGTTTTTTTGATAACTATTCTTCTATCAGCCATCAACGCCAAAAAGAGGATCATGAGTAGCCATAAGGACAATCTTATCCTGTGAAACCAAAAAGATCCAGTGCTTTCTTCCTGTCTATTCCGGCATTTTTCTATCTCATCTATCAAAACTATAGGCGAAGAGCTAAGCACTGCCGTATCTGCAATCATCAGCGCTCTGGATTGTCCTCCGCTTAAAGCCGTAACTGCAGTCTCAGGTGCAAAAATTCTCACCTGCAAGCTTATTTGCCTCTTTTCAATATCTTCTCAACTGTAGTCTCGATATCCTCAATCATTCTGCTTTCGGCATGCATAGTTATAAATTCACGGGCTGTAAGATCCATAACAAAATTCATATTTTGTGAAAGTTGTGCAACCAATTTATTATTTGTCGAATATCGCCATTTGGGATCCGGCTTTTCTACCATTTATATATATGGTACGACCGGTAGGGGTATCATTTTGTGCTGCCCATTCAATATCAGCCAACAATCTACTTTTTTTCCGGACCCTGTAGCTCCAACTATAGACACAATTTGTGAAGAAAAATATGTCTAATTTTTTTGAAATCTTTCTTTTTTTCTCCACTTTTGTTATGACCGGGGAAAAATAGTTAAACTTTTCTATATTTTCCTTTTATCACCAAGGAATTGTAACATTTGTTCGATGAATGTGTCAAGACGGTTTTTTTATTTCTTTCTTATCTATTGCCTTATCTTCCAGCTCTTCTTCGGATATATTATCCAAAAAAACTCTGAAAATGTAAGACTAAGACTGCTGTCTATACAAAAATCCGCTACTTTCAAAAAAATCACTTACAAAGGGGTATTTTTTTCAAGTAATTCTCCCAAGCTTTAACTCACTCATTTTTTTGTCCTCCCACTGCATTTTTCTTTTGTGTTTCCAAGCTGATAGTCCTCACCTATTCTGGTCTCACCCAAAGCAATAAGAACACATAGCCGAAGGCATTGCAAACCTAAGTTTCATTCCCTGTACCGATTTAATGTCTATATTATTGTCATATATTAAGGTAGAAAGTTCAAAAGCTCCCTGGCCGCTCAGTCCGTTTACATTCATGACCATGGCTCTCGGATTTCACCGCACAAACTCTACCGCTGAATACTTCTCTCCAGCCTGACTCACTATATCCCCCTTTGTAATAACCACTATATCTGCCGACTTAAGCATAGGACCCTATCTTTTTAGGTGTATTGATACCCTGAAAGATTATCTATCACACATACCCCTTTATATCGGTAATATACGGTGAACAACGATTACAAAGTCCTGCCGATTCGGTTATAAGTAAGTCCAGTTTTTTTGGTCATTTCCCCATTTTACCACATCTTCTATATTTGATGCAAAGAAATGATCCGGACAAAGTCCGCCTGAAAGTCCCTTTTTACAGGAATATTTGCTTTTTTTCATATATCGCATCATCATCTGTATACAGGCAGTCAAACTTCACAACTCCCTGCCTTTATCCCCCTGCCCATGCATGGCTTCAATAGTCTTTAAAATAACCGAGGTCTTTCCTGATGAGGGAGGACCTGAAAATATAACCAAATTCATACTACTCCTCTCCGTAAAACCACTTTTCGGTATTAGTCAAAATTTCACCTATATCATTTGAGCGTATAAAATCCCATCCCGCCCAAAGGAAATTTTGACTTTCTTCCAATTTATTGTCATACTCAGGATTCGTCTGTGGGAACTTACCGTCCGCACCCAAAACCTCAGCCACCTGTTTTGAAAACAAGAAATCAATAAGCGGCTTACTGTTTTTCATAGTTTTTTTCTTCTTTGTCAAGAGAAATACCGGGCTTATAACGGCTCCGTCCTTTGGCCATACAACCGAAAGATTTGAGTTTTCTTTGATAGTCTTTGAAAAGAAGTAAGGCATAATGCTGATTGCCGGAGTGTCAATATCCTTTCTTCCTCCGGTCTTTACCATCTGTGCAGGATGCATTGACTTAAGCAGTCCTCTGCCCAAAGCCTTTACGCCTTCTTTTCCATACTTGGAATATATACCAAGCATTATAGCATTGAACATATCAAGATCGGATGTAGGCAGTGCTATAGAATTTTCAAACTCTTTTTTTAAACAGATCTTCCCAAGATGTCGGAGCTTTTTCTATCACCTAATACAGCTTTTATTCACAATAAATATAGCCGAACAACGCCTATTATAGAATATTCTCCCTCCGGATCTTTTACCGAAATATTTTCATTATCTAAAGATTTATTTAATTTTCCGATTCTGTAGTCTTTAAATACGCCTTTATCTCTAAATCTGCCCATATACTTATTATCAAAGAAAAGATTAAAGCCTGCAGACATATATATATCCGAGAGATCGTCCTCAGTCTTTGCATTCATTATCTCAGCTTCTATAGCATCCATACCCATGCTTGCCGCATTAAGATTATAGTTTATCTTATAATCCTGACTCTCTACAAACTTTTCAAAGCTTTCAATGAACTGCATCCTCACAGGACATGGCAAGATACCCTTTATAGATACTTTTAGCATTTTTCGTCAACATTTTTTTACAATCCCGTTGTTGTCTGTCATGTCCGACTTTCTCTCGATAGCCTCTACTAACTGCTTCTCGAAAAACATCCACATTTATATTCTTACTCTTAAGTGCCGTCTCAATGCTCAAAAAGCTTTACCCATGGATTTTCTCATCATATCATTCTTCAGATTTTCAAATCCGGCATTTGCAAGCACCTCTATAAGCTCAGGATACTTCTCAGTTACATCATACACTTTATCTTTTTATATCGAAAATACTTATTCATATATTCTCCTTTACTATACAAACCCTAAGGGTATACCTGTAAATGTTTTTTTATTCTACTCTGTATACACAAAAAGTCTGTAACCATTGTTAAATAAAGAGGAAATTGTGGGGAGAGGGGAATCCGATGTATATATTTCAAAGAAAAATAGTCTATAATAACATAAGTAGGATAAATTTTTAATATTTGGGGGATAAAAATGAAGAAAGAAAAAAATACAAGCTTTTCCTTGCACTGTTTACAGCAACATTTTTTTGGGCTTCCGCCTATATCTTTGTAAAACAGCTCTTAGACAATGTATCACCATATGTGATGCTGGTTATAAGATTCGGCTTGGCATCGCTGATACTTATTGTCATTTATAACAAAAAGGCTTTTTACAAATAAATTTGGAAATGCTTAAAGCAGGTATTATAATGGGAGTGTTCCTGTTCGGTGAATTCTTTACATTTACCGTAGGGATTGCAATACACCACCACATCCAGATCGTCACTAATCATCGCATCGTACATTATAATTTTACCTTTTTGCATACCTTTTTAATAATGAGAAAAAGGCCCTCACTCTCCGACATTATAGTCTCAATCATATGTATGATTGGAGTCTTTTTTATAGTTGGCAATGACCTTGGCAGTTTTCACTTGGGTGATGTATACTGCATACTTTGTGCACTGTCTTATGCACTTTATATTGTTATATCTTCAAAATATTCAAAGCGTTATGATTCGGGTATTTTTGAATGTGCTGCAGGTATCAACTACAGCCACGCTGTCGATGGTGGTATTGCTCTTTGTCAAAGACCACAGATTCTATGTTACGTTTAGAGACGGATTCCAACTTATATATTTGATTATACTATGTACTACACTGCCGTTCTTCCTTATACTCTACGGTATGAAGCATGTATCAGCTACTACAAGCGGTATACTGCTTTCATTTGAGAGTGTGATGGCGGCATTTATGGGCATAATGGTATTGCATGAGCCGTTTACACTGAAATCTGTTTATAGGCGGTACTATAATCATATTGTCATTTATATTGTCTGAGGTATTGCCGAAGATATTGAAAAAAAGGTGAAAACAATTCTGAAAATGACCTTAGTTTATTATATTTACGAACTAAGGTCATTTTCATTAAACATACTTTCTATATGATTAGATCTTTATTTTTCTCTACATTCCATAGCATGTACCATATTTACAACAAATTCATGTGTAGGCACTTTTACACCAACTTTATTTGCCGCTCTAACTACTGAACCACTTATAGTATCTACCTCGGTTTTTCTACCTGCACCTAGATCTGCACATATAGATGTGACTCCTTCAGGTGACTTTATAGAAACATTCTCTACATCCTTTGTAATCTTTTCTTCATCTGCCTCAAGTCCCATCTTATGTGCTACTTCTACCGCTTCATGTATTAAGGCTTTTGTCATATTCCATGCGTACTCATTGGATCTAATATACCCAATTTTAACTTGTAAAATACCTGTTACAGCACTTAACGAGACATTTGTGAATAATTTATTCCATATTAAACTGCTGAATGTTATCATGTATTTTTAACATTAAAACCACAGCAATCAAAAAGCATCCTTCACTTTTAGAAGAAATCCTTCATTATCCTCCACCAGCATACCGATATTTGTATTACCGATACCGCCTCTTCTAATATGTCCCAATCCAAGTACAGCACCATTATCCTCAGTAGTTCCTATAATAATATGCTTATCATCTACAAACTCTCCCAATATATCTTCATGTCCTGAACCATTTTGAAGAGTCATCAAAGTATGTATTTTCTCCTATTAAATTCTTATTTCCCTGCAAGTGCAACCTTTGAGTATAGTGATTTTACAAACAGTACAACCAAATCCATCTCAGGGAGTCCTTCACTATTTGGTCACAGCCTTCGGTCTGTACACATTACTTTTTTTCCATCTTTCTTCTATTATCAAGTCCATTTTTATTTATACTACTTATAATATCTTCATTTGTATCAATTAAATACACTTCATTTTTTTAATGAAAGGTGTCCACCGTAAATAGAACCCATAGCACCTGCGCCAATTATAGCAATTTTCATAAAACTCCTTTTTCGTATAAAATATAAAACTCTACAATACTTAAAAGAGATAGTAATAAAACTTTTTTTATCACTATCTCTATCACTTTTAAATTTTATTTAGCTAAAAATCTGCAAGTCCTTCAATAGCATATGCACGAACAGGGCTTGAATCAAGTCCTATAATTGGAAGTGGAGAATATGACATAAAGAATATATTCTTCTCTAACAATTCAAGATTTCTTAAAACCTCTAAGAATACAATATTCTCAGCTAACAGTATATCGTGGAACGGCTTAACATCTTCATTGCAATTTTCAATTGATACACCATCTCCAAAACCTACACACTTCACCTTATGATCACTAAACCACTTTTGCAGTTTCTCCGTTTACAAACAATCTCTTGTCTATCTCTGTATTTGTATCTTTTGTAAACGGTGTAAGCTTATATGAAGAATCTATGATAACAATATCTCCCTCTCTTACCATACCTGCTTCCCTATCAAGATCTGCTGCTGTAATGTGTGAATTTGGAGCAACAGTCTCTTTAAAATCAACATAAACAGCTCTACCCAGAAATGTTGATAATGGTAATTCCGCAACACTTGGCCAATTATCGTCATGATGATATGGACACTCACAATGTGTTCCTAAAGTGACTCATTATATCTATATTTAGTATGAAAATCCGGAATCGGACCACCTGTATTAAAAGCGGAACAAATGACATCTTCTCTTTTTCTGTTTCCGGGTCCAGGATTTTTGATAAATCTATAAGTCTAAGACCATTACCTAAATCAAATACTTTTTCCATAATTTTTCCTTTCTTGTGGCATAACCACTAACAAAATTTATAATAAAAAAATCAAATAATTAATTCCTATTACTTTGCTTAAAATCAAATTTTTCACCTTTATAACTACCTTTTTTTACCTGTACAGGGCTATCTACACAGCAACCCGGCATATGTGCATCCTCAGGTGCAACCACTATAAAATCTCCGGGATTTAATATAACATAACCATATTCTTTTGGCATTTCATAAAATTTAACATCTTTTTCAGGATTTGAAGATTTTTCAACCAACCCCTCCCTTTTACATACGCCAAAAAGTTCTACTCCCTCTACAAGATACTGAACATCAAAAAACAAGTCATGTGTTTCAAATCTTTTTTCCTCTACAGGAAGTGTACTGTACTCCTGCACATTAGCTACCACTTCATCATTAATTATAGGATAACTTCCTACATCTAATGACTTTAAATCCTGTTCTTTGAGCCATTTGTAAGCGGATAAAAATTTATCCTCTAAATAATTATATTTATCAGCTATCTTTATATCTGAACAAAAACATATTTTACCTCTAAACTCAGACAATAAATTAATCTATTTACTATGAAATGTCTACTATATCCAAGTTACCCTCAGCGATAGCTTGTATTTGACTCCATATCTTTTCATCAATATTAACGCCATTTCTCTATGCTATATTTTCTTCTCTCCATTGTTCCTTCACCGGGAGACTTTACCGGATATTTCGGATTGGATGGATGTGCACTGTCTGCCCTTTTTACTCTATAATCCCATTTTTCTTGAATACTTTTTTTATCACCAAACAAATATGGATCAATGGCTATAAAAACTTGTGAACATCCTGTACAACTTCCTCTTCCCTCATCATCAAGATCAGCACCTGATCTGCCATTTGCTAATGCTGACGCAACCAAATCTAATATCAACGCAAACGACGATCCTTTCCAATAACCTGTCGGCAAAATTCTTCGTGATTTTTCTATTTCACCCGGATCTGAAGTCAAATTTCCATTTTCGTCAAACCCTCCGGGATATGGTAATTTTTTTCCTGCTAATCTATATACTCCAAGCTTTCCATAAGCATACTGGCTCATTGCCATATCAAGAACTATCTCACCATTTTCTCTCGGTACCGCCATACAGAAAGGATTATTTCCTACACTCGGTTCATCACTACCCCACATAGGCATGCAACTCTCTGTCGCAATCCAACTAATACCTATTTTGCCACTTTCAGCCATTCTCCAAGCATAAGTACCACCGCGCATCCAATGAGTAGTATTCTTAAGTGTAACTAAACCTATACCATGTTCATTAGCCAGCTTGATTGCTCTGTCTGTACAAAAAATCGCATTACTTATCCCGGGACCAAGATTACCATCATAATTTTCTGCCAAACCCTTTTGACAAACAAGCTCAGGTTCTCCTTTTGGGTTAACCCAGCCCTTTTTTACATAATCAATGAATCGTGGAACTCTGTTTGCGCCATGACTTTCTACTCCGTCAGCACTTGATTCCGTATGTATTCTGGCACAAAGTATAGCTTTATCTTCATTCAGCCCTGCATTCATCAAAGCTTTTCTTATAGTATTTTCCAATATATCAAAACCGACTTTAGTACTCATTATATTTCCTCTAGCCTTCTATTAAATAACTCTATCATCTCTTCATAGAGACCGGATGCCTCATTTTGTGAATAACCATATACCAATATTACATCTATAAGATATGGCGAAAAACTTTATTCCTGAGTATCTATATGCAAATGCCATAGCAGCTATTTCGCTCAATGCTACTAAGCATGAATCATAATGGAAAAACCGATAGACCAGAGCCTTATCTTTTTCAATCCTGGTATAAATCTCTTTTTTTATGCTTTTTCTTCTATACTATGAAAGAGTTCATGTAATAATAAAAATATCAGCAATATTTGTATCACCTATTATATCTTTTTATACTATCCGAATTTCAAAAAAATTCTTTCCACTCTGTTTTATAGCATCCATATAAACTCGTATATGATTAGGCTCTCTAAACTCAGCAAATAAAACTCTGTCTGTATTCTCCGGCATAGAAACATACTCTACTTTCATTCCCAATGCATTTGCAAGTTTTTCGGCAGATAAGTTGCCATATTTTATTTTTGACTTATCCGCCCATTCTACACCGCAGTCCCAAGCATTTTGCATATATACTTGTCTTTGACTTGCAGAAATTCTTCCGTCAAGCGGTTCTCTTGAAAAATACATATCTATCCCATTGAAGCAGAGGAATCTTTGCTAATTCTTTTAGCATATCATCTAAATTTCGTCTTTCAAAGTCAGGCCTCTTGTATAATACAGTTCTTTGTTTTCCAAATATACCATCAAATAATGGCCTCAAATCCATTGGTTGGTCACTCATACCCTCTATAGGCCTCCAATCCAAATATTTACACTTTATACACTAATTGTAGATGATACAATTATAATTTCCTCATTTCCGTCTCTGTCACCTAAGTCTAAATCCATCAACAGATAAATTTGCTCTAAGTCAACAGCTGAGTAATCACTCACTCTAGGTCCATAGCATACAAAGTAATCAGGTCTAATGACAGAGTCGGTTTTAAACTCCGCCTGTTCTTCCCACAATTCCTCTACAACTTGTTTATAGTTAGCTACCTTACATCTTCTTACAGATCCACTTGAACACTGAACCTTAATAAAGCCCTTTTTATCAACAATTCTTACGGCATTTTTATCTTTCTTTGTTGCCTCAAATACGAAAAACTTATCAGTCTTACTTGCCAGCCTGATGTTGGTTGCATCCTTACCCAAATCTCTCGTCGCAAGTTCCAAAGCCTCAGTCTCATCACATTCTTTCAATAAGTCTGTTGATTTAACTTCTGTAGAACCTGTAGCAATTGCTGTTACTTTACCTGTCTGAGAATCTATTTCCACATGAACCTCTATAGAATCCGGAGCTGCTCCTGAATTTATAGCACTGTCAACAGCTTCTTGTTTTAATTCTCTTATATCATCCTGTGAAGGGTTTGGTATAACTCTTTCAACAACATCCCTTACCATTGCAAGTGCTACACCAATTGATGAAATAACCTCTGCATTTTCCGGAATATCATAATCAAGTCCCATCTTTTTAGCACAATATGGTACCAGTGCTGCAGCACCACCACCACAACCTACAAGTTTCATAGTATCATGATCTAACTGATATTTATCTGCCAAAGTATTTATGCATGAAGATACCTTCTCATAATCCTTATCCAGAATCTTTGTCGCCAATTCCTCTACAGTTATCCCAAGCTTATCTGCTACAGGCTGCATTGCTTTTCTTGCCGAATTTGCGTTTCCATGTGCAAAATACTTTTCATCTACCAGTCCAAGTACATTTGCCGCACAAGTATTTGTAAAACAAATTTTCTTTCCGTTTTGAAGTCTGATTACACAATAGTCGGCAGGATCTCCTTTTCTTTAGGACTTAGAAGTTCAATCTGAGGATTAACTATCTCTTCTTCCGGGAGTAAAACAAGCGTACTCACAACCTGCTATGTGAGCTGAACGTGGTCCGACATCAATAACATCTTTATCACTTATTCTGACCATTGAACCACCTGCACAACCAAGGATTCTAACATCTAGTGAATTTATATATGTATCATGTCCACCTATTTTGGCATAATCCACTCCGGGTCTTCCGTTTTTGATTACTCCAATATTGGTAGTAGTTCCACCAACCTCGAAATATATTGCGTTTGACGCTCTAAGATACATCAGTGAACCCATTACAGATGCTGCAGGTCCTGATAATGCTGTAAGTATGGGACGCTTTCTCATCTCATTTATCTCCATAACACCACCGTCACCACGCATTATCATAAGCGGTACAGATACACCTGCTCCTCTTACAGAGGATTCAGTAGCATTCGCTGTAGCCATCATCTTTGGTAGTATAGACGCATTTATAGCAGCTGTTCTGGTTCTTCTTGTAAGTCCATACAGCTTAGTAATATCAGATGCCATTGTTACAGGTATATTCTTTTTTGAAGCCAAATCATGTATTTTTTGCTCCTCTTCCATACTGTCTACACCAAAAGCCATAGAAGCCACAATAACATCTGTTCCCTGACTTATGAGTTCATCAATATTTTTATTTATGACTTCATCTGTCAGTTGCTTTTTCTTAATAAAAGTATTGAATACCTTTATCATTCTTCCAACTTTTTCATCAAGGACTATATCCTTCAATCTAAGTTGACGCTTAGCTAAGAACCCTTCCAGACCGCCTCCGGCAATACCGATAATACCTACATTTGCTACATCTCCCTCAATAAAGGCATTTGTGGCTTGGGTAGTAGAATGAGCTACAAAGACCACATCCGACGGATCTATATTAAAGTTTTTCAGACAATTTCTAAAACTTTGTACAACACCTGCTGCCACTCCGGCTTTATCATCATGTGTTGTTTTTACCTGATCTTTACCAATAATCTCATGCGTTTCATTATCCATTGCCACACATTTTGTATGTGTTCCGCCTACATCGATTCCCATTCGGACTTTTCTGTTTCCCATTTTTCTACCCTTCCATTATTTTAATATTATTTAACTGCTGACATAAGCCATGTCGTTCCAAGACTTCCAAGCAAAATAAATGTTGCAACGTATTGTAATATACCTGCAAAATATGCATTTGGAATTGATAGCTTTAAGAAATCTTTTGATTCAACCTTTGTATATGCCAGTCCCCAAGCAACCCATGACTGTGTAATACATGAACCGATATTTACTGTGATTGTAGGAATTGCAAATAACGCATATAGGAACGGTACTGAGAAATCACCGATATGCATTACAACTCCAAGTGTTGCCGCTCCGCAACCTACAAGTGTCATAGGACCTCTGAATAATCCCATACAAAGCAATACTGCAAACATTATACAAAGTACCAACTCATTCTTTGGGAATACCTCACCAAGTATTACCTTAAAGTAAGGTGCTGCATACGAAGCAACCTGATTGAACATAGGCAGTGTCAAGAGGAATCCAACAAGCGGTGCCGTATCAACCACTCCATCATAATAGAGCTTATTAACAAGCTGACAGTTCTCTTTAAAACTTCCCTTCATCTTTCCACAAAGGAACAATGCTGCAAATCCTGCTATTACAAATCCACCAATAACAGAGAAATCTAACCAAATCTTTAAAACTACAGGTACTATAGGAAGTATAAGCGTATAGAAAGGAGCATTCTTTTGCTGTGCACCCCTATTTGTTGTAGCAGCCCATGCATGAGATGTTTTTGATTTTGCAAGATATATTCCTGATAAAATAGTTGTTGTTACAAGAAGTATAATAAGTGCTACATATCCCCATTTTGTAGCATACCATCCGAGAGTAAACTCAGGCATCTGCTCAGGCGTTATAAAAAATGCTCTATACTGTGCAAAATTTACCGGATTAATAAATATACCTGCCGCCACTGAACCCATAAATGAGAACATTGCAATAGCCTTAGGTACTCCAAGCGACATAAGTATCGGTAATACAATAACTCCGATAGCAATTACAGGACCTGCACCGGTCATTGCTGTAAATATAATAGCGGTAACTATATTAAGAAGTGTAATAGTTACCATCGGTTTATCACCACCAAGCTCTACTGTCTTTCTGATAAGTGTTGAAGCAATACCGGTCTCCATAAGTACACGACCAAACCATGCACCCCAACATACATTAACCAATGTAGTACCCCAACCTTCAGGTGCACTTTGGAAAATCTTGTTTAAGGCAGCCATTACTCCCTTTAATCCGTCAAACTTTCAATGCTTCATTTTGTGCCAAAAAATCTGCACTTGCACCAAGTGTTCCACCAAACGATAAAACAGTCCAAATAATAGTTATGATCAGGAAACCTATCATAAGGTTATTCCCGGATATACAATACCATGCCAGTCCAAAGAATGTTAAAAGCAGGATTATACCAATAATATATTCCATATTTCCTCCAAAAAATGTTTTATTATAACAAGAACTTCTTGCTTACCATGAGTTATCCTCCTCTCTTCCTCACGGTATTTACCATATATAAACTATATATTTCCTATAGCTTCTTTAACAATAATCTATATACATATATTTACCCTATTAGATAACTTTCGTCCAAACTACTCAAAGTAATCTCCATATATGCTTTCTAACGTATCCATGGCTACTAAAAAAAGCCATTGTACCTATTTGAACAAATCATAGTCAATAATTCAAATTGACAACCTTTTTAATTGCTCTGCCATAAGTCTAATTTCCACCATAGTATTCTCCCAAGCATTTAATGATGAATTATATACATTATAGTTATATGTACTATATTTTCAATGAACTTAGCCTATACATATCACAATCAATCTTGTCTAAATACGAATACGCATATTCTCTATTGCACTCTTTGGCTAAGCTATTATAAAAACCCCCACTCCAGCATCACCATATCATATTCACTTTGAGGTTTTTTTAATTGTCCTTAACTTCAGTACATAATTATTAACTATACTTTAATTCTTCACCATTCTTTACTTTGTTTACAAGTTCAGAAAGTATTGCCTGTTCTATCACTAAGTGTGCATGTGTAGCCTCTCTGACCATATTTCTCTTTATCTTGGTTACTACCGAACCCTTCTGTGGCAAAGTTTCTAAATAACCTTCATCTGATAGATTCGTCAATATCTTCCTTATATACGGTCTGTTCATACCGGTTTCAGCTGATAAAAGCATTTTCGCTCAACCTTTCTCCCGGCTTTTAACTCTACAGCTATAAGCTTTCGCTTTAATTCTTCATACAATTGCTCCATATGCTACACCAAAAGTAATACCCGTTTATGTTTATATTTATTGTACAAAACAATGCTTTAAAAATTGTTTACAAGTTTTTGTATCACTTTCAAAAATAATATCATGTATAGCATTTAAAATCAATATTTTTTTAATCAAATCATAACTTTTATATTTATATATTATATATTGAAATACATATTTAAACTATGTTATACTTGGTTTTGTCAGTTGATTTTATATTTTTTAAAATCAAAACTGTATATAACACTTTATTTCAATATTGTTTACAAGTATATAATACTATTGTACACAAGATTGATACTATTGATATGCTATACTTGTATATCACAAGTATAGTTACAGCTTTTATCACGAGATATTAGGTAGAATATGAGTTTAGAAAAAAACAGTTATCAAAATTTTCAAATAAATTTATTTTTAAAAAAGGCCTTCAGAAGATACAAGACAATATGTCTATAGAATTTTAAGTACTCTAATACTTAATATGGTACTTATGCCCGGACAAAGAATGAATGAACAAGAGCTTGCATCATTGATGAATGTTAGCAGAACACCGCTTCACGACACTTTTTCCTAAATTGTCAAGGAACAGACTTGTAGACATTATTCCCAATGAAAGGGAGCTTTTTGTATCAAAGGTTAATAAAAACGGAATCAAAGATTCAATATGGCTTAATGAACATCTTTGTATGTCAATTATACATGGAATCTTTATTTCAGATGCGAAAAAAATCAGAACTTGATATATTACATGAAATACTTTTCCCAATTGGAATATAATTATATTCATGGTGATTTTTTTACGTGCTTCAAGATCTCTGGGACAGTTTTTTTCAATCATCTTTTTTTATTTTTGGGTGGAGATTTTTGAAAAAAACTATGGCGTTCATTGTACGAATATGAGGCGGATCTATTCAGATTATATTCTCTTGCTTTTAAAGAATCCGATTCTAAGCAAAAAGAATATATAAAAGCTTTAAATGCACTTACTGATGCATTAATAAATCGTGATAATGATTTAGCCTGCCAAATTTTTTTCTAAACATATGGAAGATGTATTAAACATGACTGATATTATTATATCCGAAGATCCAAATTTATTTATAGATGTAATAGCTTAAAAGGCTTTATCATAAACATCAATAATATTATCACTGTATAACAGTAGAATGGAGTTTTTATGTTTTATGGAAATATTAACAACGAATTTTTTTGACAAACAATGTAACCTGATGCCAAAGCCTCTGGCACTTTGTTTAAAAGTACTTAAAAGAAAATGATATGGCAAAAAGCTGAGGCAGGCGTATTTGATTTGAAATTGGGTAACAGTGATTGTATTCTACAGGTTCTTGATCTGCAAACTAATGATAGAAATAATCTGCGTCCTGAAATACACAGAAAGTATATAGATGTTCAATTTCTTGCTTCCGGAGGTCCTGAAGAAGCCGCATTTTGGAGTGATGACTATTCTTTGAAGTAGACGAGGACCTTCTGTCTACAAAAAGAGATATTCTATTTTATAAAAATTCCGATACAACAAAAGAAGGGACGCATATATTTAACACCCGGGAACTTATGCTTGCTATTTTCCCATGGGATGTTCATGTTCCTGCTATTCAAGTAGGGTAAAGAAGCAAAAAGCCTATTAGAAAAAAATAGTTATTAAAAGTCCCGCTTGAAGATTGCTATAGATAAATCAAATGCTCTACCAAATACTGTTTTTTATTTGGTAGAGCATTATTATTCAGTCAAAATAATCAGAAAAATTTTTTTCTCTAAGTATCTTTTTCTTCAAACTTATGTCTTGACAAATGAATTTCCATTAGTTCCTTTGCCTTGAAAGCTATCACAAGATTTAATAGCCGAAAAAAATTTTTCTCATGATCACTTACTGTTTTAATATCCTTTATAGTATTTATACTTAGATTCCGTAATCTATCAAAATGCCCTGAAATACTTTCAACTAACTCATGCGTCTGTAATTTATTTGCCATTTCAAATAATATCTTATGAAATTCATTATCTAATTGCATCAAATTTGTTTTATCTTCTTTATCAAGATAGTATTTCTGATTTCTAATATTTATTTCCAATCTATCTATAAATTTATCATCAGGTTTATCACAAACTATATCAATGATAGCTTTTTTTCCAACACTAATCTGACAAATCTGCTTTCTTCTACCAGATTGTAATCTATCTTAGATACGAAACTTCCCTTTCTGAGGATATACAACAACAAGTTTATTTTTTTACTAATTCAAGCAAAGCTTCTCTAACAGGGTGTTCTGGACAAACCCAATTCTTTTTGCAATATCCGCCTCACATATCCTACTGTTTGGGTGTAAACTCAAGTCCTATGATATTTTTTTCTCAAATATCTATATGCATATTCACTTGCTTTTTTTCATTTGCTAACCTTTCAAATACCGACATGAGCTTTCCTTCTTAAAAACAAAAGAGCAATTTTTTTCTTATACTTTTTATCCTTTGAATCAATAAAATCAAACGCTTTTCTGAGCATCCATAAAATTATATGTATGAGATACAGCATTTTTTTAAATCTATTTTTACCTTCGTTTATCAACTCAATAGCTTCTCCAAATTTTTTTGTTTTGTAACCTTGACCCTCTGATATCAAGCTCTTTTTGATGTTATTAAAAAAATTGATTAACTTCTGTAGGACTTTACTGAAAATCCCATAGTTATAACCCTACCTGCATTTCCTGTTACGCTTATAGCATTCATTAAAGAATCCTTTGTACATGCTGCATCAATAGTCAGTGTTGGACCTCTTCCATCACTGTATTCTCTTATTTTTTCCTCAAAATCACTATGTGAAAGATTCACAGCATGATCAGCTCCATTCTTAAGTGCCTCATTTAGTTTATCTTCTACAATATCTCCCTACTATTATTTTAGTATTAGTCAACCTCGCTATTCTTAATATAGAAGAACCCAGTGCACCACAGCCTATTATAAATACAATATCGTCATCCTCTACAGCTGCTCTTGACAGGCATTGTATTGCAATAGTTGTCGGCTCAATCATTACAGCATCTGCATAACTTATACTATCCGGTAATATGTAGCAATCCTCCTCAGGTACCGCCATATATTCTCTATAGCCACCATCTATATGAACTCCACGCACTTTCAAATTATCACAAACATTCCCTCTATTATGTTTACATGGATAACAGTGACCACAACTGGTAACTTGATTTATGATAACCCTGTCTCCCACATTTAATTTTTCAACATTTTTACCTGTCTCTTCGACTATCCCTACAATCTCATGACCTATAACCCTAGGATATGTAGCCGCAGCATTTGTTCCATGATAAATACCCACATCCGATCCACATATACCTGCAGCCTTTATCTTCACTAAGACATTATTTTTAATATCTATATGTGGCTTTTCCATGTCAATAACTTTCAGCTCATTCGGCTTTACAATTTGAATAGCTTTCATATTTTTATCACTTTCTAATTTCCCATTATTAATTTTACAACACCTATAGTGACAGCAGGAACATATGTAACTATAGCTAACACTATAAAGTTGCTGGCAATAAACGGTACTAACTCCTTTATAACATTTGTCAACTTTTCTTCTGCAATATTTGTTGCAGCAAAAAGGCAAACACCAACAGGCGGAGTACACAATCCTATTACCAAGTTTAAAACTACAATTACACCAAACTGAATAGGATCTACTCCTACCTGTGTAACTACTCCTAACAGTACCGGAAATAATATTAGTATAGCAGCAATTGTTTCCATAAACATACCCACAAATACGAGTAAAAGATTAATCAAAAGTAAAGATTATATACTTATTTGTAGTCAACCTTAACATAGCGTCTGCGACCATTTGAGGTATTTGCTCCTTAGTAAGTATGTACGCAAATATGTTCGCAAACCCTACAAGTGCCATTATTGCCGCACTGGATACTACAGTTTGCCTCATACATTCCAGCATCCTTTTTATTGTAAGTTCCTTATAAATGAAAATTCCTACTAAAATACCATATACTACAGCTAATATTGATGCTTCAGTTGGAGTTACAATTCCACCAACAATTCCCAATAAAATTATAAGTGTCATCAATATTGCCCAGAACGATTCTTTTCCTGTACTTAGTACTTCCCTTATAGTAGCTCTTTTTTCCGTCTTTGGGTAGTGTCTTTTTTTAGAAATTATAATTGATGCTAAAATCATACCGCCACCCATAAGTATACCCGGTAAAATTCCGGCAACAAACAATTTTGAAACTGATAATCCTGTCAATGTGGCAGCCATAATCATAGGCACTGATGGAGGAATGATTGGTCCTACACACGATGAGGCTGCTGTAATTGCTGCTGAAAAGTCTGCATCATACCCATCTTTTTTCATTGCCGGAATCAATACTCCACCTACACTAACAGTATCTGCCAGAGCAGTACCTGAAATTCCTGCAAATAACATTGATGCTACTACATTTGCTATTGCAAGCCCACCTGTAATATGTCCTACCAATTTATTGCAAAACTTAATTAATCTTTCCGTTATTCCTCCAAAATTCATCAAATTCCCTGCAAGTACAAATCCCGGAATACACAGTAATGTAAATGAATCCAGTCCCGAAAAAATCTTTGAGTATATATCGTAAGAGGCATCCCACTGCCTACAAAAATATATCAATGATGATATTGCCAAGCTGAATGCTACAGGTACTCCGACAGCTAAGCATACTAAAAAGGATATAAATAATATCGCTACCATTAGTCTTTCCTCCTTTACTACTTAAAAATCTCTTTCACTTGATACAATATCTCCATAACAAAGCTCAAAAATCAGAAGTCCAAATAATATTATCATAGAAAAAAATAAATATATTGCATTGGAACTTGCATCGCTGTAGATACCATCCTGTATTCCAATATTGCAAAACCTAAAACAGACTTTAAAAAGTACAAAGGTAACAAACAACAACAATACTATATTTATAACTAACTCTATTAATTTTCTAATAATTTTAGGCAGAAAATCGATTATCAGATCTACAGCAACAAATTCCTTTTTATGTACTGCCACGCTTGACCCCAAAACGCCACCATATATATGAATAAATATCTTGCCAATTCTTCTGTCCACGAAGGTGTTTTTCGGTAAGAATGTTCTACTGATAACCTGAATAAGAACACTAATAATGAACCCACCTAAACAAATAAGTCCAAGATAAGACATAAACTTATTATATTTCTTTATCAAACTATCCATATTTATAATCCCAATTTATTCTTCTACAGACTTTATCTTGTCATATAATGCTTTCTGCTTTTCAGTTAAAATAGCTTCAACTCCCGGAACAGCCTTTTCCGCAAAGAGTTTCTGATCTACCTCTACAAATTCCATGCCTTTTTCCTGAAGTTCACCTTTCAGTTTCTTCTCATCCTCTAAAAAAACAGTTGATGTTCATATGTCTTGTGCTTCTTTTGCCGCTTCGTTTACAACTTCTTTTAAGTCATCAGGTAGTGATTGGTACTTTCTTCTCTCCCATTGCAATATATACCCACGCTCTCAAATGTTCTGTTTGATTTACATATTTCTGTACTTCATATAAAGACCCGGATTTAATCATTGCAAGTGGATTCTCTTGACCATTGATAACTCCCTGCTGTAAAGATGTAAATACCTCACTAAATGCCATAGGTGTAGGTTTTGCACCCATAGCTTCAAATGCGGCAACTGTCATAGGTGATTGAGGTGTTCTTATTATAAAGCCCTTCAAATCATCAGGTGTCTTTATCGGTGTATTTGATGTTATATCTCTTGGACCTCTTACAAAATATCCCAAAACTCTCATCCCGGATTTAAGCATTATGTCCTCCATCTCTTTTCCAACCTCTCCATCAAGTACGTTATATAACTGCTTTTCGCTTTTTATAGCATATGGCATACCTATTACACCCAGCTCCTCTGCATATGTTTGCATCGATTCAGCGGTAAATGTTATATCACATCCTCCACCTGTTAATATGGATTGAATTGTATCAATTTCATTGCCAAGCTGTGAATTTGGATATATGCTTACCTTTAGCCTTCCTCCTGACTTTTCCTCAGCTACTTCCTTTAAACTTTTCGGCTCCCTTATGCCATGTATGATTTTCATCTACAATATGGCTGATCACAATTTCTACCGGCTCACCAACTGTAGCAGTTTTACTTCCCTCTGATGTAGTTTTATTTCCTCCACTACAAGCTGACAATGCTAAACCAACTAAAATACAAAGTGCAACAAATTTCTTTCTCATAGTCCCTCCTACTATACGTTCAGTTAAGGAGCTGTCGGGAAATAAGCATTTCTACTTCCCACAGAACTAAATAAAAATATCCTGACAAATACAAGGCGTTTTTGCTTTGTGACTTTGTCAGGATATTTTATTTTTCTATAATGCTGTCTATTTTTGGGCATAAAACCCCCTTGGCATAAATTTTGCTTTTGCATTTTTTCTTATGCTGTTTTCTCCTGTATTTTCCCTTCAAATTTCTTTAGTTTTGCATGGAGAAAACGATGATATTTATTTATATTTCTTCCCTATTGCAAAAAGCATAAATTCTTTATATACCTTATCTGAAGAACGATAATTAAAGCGTCGGAAATCTTCATTCTCTTTAATATCTCCAAAATGGCCTTCTGTTTGGATAGAGCGTGTCTGTCGTTTAAGAATGCCTTTTTCACTCTGTATATTAGCATGTGACTTCTCTCGAAGCTCTTCCCATACTTCATTGATCTTCATTACTTTATTCTTATCAACATCTTTATCAGGATTATATTTATACAGGCATTTAGGCTTATGTTCACATCCACTACAGTCAAAACATCCATATACTTCATATGTTTGTGTATAACCATTCTGTTTTTTTCTTCTCTGTGTTGATATGTCTCAGTTCACGACCGTCATGACAGATATAGACTTGCTCATCCTCAAATACCGTTGTCTTCATGTTGTAGTATTTACCTATATCTTTACTGTATGCTCGTGTTTTTCGCTTTTCATGATCCTGTAGTTTTATATAACTATCTATCTTATTCTCTTTCAGATATAATAGATTTTTCTCACTACAATAGCCGCTATCTGCCGTAACTTCTTCCAGTACTTCTCCAAATACTTTCTTATGCTTTTCAAGGACAGGAATCAGTGTGTTATAGTCTGTACGATCATTACTTACATAACCATGCACAATAAAATAATTCTCTACTGCTATCTGTACATTGTATGCCGGCTTTAGCTGCCCGTTCAGCATATGATCTTCTTTCATTCGCATAAAGGTTGCTTCCAAATCAGTTTTGGAGTAGCTGTTTCTATCTTTCCCCATGATTTTAAAACATTCTTTATAGCCCATTAATCGCTGTCCACAATGTTCAAGCTCTTCATAGAGTTGTTGAAGTTTCGGCTTTCTCTTGCCCTTTCCGTTAACAAATGCAATGCCTTCTCCGTCAGCAATAGCCATAAGGTTTTTTTCTGAAGTTTAAGCAGTTCAAGAGGCGACAGTTATCAATCTCTATAATACAGTTGTTAGATAACTTTTTATGTTTTGTAATCTTTCTTTTCTATTCTTTTCAATAATATCTCTAACTTTATCAATTCCGTCAATTACAAACATTTGTGCATTTCAAGCTCGTACTTCTCGCCAAATCCGTTATCTTGTAAAAAGAATTATAGTCCGAGTAAAAGCTTATCAATAGAATCCAAAAAGACCTGCAAGATGATAATTAATCGCTTCCACGCCATACAAAAAGTATAGCGATTAGCATTTGCTTCTATTTTTGTTCCATCAATAAACAATTCTTTTTAATGTTACAAAGTTCTTCTTTTTGTAAATGTCTCATAAACTGATAGTTTAAATCGTCAAGAATGTCTGAAGTAAGTTTCTTGCCTTTAAATTCATAGAAAGCATCTCTTTTAGGCTTTTTGCCCCTAGTAAGCCAGATAAAAGCGATATCTCGTTCACATAAATCTACAATACGATCGATGGAACGTATTCCTCGCATATTTGCATAAGTAATAACTGCATACATCATGATCGGGTTGTACCCTGTTCTTCCCTTTATCCGAACAATTGGCTAGCAGTCCGTAAAAATTTAAATCCTCCATAACTTTTTTTAGGGTATAGACAGGATCGTCATCGGGTAAACTCAATTCATAGAAGTTAAAGTTGATTTTCTGTTGACCTATTTCAAAAAAGTCGTTATAATAATTAACTGTGAGCATAGTTACATTATAACATGTAACGAAGAAAGATGGTTATCGTTAGCCATCTTTTTATGTAAAAACTTAGGGTGGTGTGACTCAAAATGAGTCACACCACCCTTTCTTATAGCTGTCATTTCCCGACAGTACCTTTAAAAAGCTATTCAATAATATTAAAAATTTAATTTTCGTTACATTAAATATATATATTGTATTTTTTTATCAATTTAATATATTAATGTAATTATTGATACCTATTCCTCCCACTTGTATTTACCCGTCCATATGTTTATAATATCTATCAATATATTTCAACAGATAAATCAAACTAAGGAGTATCTTATGGGTTCTAAAGTGAAAAAAATGGATACTGCTACAAGGCAGAAAATGTAACAAAATCATTGCATCGGCGGCTGCTGCCGCCGGTTTGGCCGGCGCTGCACCTATTCCGCTTGCGGATACCATACCTATTACAGCCGCTCAGGTAGGAATGGTCATCGCACTTGGAAAGGTTTTTGACTTGACTATAAGTGAATCCGCCGCCAAATCGGTTCTGAGTATTATGACGGCTCAGACTGTAGGAAGAGCTGTGTTTGCAAATGTAATTAAAGCGATTCCGGGTGCCGGGAGCTATAATCGGAGGTGTGGTTGCAAGCGCTACAGCAGGTGCTATAACAACCGCTCTCGGTAAGATAGTTTCCGAAGATTTTTATAAAATTTCAATAGGTGAACAACCTGACAATACATCTTCAGCTGCAAAGGACATCGGAAAGCTGTTTTCCAAAAATTATATAGACATAAAGTAAGTTCCGTCAAAATCAAAAGGCCGCCACATCAAAGTGACAGCCTTTTTATTATTTCTTATCTTCAATCCTTTCTTTTTATCATTTTTGTCCTTTGGTCTTAAAGTCAAAGGACAACCTCATTCTGAAGTTTATATGCTGACTTAATACAAGTGAAATCACTCTTGCCATAAACAACAATGTCACCATGAAAAACTGCAAAAAAATTATAAAAGTATTCAGTCTTTCATCTGATTTTTCCATTATTACCTCCTGTATGTACTCTTGTGCTTCTTTCACAATAGTATCACAAAGTGAAAAATCCCTCAACCTTTATGGGATTGAGGGAAGTTTTTATTAAGCTGCGTTTGCTACGCCTTGTTTTGAACCTTCTTTTGATGTAACTTTTTTGATAATGAACAGTACACCTACCATCAATGCTACCGCGATTACAAGTGATATAACCACATTTCTTACAAAAGCTGCGATTATATAGCTTACAAATGATACAGCTGCAACCAACATTGCATATGGTAACTGTGTATTTACATGGTTGATATGATTTGACTGTGCACCGGCACTCGCCATAATGGTTGTATCTGAAATAGGTGAGCAGTGGTCACCGCAAACAGCACCTGCCATACATGATGAGATTGAGATTATCATCATCTGCTGATCCTTGCCTGCAAATACCGCAACAACTATAGGAATAAGGATACCGAATGTTCCCCATGATGTTCCTGTTGAGAATGCAAGGCAAACTGCAACAACGAATATAATTGCCGGAAGAAGTATCTGCATACCTGCTGCCGAATGCTCCATCATAGCTGCTACGAACTGCTTTGCACCAAGTACATCTGTGATAGCCTTCAATGACCATGCAAATGTAAGAATAAGTATTGCAGGTACCATTGCCTTAAATCCTGCCGGTAAGCATTCCATACATTCTGTAAACTTAAGTGATCTTCTTGAAATATAGAATATCAATGTGATAATAAGTGCTATAGAGCTACCCATTGAAAGACCTACTGAAGCGTCACAATTTGAGAAAGCCTCTACAACGCTTGCACCGCTAAATATTCCACCTGTGTAAAGCATACCTACTACACAGCAAACAATAAGTGAAATGATCGGGAAGAGCATATCTACAAGTTTACCGTCCTTATGGCCTCCTCTGTCAAGCTCCTCAAACTTCTCTTCACCTGTTGTAAAGAGGTCGCCTTTCATTGCATTCTCTTCATGAATCTTCATAGGACCGAAGTCAAACTTCCAGAATGTTATTACAAGCATCATTACAATTGTAAGAAGTGCATAGTAGTTGAAAGGTATAGCCTTTACAAAAAGTCCGAATCCGTCTTCACCGTCAACAAAGCCTGTAACTGCCGCTGCCCATGATGAAATAGGTGAAATAATACATACAGGAGCCGCTGTAGCATCTATCAAGTATGCGAGCTTTGCTCTTGAAACCTGATGCTTATCTGTAATAGGTCTCATAACGCTACCTACTGTAAGGCAGTTGAAATAGTCGTCGATGAAGATAAGGCATCCGAGTAATATTGATGTAAGTTGTGCACCTACTCTGGTCTTGATTCTTTTTAGAAGCCCATTTACCGAAGGCATCCGAACCACCTGTCTTATTCATAAGGGCAACAACCATTCCCAAGATAACAAGGAAAAATCAAAATACCTACATTGTAGCTGCTTGACAGTACTGAAACCATACCTTGCTCAAATACTGCCTTCATAGTTCCTTCAAAGTTAAATCCTGATGCCAACATACCGCCGAAAATCAATCCGATTGCAAGTGAACTGTATACTTCCTTACTTATAAGTGCAAGCACAATAGCTACAAGCGGCGGTACAAGTGACCAAAATGTTGCATACAGAGCAGGCTTCGGTGCTTCCGCCTCCGCTCCAAAAGACAACCATCGGACACATAACTGCAATAAACAATGCTAAACATAGCACGTATGATTTTTTTATCTCTAAAAAAACCTCGGTTTTACAAGTGTCATTCCCACTATTCATACCGTTTCCTCTCTTTTTACATTTCTATACCGACACGGGCCCTTTTGCCCCTTGTCAAACGGATGCTTAACCTTTTGAAAAGTGTGAAAAATAATCAGCAAGTTCTGCTATCTCATTCTTAGGATTTCGTCCGGTCATGACAATCTCAAGATTTTCAGGGCGGGATTTAAGAAAAATCTGTCAATGTATCATGATCCACCATATCAAGATTGTAAGCATCTATTACCTCATCCATTACCACCAAATCATATTTACCTTCAGTGGCAAGATGAATAACGTCTTTTAAATGATTTGTGAAAAACTCTTTTGCTTTAAGTTTCTCAGCATCAGTCATATTAAATGTAAATCCAAAATTAGTTTTTTTTGTATAAACTTCTATATTATCTATTTTTCTAAGCACCTTCAGCTCATTTGAAGTATCACTTTTTAAAAATTGTGTAAACAGGACCCTTCTGCCGCTACCTGCACATCTTACCGCCAGCCCTACAGCTGCAGTTGTCTTTCCTTTACCGTCGCCTTCGTATACGTGAATAAGTCCTGTCATTTTTACTCCTTTACTTGCCTAAGCCTCTTTTTACCATTTCTGTAACAGCAAATGTTGCTACATCGTCTGCAAACTTTCCGGTTCCGAATCCGGCATCATAGCCAAGTTCCTTAGCAAGCTCATATGTGATTCTTGCACCTCCACATATGAGAATATACTTATCTCTAAGGTCTTCAGCCTCCAAAAGTTCTACAAGATTTGTAAGATTCTTTATATGAATATCCTTTTGTGTGACTGTCTGTGAAACCAGTAATACGTCTGCATTAAGTTCTCTTGCCTTTTCTATGAACTCTTCATTTGTAACCTGTGCACCTAAGTTATATGCATCAATCATCTCATATCTCTCAAGTCCGTAGTGTCCGGCAAAACCTTTTCTGTTCATTATAGCATCTATTCCTACAGTATGTGCGTCTGTACCTGTGGAAGCTCCGACAACAACTATCTTTCTGTGGAAGTTCTCTTTGATAAATTCATTGACTTCTTCCATGCTCATTGTCTCTTCTTCAACTGTCTGCACATGAATATTGGTATAATCAACACTGTGTACTAAGCTACCATAAACCACGAAAAATGTAAACTCTGCATCAAGTGATCTTCTGTATGCCACATTGACATCTGAAAGTCCCATCTTCTTCGCAAGTATTCTTGCCGCCTCTTCACCTCTCTCATCATTCTTTATGGGAAGTGTAAAGCTGACCTGAACCTTACCGTCGTTCATGGTATCGCCGTAGGCCTTTACCTTTGTAAGGTCAAGTGTCTTATCAAAGTCGACCTTATTTAGATTATATAAACCGCTACTCATCTTTTACCTCCTTCTTCATAAGAGGAATAAATGGGTTGAAGTATACACTATCTTTTACAACGACTCCGTCTAATCCCTTACCTCCGTTGAAAGGTCTCTTTATATCTGCAAATGTTCCCTTTTCAAGTGTAGCAAACAATCCCTGTGTCTCAATATCCGATAAAAGATTTGCAGCCTTTGTAAGGACTTCATTTGCTCTGTTTCTAATGATACCGTTTTCCTTGAACTCGATTTCTTCTCCCAAATCCTTCATTGTTCTGAAGATATACTGTGCATTTTCTATTGCAAGCGCTCTGTCGGACATAAAAGGAGTATGTATGGCCTCTGTCATCATTCCGAGAAGATGTATCTTTTGATGTGTCAGTATGGTCACCATATTAAAGAGTGCATCCTGCACATGACCGCGGAAGATATTTCCTGTCATGAACTTTGTAGGAGGCATATATTTAAGAGGTGCCTTAGGGAAGATTTCTCTTGCCATCTGTGCCTGTGCAAGCTCAAATAAGAATCCGTTTTCGGCATCAGGTGAAATCTCAAATGCGTGACCGAGGCCCTGTTGCTCAGGCGGTAACCCGGCTTCAAGAGCGAACTGTTCATTCAAAAACTGTGATGCAAGCACTGTATGTGCTTCTTCTATGGCATCTGCCGTAGTGAGGTAGTTGTCCTCACCTGTATTTATGATAACGCCTGCAAATCCGTTGATGATTCTTGAGAAATACTGATCAACCAATGTTCTTTGCATATTTATATCTCTGAAAAGAATTCCGTAGAGTGCGTCATTGAGCATTACATCAAGTCTTTCCATAGCACCCATTGCCGCTATCTCAGGCATACAAAGTCCTGAACAGTAGTTACACAGTCTGATATATCTGTGTTCCTTTTCACCTACCTCGTCAAGTGCCTTTCTCATAAGTTTGAAGTTTTCCTGTGTAGCATATGTACCGCCGAATCCTTCTGTTGTGGCACCGTACGGAACATAGTCAAGAAGACTCTGTCCTGTAGTTCTGATAACAGCTATTATGTCTGCTCCCTGCTTTGCAGCCGCTACCGCCTGTGTGATATCCTCATATATATTTCCTGTTGCAACAATCAAATATATGTACGGACCTTTTGTATCTCCAAACTCTGTCAAGTATTCGTTTCTTTTATCAACATTAACCTGAATTCTATCCACCATAGTCTTTGCTACAGGTGCGATTGCATCCTCGATTTCCTTTGATGAATGAATCTTTAATTTTGATAAATCTATCTCACCTTTGTCGATACCCTGTGCTATCTCATTCGGTGTAAGTGACAGTTCCAGCATTGCATTTCCAATCATGAATGCCGCACCCATCGGAAGAAGCTTATGTTCCACCATGTGGTCCACTACCACATTCGGTAGCGGAACCTCCACGCTGTTTACTCCGTCAATCCCTAAAAGTCTGCATACCGTTCTCTCTACAGCTACTGTAGTATGTTCATCAATAAAGGCTTGGACATCCAGCGCAACATTTTTTGCACTATTTCTAGCTTTAGAGATTAAACTTTGATCAAGTCCAAGTTTACTCATGTTTTTATCTCCTATTTTTTCTCATGTGATCTTCTAAATCTTGCCAAATCAGCCGGCTCAATTGTCATAGCATTTCCTTGCTCAAGTCCTGCCACACCGCCTAACTGCTTTTCTCTCTTACCCTTGCAAATATCACAGTTGCAATGATTCTCATAATGCTCAGGCTCCGTATATGTTGTGATAACACCTTCATAGTTTCTAAGTATTACCTTGCCCGGACTCTGTGAAATAACATAGTTAGGCATAACAGGTGTCTTTCCGCCGCCTCCCGGTGCGTCAACAACGAATGTAGGAACACAATATCCTGATGTATGTCCTCTAAGGCCTTCTATGATCTCAATACCCTTTGAAACAGGTGTTCTGAAGTGCTCAAGTCCCTGTGAAAGGTCACACTGATAGATATAGTAAGGTCTTACTCTTATCTTTACAAGCTCATGCACGAGGTCTGTCATTACATGTACACAGTCATTTACACCTGCTAAAAGCACTGTCTGATTTCCTAGAGGGATACCTGCATCCGCAAGTCTTGCACAAGCCTCTGCAGACTCTTTTGTAATCTCGCTTGGATGATTGAAATGTGTATTGAGCCAAATCGGATGATATTTCTTAAGCATATTTACAAGCTCAGGTGTAATTCTCTGAGGCATAACAACAGGTGTTCTTGAACCGATTCTTACAATCTCAACGTGATCTATTTTTTTCTAAGCTCCGAGATAATGTACTCAAGCTTTTTCATTGCTGATAAGAAGTGCATCACCGCCTGAAAGAAGTACGTCTCTTACCTCAGGATGCCTTCTGATATAGTCAATACAAGCATCCACCTGTGATGTAGGTACGCTGGTGTCGTTTTGTCCTGCAAATCTTCTTCTTGTACAGTGTCTGCAATACATTGAGCACTGATCTGTTACAAGGAATAATACTCTGTCCGGATATCTGTGTGTAAGACCGTGAACAGGTGAATCTGTATCCTCATGTAAAGGATCCGCAAGGTCCGCATCAGCTATATGAAGCTCAGATACTGTAGGGATTGCCTGCTTTCTTACAGGATCGTTCTCATCATCAAGATCTATAAGTGAAAGATAATATGGTGTGATAGCCATTCTTAAGTTCTCAAGGCATCTCTTTACACCTTCTTCTTCCTTCTCTGTAAGCTTTACATATTTCTTTAAACTCTCTACATTTGTTATTCTGTTTCTAAGTTGCCATTTCCAGTCATTCCACTCGTTGTCCGGAACGTCCACGAATAAACCGTTTTCTCTACTATTTCTCATTTGATTCCCCTTACTTATGTGTATTAAACGTACTTTTTCTCGAATACTTCTCTGATTGCAGGATTTTCACGAATCTCCTGTAATGTTATAACATCATGTCCCTTTGTATATCCGTTTCCGATGATCATATCGATATCTTTACCTACTCCCTCTGCTCCAAGTGCTGCCTTTGTAAAGCTTGTAGCCATTGAGAAGAAGTATACGCATCCGCCGTCATGTACAGGAAGGATTGCACTCATCTCACAGTTGTTTACATTTACACAGCATATTGAAACGTCATATTCTTTTCCGTCATTAAGCTCCAATGCCTTTTCAAGTACATCTACAGGAAGTGCCGCACTTGCCTGGAATGCCTCATGGCAAAGTCCCATCTTCTTAAGTTCTTCAACACCTTCTTTGCTGTAGTCCATAGCCACTACCTTACCTGTAGGTCCGACTCTCTTCATAGCTTCATAGCAAACAAGCATTCCGCTCTTTCCGGCTCCGCCAAGTACCAACACGCTCTGTCCCGACTGAACAAGCTTGGCTGTTTGAGCAGGTGCTCCGGCTACATCCAGTGCTGCAAGTGCAAGAGGCTCAGGTAAATCATCAGGAAGTTTTGCATACAATGCGCTCTCAAATAATACAGCCTGACCGTCAATGTCCACTCTGTCTATCTCAGGGTGAATAGCTTTGATCTTATCAATCTTTAAAGGTGTCATGGAAAGTGATACCAAAGATGCGATCTTATCACCAACCTTAATGTCTGTCTTAAGGTCCTCACCGATATAGCTTACAGTTCCGATAAACATTCCGCCTGAACCTGTTACAGGATTTTGCATTTTTCCTCTCTCATTTACGATATCAAGGATCATCTGTCCGATCTTTTCAGTATCCTTATTGCAAGCTTCCTCAATCTGTGTAAATGAAGCCGAATCGATGTTCAATGAAATAACGTCACAGATAATCTCATTTGAATATCTCTTTGTCATATCATTGTCGATTTTCTTTTGCCGCCTGTGTCAAAAAACCCCTTGTGGTTCAATAACTCTGTGAATACCGTACTTATTTCCCTTTAACATACTTTCTCCAATCTATTTTTAAACCAAGTATTTTTTTCTTGCTTCATCCGGCGTAGCTATTTCTCTGCTAAGTTCCTTTGCCAGTCTCACGACCTTCTCAACCAGCTCTCCGTTTGACTTTGCCATTACGCCCTTACTAAGATATATATTATCTTCAAATCCTACTCTTGCATGTCCGCCCATAAGAATAGCCATTGTTACCATCGGAAATTCCGCTCTTCCGACTCCTGAAGCTGTCCATGTTGAACCCTGCGGTATGCTCTCCGCCATAAATAATAAATCTCTGGTGTTCCCGAAATACCGCCGTTTACGCCCATTACAAAATCGAAAATGCATAGGAGCTTTTTATAAAAGTCCCTCTTTTGTGAAGACGAATTGCCATATCCACCATACCCTTATCAAATACTTCGATCTCAGGTTTTACATTATGTTCATTCATCTTCTTTGCAAAATCCACAATCATATTTTCAGTGTTGACAAAGATCTCGTCACCACCGAAATTGCAGGTTCCGCAATCAAGTGTTGCCATCTCAGGGTTAAGATCAATCGGTGCAAGTCTTTCTTCATTGCTCATACCTACCGCACCGCCTGTAGAAGGCTGTATAATAACATCCGGCAACTCTTTTCTTATAGCATCAATACATTCTTTGAATCTGTCCGCACTTTGTGTAGGTGTTCCGTCATCTTCTCTTACATGAAGATGTATTATAGCGGCACCCGCATCATAAGCGGATTTTGCTTCTCTTACGATTTCTTCCACCGTGTAAGGTACATTAGGATTTTGCTCCTTTGTAACCTCGGCGCCGCATATACATGCTGTAATAATAAGTTTTTCCATATTTGCCTACTTGTTTCTCTGTCTGTCTTTAAGTACTACGCAGGTTCCGCTTGCTCTGCATACCACTACAGGCTCTGTTAATACGTCACATGCCGAATCATTGATATCTGTTCTCGGTGTTATTACCTTTCTTGCCTCAAATACCATCTTTCTTGATGTATTTCCTACAGAAACGATCTCACCTGTCGCCTCAATAAAATCTCCCGCATGAACCGGTGCCAAAAACTCTACGCTGTCATAAGCCTTAAAAAGACCCTCATCACCGTCATTGATGATCAAAAGTTCAGTTGCTACATCTCCGAACAATCCTAACATTCTTGCTCCGTCTACCAACTCACCGCCGTAGTGAGCATCATGAGCGCTCATACGAAGCCTAATAGTTGATTTAACCATTTTTCCTCCTTACATAGATAAGCCGTACTCATCTCTTTTTATGTAAATATTTTACAATAAACTTAAGAAATTGGGGACTGACTAAATGTATATAAAAAAATACAAGTTAGTGGACAAAATGTATATATCGTATATTTGTTCCCTTTATATAACAAGTTTTTATATTTGAATTTACTATGATATTTTTATCCTTGATTATAATACTTTTATTATTTTAGCATACTAAAATCCATATTTCATATACGATATGCACATATAAATTTTGGACAGTACTATAGATTGTAAAATTTTATAAATGCCTATTTTTGCGATGAAATAATATCTTTTCATTGAATATTTTTGCATAATAAAAAGATACAGATGAAAAAAATACATTCAGTATTATCTCATCCATATCTTTATTCTAATCAAAGTAATCGTTTAACATCAGTGCCAATGACAAATCCAGCCTCTCATAATAGTCGTCAAAGTTGAATCCTGTGATATCCTTTATGGCATCCATTCTGTTTATCAAGGTATGTCTATGGACAAAAAGTCGCTTTGCAGCCCTTGTTACATTGCCGTTTTCTTCCAGAAAGAACCTTACAGTCTTTATATAATCACTGTCGGATTCTCTGTCCTTATCAATAAGAAGCCTAAGTACCTTATTTTCTTTTGAGTAAAGTGTATTTGTTCTATATATTGAATACAGTTTTTTCAAAAATGTCATATGCTCATACATACAGGTACCTCTGATAGCTCTGATACTGTGCAAGGTCTGCAAGGCTTCCATACAGTGTTTAATGCAGTTTTCAAGATTGTTGTCCTCAACTGTATCCGACGTTGCAAATAAGTTTAATCCTATCTTGTTTGAAAGTCTTATAAGTAAAACCTGTACCTCATCCATCAAATCTCTGAGTTTGGTAGCGTTTTCAAATCCCAGACAAAATGTCATCTGTACATTCTTTTCATAATGTCCGATATATGTATCACAGCTGATGACCGACAATGATTTTATATTTTCAAACGCTTCTTCTATATCAGGTCCCACCTCATTGTATACATTGACTGCCGAAACAGCCAAAACAGCTATAATGTTGTCGCTTCCTATACCCCTTTCAAGGCTCTCAGCCAGCTTTTTCTTAAGCTTGGGATAAAAATAGTTGAAATCCAAATAGCTTTGATTGCCTATAACGGACTCTCTGTTTATCTCACTTATAAGAGTCTTTAAAACTTCGGAAAATGAAAAACTTGCAGGCAGCTCAAGCACCGGAAACTTATATTTTCTTGCCGACTCAATATGTATACAGGTATACTGTCCACATAGTAGCCTGTCTGTACCCATAAAGTTCTACAACGCCCTTTGCCTTCAGTCTCTTTATCAAATTAAAATATCTGGTATAATCCGCCAGATCGAAATCCTGTTGTTATAAAGCAGTTCACCGCTGCCTACCATATCTACAGAATCAAGTATCTCCTGTACGTTTACCCAACTGATTATATTTCCGGCACTCTCTCTTCCTGTTATAAGTTCGGTACCCGGAAAAAAATTGTTCTCAATGATGTCCCTAACAGTAAGTGGCATAACCCGGCCTTTCTATTATAGTATATCTAAAAGTTCATTTTGCAGTCCTAATAGTCTGCAAATCATAAGCGCCTCTTTCGGCGGCTTGGCATCTTTGTCCACCTTAAAGATACCGTAATTCATAAATCCCGAGATGGCTGTAATCTTTGCATCGTCATCCGACTTTGTAAGAAGTGATGAGGAAATCTTATCCTCCGACACTCCCTGTAAGCCTCTGACCTGGTAGTGACTTTTTGAAAGTTCAGCCACATGGTCAAAATGAGTTACCAAAAGACTTACAGTTTTCTTTGTATTTAGGAGTGAGACAAGTCCCCTTACCAGACTTTCACCTTCTTTAGGATTGGTTCCTCTGGCAAACTCGTCCAAAATCGCAAAGACAAATTTATTTTCTATTTCATTTAAAAGGTTCTTAAGTTCCACAATCTGTGCTCCGAAACTTGAAAGTCCCTTTGCTACAGACTGTGACTCCTCGGATATCATAATTATCTCATCAAAAGCGGGGATACTTGCACTGACTGCATATACGAAAAATCCGCAAAGTGCAAGATATGTATTTAAAGCCACAGTCTTTAGCGTAACACTCTTCCCGCCCATGTTTGCACCTGTAAGTACCGTGGTTCCAAGTCCCATCTCTATACTTACAGGTGTAAACTTAAGCCTCTTGCTCTCTAAGATATCACATATATACGGATTGGTTGTATCTTTTCAATATAAGAGTATCTTTTGTAATTTGCGGCAAACATGAAGGATAAAGCTTTGATACACGGTGCTTTTCTATAAGCAGATCAAGTCTTGCAACAGTATTTATATTATTTATTACGGTATCAAAATACGGTCTTAACTTTATTGAAAGTTCTTCCCTTATCCTTCTTTCTTCCTTCTCTTCTCTTGCAGTAATATCAAGTCTCTTATCCTTAAGCTCTTCAAACAAAGCTTCATCACTTTGCATCCTCAATTCTATATCACGCTTTTTCTTTCGGATTTCTTTTAAAGTATCGGAATATTCATCATATATTGAAAATGTAGGTATCCTCCTGCCATCAGGATCAAGTATATCCACCGCAATACTTACAGGCTCTATGAAAAAACCGCAAAGTCTAAGCTCATCCGCCACTCTTTCAACAACAGGCTTAAGCTTTTCAAGTTGCATAAGCAATATCTTTATCTCAAACAGTTCTATATCGGACAGTGTATTGTCTCTTCCGAACTTTATAGAGCCCCCTACATCCTTCATCTGCATAAATATTCTTCTGATTGCATTGATATCGGATTTTACCTCTTCATAATTTGAAGACAGCTTATTTAAATTGCTTAATTCAGTCTCTAAAATATCTCTTTCATCTTTTCTAAAAGGTCTTATACTCTTTTACAAGTTCGGCTCCGAAAGGTGTGGCAGGCAACATTTTGCCCTTTATGAATTCAAAACCTATATTTTCTCTTTGCCAAAAATCCATCTTTACCCCCTATATTTTTCCGCAATATTTATAACCGGCAGTTTTGTATATTTTTTCATTCTTTCTAAGAATTCCCCGGCATCATAATGATTTCCGTACGCCGAAAAAAAGGATTTATTGTTATTGCTAAAATATTTATTCTGTCAATACATGAAAATATCATACCTCTTTGTATCAGTTTTTCAAAGTTTTCATAATTTATCAATATTCGTGAACCGTCAAAAAATACCAACCGCTTTCCTTCAAGCTTTGCATTGGAAAGCAGCAGCGGCTTTATCATGGCATCGGTCAGAGCACCGTTTACAAATACAGCCTCTATATCACTTTCCTTAGCCCATATTTCCTTTAAATCCACCTTTTCACTATTTCTCTTCAGATGATTTTCTTCTATTATATAGTACTTGTCACTGTAATTTTCTTTGTTGAAATCATCCGGCAGATTCAGTTTATACTCCGGAAGTGAAAAAAGCATTGATGTAAAAATAGTGTCTCTGACAGTCTTTTCTATATCTACACTGTATGAGGCGCCGCTTGAAAGTATTGCCACATTGCTGACCTTGCCTGTAGCAATGCTCTTTCTTTCCAAAGCTCCGTCTATCAAAATCTTTCCGTCACTGTAGCCTTTGAAACTTTCGCATACCTTCGCCATCTGAGTTGCAATGGACGGACCTGCTATCTGCACATACCCGTCACTTAACGCCTTTATTATTATTATCTCTCCCATAGGAGTGTATATGCCTGTGCTTTCCACTATTTCTTTGGTTATATCACAGTACTTTATCAGATTCCTTGCCGTCGCGATATAGTCATCTTTATAAATATATATTTCAGGCTTCTTTGTATTGGTGACAAGGTCAAGTTCTTCGCCGTCTCTTCCTATAGAAGTAAGCAGTATATTTTCATCCCTATCATGTAAACTCTTTATAACCTCGTTAAGTACCGTAGTCTTACCTGCATTTTTACACATACCTATAAAAGATATTCTGTCTTCATTCTTTATCAAATCATAAATATCCATTATTCTCCCCTTTTGTAGGCAGCTGTGCCACTATAATAGCGACAAACATCATTATTGCTCCTATAAGCTCACGACCTCCAAGCACTTCGCCAAGTATTATCCACGCAAAAATCGCACTGAACACACTTTCAAGACTCATAAGCAGGCTTGCAATGCTTGGTCTTACATACAGTTGCCCCACATTTTGCAAAGTATATCCGCAGGCTCCGCTTAAAACTCCTACATATAAAAGAGCCGGCAGTGCTTTCATTATCATATCAACAGGCGGCTTTTCAACAACAATCATCACAACACTTGAAAAAAACACGCCACTACAAAGAATTGAAAGATGGAAAGGTCAAGTACATCCACCTTTTTTACAAAATGTCCGACGGTAATTATCTGCAGTGCAAACAAAAGGGCACAAAATAAAAGTATAGCATCCCCGTACTGTAAGCTGATACCTCCGTGTATACAGAGTAAGAACATTCCTATTATACTGAGTACTACACTTATCCAAAGTCTGATTCCTTCTTTTGCCTTAAAAAAAATAATAGAGATAATCGGGACCAAGATAACATACAGTGCCGTAATAAAGCCTGCTTTTGATGCATTTGACTCTTTTATACCTATCTGCTGCATTGCGCTTGCAAAAAACAAAAAAAATCCCGAGCAAAGACTTGCAATAAATAATGTCTTTTTATAAGATTTGTCCTTTGTCTTTTCACCACCGGACTTTTTCTTCTTAAAAAAACACACTACAGGAATCATGGCGATAAAGGATATCCAACTTCTTATTGCAAGGAAATGTATAAGCATTCACATATCTTGCACCTATACTTTGAGCTGAAAAAGCGGATCCCCATATAATTGCCGCCAGCATCAACATCGTGACTCCAAATGCATTCTTGTTCTTCACCATATTTCCCCCTAATATTGAATAGTAAACTTGCACTAGTTCTTCTATTATATCCTAATCTTGTTATAAAAAGATAAAGATTGTAAGACTCTCGTAATATTTTCAAATTTAATGCAGTTTATACCTCAATTACCGCAATCTATACTTTTTTTGTTCAATCTTTCAAAAATATTATATAATACGAGCATATTAAACAAGTTACAAAAAAACAAGGAGAAAAATATTATGAAATTAAGTTTTTAATAAGAGACGTTGCAGTTGCGCTTTCACTTGCATTTGGCTACACCGATTATATCAACTACAGCAATACCTACAATCAATGTTTTTTTGCAGGCGCTTTTTGCTACAGACCCGGCGGTAGCACATGGACACGCAATTCCTAATACCGATGCCATTACTATTTCAGGAAATACAGTTAGTGTAACGCTTGAAGGTACAGGTGTAAGCGACGCTGTAAAGGCAAGTACAGTTGTTGACATATATCCTGACAGCAGAAGTTCTTCTCCGGCTGCCGTACTTACAAATCTTCCTCTTACATGGACAGGCAACCCAGGTGCTTGGACAGGATTCAGCTTCCAGCTTCCTGCAAACTGGCAGACAAGATTCCATAACTCGGAGCAGATGGGTATAAAAGTTACATCAACTGTCGGTAGTACACATACTTTCTCCGCTATGGCAAGTAAGATTGTAAACAATGACACACAGATCAGCGTTGAGTTCCCTACAGTAGGCGCTACAACACTTTCGGCTAAGGTAACAGGCGGTTCGCTTTATAACAACTCTGTTGCACAGAGCTTAAACGACTACACATATGAGTACACTGTTGCTCCGCAGACAAGCGGTTCCGTAACAACAGCTATGGCAAACAGCATCTTCAATGCAAGTGCAAATATCGTAGCTCTTTCAAATGCAAGCGCTACAGCAGACGCTTCGGGTAACTTTACACTTAATCTTCCTGCAGGAAAGAGCATCCAAAACCTCGGTGCAAACGATGCAATCTATGTAAGAAGAAAAGCTAAGCACTCAAATGCACAGTATATCTTCATTATAAACAGTGTAAGGAGTGCGGCTCAAACACCTGCAACACCTTCTAACCCAAGACCTGCAACTCCTTCTAACCCAAGACCTGCAACTTCTTCAAACACTGTTGTAAATCCTACAACTCCTGAGAAGAAAGAAACAGATGTTATAATAGCTACAAATTCCAACAGCAGACACAGAAGCTCAGGCGGCGGTTCAGGCAGTTCAGGTTCAAGAAGAAGTGTAAACGGCAGCAGCTACTCATCTCCTGCTACAACTACACCTGCTCAGAATCCTGCAGCTCCTACTGCAAACGTGAACAATCAGAATACAGCCGGTAATGTTACAAGAGTTCCTGCTCCACAGGGTCCGTCTTCAAATAAGCAGACAAAGAGCAGATTCTCAGTTCCGAAGACTGCAGATGCATCAGATATCGCAAGAAATGTAATCGTACTTTTCGGTTCTGTTGTCGGTATGGCATTTGCTACAATCGGTCTTAAGAAAAAAAGAAGACTAATCCCTTAACTTTATAAACTTTATTTCATAGTTCGTTTTTAAGGCAATATATATCTCTAAATATACGATATATATTGCCTTTTATTTTCCTATTATAATGTCGGTGTATTTTTTTGCTATGGAGAGGTATATGAGACGAAAAAATACTACAACTGAAATGATGATGGGATATATGTGTTCCGCTTTGCTTGAATTGATGCTTGAAAAAGACTATGCAAAAGATTTCAATAGGCGAGATAGCCAAAAAAAGCCGGAGTGGATCGTTCATCATACTACAGACATTTTAAATCAAAAGAAGACATCATATCATTCTTTTTTGATATGGTTTTAAAGGAGTCTCTTGACGGTTTTACAAATCTGTCAAGTATCGACTTTACACTGTATATTCATTCGATATATATGGCTTTTTATAATTATAAGAAGGAGGTCTTGCTTATTTATCATTCCAATCTTTCTTCACTGCTTTTGGATGTGCTTTCAAAAAGATTTCAATTCAGTGAAATTGCAATCGAGTTTCCTCTGACAAAACAATATGAGCTTTCTTATATTATCGGCGGAATCTACAACAATTTGATATTCTGGATGAGCAGAGATATGAATGAAACTCCTGATGAACTTACTGAGATTTCACTCCAGTTCAGAGATGAGGAATCAATATCACTGTTAAGCCTAAGATAATACCCCCTGCAGCCTTAACTGCAAGGGGCACTTTTATATGTTTTTTAGAGGCTCCATCGCTCTTTTTAATATACCGTTCATATACGCTATAGCAATACCGTAGTTTGTCATAGGAATTTCTCTTTCCTTTGCAAACTTCATCCTCGTTTTCATCTGATTCTCATTCAACATACAGGCACCGCAGTGTATTATCATCTTGTACATTGACACATCCTTAGGGAACTCTCCTCCGGAACTGAACTCAAAAATAAGATTGTCTTCATCAAAAAGTCCGGTATGTTTTCTTACAAGCTTCGGTATCTTTACACTTCCGATATCTTCACACTGCCTATGATGTGTACAGCCCTCACTTATAAGTATCCTGTCGCCAACTTTTAATGTGTCCAGTACTTTTGACCGCACTGTATAAGCTTTGCAGCGCTCCTTTGTAGTTTGCAAATATTATGGAAAATGATGTAAGCGGTATACTTTCAGGTACCGCCTCATCCACCTCTTTAAATACCTGTGAGTCACATATCACCAGTGAAATATTCTCTATTCTCTCTAAGGCGTCTTTTATCTCATTTACCTGCACTTCTATCGCAATGCCATGTCTGTCAAGTATCTCTCTATTACCTGCTGCGGCAATATAAGCCTGCCCTTAGGAGCTGAAGCGTCTATAGGAGTCACCAAAAGTATTATATCTTTTTCCTTCATCATATTGCCCAGTATAGTTTTTTCCTTCTTACCTGCAGACAATATCTGTGACATCATGTTTTTAAGCTTATCTATATTGATGTTTTTCAGTGCGGAAACATATATATCAACCTTAAGGTCATTTTTTTATAATATCACAATCACATTTATTTCCGACTATAAGACATTTTTTTATCACTTGACTTTATTTTTATCTAAAAAAATATCAGCTCATCAGAAGTAGTTTCTCTGCTTGCATCCGCTACAAACAGTATCAAATCCACCTGATTTATATAATCAAGGCTTTTTTCAACTCTGAGTGTGCCAAGTGTACTTTTATCATCAAGTCCCGGAGTATCTGTGATTACCACAGGACCGAAAGGTAAAAGCTCCATGGTCTTTTTAACAGGGTCTGTAGTGGTACCTCTTATATCCGAGACTATCGCTATATTCTGTGAGGTGATTGCATTTATAAGGCTTGATTTTCCTGCATTGCAGCAGCCGAATATCACTATACTTGCTCTCTCTCCGACAGGAGTGGTATTCATATTCGAACCGCCCATACTAGAACCTGAAATCCCTTGCATTTGTAGTTTCTATTTCGCTTATATACTGTGTGGCCTTTTGTTTTACCACAGGGTTGCTTATCTTTTCAAGCTCGGACTTTATCATCTTCATTCCGTCATCCTTGGTATCTTTGGATGCATAGTCTGTCATATACTCACTTAAAGTCATCAGCGCATTGGGATGACAACAGTTTATAATCTGTCCACTCTTACATAGGCTCATAAATCTGTCACCTGTTCTGCCCTCTCTGTAGCAGGCTGTACAAAATGAAGGAATATGTCCCATCTGCATAAGCCAATCCACCACTTCATCCAAAGTTCTTTGGTCGGATACGTCAAACTGCTCGGAATCTGTAGGTCTGATTTCCTCGGTATATCCTCCGACTGAAGTTCTTGAAGCACCGCTTATCTGCGAAATACCTACTTTCAATGCTCTCTCTCTTACCTTTTGGCTCTCTCTGGTAGAGATAATCATACCTGTATACGGTACCGCAATCCTTATACATGCGATGATCTTCTCAAATGTATCGTCATCAAGCCCGTTATCAAAGGTCTCAGGGTCTATATCGTCGGCCTTTTTGATTCTCGGTACGCTGATAGTATGAGGTCCTACACCGAATGCAGCTTCAAGATGTTCCGCATGCATTAAAAGCCCTGCAAACTCATATCTGTAAGACTCAAGTCCGAATAACACTCCAAGTCCCACATCATCAATACCGCCCTCCATAGCTCTGTCCATAGCTTCGGTATGGTATATATAGTTATGCTTCGGTCCTGTAGGGTGAAGACTCTCGTAAGACTCTTTATTATAGGTCTCCTGGAAAAGGATATATGTACCGATACCCGCATCATGAAGCTTCTTATAATTTTCCACTGTAGTAGCCGCAATATTTACATTAGCTCTTCTGATAGCTCCGTTTTTATGCTTGATGCTGTATATTGTCTTTAAAGACTCAAGTATATACTCTATAGGGCTGTTTATAGGGTCCTCACCCGACTCTATTGCAAGTCTCTTATGTCCCATATCCTGAAGTGCAATAACTTCATTCTTTATTTCTTCCTGTGTAAGCTTCTTTCTTGCGATATGCTTATTCTTAGCATGATAAGGACAGTATACACAACCGTTTACACAATAGTTTGACAGATACAGCGGCGCAAACATTACTATTCTGTTGCCGTAAAATGTCTGCTTTATCTCTCCTGCAAGTGCATAAATCTTTTCTATGATTTCCTTGTCCTCACAAGCAAGCAGTACCGACGCCTCTCTGTGAGTGAGTCCCTCTGCTATAATACCTTTCTCGGTTTTTTTTGGCCTTGCTTTTTCAAGGTATTTTTCTATCAAAGGAATATTGTTTTTATTTTCCTCGGCAAACTTAATTGTCTCCAGTATTTCTTCATGGCTTATAAACTCTTCAGCTTTTTTTGATTTTACATCGTACTTAAACATTTACTATCTCCTCTTACCTTTGCAACTTCATAACCTATATTATTGATTCTGTTGGTAATACATCCGATGCAGTGAGCGGCTTCATCTCCTGTACATACCTTTCCGTCATATAGTTCATATTTTTTTTTCTTGTTTTTAGCGGTGAAAGATTCGGCATCACCACATTTGCACCTGCCAGTATTCCCTTTTCTCTGCCCAGATTGTCAAGAGTACTGAGTGAGGTTGTAGCAGGTATCAGCATCTTCGGTCTCATTATCCTAAGTATCGCTATAAGAAAAAGTGTCATCTGTATACTTCCGCTTTTCTCATCTTTAAATGCGGTGTCGTGATGTGGGATAAAAGGACCTATTCCACACATATGAGGACCGAACTCTTCTATAAACTTTAAATCCTTAGCCAATGTGGTGGAAGTCTGATACGGCGAGCCTACCATAAATCAGCAACCTACCTGAAATCCTATATCCTTAAGGTCCTGTAGGCATTTCATTCTATGCTCAAATGACATCTGCTTAGGATGCAGCTTTTCATAGTGCGCCTTATCCGCAGTCTCATGTCTTAAAAGATACCTGTCCGCACCTGCGTCAAACATTCTTTGGTACTCATCTCTTTCATATTCTCCCAAAGAAAGTGTCACTGCAACATCCTTATACTTTTCTTTGACTTTCCTTACTATAGAGCATATATAATCCGGTTCAAACTTACCGTCTTCGCCTCCCTGCATCACGAAGGTTCTGTAACCGAGCCTGTATCCTTCATCCGCACATTCAATTATCTCTTCATCAGAGAAGTCTGTAGCGGTCACAGTTTTTGTTTGAATGTCTTATTCCACAGTAATAACAGTCATTCTTACAAATATTGCTGATTTCGATAGCCCTCGAAGGTAGATATCTTTTCCATAGTTCTCATCTCCCAGTATTCTTGCCTTTTTGCTTATATAGTCAAATACTTCTTCATTCAAATTCTCTACAAGATATTTGTATTCTTCAAGGCCAAGACTTCTTTCTCTTTCAAGTTTATCTATAATCGCGATACTTTTATCGATCTCCACATCTCTGTCATATTCAGTGTCTTTAAATTTTGTCTTATACAGTGTTATATCTTTAGCCATTGGCATCACCCACATTTGAATAAGCGGTTTTTATACTTACTCCGGATAATTTTCCTATTTTACCTGAAAGGCTTGAAATCACATTGTTAGGTGCGTCGAGAGCGACCGACAACACACTTATGTTTCTTTTGTGATATGGTATTCCCATCCTTCCGATAATATAATCTCCGTACTCATGCAATAAATCATTGAGTTCTTTTACAGAATCTCTGTCCTCCACGATTATTGCCATCAATGCTACTCTGTTATCCATATTTCCCCTTTATAAATAATAGATTTTTGTATTAAAAAAGCCCAAAGCCACGGTGGCTTTGGGTACTCAAATAAATGTGCCTTTGCACAATCTTATACATTCACAAACCACCTTTCAAGTCAGAGCCTCTTCCTTGTTAGGAGTATCTGTATACAATGTAAATCCTTTTTGGCTGTTTGTCAATATGTATAGTATCGTTACTTTTATAACTATATTCTTTTTATACCTATCTTAATCATCAATCTCCGAGCTGCTTGATATTATCGCACCGCTTGAAGCATCGATATCGTAGTCATATTCTACATTTCCTACCTTAAACTCAATCTCATAAACTCTTACGCCGTCATCTGTATCAAGTTCTACCGTTGTAAAACTTGCACCGCTAACACCGGCATCTGAAAGTGCTATCTGCTTTGCTCTGTCTGCTGAGATACCTGAAGGCGCTGCCTGAGGCTGTTTTTCTCTTGCATCCTCATCTGTATCTTCAATAGCTTCTACTATATTTTCCCAAATGCTGTCATCAGAATCATCCTCATCTATATCTTCAATAGCATCTGTTATATTTTCCCAAATGCTGTCATCAGAATCATAATCAACTATATCTCTTATATCTATGCCCTTTTGTACAACCAACTTGGCAATCTCACTTACTTTCATCTTAGCAAGTTCTTTTGCATCCAGCGAACTGTCTTTAGCAGTAAGATTCAGTATAAATACGGCCTTTCCTATTGATATATTGTTTTCTGTAGCAAACTTCTTCGCAATCACAGGACTATTTATAATCTGATTCATTACTATTGCCTGTACTGAATTGGTTAAAAGTGCAGTATTTATATCATTTAACACTTCCGCTTTAATTTTGTTTGCTCTATCCTCATTATCATTTCTTACAGTAACCAAAATACCTGTATTGTCATTTTGGATATAACCCTTTTGAACCATTGAACCTATAAGTGCATTAACTGCAACCTTAAGCTCCGTATTCTTAAGATTCATACCGTCAATTACGCGGCTCCGTCCTGATTTGTGGACTGAACTTCCAAAACCTTGTTCTTTTTGTTTGTTACTATCTCAACTCCCGGGTTTACATCGATATCTACATGTGAATCCGGGACATAATTATTACCGTAATATGGAACTCCTACAACTCCTACTGCAAATAGTACGCAAGCGGCAGCTGCCACTCCTACAAATCCCTTACCGAATATATTAAATTTCTTCTTCATTCCTTTTTCAATCCTTTCTGCGTCCACAGAAACGATATTTTCAGAAATTCTTTTAAACATATCCTCGGGAATCATTCCCGATACAGCAGTGTCGAGCTTCTTCTCAATATCTTCTCTTTTCATCAAAAGCCCTCCTCTTCCAAATATTTCTGCATCTTCCTGACAGTTCTGTTATACTTTGAAAGTACAGTGTTTATTGACATATCAAGTAATTCTGCTATTTCACGATTTTTCAGACCTGCCACCGCATGGAGCAAAAGTATCGTTCTTTCATTGTCATCCAACTTATTTATAGTTGTTTTAAGAATAATACGCTCACTAAGATTTTCCACAAAGGAAAACTCCTGTTCCTGCAAATCGTTATCATCTTCTAAACTACCCTCTTTTTTTCCGTCACGAATCTTCATAAGTGCAAAATTTCTTGCTATTGTAAAGATCCATGCCATCGGTTTATCGTATGAGGTGTAATCTGCTGCCTTTTGATAGATTTTCAAAAAAGTATCCTGCAAAATATCCTCTGCATCATGAGTATTTTTTTGTTATTGAAAGGGCAAAAGGCATATACACTTTTATGAGTTTTTTCATATAAAGTATGTAAAGCCTCCATACTTCCCTTTGCGATATCTTTTATAAGTTTATCATCCACCGTCGACGAAGCTTTTGATCCCTCCTCTAAGACCGCCACAAAATTAAGCATCTAATAATCATCCTTTCACTATATTAATGCATGAGAATATCATTTTATTGCATGCTGTTGCAAATTTTTATTTTTTAAAAACTTTTTCTCATCAGTATTAAACATAATATTGCAGTAAAACATTTCCGCAGCGAAAAATGAACTCCATACTCCGATAACTCCGAAAAAGTCGAGGGTAAGATAAAGTGCAAATACAATAATTGCAACTATTCCTCTTGATATCTGCTATAAGAGATGACTCTTTCCTCTGCCTGTTGCACTATAAAATCCTGCCGTAATGATATTGAATGCGGCAGGTATAAATCCGATAAAGTAAATTCTGATACCGGGGATTGCATATTTTGCCAATATATCGGACTTTTCACTGTTAAACGCCTCTATAATAACCGGCGCAAATACCAGTACCAGCTACCAAAAGTCACTGCTATAATCATGGCAACTATAAAGTGAATATCTATGTACTTTATGCTGAATCTTTTTTCTCTGCTCTGCCGTAGGTCTCACTTGCTACAGGCTGTAATCCTGTGAAACACCGTTTAACATCGCCACTCCCACAAGTGCCGTAGTTTTGCAATTACTCCATAGGCCGCAACCGCTATATTTCCGACAAGATTAAGCAGTATAAAGTTAAATACAATGTGTTATTATACCGTTTGATATCTCGCCTACAAATGCCACTACACCCGAGACTGCAAGCTGATATAAATCTTTTTGATTGAAGGCAAAACGAGTTCAAAAACGTATACTGTTTCTTTCTTTTGACAGATAATGTGCCATACATATAGACATACTTACAACAGGTGAAAATCCGGTTGCAAGTGCCGCACCTGAGCATACCCAAGTCCCAGCAGGGAAACATCAGTATGTAGTCAAATATGATATTGAACACTCCGCTTAAAGAGTGTTGCCGCCATTGCAGTCCTCGGCGCATTATCGTTTCTTACAAATGCTGTGAATGTAAGTTTAGCATAAAAGAAAACGGCGAAACAAAAGTATCACTACATATGTGATGTGTTACCGCTTCTATCACATCATCCGCACCCGATCAGCCTTAATACCACATCAGGAACAAAATATTCCCAGCATCAAAAAGAACAGACTGAATAATAATGTAAATATAAATGAATTTGAAAAGTATTTATCAGCCTCTCTTTTTCGCCCAGTGCCTTTAAGAGTGCATATTTTGTTGCAGAACCTATCCTATCATTGCACCTATTGAGTAAGTTATTGCAAATATAGGCAGTACCAAGATTTCAAACCTGTTATTCCATTGGCTCCTTCAGCCATGGATATGAACAATGTATCTGCCAATACATAACATGATGTACCTGTTGTAGCTAAAATATTTGGTAGGATATATCCTCTAAGTTTTTCTCAATCATAAAAAGCTCTCTGTAACAGTCAATCGTAGTTATAGCTTTATTCTATAGCTCAATCAACCTCAATTTATGTGCAAAAAAATAGCAGTCAGTAGACTGCTATCATTTTATATATCAAAGATTATACTAACTCAAGTAAAACTTCCATAGCTGCATCTCCCTTACGAAGACCGATCTTAACTATTCTTGTGTATCCACCGTTACGATCTGCATACTTAGGACCGTACTCGTCGAAAAGCTTCTTTGCAAGGTCAAGTGACTTTGTGTTCTTCTTCTTAGCAGCGCCCTTTGCAGGAACCTCTGTAGGAACATAAACTACAGCATTGATTTTGCTTCTTGCATGAAGTCTTGAAAAGCTTATCTTTCTTGATCTCCTTCTCTACCTCATCATAAACGGTAACTTTCTTGCCGTCTACAACTTCTTTTACTCTCTTGCCGTTTGCATCTTTTCTTGCAACCTTTGCATTTACCTTTACAAGTTCGAAGTTATCCTTCTCCTTAACAGCTAATGCTATAAGCGGCTCAACGATCTTTCTGATCTCTTTTGCTCTTGCCTCTGTTGTAACAATCTTACCATGCTGTAAAAGTGCTGTAACCTGATTTCTTAATAATGCTTTTCTCTGACTGGATGTCTTTGAAAGTTTTCTATACTTTGCCATTTTTTCTCCTCCATAGGAAACATATATATGCTAACATTGGACTTACTATATATGTCTATTATTCTTTTTTATGATTCTTCGCTCTCACGAAGGTGAAGACCAAGCTCTTCAAGTTTCTGAAGAACCTCTTCTAATGATTTTCTACCCAGATTTCTGACTTTCATCATATCATCCGGTGTACGTGAACACAACTCCTCAACTGTATTGATTCCTGCTCTCTTCAAACAGTTATAGGATCTAACTGACAACTCAAGTTCATCTATATTCATCTCCAGAACTTTTTCCTTGTCATCCTCTGCTTTTTCTACCATCACATCAACAGTTTTAGCATTGTCAGACAAATCTATAAACAGATTAAGGTGCTCACTCAAAACTTTGGCAGCCAAACTTACCGCCTCATCCGGTGCCAATGTACCGTTTGTAGTAACATCAAGTGTCAGCTTATCAAAGTCTGTCATCTGACCTACACGAGTATTTTCAACACGAAGATTTACTCTCTCTACAGGTGTGTATATAGAATCAATCGCTATAACGCCTATAGGAGTATCCTCTCCCTTGTTTTTATCTGAACTTACATAACCTCTACCGTTTGTTATTGTCAATTCCATATAGAACTTGCCTTCTGAAACTGTTGCAATAACCTGGTCTTTGTTAATGATTTCTATACATGGATCACATTGAATATCTTCTGCAGTGATAACTCCCTCACCATCAAAATCTATATAAGCAACCTTCGAGCTCACCGTCTTCAGCTGAATTCTTGATCGCCAAGCTTTTTACATTCATTATGATCTCTGTTACATCTTCCTTTACTCCCGGTATAGAAGAAAATTCATGTAACACGCCGTCAATCTTAACCTGACTGACAGCTGATCCTGGGAGGGATGAGAGCATGATTCTCCTTAGGGAATTACCTAAAGTTGTTCCATAACCTCTCTCCAGTGGTTCACATATGAATCTGCCGAACTTCTTATCCTCGGAAATCTCTGCAATCTCAATATTTGGTTTCTCAAAATCGAACACGAATGTCCCTCCTTTTAGATAAACTATGCCAATGCCTGACAAAAACCGAGCCGTGGCCGATATTCGAGGCTATATTTCTACTATTAGCAAATCAGCTGATACGAAAATAAGTATCAGCTGCTAAGATTCCTATTAGCTTAGAGTACAACTCAACGATAAAGTTCGTCTACAGGAACATCAATTTCTTCTCTTGTAGGAAGGCTCTTTACAGTACCTTTTTAAATTTTTCAAGATCTGCATCAATCCAAGCCGGTACGATTCTTCCGGCTGTTGACTCTACAACTTCCTTATATCTTGCAGAAGATTTTTGCCTTCTCCTTGATCTCGATAACATCGCCTGCCTTTTACAAGATAAGACGGAATATTTACCATTTACCGTTTACTAAAAACATGCTTATGATCAACAATCTGTCTGGTTTCCTTTCTTGTTCTTCCGAATCCCCATACGGAAAACAACATTGTCAAAGTCTTCTCTCCAAGAGAATCATAAGGTTCTCACCAACCTGACCCTTCATTCTCTCAGCCTTAGCATAATAGTTTCTGAACGGCTTCTCCAATACGCCGTAGATGAACTTTGCTTTCTGCTTTTCTCTAAGCTGCATACCGTACTCACTAAGCTTACGGCCTGCTCTTTTTGTATCTCTGTTAGACTTTTTATCTATTCCCAGAAAACCCGGCTCAAGGCCAAGTGATCTGCATCTTTTAAGAACGGGAACTCTATTAATTGCCACTTTTAGTACCTCCTATTAGACTCTTCTGCGTTTTGGTGGACGACATCCATTATGTGGTACCGGAGTCACATCCTTAATACTTGTTACTTCTATTCCACATGCAGCCAACGCACGAATAGCTGCTTCTCTTCCTGAACCGGGTCCCTTTACCATAACATCTACATACTTAAGTCCATGTACTAAAGCTGCCTTTGCAGCAGTTTCTGCAGCCATAGATGCCGCATATGGAGTAGATTTCTTTGAACCTCTAAATCCTAGACCACCGGCACTTGCCCATGATATTGCATTACCCTGGGTATCAGTTAATGTAACAATTGTATTGTTAAATGATGACTGAATATGTGCCTGTCCGCGTTCAACGTTTTTCTTTACGCGCTTCTTTGTCACCTTCTTGGTGGACGCATTCTTTGCCATTAAACTAACCTACCTTTTCAAACTTTACTACGCTCCTGTTTTTAAAACATACAGCGAAAATCACTTTTCGAAAAAATATAAGTGTATCACTTATTATTTCTTCTTGTTTGCTACTGTCTTTCTTGGACCCTTACGTGTTCTTGCATTTGTCTTAGTTTTCTGTCCACGAACCGGAAGATTCTTTCTATGACGAATGCCACGATAACAACCTATTTCCTGAAGTCTCTTGATGTTCATTGCGATCTCTCTTCTAAGATCACCTTCTACCATCTGAGTATCGGAAATAACCTGTGCCAACTCTTTTACTTCATCGTCTGTAAGATCCTTTACTCTTGTATCAGGATTTACATTAGCCTCTTTCAAGATACGCTCTTGAACTTGTAAGACCTATACCATAGATATATGTCAAACCAATCTCAACACGCTTTTCTCTTGGTAAATCAACGCCTGCTATACGAGCCATTTACCTACTTCCTCCTTATTCCTATGCAGATCAACCTTGTCTCTGCTTGTGCTTTGGGTTCTCTCAAATTACTCTGATGGAACCTTTTCTCTTAATAATTTTGCATTTTTCGCAAATCGGTTTCACTGAAGATCTGACCTTCATTGTAACTCTCCTTTCATCGCTACTAATAAAGACGCCATAGTATTATACCATTAACAGGTACAATATGCAAGGTCTTATTTTATTTATCACGCCAAATGATTCGACCTTTTGTCAAATCATACGGTGATAATTCGATAGTAACTTTATCACCCGGCAAAATTCTGATATAGTTCATTCTGAGTTTGCCGCTGATATGCGCCAATACCTGATGTCCGTTTTCAAGCTCTACCTGAAACATTGCATTAGGTAATTTCTCAACAACTGTTCCCTCAATCTCTATAACGTCTGATTTAGACATTTACTCCTCCAATTTTTCAAGAGATATTTTAACTTAACGTCGTTAAAGTTATCATCACTGTTTCCAATATCAATAAATTCATCACTTTTTCCAAGCCTGCTTACATGCTTTATGTTCTTTTTCTTCGGCTTGTCAAGAGTCTTTAATCTGCCGTCCGCAACATAGATAAAATCTTTGTCGCATTCTATGACCAGATAATACTCTCCTCTGTCATGACCCTGCTGTCGATACTACGATATCACCTATATTTATCATAATTTTCTTAAAGAAAGAATCTCAGGCTCACCGTCCGTTATCAAAATAGTATTCTCATAATGTGCCGCCAATGAGTTGTCATCCGTAACAACCGTCCAGTCGTCATCAAGCCATACCACTTCGTCTCTTCCCGCTGTAATCATCAGGCTCTGTTGCAAGAGTCATACCCGCCTGTAATTTGATTCCCTCTTCTCTTCATATCAAAGTTAGGAACCTCAGGGTCTTCGTGAAGATGTGTGCCTATACCGTGACCCACCAAATCTCTTACAACACCGTAACCTCTGTCTTTTGCATATGTGCCTATAGCCTTACAGATATCATTAAGGTGATTACCTGCAATAGCGTACTTGATTCCTTCAAAAAAGCACTCTTTAGTTACCTTTACAAGTGCCTTTGCCTCTTCGCTTCCTTCGCCTATTATATGGGTTCTGGCAGCATCTGAATGGTAGCCTTTCCAAATAACACCTGCATCCAGACTTACTACATCTCCGTCTCTTAAAATTCTTTTCTTTGACGGAATACCGTGTACCACTTCTTCATTTACAGATACACATATTGAAGCAGGGTAGCCGTTGTAGTTCAAAAATGAAGGAACACAACCGTATGACCTTATTATCTCGTCTCCGATTTTGTTTACTTCATATGTGCTCATGCCTGCATGCAATGCCTTTTCCAGTTCTTCATGAGTTTTTGCCAGTATTTCACCGGCCTCTCTCATTAACTGTATTTCCCTTTCAGATTTTATTGTTACCGCCATCTTAATCCTCACAATCTATCCCAAAACTGCAATAATGTCCAAGAACACTTCTTCCATATCCTTTGTACCGTCTACACTTGCAAGTATTTTCTCATTGTCATAGTAGTCTATCAAAGGCTGTGTCTGCTTATGATATACATCAAGTCTTTTCTTTACAGTCTCCGGCTTGTCATCATCTCTGATAACAAGTTCACTGCCGCAATTATCACATATATTTTCTTTCTTCGGTGCGGAGTACTTTATATGATATGTACTTCCACAGCTTAAGCATGCTCTTCTGCCGCTCATTCTTGTAATGATGGACTCATCCGGAACATCTATATTTATAGCATAGTCAATACTCTCATTCAGTTTTGACAACGCTTGTGTCAAAAGACTTTTGCCTGCGAGTGTCGCTTGGGAAACCGTCAAGCACAAAGCCGTCTTTACAGTCCGCTTTATGTATTCTGTCAAGAAGCATTCCGATAGTGATATCGTCAGGGACCAACTCTCCCTTATCCATATACTCTTTTGCTTTCTTTCCAAGCTCGGTTCCTTCTTTTATATTTGCTCTGAATATATCTCCTGTGGATATATGCGGTATATTATATTTTTTTGCAATTCTCTTTGCCTGTGTACCTTTTCCGGCACCCGGAGCACCTAACATAATAATCTTCATGGTGTATCTCCCCCATTTTTTGTTAGTAACCACGAAAAACCCCTGAAGAATATACCCCAGTGGTTTTTCGTAAGATGATTAGTCTAATAAGAATCCTCTGTAATTTCTTACAAGCATTAATGATTCAATTGCTTTTAATGTCTCAAGGACTACACCGACAATAATTATCAGAGATGTTCCTGTAAACGAAAGTCTACTGATATTGAACAATCCTGAAATTATTATAGGGGATAATACATACTATTATAAGTCCTGCAGCACCTATAATGATTATATAACTTAATATCTTTGAGAAATAGTCGCTGGTAGAGCTTACCGGTCTTATTCCGGTATGAAACCTCCCGACTTCTTCATATTATTAGCAACCTCAAGCGGGTTAAAAGTAATTGATGTATAAAAATAAGCAAATAAGATAATCAAAATGATATAAACTATAAGTCCGACTGAATACTTCGAGCTTCAGGCTTAAACCACATTGATGAATTCATATATGTTAATATCTCACCTATTATTGAACCGTTATTAACTTGCAAGAATTGGCCAATAACTATAGGTGTAGAGAATATTGAAGAAGCGAAAAATTACAGGAATAACACCTGCAGTATTTACTTTGAGCGGAATATTTGATGATGTTCCGCCTACACTCTTCTACCCTGCGTTTTGGATGAATATTGTGCAGAATTCTTCTTTCAGCATCCTGCAAGACAATGGTGAATACTACCATCGCTACTATAAAGGCTATTATAATAGCTGCAGCAACTACCATCTTAGCTACTGTCTGTCCCTTTAAGAATCTCACATAAAGATTGTTAAAGTCAGATGGTAATGAAGCAAGAATATTCAGAAGAAGTACTATTGAAATACCGTTTCCTACTCCGTTCTCTGTAATTCTTTCTCCAATCCACATCAAAAATGCACTACCTGCCGTCATTGTAACTATAGCTACAACTACACTCTTTATTCCAAAATGTATTAAAAGTCCTTGTCTACCGAATCCAATTGCCATGGCTGAAGACTGTAAGAGGGCTAGTGCGACAGTTAAGTATCTTGTGTACTCTACTATCTTTTTTTCTTCCGTCTTCTCCATCCTGTTGTAATTCCTCAAGTGCCGGAATCGCAATTGTTAAAAAGCTGTATTATGATAGAACTAGTAATATAAGGAGTGATGCTAAGTGCAAGCACACTCAAACTTTCAAATGATCCACCGGTGATGGCGTTGAAAAATCCGAACGCATCCCGGCTTGTTTTTCAAAGAAATCTTTGAAATAAGTTGTATTCACACCCGGTATGGGTAAATTACTGCCGAAGCGAATAATTACCAGCATTATAAATGTGTCAGAAGCTTCTTTCGTACATCCTTTACTTTAAATGCATTTAGGGGTGTTGTGAGCATTAGATCACCTCACGAGTTCCGCCTGCAGCTTCAATCTTAGCTTTTGCACTTTCACTAACAGCAATGTACTTAACAGTAAATTTCTTTGTTACCGAACCGTTGCCTAAAAGCTTAACTCCGTCTCTTGTATGTCTTATAATTCCGGCAGCCAATAATGTATCAGGAGTAACCTCAACGCCGTCCTCAAGACGATCAAGAACTGAAACGTTAACAGCTACAATATCCTTAGAGTTACGATTTGTAAATCCTCTCTTAGGGATACGTCTGTATAAAGGCATCTGACCACCTTCAAATCCAGGTCTTGTAGGTCCTGAACGCGCTTTCTGACCCTTGTGACCCTTACCGGCAGTCTTACCGTTACCTGAACCATGTCCACGGCCACGTCTGAAATTATCGCTGTGCTTTGAGCCTAATGCAGGCTGTAAATTAGATAAATCCATCACTACACCTCCTTCTTTAGACTTCTTCAACTTTTACAAGATGTCTTACATGCCAAATCATACCTCTTACAGCATCATTATCAGGCATCTCAACTGTCTTGTTTAACTTTCTCAAACCAAGTGCTTCTACAGTTGCTCTCTGCTTTGGGATAGCACCGATAGGAGACTTAACCAATGTAATTTTTAACTTTGCCATATTTTCCTCCTATTATGCTAGTATTTCTTCAACTGACTTACCACGAAGCTTTGCAATCTCTTCAGGTGTCTTAAGTGCTGCCAAACCTGCAAGTGTAGCAAGACATACATTTGTCTTGTTGTTTGAACCTAAAGACTTTGAACGGATATTCTTATATCCTGCAAGCTCCAATACCGCACGTGCAGGACCACCTGCGATAATACCTGTACCTTCAGGTGCTCTCTTCAAAAGTACGCTTGCACTTCCGAACTTTCCTGTGTAATCATGTGGAACACTTGAATTCTCATCTATTCTAACCTCAACCAATGACTTGGTTGCTGCCTCTTTACCTTTACGGATAGCCTCAGGTACCTCTCCTGCCTTTCCAAGACCGATACCGACATGGCCATTACCGTCACCTACAACAACAAGAGCAGAAAACTTCATTGTACGTCCACCTTTTACGGTTTTGGATACACGCTTGATATTTACGACTCTGTCATTTTAACTCCAATTTGCTTGGATCGATGATTTGTCTCTTCATGTATGTTTCTCCTCCTATTAGAATTGTAATCCTGCTTCACGTGCAGCTTCTGCAAGTGCAGCAATCTTACCCTGATAGATGAGATCCTCCTCTATCAAACACAACTTTGTCTATACCCTTCTCAAGAGCTCTCTTTTGCAACAAGAGTTCCAACATATGCTGCAGCGTCTACATCATTTGTTTTTGAAAGCTCTTCTCTTACACTCTTCTCAAGTGTTGATGCACTTACTACTGTATTTCCCACTGTGTCGTCAATAATCTGAGCGTACATATGGTTGTTGCTTCTAAATACAGCAAGACGTGGTCTCTCAGTAGTTCCGCTGAGACGATTACGCAATCTGGAATGCTTTTTGATTCTGAGATCGCTCTTTGATTTTTTGCTAACCATTTAATTACCCTCCTATTATTTCTTACCGGTCTTACCGACTTTACGTCTGATAACTTCAGTAGAGTACTTAATACCTTTGCCCTTGTATGGCTCAGGCTTTCTTTTGCTTCTGATCTCTGCAGCGTACTGTCCGACTTTTTCCTTGTCGATACCCTGTACTTTGATGATGTTCTGTCCGTCAAGAACTGATGTGATACCCTCAGGATCCACCATCTCTACCGGATGTGAATATCCGAGTGAAAGCACAAGCTTATTTCCCTGCTTTGCCGCTCTGTAACCAACACCGTTTACCTCAAGCACCTTCTCATAGCCTTCGGTTACACCGACTACCATGTTGTGTATAAGGGTTCTTGTAAGACCGTGTAATGACTTGTTTTTCTTTAAGTCGTTAGGTCTGCTTACTACGATATCATCACCTTCCTGCTTAATGGTCATCTCTAAAGGTAATGCTCTCTCAAGTGTACCCTTAGGACCTTTTACAGTCACATGATTATTTTCTGCAATTGTAACAGTTACTCCTGCCGGGAATTGCGATAGGGCATTCTTCCAATTCGTGACATGCCGTCTTCCTCCTTAAATTTGTCGTGAGCTTTTCGCTCAGGTTTTTCAGGTTTATATCATCTAATAGGAAGTCATTAAAGAAAAAATTTCTTTATGACTGCTATTAGAGTTGAAACTTAATTATTTTGTTTTGTCCACTCGACATTTTCATACATATGTCTGGGCGGCGTCCACTCGACATCGGCAAACATACATCTGCCGGTGGGTTCGACTCACTAGCGCTCAAACTTCGTTTTCGCTGAGTGTCGCGAACGACTTTTACACTAAGTTCACTGCGTGTTCACTAAGTGTTCAATGTCTCGGGACGGGCATTCGTACTAAATTCACGCTTCGCTTGCGTTCGTTAAGTACTCAATGACGTCCACTCGACTAGCTCAAACTCGCTTCGCTCGTTTTCGCTAAAGCTCGGGACGAGACTTTCACTAAACTCACGCTTCGCTTTGCTCGCGTTCAAGTGTTCAATGCCTACCAAACGAAAGCTAATACTTCTCCACCTACGTTAAGCTTTCTTGCTTCTTTGTCTGTGATAACGCCGTTATTTGTTGAAATAATAGCTGTTCCAAGACCGCCAAGAACTCTTGGAAGCTCATCTCTGCTTGCGTATATACGTAAAGCCCGGCTGAAATTCTCTTCAATCCACTTATTATTCTCTCGCTCTTGTTAGCTGTATACTTAAGGAATATTCTGATATCCTTGAAGTTACCATTGTCAACAAGTTCGTACTTCTCTACATAACCTTCTTCTACAAGTATGTTAGCTATTGCTATTTTCATCTTTGAGGAAGGAATATCAACTGAGTCATGTTTTGCAGTATTTGCATTTCTGATTCTGGTAAGCATATCTGCAATTGGATCGCTCATTGTCATGGAATTTTTCCTCCTGTTTATTTTAAATGTATCTTGTATAAATTCTTTTTCTTTGCTTTGATTAAGCCGTTTGATGAAACGCTTCCCTCAACTCAGTTCGCATCTTCGCTAGCGTCCCTCGCATTATCACTATCTGCCGGGTGGCGTTCGACTCGACTAAGCTCAAACTCGCTTTTCGCTCGTTTTTCGCTAAACAGCGCTCACGGTACGCAGACACTTTCGCACTAAATTCGCACTTCGCTTCGTTCGTGCTCATTAAGTGCTCAATGCCTTACCAGCTGGCTTTCTTAACTCCGGGATCTGACCCTTATAAGCCAATTCACGGAAGCAAATTCTACAGATACCATACTTTTTTTAAGATAAGCATGTGGACGACCGCAGATTCTGCATCTGCTGTATTCTCTTGTAGAAATTTTGCCGGTCTGGCCTGCTTAATCTTCATTGAAGTCTTTGCCATGAAATCTTCCTCCTAAATTATTTGAAAAAAATGGCATATTGAATAATGTCAAAAGTTCTCTAGCTTCTTCATCTGTGTTTGCAGTAGTAACGAAAATAACGTCCATACCGCGAACCTTGTCAATCTTATCATACTCTATCTCAGGGAAGATAAGCTGTTCCTTAACTCAAGAGCATAATTTCCTCTACCGTCAAATGCATTAGGGTTTACACCTCTAAAGTCACGCACTCTAGGAAGAGCAAGGTTTATAAGTCTGTCAGCAAACTCATACATCTTTGAACCACGAAGAGTTTACCCTTACAACCTATAGGGCATACCCTCTCTAAGTTTAAAGTTAGCAACTGATTTCTTAGCCTTTGTAACTACCGCCTTTCTGTCCGGAGATAATTTCAAGATCTCTAACTGCAGCATCTAACACTTTTTGCATTGTCTTTTTGCCTCACCGACAGCCATATTGATAACGATCTTATCAAGCTTCGGTACCTGCATAAGATTCTTATATCCAAACTTCTCAGTCATTTTCTTGACGATTTCGTTGTCATACATTTCCTTTAATCTTGCCATGTTTTCCTCCTTTCCAATTAGTCGATAGCCTTACCGGTCTTCTTAGCTACACGAACCTTCTTGCCGTCTTTTACTTCAAAACCGACTCTTGTAGCCTGACCGTCAACAACCAACATTACATTTGATATATCAATAGTTCCCTCTGTATTTACGATACCGCCGTTCTGGTTAGCCATACTTGGCTTTGTATGCTTTGTAATCATATTACAGCCTTCAACTATTACTCTGTTCTTCTTAGTATCAACCTTTAATACTTTACCTGTCTTGCCTTTATCTTTTCCAGATATGATTTTAACCATATCATCTCTTTTGATTTTATGCACGCTAGACCTCCTTATAATACTTCAGGTGCGAGAGATACAATCTTCATGAACTGCTTCTCACGAAGTTCTCTTGCAACCGGTCCAAAGATACGAGTACCTCTTGGAGTCTTGTCATCCTTGATTATAACTGCTGCGTTTTCATCGAATTTGATGTATGAACCGTCTTTACGGCGTGTGCTATTGACTGATCTTACTACAACAGCCTTGACAACATCGCCTTTCTTAACAACACCGCCGGGTGTTGCATCTTTAACGGTAGCGACGATTATATCGCCGATATGAGCATATCTTCTAGTTGAACCACCCATAACACGAATTGTAAGCAATTCCTTTGCTCCGGTGTTATCGGCTACCTTCAATCTTGTTTCCTGCTGAATCATGCCGGATACTCCTTCCTACCTAATTATTTTGCCTTCTCAATTATCTGTACAAGTCTCCATCTCTTATCCTTTGAAAGAGGTCTTGTCTCCATAATCTTTACAGTATCGCCAATGTTACATTCATTCTTCTCATCATGTGCCTTGAACTTAACAGTCTTCTTTACAATCTTGCCATAAAGTGGATGCTTTACATGGTCTTCGATTGCAACAGTGATTGTCTTATCCATCTTATCGCTAACAACCTTGCCGATACGGGTTTTTCTAAGATTTCTCTCCACGGTTTATCTCCTTTATCTTTATGCCAATTTTGCATTCTCAGTGATAACTGTCTGAATTCTGGCAATGTTCCTACGAACTTCCTTAATTCTTGAAGTGTTATCCAACTGGCTGGTTGCATTTTGGAATCTAAGGTTGAAAAGTTCCTTCTTTGCCAAAACCAATTCCTCATTTAACTGTTCTAAGCTTTTTGACTTTAATTCGTTTACATAATTCTTAGTTTTCACTTGCTTCACCGCCTTCCAAATCAGCCTTTGAAACTATCTTACATCTGCAAGGAAGCTTATGCATTGCAAGACGAAGTGCCTCTCTGGCAATCTCTTCAGGTACGCCTGCGATCTCGAATAATACACGACCCGGCTTTACAACAGCTACCCAATACTCTGTAGCACCCTTACCTGAACCCATTCGAGTCTCAGCAGGTTTTGCTGTAACAGGCTTATCAGGGAAAATCTTTATCCAAACTTTACCGCCACGCTTGATATAACGAGTCATAGCAACTCTGGCAGCCTCTATCTGGTTTGACTTTATCCAACAAGGATCAAGGGATACTAAACCATACTCACCGTAAGTGATCTTATTGCCTCTTAGGGGCCTTACCTGCCATAGAACCTCTGAACTGTTTTCTACGCTTTACTCTCTTAGGCATTAACATATTATTTTACGCTCCTTCCTGTGTTTTTCTTTGAGGAAGCACCTCACCTGTATAAATCAAACCTTAACACCGACTTTACCGTATGTTGTGTTTGCCTCTGCAAAACCGTACTGAATGTCGGCTCTCAATGTCTGAAGCGGGATAGTACCCTCTGAATAGAACTCTGTACGAGCCATATCTGCACCGCCAAGACGTCCTGAACAGCTTGCCTTGATACCAAGAACTCCTGCCTTCATACTTCTTGACATTGTTGACTTCATTGCTCTACGGAATGAAATACGGTTCTCAAGCTGTGCAGCGATATTCTCAGCTACAAGCTGTGCATCTCTGTCAGGTCTCTTGATTTCTTTAATATCAATGAATACTTTCTTATCTGTAAACTTTGATACTTCCTTCTTTAATTTCTCAACTTCAGCACCCTGCTTACCGATAACAACACCCGGTCTTGCAGTATGAGTATTATTCTAACTCTGTCTGAAGCACGCTCTATTTCAATATCTGATACGCTTGCTGAATAAAGTTTCTTCTTTAAGAACTTTTCTGATATTGTAGTCTTCCACTAAAGCAATCAGCGAAATCCTTATCAGCGTACCATCTGGAGCTCAGTCTTTTATAACACCGACTCTAAGTCCATGTGGATTAACTTTCTGTCCCATTTTCGCGTCTCCTCCTATCTTTCATCTAAGACCACTGTGATATGGCTCATTCTCTTCTCGATACGATAAGCTCTACCCTGTGCTCTAGGCTTAATTCTCTTCATTATAGAGCCGTCACTTGCGTAACACTCTGCAATATATAACTTAGACGGATCTAAATTGTTGTTGTTCTCAGCATTAGCAACTGCTGACTCTACCAATTTCTTGATAACACTTGACGCATATCTTGGGCTATACATAAGAATACCCAAAGCCTCACCAACATTCTTACCTCTGATTGCATCCAGCACGAAACATGCCTTCTGAACAGGTACTCTGGCATATGAGAGCTTAGCTGATGGTCTGGTGTCCTTAACTGCATTTCTTTCTCTTTTTAATCTGGGATCTATGTCCTTTTGCCATTTAAAAAACCTCCTTTCAACCCTCTCTTATCTTGAAGCTTTCTTATCGTCAGCTTTATGTCCTTTGTAAGTTCTTGTAGCAACGAACTCACCAAGCTTATGTCCTACCATATCCTCGGTAACATATACCGGAACATGCTTTCTTCCATCATGAACAGCAATAGTATGACCTACCATCTGTGGGAAGATTGTAGAACAGCGTGACCATGTCTTGATGACACTCTTGTCGCCGGCTTTGTTCATTGCGTCAACTTTCTTTAATAAACTTGCATCTGCAAATGGTCCTTTTTAAGTGAACGTGACATTTATCTTTCCTCCTTTATTTAGTAGCGGCCTTACCATCTCTTCTTCTGATGATTAGCTTATTAGACTGTTTCTTCTTGTTTCTAGTCTTAAGACCAAGAGCCGGTTTACCCCAAAGGGTAGATGGACCCGGACGACCGATTCGGTTTTACCTTCACCACCACCGTGTGGATGGTCATTAGGGTTCATGACAGAACCACGAACTGTAGGTCTGATACCCATGTGGCGTTTTCTTCCCGCCTTACCGAGCTTAACAAGTGAATGCTCGCCGTTTCCTACTATACCGATAGTAGCTCTGCAAATGATCGGAACCATTCTCATCTCGCCTGAAGGAAGACGAAGAGTTGCATACTTTCCTTCCTTAGCCATAAGCTGTGCAACATTTCCTGCTGAACGAACAAGCTGTCCGCCCTTACCCGGATAAAGCTCGATATTATGAATCTGTGCACCTACAGGAATCTCTGCAAGTGGTAAACAGTTTCCGATTCTTGCCTCTGCACCTGAACCGCTTACGATTGTAGCTCCAACCTGAAGTCCCTCAGGAGCAAGGATATAAGCCTTTGCACCGTCTACATATGAGATAAGCGCAATATTTGCTGTTCTGTTAGGATCATACTCTATTGCAACAACTTTTGCAGGAACTCCATCCTTTGAATTTCTCTTAAAGTCGATAATTCTGTATTTTCTCTTTGCACCGCCACCACGATGTCTGACTGTTATTTTACCTTGATTGTTTCTTCCTGAGTTCTTCTTGATTGGTGCCAACAATGACTTCTCAGGAGTGCTCTTTGTAATTACGTTAAAGTCCAAACCTGTCATGTTTCTTCTTGACGGTGTATATGGACTATACTTCTTTATTCCCATTTTATCTCCTTCTTGTGCTATGCACTTTATCACGGCAGGATGCCGTATAATATTACTCAGATATTATCTGAGAAAAAAGCAACATTGTTGCTTATAATCCCTGGAATAACTCGATATCCTTACTGTCCTCTGTAAGCCATACAATAGCCTTTTTAACCTTTGCTGTCTTACCTGTTGTCATTCCTCTTCTCTTTGACTTTCCGTCCTGGTTCATAGTATTTACTCTTGAAACCTTAACGCCGTCAAAACATCTTCTCAACAGCTTCTTTGATCATTGTCTTGTTTGACTCAGGATGTACAAGGAAAGTATACTTTCTTATCAGTCATGCCGAGCATGCTCTTCTCTGTAATAACCGGCTTAAGTATTACATCATAGTATTGTATGTTTTGCCATTACGCATACCTCCTCTATAGTCTTAACAGCGTCCTTTGAAGCTACCACTGTATTGTACTTTAAGATATCATATACATTGATAGTCTTAGGTGAAGCAGCCTTAACACCATATATATTTCTAACAGAAAGTACAGTGTTCTTCTCATTCTCAGCACATACAACAAGTGCCTTCTTAACATTTTAAGTTATTCAAAGTCTGCTGCATCTTCTTTGTCTTAATCTCGCTCATTGCAAAATCATCAACTACGATGAACTTGTTTCTCAAGAACTCTGCTTGTAAGAGCACTCTTAAAGAGCGATTCTCTTCTCTTTCTTATTGAGATTGATTGTATAATCTCTTGGGTAAGTGCAAATACAACACCGCCGCCTTTCCACTGAGGTGATCTTGTTGAACCCTGACGTGCATGTCCTGTACCTTTTTGCTTCCAAGGCTTTCTACCGCCACCGCTAACTTCGGAACGGGTCTTTGCCTTTTGTGTTCCCTGACGCTTGTTTGCCAACTGTGCAACAACTGCCATATGAACTAAATGCTCGTTAACATTAACTCCGAACACAGCATCATTTTAATTCTATACTACCTGCTTCTTTTCCTTCAATATTAAATACTGATATATTAGCCATTTGTGTTCCTCCTTTCTGTTAGTTATTTCTTCTTAACAGTCTCTTTTAATGTTATTAGAGCCTTCTTTGAACCCGGCATTGAACCCTTTACAAGGATAAGATTCTTATCTGCATCAACTCTTACGATTTCAAGATTCTGTGTTGTCACCTTCTTTTGCACCCATATGTCCAGGCATTCCTTTTGCCCCTTGAGATACATGGCTCGGATCTGAAGATGAACCGTTTGAACCCTGATGACGGTGGAACTTTTGAACCGTGACTCATAGGTCCTCTTGACTGTCCGTGACGCTTGATAGCACCCTGGAAGCCCTCACCCTTTGAGATAGCTGTTGCATCAACTTTATCTCCTGCAGCGAAGATATCTGCTTTGATTTCAGCCTTTGTGGCATACTCTGATGCGTTCTCAAACTTGAACTCTCTGATAAATCTTCCGGCAGCAAAAACTTCTCTCTTCTTATCACCGTTCTCAACTACAGTCTTCTCAATTCCTGCTTTAGCAAGATGACCTGACTTAGCCTTATTAACCAACTTTGTACGGATCTGTCCATATGCAACCTGAACTGAATTGTATCCGTCATTTCTCCTCTGTCTTAACCTGTGTAACAACACATGGTCCTGCAAGAAGAACTGTTACAGGTACCAACACGCCGTTCTCATCGAAAATCTGTGTCATACCTACTTTTCTAGCAGTATTGCTTTCTTCATTAATATACCTCCTGGTTTTATTCTACAGCGGAGCACTATGTGCTCATCCTAGACAGGATTAACGCTTATAGCGGATTATCTACTCTTCATTTTGATGTCAATGTTCACACCTGCAGGCATTTCCAATCTGGAAAGTGCATCAACAGTCTTCTGTGATGGTGCAATGACATCAATCAGTCTCTGTGAGTTCTCTGCTCGAACTGCTCACGAGAGTCTTTGTGCTTATGTACAGCTCTGAGGATAGTAACCACTTCCTTCTTTGTTGGTAGTGGAACAGGTCCTGAAACAGCTGCTCCTGTCTTCTTTACAGTATCAACAATTCTTTGCGGCACAGCTGTCAACTAATTGATGATCATAAGCTTTTTAATGTGATTCTCATTACCTGATTTGCCATAAAAAGCCGCCTCCTTTTCAATCTTTATAAAAAAATTGACAAGCGGTGACTGTACACTCTTCCGTGCGTGTCGTGATACTTAACCCACGAAAATACTCAATATGAGATGCTGTTTGTACAGTGACTTGTCGCCAGTTTTTGCAACATGACCTTCGCTCACACAAAACCCGTAAACGGCAACCTATGCTTCATAGCTATCAATGTCACAGCTGTTCTAGGATAGCACAGATTGAATCGATTAGCAAGCACTTTTTATTTTATTTTATTTTTGTTTGTACTGCTCCAAAAACTTCAGTATAGCATATGCCATAAAAGCTGTTTATAGGCAGAAGAATTATATTCTTCAAAAGCTCTCATAGGTAAAATGGCAGAAAAAGCCTTTCCGTATAAAACATTCAACCAAAAGTGTACTTAAGTAAGATATTTGCAAAACAGACTTACAAAAACTCCGCAATAAAAATCCTCTTTATATCCACTTGCTTCTTATATAATATACTTCCGTAAATAAATCCTGCAATAATCGCATTTAAAGTAAATCCCGGAAAAAGGGTCCTGTGAAGCAATCGCATACTTTACAACATCTGTCATAGCTCCAAAAACCGAACCTACAATGGGTCCGAACAAATATCCCACACTTACAGTAGTCAAAGACGAGAAACCGATCTTTAAAAAATTGCCGATAGGGACTGTAAAAGCCCCCAATATAATCGACAACGCCACAAACATAGCTACTGTTGTAATAGTTCTTACCTTCTTAAGTTCCCTATGAGAACAAAAATATCTTTAATATCCGTCATAATCACTTCCTAACACATCCGCTCTCTTTAGCCGCCTTCGCCACCGCATCCGCTACAGATTTTGCCACATTCTTATCAAGTGCGGAAGGTATAATATTTTCCGAATTCAGATCCTCAGGTTTTATATACTCCGCAATAGCCTTTGCCGCCGCCTTTTTCATATCGTAGTTTATATCTCTTGCACCCGCATCCAGCGCACCTCTGAAAATACCCGGGAATGCAAGTACATTGTTGATTTGATTCGGTCTGTCGCTTCTTCCGGTTCCCATTACAGCTACACCGGCTTTTATTGCATCGTCATATGAAATCTCCGGATTCGGATTTGCCATAGCAAAGACTATCGGATCCTTTGCCATCGTCTTTATCATATCTTTTGTAAGGATATTTGCTACGGAAACTCCTATAAATACATCCGCACCTACAAGCGCATCCGATAAGTTTCCTCTCATATCATTGAGATTGGTAACTGTACACAGCCACTCCTTATGGTCTTTTATACCCTGCGGTCTGGTTTTATACAGTATACCGAATTCATCACAGGCTATTATATTCTTTACCCCGACTCCAAAAGCATTTTGATAATTGCCGTTCGGCGCTTCCGGTCCGTTTAAAGACAACCTTTTATTTGTGACATTTCTTTTTTTACAAGCTTAAGAGCATTGATAAGTGCCGCTGTAACAACTATTGCAGTACCGTGCTGGTCGTCATGAAAAACCGGTATCTCAAGTTCTTTTTCAAGTCTATTTTCTATCTCAAAGCACTTCGGTGATGCGATATCCTCCAAGTTGATACCATAAAAGCATGGTGCAATATTCTTTACAGTCTTTATAATCTCCTCCGTATCCTTTGTCTATACATATAGGAAATGCATCCACATCTCCGAACTCCTTAAACAGTATTGCCTTACCTTCCATTACAGGCATGGCAGCCTTCGGACCGATATCTCAAGTCCCAGCACCGCTGTTCCGTCTGAAACCACCGCCACAAGATTTTTCTTTTGCAGTATACTTCCATATTTTCAGGATCCTTTGCAATCTCTCTACAAAGGTTCTGCTACTCCGGTGTATATGCAGTGCTTAAATCATCTCTACTGTTTATTTTTATTTTACCTACAGCAACCTTACCGCCGTTTTCCTCATGTAATTTTAATGCTTCTTTACTATAATCCATATTTACCACCTTATATGATTTCTATAAAATATTTGAATGTATTCTAGCATAAAA
>BNJU01001003.1_pt1 | contig 129240 bp, 169 predicted proteins | sample 8539281 | NCBI WGS metagenome assembly BNJU01 (sample SAMD00202456, study PRJDB9452) | human saliva metagenome | isolation source: human saliva | place: Japan | reverse complement strand
TAGAGAGTGGGACAGAAATCGGTAACTCGTTAGAATTCGATTTCGTGTCCCACCTCCGCACAGTTGAGTAGGGCTGTATAAGCTGATGAAATCAGCGTAGTAGAGCCCACTCAACCACTGCGTCTTGCTCGACAATCCAAAGACAAATGAGAGGCTAGGACTTTTGTCCCAGCCTTTTGTTTTAGGTTTAAAAGAAATGAACTGAATTTGAAAGGTTCGATCAGATGTGACACGTATCCTATTTTAAAATACCCGGATTCATGATAGACTAGAGGAAAGAAACGTTCTCAAGGAGGTTGAGCATGAAACACAAATTACTAGTCGCATCCCTTACGGTTCTTTCTGTCTGCACACTAATGGCTTGTAGTCACACCACTAAAAAGGATACAGCTGCTTCTTCTACAAAAGAAAGTAGCAGCAAAGTCGAAAAGAAAACAAGTCATTCTTCGTCAAAGGATACTGCTTCTACAAAGAAAAGTACTACCAATCAAGAAACCAAGCGGATTGGAAATGCAGATTATGGATACATCAATATTCCAAGTAAATGGATCAAATTTACGGACCTTAGTGGGGTTGAGGCTGTCCAATATACTGATGGGAGTGGTTATAATATTGTTACCCTGAACAGTTTTACCAAAGAAAAAGCCAAAGTTCCCGCTGATATGGAGTTTAATGCTGAATTTTTAGCCAAGAAACTAGCCGTTATGTGGCAAGATAATAAGGATGTTGGCAAGATGACGGGAGCTCGAACAAAAGTCGCAGGTCTGGATGCCTACCAGCTTCAAATTGTGATGAAATCCGGTCAATACCTGATTACTTGGATCTTCCAAAAGGATGAAAAGGTTTACACCATTTCTTTTGAAGGAGATGCAGAAACCTTGAAACCTTTATCCCGTATATCGAAGATACCTGGAGTCTGGATGGAACAGGTGCCGTAACGGATTGATGAAGTGAGGCTAGAATCATTTCTAGTCTCTTTATACTATAGAAATCGCACTTTCAAATCCTAAAAAATCATGGTAGACTAGAGGAAAGAAAATTCATCATTGAGGAGAGAATATGAAAAATAAGTTCTTACTCGCGTCTGTTACGTTTTTGTCTGTTGTAAGTCTTTCTGCTTGTACTAGTCCGAAGAAAGTGTCTAAAAAATCATCATTGGATACTAGTTCCACTTATGTGGTGAAAGAGACTACAATATCAAGTAGCAAGGTAGAGAAAGAAATATCGGATAGTGATAAGGAGGATGTGAAAACTAAACGAATCGGTTCAGCAGATTATGGTTACCTCAATATCCCGAGTGACTGGAAAAAGAATGATAGTATCCAAGTCGGAGATAATATTCAGTATACAGATAAAAACGCCTTCAATATTATTGTTTTAAATGCTGCCACTAGAGAAAAAGCAAATGTCCCCGAAGGAGTGAAATTTAATGCCGAGATGATGGCCCAAAGATTTGAGACTAGGTGGAATGACCCTAAACTTGTTGAGAAAATGATAAAATCTACAACGACCGTTGGAGGAAATGAGTCGCTTAAAATACATATTTTTCTCAAGTCAGGCCTGCAGGTTGCTGGTTGGGTATTCCAAAAAGATGATAAGGTTTATTTGATTGTTGTTGAAGGATTTGAGAAAACAATAACTCAATTTACATCTTATGTCGAAGACACTTGGAGCTTAGACGGAACAGGTGCTGTAACGGATTAATCAAGTGAGATAGATCGCTGGATCTATCTTTTTTTCATAGTCTTTGTGGTATAATCTTTCTATTGTTTAGAAGAGGAAATAGAGGATGACACAGGAAATTGACTTAGAAAAAAATACCATCAGTTAGCGCTCCAAAAAGCAAAAGGAGCATCGTAAGGTATTGGCGAATCTGAAAAAGAAGCCACCTAAGAATTTAGATAAAATAGCGCAAGAAATTCACGATGAAGTCTTTCAAGAAATTGATTGTACCGCCTGCGCCAATTGCTGTAAGACACTAGGACCCGATTTTAAGGAAGCAGATATCACGCGCATCGCCAAGTATTTCAAAATGAAGCTTCCCTGCGTTTTGAGGCGGAATTTCTTCAAGTGGATGAAGATGGAGATAAGGTCTTTTAAATCCATGCCATGTCCTTTCTTGGGTGGTGATAATCTCTGTTCGATCTACGATGTTCGTCCGAAAGCCTGTCGGGAATTTCCTCATACAGATCGCAAGAAGATCTACCAGATCAACCATCTGACCATCAAGAATACGCTGACTTGCCCAGCAGCTTATTTATTTTTAGAAAAATTGAAGGATCGTTTGTAATGACATATTCATTTTTACTATTTGACATAGACCACACCTTGTTGGACTTTGATACAGCGGAGGAAGTGGCCTTAACGCAATTCCTCCAAGATCAGGGGGTTCAAGATATTCAAGCCTTTAAGGATTACTACAAACCCATGAACCAAGGCCTCTGGAAAGATTTGGAGCAAAAGAAAATTAGCAAGAAAGACTTGATTAACAGCCGATTTGCGATCGCATTTGCCCATTTTGGTAGAGAGGTAGATGGTGAAGAGATGGCTCTTCGTTACCAGGACTACATTAGTCAACAGGGACAGAGTTTCCCAGGAGCGGAAGACATGTTAGCCAAGCTAGTAGAAAGGGGTTACCAGCTCTATGGTGCTACCAATGGTGTTACCGCTATTCAGCAAGGGCGTTTAAAGAAATCTGCCATCACCCCTTATTTCAAAGAAATTTTCATCTCTGAACAATTAGGAACTCAAAAACCGGAAGTGGCTTTTTACGAAAAGATCAGTAACTTGATCCCAGGATTTGCCAAAGAACAAGCTCTCATGATTGGAGATTCTTTGACGGCGGACATCGCTGGAGGCAAATGCTGCGGGGATTGATACTGTCTGGTATAATCCGGATCATAAAGAAAATACCAGTCCAGCCGTTCCAACTTATGTTGTTGCTGACTATCAAGAACTACTGGCTATCCTTAAGTAAAGAGTTCTTTCAAACTAGCTCTCGGGCTAGTTTTTTGTTATTATGGATAAATGAATATATTTAAACAAATAGCATTCAACATCAAGAAAATGGTTTTTCTATCTGGTTCTTGTTTTTTTCATAGGGGTTCGCTCTCTTGATTGGTTTTCTCTTTTATTTTACTAATCAAGAAGAAAAAGAAATCCAAGAGCAAATTTCTGGCTTATATCAGGAAGCGGGATTTAAAGGAGACCTACATTTTAAAGCAGCTGAACTCCATGGGATGTCGACCAAATATGCTTATAGCTATCAAGAAAGAGTTGAGGGTAAGACGGTTCAGTTTGATTTTCCTTATGCAAGCCTCCTATCCAAAGAAGAAATTGGGAGAAATTATGACACGGCTGAAGAACTGGCTCAACATTACAACAGTTGGTTAGTAGCCCCGTTTTTTGAAAGAGGCTTTACGGAATCTCAAGGATTTCAACAATTAAAACAAGAGATAAAAGAGCGCTTCCGTCTTCAACGCCTCGAGGTAAGCGAGGTTCGTCTCCAGTTACCAATTCAAAATCCAGACTTCGAAGCCCAACTGGAAAAAGACTTACTGGCTGCTGAAAAAGCTGGAGAGACAGATCTCCGAGGGATTCTGAACTTGGATTATGCTACCTACCGCCAAATTAAGGGTTTTTCCTTTACCATTACAGTGACTTCCCTCTCCAAAGAATTTGAAGGGAAGCACTTGGATGTATCCGGTCTTCCTCCTGGGAACTATGTGATTGAATCGGATTTCAAAAATGAAGAATCTTATTACTTTGAGATCGATTAAAAAAATTTTTTTAATAGTGTCAAGTTTTTTTCTTGACAGGTCTATAAAATGTGTTATAATAGATCATGTGCTAAATAGCTTGTCTATTTCACCGAAAAATTAAAAATATAGAAAAGAGACTTATAAAAATGGCAGTTAAAAATTCGTTTGACTCGTATGGGTTCTAAGAAAAAAACCTTACTACCGTATCAACGTAGCAGATTCACGTTCACCACGTGATGGACGTTTCATCGAAACAGTTGGAACTTACAATCCACTTGTTGAAGAAAAACCAAGTAACTTTGAAAGAAGATCGCGTTCTTGCATGGTTGGCTGATGGAGCTCAACCTTCAGATACAGTTCGCAACATCCTTTCAAAAAGCAGGTGTCTTGAAGAAATTCCACGATTCTAAATTCTCAAAATAATTTCTTTTAAAAGTAGGTTGATGTATGGATACGATTGAAAAATCTTATTATTGCAATTATGAAACCCTTGATTTCACAACCGGATGCCTTAACCATCAAGATCGAAGATACTCCTGAATTCTTGGAGTACCACCTTGACCTTGATCCTAGCGATGTTGGTCGTGTAATCGGTCGAAAAGGTCGCACCATTTCTGCGATAAGAACGATTGTCTACTCTGTCCCAACTGAAGATAAAAAAGTAAGAATCGTTATTGACGAAAAATAAAAGGCGGGACTCTGTCCCGTTTTTTTGTTACAAGGAGAAGCTATGAAAGAAGTGACCATTCGGCAATTACAAGCCTATTTAAAAGAACATTACAAAGACAGTCGTACGGAAGAAGGTCTGTTTATCAAGCTCGTCGAAGAGGTTGGGGAAGTTGCCGAGGTCTTAAATGGTCGTTCTGGACGAAAAGAAGGGGTTCAGGACTCAAATGAGGAATTGGCCAAAGAACTGGTTGATATCATTCACTATACGGTCGCTATCGCAGCTATCAATGACATCGATCTCACTAAAACCATCTTTGAAAAGGATAAAACAGCAGCTGTCAAATACCAGCACGAGAAGGATTTGGAGCAGTTTCTAGCAGAAAAGAGTATTTGAGAAAATCCCTTGAACGTGATAAAATAGAGTGAATAAACTACACTGGAGAAATCATGAATTACTTTAATGTTGGGAAAATTGTCAATACCCAAGGCTTACAAGGAGAAATGCGGGTCTTGTCTGTGACAGACTTTGCGGAAGAGCGTTTTAAAAAAGGAGCTGAGTTGGCTCTCTTTGATGAGAAGGATCGTTTTGTCCAGACGGTGACCATTGCTAGCCATCGCAAGCACAAGAATTTCGACATCATCAAGTTTAAGGATATGTACCATATCAATGCCATCGAAAAATTCAAGGGCTTTAGCCTCAAGGTTGCAGAAGAAGACTTGACGGATTTGGAGGATGGCGAGTTTTATTACCATGAGATCATCGGCCTTGATGTTTACGAAAATGACCAACTAATCGGTCAGATCAAGGAAATCTTGCAACCAGGTGCCAATGATGTCTGGGTCGTGAAACGCAAAGGCAAACGCGACCTTCTTTTGCCATATATCCCACCAGTAGTCTTGAATATTGATATCCCAGGAAACCGGGTGGATGTGGACATCTTAGAAGGGTTAGATGATGAAGATTGATATTTTAACCCTCTTTCCAGAGATGTTTTCTCCCCTTGAGCATTCCATCGTCGGAAAGGCCCGTGAAAAGGGACTTCTCGAGATCAACTACCATAATTCCGTGAAAATGCGGAGAAAGCACGCCATGTGGACGATGAACCCTATGGTGGCGGGCAAGGCATGCTTCTACGCGCTCAACCGATTTTTGATGCCTTTGATGCGATTGAGAAAAAGAATCCGCGCGTGATCTTGCTGGATCCTGCTGGTCGGACCTTTGATCAAGCCTACGCAGAAGAGTTGGCTCAGGAAGAAGAATTGATCTTTATCTGTGGTCACTATGAGGGATACGACGAGAGGATCAAAACCTTGGTGACGGATGAAATTTCTCTTGGAGATTATGTTCTAACGGGTGGCGAGTTAGCGGCCATGACCATGATTGATGCGACAGTTCGTTTGATTCCAGAAGTGATCGGAAAAGAGTCTAGTCACCAGGATGACAGTTTCTCCTCTGGTCTTCTAGAATATCCTCAATACACACGACCTTATGATTACAGAGGGATGACGGTTCCAGATGTTCTCATGAGCGGTCACCATGAAAATATTCGTCAGTGGCGCCTCTATCAGAGTTTGAAAAAGACCTTGGAGCGTCGGCCAGACTTGCTAGAAAACTATGAGTTGACAGCAGAAGAAGAGAAAATGTTGGAGCAAATTAAACAGGAAGACTAACAGTGTCAGCATTTTTAGATTGAAGAAAAAGTAATTTTCTTTAATCTTTTTCTTTTAGAGAAAGTTAAAAACTCTTAAGAATGGCACTACATCAGATTTCCTAAGTGGTTTCACTATAAGGTACCCAAACTATATAATGGCTAATTTTCCATTGCTGGTAGGGTTTGTCACCATTCTGTAACAGCGTCAGCTGTTTTTCTTTTACACTAAAATGATACAAAAAAACTTTTTCCTACTACTAGTTATTGGTAACAAAATGTGGTATCCTAAAAGGTAGAAAAACTTTTTGAAAAGATTTAGTTTTGGAGGTGATTTAATGGGAAAGAAATTAGGAAAATCGGTTTTTACGACGGGAATTGCTGCAACAACGGTACTGTCTGGTATGTTTCAGCACAAGGCCAGTGCGGAAGAAGTCAAGCAAAATGAAAATGCAGAAACCAACAGCACGGAAGTAGTCGAAAAACCAATTACAGTTGATGAATTGAAACAGATTACGGCTCAAAAAGGCCAAGCGGTAAAAGATGTACATTACCAAGAGCAAAAAGTGATGGAGGCTCAAACAGCAGTCAAAGTAGCTGGACAGGAATTAGAAGAGAAGAAACTTGCAGTTACGGATGCCGAAGACCTCATTGCGACAACTTCGAATGCAAAAATTGAGAAAGCAGAAAATGATGTAAAAGTAGCTCAAGCCTATGTCACCATCGAAGAAAATAAGGTTAGAGAAGCGGGAGATGCACATGATCAAGTTGTAGAGGCTGTTCGTCAGCAGGAAAATCAGGTCACAGCTCAGCAATCTTTGGTCGATGTAGCACAAAATGAATTGAATCTGGCAAAAGCCCCAATATCGAATGATGAGAATGTGCTAAATCAGGCCTTGTTGGAGCAAAGTCAAGTCGAGCAAAGTATCCGAGAATCTCAAAATTACCTTGCAACCTTGCAAGCTAGCCAGCAAAATGGTTCAGATACAGTGGCTCAAATTGAGAGCGACATTCAATTAGCCCAAACACGTCTCACTGATTTGAAAGCTGTCATTGCAACTAAAGAAGCCGAGCTAGTTGCCTTAGAACAAGCGGCTGCTAGTAGCCCGGCTCAGTTGAGTCAAGCAACTTATGAAGGCTATTTGCAACACTTAGCTAACAATGGCAATGAAGCTGCAGCGAGTGCCTTAGCCTTATACAAGCGTAGTCGTGAAGAAGACGGCTTGACAGTTGGAGAGTCTGCATCCTTGCAAGCTAATCTACGGGCTCTTGAAATTGCGGATGCTATCAATGCTTATCGTCGGAATGCAGGGTTGCCAGAATTGAAACTTGATCCTTATTCTTTTCCTGCTAGCCAAGTACAGTTAGAATACTTCAAAAAAGCTAATTGGCATATGTTTAAGTATTTGCCAAACGAGAATGTTGCATATGGATTCTCTCCTGCTGGCGCGGTGGACTTTTGGTTCAATGAAAAAGCAACCTACCAAAAAATGGCTGCTCAATATGGTCTGTCAACAGATGAAACACAGATTGATGCCAACGATATCTATATGAAGATTGGAGCAGAAGCCTTTGCCAAAGTTGGTCATTACCTGCAAATGCTGGATAACAAAGCCACTGCTCTATCTGTTGCTTATGACCCAACTAATGCGATGTCTGAAGCAGCCTTCCTGCACAGTCCGGTCACCTCGGCTGTGACTACCAGCGAATTGGCTCAACAATTGCGTCAGGGGGCAGGTGCTACTACGACAAGAGCAGATGTAAAAGCCAAGTCTGATGAAGTGGCCAATCTTAAGTTAGACAAGGCCAATCAAGAGTCCCAAATTATCATCTTGCAAGGCAAGTTAGCAGATGCTCGCCATTCCAACTCGAATGTCGAAGTAGAGATAGCCAATGTGCAAAAGACCATCCAAAACTACAAAATCCTTCTTGTTCGAAAGGACCATGCGGTTGAAAAGGCTAAGGCTACTCTTGCGGTATCGCGTGGAAGGATTGAAGCGGCAATTCAGCCGAAAGAAGTATCGCTTCAAAAAGCAAAAGACTTGTTAGCAGCTGCACATGAGAAATTAGTTCTCTTAAGAGCGGAAGAAGCAGAAAAAGCGCAGGTTGTTCAAGAAGCACATGAAGCTTTAAAAGTAGCGCAAGAGCGTCTAACTGCTGCAGAAAAACGTCTTTCTGACTTTAAAAATGCTCCAGAATTATTGGTCAAAGCCCAATCTGTTTTAGCAGCTGCGGTCGCTAATTTAGAAAATAAAAAAGAAAAATTAGAAGAAGAATTTACAACATTACAATCCTATCAAAGTGTCGTGGAACTGTTGAATTCTCAATATGAAGATCTTGCCTCACGTATGGATCCAGCTATCTTAAAAGCAGCAGATATGCCAATGGATATTCGTTCAAGCAATCCAACAACTTTCTCGGATACGCCGACAGTTCTTCCAACAAGTACCAATAGTCTGCAAGTGCAAGCACCAAAAGCTACTCCAGCCTCAAAACCAGAAGCGAAAGTAGAAGAAATCAAACCGAAAAAAGAAAACAGCCAAGCTGTGGCAGGGAGAGATTCCTCCAAAAATGTAGCAGCAACAACAGGTGTTGTCGTTGGGCTACTTGCTGGATTGTTTGGTTTCAAGAAAAAGAAACAATCTTCAAGAAATGATTAAGACATACTGAAATAGAGTGGATGCTTTGAAACTTTATTGCTTAAAATCTTCAAAGAAAACTGAAGAAACCTTATGAGGGTGGGAAAAGAACTCTTTTAACAAAATGAGTTCATTCCCACTCTTTTTAGTACACTTTTGTATCTTTTGAAAGAAAATGACAGAAAATGATAAAAAATGTTGACAATTTTGAAAGATAGAGTATAATAGTTTTTGTAATCGATTGCAAAAGGAGGGGAAATGCTTAAATCTGAACGAAAACAGTTTATCCTCGAAAAGGTTTTAAAGGAAAAATTTGTCTCTTTGGAGACTCTTGTACAAGATTTGGGAACATCTGAATCGACTGTTCGTCGGGATTTGGATGAGTTAGAGGATGAAAGCAAACTTCGCCGGGTCCACGGTGGGGCGGAAAGTCTTCACTTTCTTCAAGAGGAAGAAAGTAATAAAGAAAAATCTATCAAAAACATTCAAGTTAAGTCAAAAATTGCGGTAAAGGCAGCGGAATTGATCAAAGATCACGATGTGGTCTTTATCGATGCCGGGACGACCAATGAACTTCTAGTACAAGAAATTGTAAATCCAACGGTGACAGTAGTGACCAACTCGATTCACCATGCAACCAAGTTGGTTGAGCGAAATGTTCCAACAGTCATTATAGGTGGAATGGTTAAATCTTCTACAGATGCTAGTATCGGAGGAATCGCGCTCAATCAAATCGGTCAGTTAAATTTTGACAAGGCCTTTCTTGGAATGAATGGAATCGATGATGAGTTTTACAGCACTCCAGACCTGGAAGAAGGATCTGTCAAGCGTGCGATTATCGAAAATGCAAAAAAAACCTATATCCTAGCGGATGATTCGAAAATTGGCGTGACATCCTTTGTCAAAGTGGCTCCTATCAAGCGAGCCATGATTATCACCAATCAATGTGAACCGCAACGATTAAAGGTTTTAAAAGAAAAAACGGAGGTTATAGAGGTTTGATTTATACAGTAACACTGAATCCAGCCATTGACTATATTGTTCGACTCGATCATGTAGAGACGGGAGCGGTCAATCGGATGGCTTCGGAAGATAAATTCGCCGGTGGTAAAGGGATCAATGTCAGTCGTGTGTTGAAGCGTCTCGATATCGAGAACACAGCGACTGGATTTATCGGTGGTTTCACAGGGCGCTTCATTGAAGACGTACTGACCAGCGAAGCCATTTCAACCAACTTTGTGACAGTGGACCAAGATACACGGATCAATGTCAAGATCAAAGCTGATGAGGAAACAGAGATCAATGGGAATGGCCCAGAAGTAACAGAAGCTCAGTTGCAAGAATTGCTCAACATCTTATCGAGCTTAACAGCAGATGATGTGGTAGTCTTTGCAGGATCTGCTCCATCTTCGCTTGGAAATGCTGTTTACAAACAATTGATCGCAACAACTCGTTCGACAGGCGCGCAAGTCGTTTGCGACTTTGAAGGGCAAACCTTGATTGATTCTTTGGAGTTCAATCCCCAATTGGTTAAACCAAATAACCATGAATTGGGAGATATCTTTGGAGTTACCTTGACGGAATTGCCAGAAATTGAACGTTATGCTAAAGAAATTTTAGCCAAAGGAGCACAAAACGTCATTATTTCCATGGCGGGTGATGGAGCTCTTCTTGTCAGTCCAAACGGTACTTACTTCGCAAAACCAATCAAAGGGGAAGTGAAGAATTCTGTTGGGGCTGGAGATTCCATGGTAGCAGGCTTCACTGGGAAGCTCGCAACGACGGGAGATGTTATTGAAGCCTTCAAATGGGGAGTGGCTTGTGGAACAGCGACCACTTTCTCAGATGATTTGGCAACAGCTGATTATATAAAAGAAACTTATGAAAAAGTAGAGGTAGAAAAACTATGAAAATTCAAGACGTTTTAAATAAAAACGTGATGTTGTTTGACCTTCAAGCAACAGATAAAGAGGGCGTGATCAATGAGATGATTCAATCGCTTGTTGACAATGGTTTGGTGACAGATTTTGACACCTTCAAGGCTGGAATCATGAACCGTGAAGCACAAACTTCAACTGGTTTGGGTGACGGAATTGCCATGCCCCACAGCAAAAATGAAGCAGTCAAAGAAGCAACGGTCTTGTTTGCAAAATCAAACAAGGGTGTGGACTATGCTTCGCTTGATGGCCAACCAACAGACTTGTTTTTCATGATCGCAGCTCCAGAAGGGGCAAATGACACTCACTTGGCAGCCCTTGCTGAATTGTCTAAGTACTTGATGAAACCTGGATTTGCAGACAAACTTCGCCAAGCAAGCACTCCTGATCAAGTGATCGCAGCCTTTGATGCAGAAGAGCAAGAAGCTGCCGCTGAAGAAGCGAAAAAAGCAGAAGCAGTCAAAGAAGCAGCTTCGTCTGACAAACCTCTCATCGTTGCCGTTACAGCATGTACAACAGGTATCGCCCACACTTATATGGCAGAAGAAGCCCTCATCAAAAAAGGGGAAGAAATGGGTGTTACAGTCCGCGTTGAAACCAACGGGGCATCTGGTGTCGGCAACCGCTTGACAGCTGAAGAAATCGCAAAAGCTGAAGGGGTCATCATTGCAGCTGATAAAGCAGTTGAAACCGCTCGTTTCGATGGCAAAAAATTGATCTCTAAACCAGTCGCAGCCGGTATCCGTCAGACAGAAGAATTGATCCAAACCATCTTGGATGGCAAAGCAGATGTCTTCCACGCTGAAAATGTTGCACAAGCTAGCGCTAGCCAAGAAAAATTGAGCTTGGGTGGAGCCTTCTACAAACACTTGATGAGTGGGGTTTCTCAAATGCTTCCATTCGTTATCGGTGGTGGTATCTTGATCGCTCTTGCCTTCTTGATTGACCAAGTTATGGGTGTGCCTCAAGATCAATTGTCTAGTCTTGGTTCTTATCATGTATTAGCAGCACAATTTAAAACAATTGGTGGAGTAGCCTTTGGCTTCATGCTTCCTGTACTTGCAGGTTACATTGGATTCTCAATCGCTGAAAAACCTGGTTTTGTAGCAGGGTTTATCGCTGGATCTATTGCTAGCTCAGGGTCAGCATTTGGAAATATCGCCTACGGTGCTGCTAAAGGTGAATTACCAGCAGCCGTATCATCAGGTTTCCTTGGAGCTTTGGTAGGTGGTTTCCTAGCAGGTGGAGTGATTCTAGTTCTTCGTAAAGCTCTTGCAGGTCTTCCACGTTCACTCGATGGTATCCGCTCTATCCTTCTCTTGCCATTGCTTGGTGTTGGTTTGACAGGATTCTTGATGTTCCTCATCAATATTCCAATGGCTGCTATCAATACTGGTCTTAACAACTTCCTTTCAAGCTTGTCAGGTAGCTCAGCTGTCCTTCTTGGACTTCTCGTCGGCGGTATGATGGCTGTCGATATGGGTGGACCAGTTAACAAAGCCGCTTATGTCTTCGCTACAGGTACACTTGCTGAATCTGTTGCTTCAGGTGGTTCTATTGTTATGGCAGCTGTTATGGCAGCTGGTATGGTTCCTCCATTGGCAGTATTCGTAGCAACTGTATTGTTTAAAGATAAATTCACACAAGAAGAACGCGATTCAGGTTTGACAAACATCGTTATGGGTCTTTCCTTCATCACAGAAGGTGCCATTCCATTCGGTGCAGCTGACCCAGCTCGTGCCATCCCTAGCTTCATTGCAGGTTCAGCATTGACAGGTGCCCTTGTTGGTCTTGCAGGCTTGAAACTCATGGCTCCTCACGGAGGAATCTTCGTTATCGCCCTTACATCAAATCCACTTCTTTACATCTTGTTCGTATTGATCGGTGCAGTCGTAAGTGGTATCTTATTCGGATTGCTTCGCAAACCTAAAAATTAAACATGACTAAAAGGTTGGGACTGCCCAACCTTTTTTATTGCGCAAAAACACCAACTAGTGATGAAGTTGCTTATCTCTATAGATTTCGATACAATTATTATAACTTTTCCTTTTCAAGGAGGATGGATCATGAAAAAAGGGAAACTGGTCATTCTTTTAGCTATTGCCTCTGTAATAGCAGGGGGTGTGATCCTTACGAATCAAAAGAATAATATATCTACAAATGGCGCCCAACCAAGCAAGCAACTCAGCACGAAAGAAAAGCAATTGGCTTACTTAAAGAAACACGAAAAAGATATGGCTGATTTTGTAAATCGTTGAGCCCGAAAGTTGATAGCGTCCAGTTTGATTGGGAGAGTATGGAAGTTGGTCAGGTAGGCAATGGAACACCTCAAGGTGGTGGCTATATGTTAACCCTTAGAGGAAAGGTGAATCAGAATGAACAAACGAAATTCATGGTTGGCTTTTCTTTAGATAATGCTACCAGCACACCAAAGGAATTTGGGATTTATGAGATGCAACCCATAAGAATTTATAGGGATGGCGGTTGGTATTATTATGACTAATCGTCATTCAAAAGTCTTTATCTTGTTTTTTTAGATCCTTACAAAATAATAATAAGCCAAACAAGCGAAGAATTAAGCAAAACTAGTTATCCTCTGTCCAAAGACTGGCCAAACTTCCCTGGGCTTTTCTTCTTGTACTAGCGAAAAAATCACCTCATTCGGCGTTGGTATCTTGAGCTGAATTATGATATAATAAGCCTATCGCATATTTTTAGGAGAATAAAAATGGATATTCAACGTGAAAAAGAATTTGTCAGCCAATACCACTATGATGCTCGTAATTTTGAGTGGGAAAAAGAAAATGGCATCCCTGAAACAAAAGTAGATGTAAACTTTCAATTGATCAATCGTGATCAAGAACAAAACACGACTTCTTTGATTGTCATCTTGAGCTACATGATCGTTTTTGACGGTTTTGTGATCAGTGGAACCATCACTCAAATCAACCACTTGTTTGGTCGTTATGTCAATGAACCAAGTGAATTCAGCAAAGACGAAGTGGAAGAATTGGCTCGCCCTTGCTTGAATATGCTCAACCGTTTGACTTATGAAGTCACAGAAATTGCCCTCGATTTACCGGGTATTAATTTGGAGTTTTAATCAATGAAATTAGCAGTGATCACGGATTCGTCTGCCTATTTAACGCAAGACGTGCTCCATCACGACGACTTATTTATTTTAGAGATCCCGATCTATATCGATGGGGAGTCTTATGTTGAAGGGAAGAACCTGACACACGATGAGTTCTACCAAAAGATGGCTGCGTCTAAGGAATTGCCAAAGACTAGCCAGCCGAGTGTTGCAGAGTTAGAAGAAGTCTTATCTGGTTTGACAGCTAAGGGCTATACGCATGCTATCGGTCTTTTCTTGTCATCTGGTATCTCTGGTTTCTACCAAAATATCCAATATTTGAAGGATGAATTCGAAGGCTTGACCGTCGAATTTCCGGACTCAAAAATCACCAGTGCTCCTCTAGGAATGATGGCAGAAGACTGCTTGAAATGGGCTGGTGAAGGCCGTTTATTCGACGAGATTGTTGCCAATGTCCAACACCAGATTGATGGAACCTCTGCCTATATCATGGTGGATGATTTGAACCACTTGGTTAAAGGTGGTCGTCTGTCAAATGGGGCTGCTATTCTTGGGAACCTCTTGAGCATCAAGCCTATTCTTCATTTTAATGATGAAGGCGTGATTGAGGTCTTTGAGAAAGTCCGGACGGAAAAGAAAGCCATGAAACGCTTGGTAGAGATTGTTGTATCAGATATCGCAGATGGTCATTACCAAGTCTTTGTCATCCACGCCAATGTCCCTGAAAAAGCAGAAGCACTTCGCCAACTGCTCATCGAAGAAGGAGTGGAAGGTGACATTCCTTTTGCTACCTTTGGAGGGGTTATTGGGACGCACCTAGGTGACCATAGCTTAGCAGTTGGGTATATCCCTATCGTTTAAGGAGTATTCTATGTCAATTAAAGTCATTATCGCAGGTTTCAAGGGAAGAATGGGACAAGCAGCCTACAAGATGGTTTCAGAAGATCCTGAGCTAGAATTAGCTGGCTTGATCGATCCATTTACTGATGAGACAGAAGTTGCAGGAGTCCCTGTCTTTAATCGCAAAGAAGATGTTGTGGGTCTAGAGGCAGATGTTTGGGTAGACTTTTACCATGCCCAAGGTCGCTTACGAAAATACTCGCTTTGCAATTGAGAATGGCTTTGCGCCTGTTGTGGGAACGACTGGATTCACTCCTGAGCAGATCCAAGAATTGACAGACCTTTCACGTGAAAAAGGATTTGGGTGGCTTGATCGCTCCGAACTTTGCCATCGGAGCCGTGCTCTTGATGCAATTTGCAGCGCAAGCAGCCAAGTATTTCCCGAATGTGGAAATCATCGAATTGCACCACGATAAGAAAAAAGATGCACCGAGTGGAACAGCAATTAAAACCGCTGAGTTGATCTCTGAGAAGCGCGAGAAGATCCAGCAAGGTGCAGCAGATGAAGAAGAGTTGATGCCTGGAGCAAGAGGGGCAGAGTTTGAAGGGATGCGCATCCATTCGGTTCGATTGCCTGGCCTAGTCGCTCACCAAGAGGTGATTTTTGGTAGCCAAGGCGAAGGGTTGACTCTCCGTCATGATTCCTATGATCGTGTTTCCTTCATGACAGGAGTAAATCTAGGGATTAAAGAAGTTGTCAAGCGTCATGAGCTTGTCTATGGTTTGGAACACTTACTATGAGATTAGAAAAGATGCCTTCTGAGTTTCAGGAGGCTTTACCAATATTAGAGAAGATTAAAGCAGCTGGTTTTGAGGCCTATTTTGTCGGGGGATCTGTCCGAGATGCCCTCTTGGATCGTCCGATTCACGATGTCGATATCGCTTCCTCCTCATATCCAGAAGAGACCAAGGCGATTTTTGATCGAACAGTGGACATCGGTATCGAACACGGGACCGTCTTAGTTCTTGAAAATGGTCAAGAATATGAAATTACGACCTTCCGGACGGAGGATGTCTATGTAGATTATCGTCGTCCGAGCTCTGTGTCTTTTGTGCGCTCGCTGGAAGAAGACCTCAAGCGCCGTGATTTCACCGTCAATGCCTTTGCCTTAAATGAAAAGGGAGAGATTGTTGACCTCTTTCATGGACTAGAAGATTTGGAAAACAAGGTCCTTCGGGCCGTTGGGCTTCCTCACGAACGGTTTAACGAAGATGCGCTCCGGATCATGCGAGGCTTTCGTTTTCAAGCCAGTCTCGGCTTTGAATTAGAAGAGGCAACCTTTGATGCCATGAAGGAGTGTGCTCCCTTGCTTGAGAAGATTTCAGTAGAGCGTACCTTCATCGAGTTTGATAAACTCTTGCTTTCTCCATACTGGAGACAAGGCTTGGAGGCTATGCTAGCAAGTGGAGCCTATCACTATCTGCCAGAGATGAAGGATCGCAAAGAAGCGATCGAGCGTTTGTTTGACATAGAGTTGGAATATACCTTTTCAACTTCTGAGCAAGCCTGGGTTGCTTTGGTCTTAGCACTAGGGATTCAAGATATTCCAAAATTCTTTAAAAAGTGGAAGACCTCTAGAGACTTTGCCAAGACGGTGGAGCAGATCGTGGAGATTCTAAAGCTCCGAGAAAAAGGAAGTCTAGACAAGCGTGCTTGCTACAAGTATGAGAAGCGTTTGTTGCTAGTGGCTGAAGAGCTTCGTGAAGCGTATGCCTTGAGTGTGGATTATTTGGCCATCGAGCGCGTTTATGATAGCTTGACCATTCATGATAAGCATGAAGTGGTGGTTAATGGGGGTATGCTGATCAAAGACTACGGCTTTCAACCTGGTCCAGCCTTAGGAGAGATTTTGACAAAAATTGAATATGCCATTGTCGATGGGGAACTGGCCAATGAAAAAGAGGCCATCATCGCCTATATCCAGCATGCAAAAGAGGAGGAAAAATGAGCGATTTTATTGTCGATAAATTAACCAAATCTGTCGGAGATAAGACTGTCTTTCGTGAGATTTCCTTTATCATTCACGACTTGGATCGGATCGGATTGATCGGGGTCAATGGAACTGGAAAAACCACGCTGTTAGATGTGTTGTCAGGTCGCTCTGGCTTTGATGGAGATGTGAGTCCTTTTTCTGCCAAGAGTGATTATACAATTGGCTACTTGACGCAGGAGCCAGACTTTGATGATCAAAAGACGGTTTTGGATACGGTCCTTTCTAGCGATCTACGCGAAATGCAGCTGATTCGTGATTATGAATACTTGATGGCGGATTACCGAGAAGAGAACCAAGCACGTCTTGAAAAAGTCATGGCGGAGATGGATTCGCTTAATGCTTGGGAAATCGAGAGTCAGGTCAAGACAGTCCTTTCAAAACTTGGGATTGAAGACTTGAATGCCAAAGTTGGCGATCTATCTGGGGGCTTGCGTCGTCGGGTGCAATTGGCCCAAGTTTTGCTGTCTCACCACGACCTGCTCTTACTAGATGAGCCGACCAACCACCTGGATATTGATACTATCGAGTGGTTGACCAATTTTTTGAAGAATTCTAAGAAAACCGTGCTCTTCATTACCCACGATCGCTATTTCTTGGATAATATCTCGACACGGATCTTTGAGCTGGATCGGGCAAACTTGATCGAGTATCAGGGCAACTACCAGGATTATGTCCGCTTAAAGGCTGAGCAAGACGAGCGTGATGCAGCACTTCTTCATAAGAAGCAGCAACTCTATAAGCAGGAGTTGACCTGGATGCGGCGTCAACCCCAGGCGCGTGCGACCAAGCAACAGGCGCGGATCAATCGATTCCATGATCTCAAAGCAAGACTTGTCTGGTCAAAGCAACCAGACGGATTTGGAGATGAACTTTGAGACCAGCCGGATCGGAAAGAAAGTCATCGAGTTTAAAGATGTGAGTTTTGCTTTTGAAAACAAGCCGATTTTAAAGAACTTTAACCTCTTGGTGCAAAACAAAGACCGCATTGGGATCGTCGGGGATAATGGCGTCGGCAAGTCCACCCTACTTAATCTGATCGCTGAGCGACTCCAGCCTCAGTCTGGGCAAGTCATTATCGGAGAAACCGTGCGGGTGGCTTATTTCTCACAACAGATTGATGGGTTGGATGAGAGCAAGCGCGTGATTAATTTCCTCCAGGAAGTTGCTGAGGAAGTGAAGACGACCGTTGGGACGACTTCGATTGCAGATCTCTTGGAGCAATTTCTCTTCCCACGTTCCATGCACGGAACCTTGATCGAAAAACTCTCCGGTGGGCGAGAAGAAGCGCCTCTTTCTCTTAAAACTCTTGATTGAAAAACCCAATGTGCTTCTCCTCGATGAGCCAACCAATGATTTGGATATCGCAACCTTGACGGTTTTGGAAAACTTCCTTCAAAACTTTGGAGGTCCCGTCATTACCGTTAGCCACGACCGCTATTTCTTGGACAAGGTGGCGAGCAAGATCCTGGCTTTTGAAAATGGGGGCATTCGGGAGTTCTTTGGCAATTACACGGATTACCTGGATGAGAAAGCATTTGAAGCAGCTCAAGTAACGGCCAGTCACAAGGTTGAAAAAGAGAAACCTGTTAAGCCAAAAGAAGAGAAGAAGCGCATGAGCTACATGGAGAAGCAGGAGTGGGCGAGCATTGAAGCAGATATCGAAGCCATTGAAAATCGGATTGCAGAGATTGAAGTGGAGATGAATGAAAACGGCTCTGACTTTGGCAAATTGTCAGCCCTTCAAAAGGAATTGGATCAGGAAAATGAGCGACTGCTTGAGAAGTATGACCGCTATGAATATCTGAGCGAATTAGATGAATAAGGAGGCCCTATGAATCAATTGAACCGGATATCCCTTGGGATTTCAGCCACTATTTTTACCATTATCGGTATCGTCTTGTTTATCAATCCGATTGAGCACATTGGCTCATTTAGCTGGTTGATTTCCTGTGGTTTCTTTTTAATCTCCCTTTCTCGTTTTTCACGCTATTACCGATTGCGCCAAGCTGGTATCATTCAGCAGCAACAGCTCTTTCACAGCATGGTCGCCTTAGTTTTTGCAGTCTACTTACTGCTCTATGGCTACAAGACCTTGCCGATTGTCTTTCCAGTCACTTTAGGGATTTGGCTGATCTATCGTTCGATTTTAAACTTCCGAAAAGCCAATTTCTACTCGAGAAAGGTTGAAGAACTATCCAAGCGATATATTTTCTTTGCTTTGATCCAACTCTTTACTGGCCTATTTTTAATTGTCAGTCCGTTGTCCATCAGTGTTTTTCTACTTAATATTATTGGATTGATTTTCCTTGTCCTAGGTCTTCAATCTTTCAGTTTCTTGTTAAAAAGTTGAGAAAAGTTACGTGCAAACCTTTGCGTTTGACAAAAAGTCTGATATAATAGAACTGTAAGTGTTTACAGGTTGAAAGGAGTAATAGATGTCTAAAAAAATTATTGGGATTGACCTTGGAGGAACTTCGATCAAATTTGCCATCCTTACCTTGGATGGAGAGGTTCAAGAAAAATGGTCTATTAAAACAAATATCTTGGATGAAGGTAGTCATATCGTAGATGATATGATCGAATCAATCGCGCATCGTTTGAAGATGCTTGGGCTTGATGCTTCTGAGTTTCCAAGGAATTGGAATGGGATCACCTGGTGTCGTTGACCGTGAAAAAGGTACAGTTATCGGTGCCTACAACTTGAACTGGAAGACCCTTCAACCAGTCAAAGAAAAGATCGAAAGCGCACTTCATATTCCATTCTTCATTGATAATGATGCCAACGTTGCTGCTTTGGGTGAACGTTGGAAAGGAGCTGGTGAAAACCAACCAGATGTTGTTTTCATGACTCTTGGAACAGGTGTCGGCGGGGGAATCGTCGCTGAAGGTCGCCTCTTACATGGTGTGCGTGGAGCAGCTGGTGAGCTTGGTCATATCACTGTTGATTTTGATGATCCAATTCAATGTACCTGTGGTAAAAAAGGATGTCTCGAAACGGTTGCATCTGCAACTGGTATCGTCAACTTGACTCGTCGTTATGCGGATGAGTACGAGGGAGATTCTCAATTGAAAGTCTTGATCGACAATGGTGAAGAAGTGACCGCTAAAACTGTCTTTGATCTAGCAAAAGAGGGTGATGCTCTTGCTTTGATCGTTTATAAGAACTTCTCACGTTACCTTGGGCTTGCTGCTGCCAACATTGGTTCAACTTTAAATCCATCTAAGATCGTTATCGGTGGTGGAGTTTCGGCTGCAGGTGAATTCCTTTTGGAAGGAGTGCGCAAAGTCTTTGAAGAAAACTCATTCCCACAAGTGCGTGAATCAACACAATTGGCTCTTGCTACCTTGGGAAATGATGCCGGTGTCATTGGTGCGGCATCCCTTGTTTTACAATGAGACGTCAAGTAGGAGATCTAGCAGATGCTTGCATCTCCTTTTTTTCTTTGTCCTGTGTTATAATGAAGGCAAAACTGGATTCAAGGAGTGTATATGACAAAAGCAGATATAGTATTTAAAGAATATATTCGTAAAATTATGGAAGAAGGGGTCTGGTCAGAGCAAGCGCGTCCCAAATACAAGGATGGCAGAACTGCCAACTCCAAGTACATTACGGGAGCCTTTATGGAATTTGATCTCGCAAAAGGCGAATTTCCTATCACCACCCTTCGTCCCATCGCTATAAAGTCAGCCATCAAAGAGATGCTCTGGATTTATCAAGATCAGTCTAATAGTTTAGATGTCTTAGAAGAAAAATACAATGTCCATTACTGGAATGACTGGGAAGTTGGAGATAGCCGGACGATTGGACAGCGCTATGGAGCAGTGGTCAAAAAGCATGACATTACGAATAAGATTCTCAAACAATTAGAAGCCAATCCTTGGAATCGCCGCAACATCATCACGCTCTGGGATTATGATGCTTTTGAGGAGTCAGAAGGACTCTTGCCATGTGCATTTCAGACCATGTTTGACGTGCGTCGCGTAGAAGGAGAGATCTATCTAGATGCGACCCTGACCCAGCGTTCTATGATATGTTGGTAGCCCACCATATTAATGCCATGCAATATGTAGCCCTTCAGATGATGATTGCCAAACACTTTGGTTGGAAGGTAGGGAAGTTCTTTTACTTCATTAATAACCTTCATATCTATGATAATCAATTTGAACAAGCAGAAGAATTGCTCCGTCGTGAGGCGACTAATTGTCAGCCTCGCTTGGTTTTGAATGTACCAGATGGAACCAATTTCTTTGACATCAAACCAGAAGATTTTGAACTGGTCGATTATGATCCAGTGAAGCCACAGTTGAAGTTCGATCTTGCCATTTAGTAATAAATCAAGGTTTTTTGATACCTTGATCAATTGGTAAAATCCTTTTAGAATTAAAACAATTTTAGCTAAAAATTTTTACTCATTTTTGAGTCAATATGTTTTGAAAATCGTTCGGTTTTTGTTAAAATAGATAAGGTTTGTAAAAACTAAACAATTTTAAAAAAAGAATGTTAATTTATAGATAAAATATGGAGGTCCATTAGATGGGGAAAGACTTATTTAATGATCGTATTAGCAGATTCTCAATTCGTAAATTGAATGTGGGTGTTTGCTCTGTACTATTGGGAACACTTGTCATGGTTGGGACAGCCGCAAGTGCAGCCGCAGAAGAAAAGACAGATACGACAAGTGAAAGTGTAGCAGCAGTTGCAACAGCGTCAGAAGCGCCTGAAGCGTCAACAGCTACAGCAACTTCAGCAGCATCAACAGCTGCAACGACATCTACTTATGATGCAAACGCAGCAATCACTGCACCAGAGACTTCAACTGCTGCAGCAACATCAACAGCACCTGCTTCAACTAGTGAAGCAAGTAGCACAAGTACAGCAGCTTCAGCAACATCAACTGCTGCAGCTACATCAACCGCTGCAACACCAAAATTAGAAGCAACTACGCCAGCAAACAAGGCAGCAGAAGCAGCTGCAACAGATAAGAAAGAAGAAGTGGCTGCTGGTGTCGTAGCACCAGCCTCAGAAAACAATGCTGTGACAGCAGAGACTTCTGGTCCTAAGCGTCGTAATCGTCGTGCTCTTGGTGACCCAAATGATCCAAGCTTGATTGGGGATGACGTTGAAGACGCAACTTCAACTCCGAAAGTTGAAAAACCTGGCTTTACAACAAATGTAAATGCTCAGACCTATGCTAGTCAAATCTCCTGGTTGGACTTTGGAGATACAGCCAACTGGACAGGAGCAAAAACGTAGTCTACAAATCATCTGACAAAGAGCAGAAAGCTTAGCTCTTCAAGTTGGCGCTACCTATACCAAGGAAATCATGCCTGGGCTATGTAGTCACGATCAAAAGTCAAATCTTTGAAACCCTTTCCAAGCGACTGAAATCTATAAAAAACGGATGGAAGAACGAGGGAGCTACAGAAGCTGAAAAAAGCAACGTATGATCCCCAAATGCTAGAAAATGGTTATGTGAAAGTGGGATACTGTCAAACAGTTTACCTTGACAGCATTTTAATGCTGGTGAAGAAGCTGACGTTATCGCTGATGCCTCAAAAATAGTTGGACTGAAATTAAAACATGAAGGGAATTGATACTGGAAAAACCAAAGAAAGACTACTATTAGTTCAGAATTAAACTGGTGGGAAATATTGGGAGTTCAGTTTGAAAGTCTCTGCAACCTTCCGTGGAAAAGACAGTCAAACCTGCTGTCGTCATGGCAGATGGTGAGTCCGCTAACCCTGGTGAATTTGCTTATGTTCACTACCAATGGAGAAGGATGGCAACACATTGGGTGAATGGAAAAAAACGACTAGAAACATATACTGTAAACCTTATGATTCCACAAGATACAGACAAATCTATTTTGGTTCAAACCCTACAACTAATATAGATGGCATGAACTTTCTAGGACTAACCTTAACCAACTTCGAGATCAACTCTAGCTGGACCAGATAAAAAAAGCAGTTGCTTGGAAGTACTTTTGAAAGTGCTGATCTAACAACGGAGGTCTCGGAACAGGAGTCTTTGGACCAAATATTTCTGCAAAGTGATGTTGCATGTTCCTCTTGTTATGACAAAGGGAGCTCTGAGATTGGGACTTTACATTGCTTCAGGTGGGTAAACAGTCTGCTATGCTAGGATTCTTCCCACTTGATGAAGGGGATGCACCTGAGTCATATGGTAAGGCGATCCCATCTCATCGCAACTGTTGATGGGATTACTGGTAAAGAAAAGTCAACCAACCTTATCTCGGTCACGTGAGTCCTGATATGGATGAAAACAATACTCTTGATTGGACGGGTGATGACAAGGCGACCACTGCGGATGAAGGCATCGACCAATTACTTCCAGATGATCTCAAAAGGGAAAAACCAATGAGATGATCAAGATGGACCGGACACGTCCAGGTAATTACACGATTTCAGTGGAAGCTCATACGGATGGAGCATCAGAAAGCTAGCATCTATGGTTGGGATAGATTTCAACCAAAACGGAACCTTCGATGAAGATGAACGGTCTGATTTAACAACCATTACCCAAGATGGAACTGCTGACGTTGAAAACTTTTACAAAGAGTAAAGACCTATATTGATCCTAGTGTTAAAGAATTAGGGTGTTCGAGTTCGTATCGCTAAAGAAATGCTGAACGAGATTGAAAGTCCCAACGGGTATGGCTTTTTCAGGGTGAAGTTGAAGACTTCAAGACTCAAATCACCCACCCACCAAAAAGGGAGAATTTCAAAGAAACAACTGGTCTTCAAGGGTACGAAGCAAACAGCAACTGTAGCCTTTACAGCTCGTGGTTTACAAGGGTATAGCCTGAACGTAAGCTAGCAAAATATTGATGAAACAGTAGCTCCACAAATGATAGATAACCGTACAGGGCAAGTCGTAACACCTGATGCAGATGGCTACTATGTCTGTAGCTGGTCAAGGGAAGTACAAGATCACTCCAAACGGAACTCTGTGGATGTTGAGTTCATTCCCTGAAGATCACTTCCTGGAACAGCTGATGGTATCTCTATCCGTCGTACAGATAGCAATGGCTACGATACTGGTTGGTCAACAAAATTCCCAGCTGATGAAGCCAATGTAGATACTGTCTTGAATACTATGGATGGTCTTTATATCCCAACTGTTACACCAACGGAAATTGAAGGGGTTGATAAGACTTCGACTGATGTTCAAGGTGCGACTCAAAACAGGGTACACCAACCTTTAACACAACTACAACGAATGCTAATGGCGACAAAGATCTCTGTCACTCCAAGCTTGGAATACCCTGCTAAATTGGTGGACCCAGCGACTGGTCAAGTAACTAATGCAACCTCTGTAACAGTGGCAGGGTGAAGGAACATACAGCATTGATGATGTCTACTGGTAAAGTAACCTTTTGTTCCAGAACCAGGATTCACAGGTACAGCTCAAGGTGTTACCGTATCTGTAACAGCTCCTGTCGGAAAAGATAAAGACGGTACCGTCCGTGATGAATACCTTAAGACAGCAACAGCTAAATACACACCAACAGTTACACCAATCACAGTGACTCCTACAGACAAGGTTTCTGAGGATGTTCAAAACGTTCCTCAAACACAAACACCAACCTTTGATTTGAGTAGCGATAAGACTGCTGAAATCACAAGCAAGAAATTGGTAGATCCAGCAACTGGCCAACCGACTGACGAAACAACGGTGACAGTAGCAGGTGAAGGTAGCTATACAATCGATCCTACGACAGGAGCAGTGACATTTACGCTGAGAAAAGACTTTGTTGGTACTGCAAAAGGAGTAACTGTTCAGGCAACTGCTACTATTACAAATGCTAATGGTAAGACTGCAACCATTACTTCAGATGCGACCTACACACCAACTGTTGTGCCAGCAGTTCCAACTGCAAACCCTGCAACTTCAAAAGATATCCAAGGTGCGACTCAAACCGGTACACCAACCTTTGCAGGAACTACTGTTCAAGTAAATGGTGAAGATAAAGCTATTACCATTAAAGACAATAGCTACACATTGCTAGATAAAGATGGTAACGAAGTTTCAACGACACCAGCTTATGCGGCAGACGGTACAACTGTGATCGGTAACTTCACAATTGACCCAGCAACTGGTCAAGTAACCTTCACACCGACTGATAAATCATACACTGGTGCAGTCACACCAGCCAAGGTTCAAGCTGAAAGCTCAAACGGTATCAAGGTGGATACAACTTACACACCAGAAATCGTTCCAGTAACCCCAACAGCAACACCAGCTGAAACAAAAGATATCCAAGGTGCTACTCAAACAGGTAAACCTGAATTCAAGGGTGGAACTGTAACGGTTGATGGCGTTGAGAAGACTGTTGAAATCAATGAAGATGTTCCAGCAACATTTGACGATGGCTCAACAACTAAGACCGTTGAAGGTGTTGGTACTTACACAGTAGCAGCAGACGGTACTGTTACATTTGTACCAGAAAAATCATTCGTCGGAACTGCACCAGCCGTGACCGTTGTTCGCGAAGATAAGAACGGAACCAAAGCTTCTGCAACCTACACACCAACAGTATTGCCAGTAACACCAACAGCAACACCAGCAGAAACAACTGATATTCAAGGTGCCACTCAAACAGGTAAACCTGAATTCAAGGGTGGAACTGTAACGGTTGATGGCGTTGAGAAAACTGTTGAAATCAACGAAGATGTTCCAGCGACATTTGACGATGGGTCAACTACTAAGACAGTAGATGGTGTTGGTACTTACACAGTAGCAGCAGACGGTACTGTAACATTTGTACCAGAAAAATCATTCGTTGGAACTGCACCAGCCGTGACCGTTGTCCGCGAAGATAAGAACGGAACCAAAGCGTCTGCAACCTACACACCAACTGTAACTCCAGTAACACCGACTGCGACACCAGCTGAAACAACTGATATCCAAGGTGCTACACAAACTGGTAAACCTGAATTTACTGAAGGCGATAGCCGTGTGCCAATGAACGATGATGTTCCAGCAACATTTGACGATGGCTCAACAACTAAGACAGTTGATGGCGTTGGTACTTACACAGTAGCAGCAGACGGAACTGTAACCTTTGTTCCTGAAAAATCATTCACAGGTAAAGCACCAGCCGTAACGGTTGTTCGTGAAGATAAGAACGGAACCAAAGCTTCTGCAACTTATACACCAACTGTAACTCCTGTCACACCGACAGCGACACCAGTTGAAACAACAGGTAAGCAAGGTCAAACCCAAACAGGTAAGCCTGTATTTACTGAAGGCAACAGCCGTGTGCCAATGAACGATGATGTTCCAGCAACCTTCGATGATGGTTCAACAACTAAGACAGTTGATGGCGTTGGTACTTACACAGTAGCAGCAGACGGAACTGTAACCTTTGTTCCTGAAAAATCATTCACAGGTAAAGCACCAGCCGTAACAGTTGTTCGTGAAGATAAGAACGGAACTAAAGCTTCTGCAACTTACACACCAACTGTAACTCCAGTAACTCCAACTGCAACACCAGCTGAATCTACTGGACCTCAAGGTCTTGTTCAAACTGGCACTGTAACCTTCACTGAAGGTGATGAAGTAGCTCCAATTAACAAGGATTCGATTACTCTTCTTGATGAAAATGGTCAACCAGCAGCATCAGTAGAAGCGAAATCACCAGCAGGTGATGTGATCGGTACATACACAGTTGATAAAGATACAGGTGTAGTTACTTTCACACCAACAGATAAATCTTATTCAGGTGATGTTGTCCCAGTTAAGGTTCAAGCAGCTGATGCAAATGGAACTACAGTTGAAACAACTTATACACCGAAGATTACTCCAGTTGTTCCAACTTCTGAAGATGCTACATCGACAGATATTCAAGGTCAAACACAATCTGGTAAACCAACCTTCACGGAAGGCAATCCAAATGTTCCAATCGATGAAGATACTCCAGCTACCTTCGAAGATGGCTCAACCACTAAGACAGTAGATGGTGAAGGAACTTACACTGTTTCTCCAGATGGAACCGTAACCTTCGTACCAGAAAAATCATTCACTGGAACTGCTACAGGCGTAACAGTGAAACGCGTGGATAAGAACGGTACTGAAATCACAGCTAAGTACACACCAACTGTGACACCAGTAACCCCAACAGCTGCACCAGCTGAATCAACAGATATCCAAGGTGCAACTCAAACTGGTAAACCTAAATTTCACCGAAGGTGACAGCCGTGTACCCAATGAACGATGATGTTCCAGCAACCTTCGATGATGGATCAACTACGAAGACTGTAGATGGTGTTGGTACATACACAGTAGCAGCAGACGGTACAGTAACCTTTGTACCAGAAAAATCATTCGTTGGAACTGCACCAGCCGTAACAGTGGTTCGTGAAGATAAGAACGGAACAAAAGCTTCTGCGACTTATACACCAACCGTAACACCAGTTACACCAACTGCAGAAGATACAACATCTACTGACAAACAAGGTCAAACGCAAACAGGTACACCAACCTTCACACCAGGTAATCCAAATGTTCCAATGGATGATGATACACCTGCAACATTTGAAGATGGCTCAACAACCAAGACTATTCCTGGTGAAGGAACTTACACTGTTGCTCCAGACGGAACCGTAACATTTGTTCCAGAAAAATCATTCACAGGAGAAGGTACAGGCGTAACGGTGAAACGTGTCGATAAGAACGGTACTCCAGTTACTGCTAAGTACACACCAACTGTAACACCAGTAACTCCAACAGCAACTCCAGCTGAATCAGAAGCACCTCAAGGTGTGGTTCAAACTGGAACTGTAACCTTCACTGAAGGTGACCCAGTTGCACCAATTGACAAAGATACCATTACTCTTCTTGATGAAAATGGTCAACCAGCAGAATCTGTAGTTGCTAAATCACCAGAAGGTAAAAGAAATTGGTACTTTCACAGTTGATAAAGAAACAGGTGTTGTGACCTTCACACCAACGGATAAATCTTACTCAGGTGATGTTGTTCCAGTTAAGGTTCAAGGTAAAGATACAAACGGAACTGTTGCTGAGACAACTTACACACCGAAGATCACTCCAGTTGTCCCAACTGCTGAACCTGCAACATCTACAGACATCCAAGGTCAAACACAAACAGGTACACCAAGCTTCACACCTGGTAACCCTGCAATCCCAATGGATGATGATGTACCAGCTACCTTTGAAGATGGTTCAACTACGAAGACCATTCCAGGTGAAGGAACTTACACAGTTGCTCCGGACGGAACCGTAACCTTCGTACCAGAAAAATCATTCACAGGAACAGGTACAGGCGTAACAGTGAAACGTGTTGATAAGAACGGTACTCCAGTTACTGCAACTTACACACCAACAGTTACACCTGTAACTCCAACAGCTAAGCCAGCAACATCTACTGACATCCAAGGTGCAACACAAACTGGTAAACCTGTATTTACTGAAGGTGACAGCCGTGTACCAATGAACGACGATGTTCCAGCAACATTTGACGATGGTTCAACTACGAAGACAGTTGAAGGTGTTGGTACTTATACAGTAGCCCCAGACGGAACAGTGACATTTGTACCAGAGAAATCATTTGTTGGAACTGCACCAGCAGTGACAGTGGTTCGTGAAGATAAGAACGGAACCAAAGCTTCCGCAACTTATACACCAACAGTAACTCCTGTGACTCCAACAGCTGATCCTGCAACATCTACAGATATCCAAGGTCAAACACAAACAGGTAAACCAAGCTTCACGCCTGGTAACCCAAGTGTACCAATGGATGATGATGTACCAGCAACCTTTGAAGATGGATCAACTACTAAAGTTATTCCAGGAGAAGGAACTTACACCGTTTCTCCAGACGGAACCGTAACCTTTGTACCAGAAAAATCATTCACAGGAACAGGTACAGGCGTAACCGTGAAACGTGTTGATAAGAACGGTACACCAATTACCGCTACTTACACACCAACTGTAACACCAGTTACACCAACAGCAGAACCAGTTACTTCAATTGGTAAGAAGGGTCAAACCCAAACAGGCAAACCAACCTTCACAGAAGGTGATAGCCGTGTACCAATGAATGACAAAGTTCCAGCAACCTTTGAAGATGGTTCAACTACGAAGACAATTCCAGGTGTTGGTACTTACACAGTGGCAGCAGACGGAACTGTAACCTTCACTCCAGAACCTGAATTTACTGGAACTGCACCAGCTGTAACAGTGGTTCGTGAAGATGTGAATGGAACCAAAAGCTTCTGCAACTTACACACCAACTGTCCTTCCAATCACTAAGTTTGTTGATAAAGAAGGTAAGGAAATCCCAGGATATCCTACAGTTGATGGAGAAGAACCAAAAGCTGAAATTCCAGGTTACCGCTTTGTGGAAACGAAGAAATTGCCTAATGGTGATACAGAACACGTCTATGAAAAAGTTACGACTTCATATGTAGACGAAAATGGGGATCCAATCCCAGGTAACCCAACAGAAGATGGGGAACAACCGAAGAAAGATATCCCAGGTTATGACTTCGTGAAGACTGTTGTAGATAAAGATGGAAACACTCAACATATCTACAAGAAGACTGTGACACCAACTCCAATGCCGGATCCAACTCCGACACCAGAGCCACAGCCACAGCCTACTCCACAACCACAACCTCAACCAACACCAGAACCACAACCTACTCCACAACCAAAACCAGAAGAACCAACGATTCCTGTCGTTCCAGAAACGAAAGAAGAAGTGAAGTATATCGATCCACAAAATCCTACTGCACAACTTCCAAACACAGGAACAAAAAGAATCTTCTACTGCTGGTCTTGCAATCTTTAGTGCTTTAGCAGGTCTGTCATTATTCGGATTTGCAAAACGCAAAAAAAGAAGACTAAGCTAACTTGTGGCTAAGAAAAACCGCGAAAATCTCGCGGTTTTTTCTGTTTGTATTTAAAAAAATATCCTCCAAACTAGATAGTTGAAATCAGTCTTTTATAAGAAAATTTGATAAAATAGAAGTATCAGTGTAAAGGATGAGAGAATGAAAAAGATAATTGGTATCTGGGCTCAAACTGAAAATGGCATTATTGGAAAGGACCAAGTCATGCCTTGGCATCTGCCAGCTGAGCTTCAGCATTTCAAAGAAACAACCATGGGACAAGCGATTCTCATGGGAAGAGTGACCTTTGATGGTATGAATAAAAGGGTTCTACCAGGTCGGACCAGCATTATCTTAACGCAAGATCAAGCCTATGATCCTGAAAACGATGCTGTACTCGTCATGCACAGCAAAGAAGAAGTCTTGGACTGGTACCAGAACCAAGAGAAGAATCTTTATATTATCGGTGGCAGTCAGATTTTAAAGCTCTTTTCTGACCAGTTAGAAGAATTGATCCAGACCATGATTCATGCAACGATTGATGGAGATACATTGGCACCAAAATTTGAAGAGAGCCACTATGAAAAGAGTCCGTCAAGTCCATCATCCGAAAAGATGAGAAGAACCCATATGATTTTTACGGTCAACTATTATAAGAGAAAGGATTTAGACTAATGGAGCGAAGTGTCTTTTGGTTTTTTTACAGCTGTCCTATGTGTCATCTGTTTGATTTGCGCCTTACAAACCTTTCGTAAAAAACGGTTTGGCCTCGCTATTTTATTCTTACTAAATGCTTTTACCAATCTTGTGAATTCCATTCACGCCTTTTACATGACCTTATTTTAAACTAAATAGAAACAGAAAATGACAGAAAGAGGAAATACATGCCAACGAATCAAAATAATGATATGATGGTTTATTGTTCATTTTGCGGAAAGAGTCAAGATGAAGTCCAAAAAATCATTGCAGGAAACAATGCGTTTATCTGTAATGAATGTGTAGAGTTAGCACAAGAAATTATCCGTGAGGAGCTAGCAGAAGAAGTTCTTGCAGACCTTAGCGAAGTTCCAAAAACCAATCGAATTGCTCAATATATTGAACCACTATGTGATCGGTCAAGATCGTGCCAAACGTGCCCTTGCTGTAGCGGTATACAACCACTACAAACGCATCAACTTCCACGATACGCGCGAAGACGAGACAGATGTTGAATTGCAAAAATCAAACATCCTCATGATTGGACCTACTGGTTCAGGTAAGACTTTCTTGGCCCAAACCTTAGCACGTAGCTTGAATGTCCCATTTGCTATTGCAGATGCAACAGCCTTGACAGAAGCCGGTTATGTGGGTGAAGACGTTGAAAATATTCTCTTGAAACTTCTTCAGGCAGCTGATTTCAACATTGAGCGTGCAGAACGAGGCATCATCTATGTCGATGAAATCGATAAGATCGCTAAGAAAAGTGAAAATGTCTCTATCACACGTGACGTTTCTGGTGAAGGGGTGCAACAAGCTCTCTTGAAGATCATCGAAGGAACTGTCGCTAGTGTCCCACCTCAAGGGGGACGTAAACACCCTCAACAAGAGATGATCCAAGTGGATACCAAGAATATTCTCTTCATCGTAGGTGGAGCTTTTGATGGGATCGAAGAAATTGTTAAGCAACGTCTTGGTGAAAAAGTCATCGGTTTCGGTAAGAACAATAAAGCTATTGATGAATCAAGCTCTTACATGCAAGAAATCGTTGCAGAAGATATTCAAAAATTCGGGATTATCCCAGAATTGATCGGACGTCTTCCAGTCTTTGCTGCTCTTGAGCAATTGACAGTTGACGATCTTGTCCGTATTCTGAAAAGAGCCACGCAATGCCTTGGTAAAACAATACCAAACCTTGCTTTCTTATGATAATGTTGAATTGGAATTTCGATGATGAAGCCCTTCAAGAGATTGCTAATAAAGGCTATCGAAAGAAAAACAGGAGCTCGTGGACTTCGCTCAATTATAGAAGAAACCATGATGGATGTCATGTTTGAAATTCCAAGTCAAGAAGATGTCAAACTTGTTCGAATCACAAAAGAAGCTGTAGATGGAACTGAAAAACCAATTCTTGAAACAGCCTAGAAAGATAAAAATATGGAAATTAACACATAATGCGGATATCCTCTTAAGCGCTGCAAATAAGAGTCATTATCCTCAAGATGAGATTCCAGAAGTTGCACTTGCCGGTCGATCCAATGTCGGCAAGTCTTCTTTTATTAATACTCTCTTAAATCGAAAAAACCTGGCCAGAACATCTGGAAAACCAGGAAAAACTCAATTGCTCAATTTCTTCAATATCGATGATAAACTCCGTTTGGTAGACGTACCTGGTTATGGCTATGCACGTGTCTCTAAAAAAGAGCGCGAGAAGTGGGGACGGATGATTGAAGAATACCTCACTAGTCGTGAGAACTTAAAAGCAGTCGTTAGCCTAGTCGATTTTCGTCATGAACCTTCTGCAGATGATGTTCAGATGTATGAATTCTTAAAGTATTATGAGATCCCTGTGATCTTGGTAGCAACTAAGGCAGATAAGATTCCACGTGGAAAATGGAACAAACATGAATCGATCATCAAGAAAAAACTAGATTTTGATCCAGCTGACACCTTTATCGTCTTTTCTTCTGTAACCAGGGAAGGATTAGAGAAGTCATGGGATGCTATTTTAGAAAATGCGTTTTACGAAATAAATTGAAATGACATGAAAATGTCATTTTTGTTTTGGATTTATCTCGCAATTGTAATACAAGTGTAATATAAGTGCCTTTGTTTTCTTCTATTTATATGGTATAATCTCTATAAAGATAAAAAGATGATAAAAAAATTAATTGGAGATAAATTGTATTATGAAAAAAAGAAAAATACGGAATAAAACGAAATTATTTGGTTTGTTCGTTTCTGTATTAGCAGTGGGGACATTTGCTGCTGCTATGAGCGAGCACGTCACATCAGTTGGCGCTAATGATGGAACTTACCAAGCTTATTCAGACCCTACTGAAGCTTTCATCTCACAAATTGGTGAGTCAGCTCGTCAGCTCGGTCAAGAGAATGACCTTTATGCTTCCGTTATGATCGCACAAGCCATCCTTGAAAGTGGTTCAGGTCAGTCTGGCTTGTCTTCTTATCCGCATTACAACCTTTTCGGTATTAAAGGAAGTTATGCTGGTCAATCTGCAGTGATGCAAACTTGGGAAGATGATGGTGCTGGAAATGCGTATACGATTAATGACGCATTTCGTTCTTACCCATCTTACTATGAATCATTGCAAGACTATGTAGCTGTTTTGAAACAAGGACATTTTGCAGGTGCATGGAAGAGCAACACCTCTAGTTACCAAGATGCAACAGCAGCTTTGACAGGGGTTTATGCGACAGACACAAGCTACTATGCAAAACTTAATAACATCATTGAAACCTATAATTTGACTCAATACGATTCACCAAATGTTCAAGGTGGTATCACAGGTTCGGTATACAATCCATATCGCCAACAGTTCACTTCACAAGAAATCTTGAATTTGGATATCGCTTGGGCGAACCGTTTAAATTATTAAAACTAAAACAGGCATCTGCCTGTTTTTTTGTATTTCTTTTTAGCACATAGTATTATTCGATATAAAACGTATATCGTGAAAATTTAAGAATTCTTCCTGAAAACCTTTTCCAAACTTTTTCTCTATGATATAATGATTTTATTCACAAACATTATATAAGGAGAATAGTATGTCTGAATCTAATTTTATTCAAAAAGTTGGAGCGGCGTGTAATAAGAAGGAAGATCTCTATCAGAAATCTAAAACGCGCTATGCAGTCCGTTCTATTTTTGCTGGAGGATTTCTTACTTTAAGTACGGCGGTCGGAGCAGTTGCAGCTGACTTATTAAATTCCTTTGTACCTGGATCGGGTCGTTTTCTATTTCCATTCATCTTTGCCTGGGGCTTGGTTTACCTCTTATTCTTAAATGCGGAATTAACCACCTCAAATATGATGTATTTGACGGCGGGGACCTATCTAAAGAAAATTCATTGGAAGAAAGCGTTGGAGATTCTTCTTTATTGTACCTTCTTTAATTTAATTGGTGCTTTAATCGTCGCTTTTCTGTTCAATCAAACAACAGCCTTTGCACATATCGATCCAAAAGGATTCCTAGCCACGGTAGCAGAAAATAAACTCCAACGAAGCAATCAAGTGGTTTTCTTTGAAGGGGTTATTGCCAATATCTTTGTAAATATTGCTATTCTTTCTTATCTATATTTCAAAGATGAAACAGCGAAGGTGCTCTTAGCCCTCTCTGCTATTTATATGTTTGTCTTTATGACCAATGAACACTTGGCTGCAAACTTTGCTTCCTTCTCATTATTAAGCTTTAATTCAGTTTCTAGCCAATTGCCACATTTTGAGTTTTTAAATATTTTACGTCACTATGGTGTCACCTTCTTTGCCAACTGGGTAGGAGGAGGAGTCCTAATGGGACTAGCCTATGCTTGGTTGAATAATATCAAGAGTCTCTACAACGATTAAAAAATATAAAAAAAGTTTGCAAAAGTACTTGCATTCTTTTTTTATATATGATAAACTAATCTACGGTTTGAAAAAACTGCCTAAGACAGTAGGGGAGCTCGACTCATAAAAGATCCTACCGAGGACAAAAACGTATCAATTAAAAAGAAGCGTATTGTACTTTCGTGTCTAGGTTTGGGCGCGTTTTTTTCTTTTGGAAAAAAATTCCCCAAGCAAAAATAATTACGGAGGTGAACACACTAATGAGTGAAGCAATTATTGCTAAAAAAGCGGAACTTGTTGACGTGGTAGCTGAAAAAATGAAAGCTGCTGCATCAATCGTCGTTGTAGATTCTCGCGGTTTGACAGTTGAGCAAGATACAGTTCTCCGTCGCAACCTTCGCGGAAGCGAAGTTGAGTTTAAAGTTATCAAAAAAACTCAATCTTGCGTCGTGCAGCTGAAAAAAAGCTGGTCTTGAAGATCTTGCATCTGTATTCGTTGGACCTTCTGCAGTAGCATTTTTCTAACGAAGATGTTATCGCACCCTGCGAAAAATCTTGAACGATTTTTGCAAAAGACGCTGAAGCACTTGAAATCAAAGGTGGTGCAATCGAAGGCGCTGTCGCATCTAAAGAAGAGATTCTTGCACTTGCAACTCTTCCAAACCGCGAAGGACTTCTTTCTATGCTCCTTTCTGTACTTCAAGCGCCAGTGCGCAACGTTGCTCTTGCAGTCAAAGCGGTTGCAGACAACAAAGAAGACGCAGCTTAATCTTAAGCTACGCAGCGTAGCCTAGCTACAAAAAAATAAAAAAACATAAAATTAAAACTTATTTGGAGGAAATAACAATGGCATTGAACATTGAAAACATTATTGCTGAAATTAAAGAAGCTTCAATCCTTGAATTGAACGACCTTGTAAAAGCTATCGAAGAAGAATTTGGTGTAACTGCAGCTGCTCCTGTAGCTGTTGCTGCAGCTGGTGCTGCTGACGCAGGTGCTGCTAAAGATTCATTCGATATCGAATTGACATCTGCAGGCGACAAGAAAGTCGGCGTTATCAAAGTTGTACGTGAAATCACTGGTCTTGGTCTTAAAGAAGCTAAAGAACTTGTTGATGGTGCACCTGGTGTCATCAAAGAAGGTGTTGCAGCTGCTGAAGCTGAAGAAATCAAAGGTAAATTGGAAGAAGCTGGAGCTTCAGTTACTCTTAAATAATAGAGTTTCAATCAAAATCAAAAACCGAGGTTTAGTCCTCGGTTTTTTGTACAAGTATAAGCACTAGTTTCAAGTTAAACTTAGAATTGTGATCAAATAATATAAAAACGATAGATATAATCATCTTTTTGTTTTTGGCTCTATTGCCGTATTATAATTTAATAATCCTCCAATATAATTAGAAGACTAGTAGAATTTAGTTTTATTTGGCAAATAATATTTTTGAGAATCAATTCACAATTTTTTTATCATATTATGATATAATTTGGTCATAACGAAAAGTCTTAGGAGTTAATTTGATGAATAAAGTTAAAATAGTTAGTAACCCATACGAAAAAGAAGGTTATCTTTGAACGCTGGAGTGATCAATTCAATTCTTGGGTAACGATTGATCAAGATACCAATGCAAACAGTAAACTGATTAGTAACGAATTTCAGTCTGGTTTTTTCCGTTTAAAGTGTATGAAATTGTAAATCAAATTATTGCTGAATATTCGAGTGCCTGATGAAAAACTTCTTATTAGTTTTTCGGGAAGTGATGATGAATTTCAAGAATTGGAGAATCTACTGTTTGATACTAAGTTTGAGAATATCGAACTAGAAAAGACAGAAAATTACTTGGAAAATGCTCGTGATGTCTTGCCTGAAATTAATAATATTTTTAAAAATTAGATCCACTCATCACAAAGAACATTGAGGATGAGAGTGGAGAGATTCAACAGCAGCTCAAACGGTTCTCTGACGCTTCAAACGATATTGTTCCAATTTGTGTTTTAGGGACTTATAGTGCTGGTAAATCAACATTTATTAATTCTTTAATTGGTTGTGAGTTACTCCCTAGTGCTGAAAACTCCTGTAACAGCAAAGGTTTATAAATTATCCTCCACTAATCAAAAAGATAGAGCTAGTGTTCGATTTACGTTTAAGGGTGAAGAAGTCAGAATTCAGGTTCGTGCTGATAAGTTAGTATTTGATAGTTTAGAAGTTGAAGATGAACTAATTGATTCTATTAACCTTGCTATCCATGAGGAAAAGGTATCTTCAATCATTGAAAAAGTCCATATCATATTGGAAGAATTAAATGATTATTCCGATAGTGAAATTGGAGACTTAATTGAAATTGAAATTCCTTTTTGGCAGAAGTACTCTTGATGAGGTTAATTATCAAATAGCCATTTTTGATACTCCTGGGTCCAACTCTTCTACAAACCTCCAACATTCTGATGTACTGGATAAATCTATGAAAGGAATGTCTAATGGACTACCAATCTTTGTAACAGATAGTAGTTCGATGGACAGTACTGATAATGACAATCTAAAAGATAAATTAAAGAAGGTTTCTGGGTTAGATAGCCGTTTCACTATGATTGTGGTGAACAAGGCAGAAAGTGCTGATATTAATTTAAGAAAAATTTCAAAAAGAATCATTTAGAAATAAGATTATGAATCAGTCTATTCCGAGAGAGCTATATGCTCAAGGTATTTTCTATGTTTCTTCTATCCTTGGCTTGGGATCAAAATTAAATGGAGAGCTACAAGGAATTCTATTCGGAATTATATGATACATATAAAAGCAAAAATACTCTGATGCTAGTAATGATTATTATAAGAGATTATTCGATTTCAATATTGTGCCTCCTCAGATGAAACAGTCCATGATAAAATCAGCTGAAGTGAACCAAAATTGCATTTTATGCGAACAGTGGACTGTTGACCATAGAAGATGCGATTAAGAATTTTGTTATTAAATATTCACATTATGATAAGTGTCAACAAGCCAGAGAGACTTTAAATCGATTGATTGTTATTACAGATAAAGAAATTGATGAGAAAAATGTTGATCTGAGCGGTAGAAAACTGGAGTTACAAAACAAACTAGATGATAAAAAGCCAGCACGTTAGCTACTATTGATGAAAGAATTTCAAAAGAAAGAGGAGGACATACAACTAGGTACCCTGAAGAAATGGCAAGTTTTATTAAAAAGCTTGACCCAGTCATTGAAAAAAGAAAACGTTGAATCCCTATACTCTAACTATTATGAAAAGTATTCTCAGGAGTATCCTGAAATAGTAGTAGAAGCTAGTCATGACGGAACTAATTTACTACGTAAATTAAAGGGACAATTTAATGAAGCGGTTCAACAGTTTAAATCATCTGAGGAAAGACGGAGAAAGATTGAGGAGAAAGCTTCTGTAGAAATTCTGGATGACGTTAAAAAAACAATTTAGTGATCGGTTGATTAAAAGCGAAAGAAAGTTTTAATCTATTTTCTAAAGAGTTTTGGCTAAATGCTACTAGTGATGTTCGCACAGAATTGGAAAAAGTAATTGCTGGAGATTTGGAACTCGAACCAGAGAAAAATAAAAAGAAATTTCAGATATGATTATTTCTTATGAAGATATTAATTTTTGAAAGATTTGATTTAGGAAAAATTTAATCGTGATGAACTAAGTTATATATTTAGAATAGGTGATTTTAAACTGAAGTCAAATAAAAATTAATATTTCTGGTTTAACAAATACATATAATAAAGAATTTAAAAGCGAAATTGACAGAATTTAGCGATACCATTCGTTCGGAACACGAATTAAAATTTTATAACTGGACACAGGATTTAGGTATCCTAATTAAAAGTAATATTATTGAATTTAGTCCAGAATTAAAAGAACTGGACCGGAAAATTGAAAAGATAAGCAGAGAGATTTATAGTTTGGAGATTCAGCAAAAGCAAATCACAGCCTACGTCACTCAAATCAAACGGATGATATCTTGGAAATAAGTGAAGTGCTAATTTGAGGGAAAAGTTATGGGGATAAAAAATTTAATTAACAAAGCGGGAGCAAAAAGCTGCGGACAAGGTGGCTAAATTGTCTGCTCTAAGTCCTGAACAATTAGAAGCAGTTGAAAAGCAAAAGGAAAAGTATCTTGCTGATCAACCAAATGTTAGCGATGAAGAATTAACCAATAGATTGTTGGCTTCTTGTGGTGTAGAGGTATTTAACTCTTACCTAGATCAAATAAAAGAGCTCTATGTACCGCTAGAAAGTACTACTGAATACGAAGATGAATTTCATCCTTCCTATAACATTCGTTACCTCAATATTACGAAGTGGGTGACGGATAAGAAAGAAAACTCTCTTGAGAAATTGGTCAATGTCTACGAAGTCCTTTCTAATGAGCGCTGTAATATTGCCTTGGTATTCCATCGTACAAGTACCAATACCAAAGTCTATCTTGCAGTCGTAAATACTGAAAATGCTAATGATAATGTCAATGTTGAAAATTATAGAAGACGTCTACTTGAAGCCATAAAAGGAAATTTCCCCGGGTCAACAGTCAGTGAGGAAGTTGGACGAGGTCGTATTCCTTGTTTGAATCATCAAAAACCTTACTCTGTGGCTACAGTTTCCAACCTTCCGACAACTAAGTCAGAGAAGTTTATCAGCCAAACGATCGAGAAACTAATCGACGGGATTGTTCCAGAAAATCCTAGTCAAGACTATACTTTGATCCTTTTGGCTAATCCTATTCAAAACATAGAAAATCACAAACTTCGTTTATCTGAATTGTATTCAGCTCTAGCTCCTTTTAAAAAATGGCAGACCAACTATACCTTTACAGAATCAGATGCGACAACCTCTATGGCGACCTTTGGCGTCAATATCGGCGCTAGCGCAGGCATCCAACAAGGTCAAAACCAGGCAACAAATCAGAATACCGGACAAACAGAAACTACGGGTGATTCCACTACCGATTCAACTGGAGAATCAGATGGAACCAATACGAGTCATACTAGTGGAATAAATAAAGGAAAATCACAAACTAATTCAAAAGCGGTCAATGGAGGTTTGACTACCCCAATTGCTAGTGTTGGAGGTAATATAAACAAGAGCGATTCCATAATAAGTGGAACTTCCGTCTCAGATTCAGTTGGCAAAACTATCACCAAGACAGTTGGAAAAGCACTGACCAAAACAGCTAGCAAGGCCATTTCTGAAACCTTGGGTAAAACGTTAGGGGCAACTAAAGGGATTAATTTAGGTACCAACATTGGAGCAAATTTTGCGCGTGCTTCTAACGTTACTGCCTCAGTTGGTAAGAATGAAGGAATTACTCAGTTCTTTATGAACCACAGTATCCAGCATGCTTAACAGTTCTAGATGAACAAATGAAACGCTTTGAAAAAGGGACTGCATTAGGAATGTGGGATTTTGCAGCCTATGTCCTTAGTGAAGATCAGAACATTGCTAACAATGTGGCCCATACCTATCTCGCATTGACACAAGGTGAGGAGTCCTATATGAGTAAATCCTCCGTGAATCTTTGGCGGGGAGATATGGGGGAAAAAAGTGGAGATACAGAAGAAATTGTAACCTACATTAGGGATCTGCGTCACCCAATTTTTGGACTCAACCCTAATCTATTAGAAAAAGATGCAACATTTTATGTATATCCCTCAGTCATCACGCCGACCGTTCCTTTATCTGGCCAAGAGTTAGCCTATTCTTTGAACTTTCCTCAGAAATCTATTCCAGGTTTACCGATACTTGAATGCACAGAATTCGGTAGAAATATTGTTTCCTATGATTTGGAAGAAAATAAGGAACAAAAAATTCGATTAGGCAATATCTTCCATATGAATCGTGAGGAAACAGTTCCAGTTGAGTTGACTCAAGACTCCTTAAGTTCTCATGTATTTATAACAGGAAGTACAGGATCCGGTAAAAGTAACACAATTTATCAACTCTTAGCTGAAGCTAAAGAAAATCAGATTAAGTTTCTTGTTGTAGAGCCGGCTAAAGGAGAATACAAAAATATCTTTGGGAAGGATGAAGATGTTGCTGTATATGGAACAAATCCACAATTAACCCCATTGTTAAAATTGAATCCGTTTAGTTTTACAAAGGAAACGCATATCCTCGAACATTTAGATCGCCTAATTGAAATTTTCAATGTTTGTTGGCCTATGTATGCTGCTATGCCTGCCGTGTTAAAAAAAGCAGTTGAAAAATCTTATATAGACTGTGGATGGGACTTAATGAAGTCAGTAAATGAATTTGGTGACATCTATCCGACATTTGCAGATGTTGCTGAGAACATTAAAGAAATTATTGATTCTAGCGAGTACGATAATGAAAATAAAGGAGCTTATAAGGGTTCCTTGCTTACACGTATTGAATCACTTACGAATGGAATAAATGGCTTGATTTTCTCACAAGAGGAGCTGTCCAATCATCAATTATTCAATTCAAATGTCATTGTTGATCTCAGTCGGGTCGGCTCTAGTGAGACCAAGTCATTGATTATGGGGATTCTTGTTTTGAAATTACAAGAATATAGAATGTCTCAAGCAGATATGAATTCAAGCTTGCGCCACTTAACTGTGTTGGAAGAAGCGCATAATTTGCTAAAGAGAACTTCTACAGAGCAAGTTTCGGAATCTAGCAATCTTATCGGAAAAAGTGTTGAAATGCTAGCAAACTCGATTGCTGAAATGCGGACCTATGGAGAAGGATTTATCATTGCTGACCAAGCGCCTGGTCTATTGGATTTATCCGTCATACGAAATACCAATACAAAAGATTATCATGCGACTTCCTGATTGGTCAGATAGAGAATTGGTCGGTAAATCTGCTAATCTAAACGATGATCAAATCCTTGAATTGGCAAGATTACCAAAAGGAGTAGCGGCTGTTTATCAAAATGAATGGATTCAGCCAGTCTTGTGTAAGGTTGATAAGTTTGACGATGGAGGCGAGGTTTACCAGTATAGACCGGAATATGAAATAGAGTTAAATTCATCTGCTGACCTTTATTTGACGATTAGTAAATATTTAACTGGAAATGGAACAATTGAACAGATGAACTTAGAAAAGTTGGAACAGGATTTATTCCAGGCATCTATAAGTGGGAAAACCATCTATCAGGTGTTGAAACTACTTCGTCAGCAAATTTATGAAGTAGACATGGTAAGAATCGCCCCAATCATCTCAAACTTTTATCCAAGTCTTTTAAATAAGGCACGGGACGCAGAAATGAAGAATAGTGATAAAAAGTCTATTACATCAGATATAGTGAATGAGTTCAATAAAGTAGTAGAAGGACCGGTAACACAACAAGTAAGATTAAATATCATACAAGCCATTTTGACTCAGTTATACGTAAATGAATTAAAAAATAATGCAAGTCTCGAGGAGTGGAGACAACAAGGAGGTTTATTGTGAGTATCGATAAAATGAGTCTTTCAGATTTGAAAGAAACAGTTCCTAAAAAGGATGTTAGCTCATCTTCCTTCAATCCTAAACAAAGATTAGAAGTGAACAATGAAGCAAGTGCAAAATTAAACGATATTTCGCATTATGAAAAAACTCCACTAGGACGAAGTGATAAGCAGGAGTTGATATCTGAGACGGGTTGGTCGAAAAATATTGTTGATAACATGAGATGGAAAGAGGAGGCAAGCGTTTATAAAGATTCCAATTTAGTTGAAAAGGATGTAAATGGCAGACCTTGTTTCCAGAGAACAGATATCGATTACAATGCAAAGGATGATTTAGGAAAAACGAACAAGGAGCGGATGCTTGATGGTAAGGCTCCTCTAGCAGATGGTAAACCAGTCGAATTACATCATATCGGTCAAAGACAGGACTCTCCATTGGCAGAATTAACTTTCAATGAACATAAGAGTAACTTTAGTAGTCTTCATGAAGTTCCACCTCAATTATCTCAAATTGATAGAGGAGAATTCAGAAAAGAAAAAGCAGAATATTGGAGAATGAGAGGAGAAGAACTATGATAAAAATGTTACCAATGAATTGAAAAAAATTTCAGACTTAGTTTATACAAAAGGTGCAAAGTAATGAACAGATAGTGGAAGCAGAAAAATAAGTTATTACTAGAATTTCCAGCTGACTTCATTGAATATTTAAAAGATTTGGACTTGTCACTTTTTATGGAGTTGAATGGCAGGGATTAAATGGACCAGATTATTTAAATGTTGTAACATCAACCCTTGATGCTCGTGAAACCTATCCTGATTTTCCAGTAAATATGTTTATTCTTGAAGATTTAGGATTTGACGGCCTTCTAATCTTAGTTGATACCAAAGGTTCTGTTTACGAATGGCAATATGGAAGCTGTAAAAAATCTATCCAAGTATAGTAGAGTATCTTGAGGAATGTTTAGAAAGAGAGAAATAGTGAGGATTTTTATCTAAACTAGATTTCACATCCAGTAAATTGTTAAGATTGAAGTCATCTGTTTAGCTATTATGTCTCATCATAAACTTGCTATTTTATGATGGTTTTGTCTTCTATTTTTATCAAATAGTTTTAATTAGTAAAAAGGAGATTATTGTATGAAATATTTTAAACGTTTGGTATTTATTGTTTTGTTTGCTTTTAGTGCTTTACTTCTAGCCTCCTGCGTTGGGGCTGGCTCTAACGATAACGGTGTCTATGTATTTGAACCTACATCAGAAGAAATCCTAGAAATGGTAGAAAAAGAAACTGAGACTAATAGTGTAGCCAAACTTTTCGTTAATCAGCTAAAAATTAAATTGGTACTTGAAATTAAGAATAATACTGGAACAATGTTTTGCTTCAGTTAGTATCTTTGGCAAAGACCAAGAAAAACAGTGGATTTAAAAGTAGATCAAAAAGAATAAAATTATATGGTCAGAAGAGGATCCTGAGAAAAAGATAACATATAAGATTGAAGGTGATGTTTTAACGCTTGAAAAATCCTAACCTTGATATTGGTGATAAAAATACGGGCAACATTCCTCAAATCTGTAAAAATTCAAACGATCAAGTTCCCATACATCTAAGGGAGGTACATCTAAGGATTCTAAATCTAAGAGTTCTACATCTCAGAGTTTTATAGCTAACGACAATGGAAAAATACGTTTATAATGCAGATAAGGAGAAAATAGAAAGTATCCTAAAAGAACAAGGAGCTACTGATGACGAACTGAATCAATTTTCCGATCAACTCACACTGAGAATGACGATCGAAATTAAAAGATACAAAAGCTAAGATGATTATCGAAATGAAAGCTCTTGAAGAAAGTAAAGAGAAAAATTGACCTGAAAGCTGATCAAAAGACTAAAACTCTTGAATCAGCAGAAGGTGGAATAGATAAAGTCAAGTATAAGATTAATGGTGACGTTTTGACGTTGGATTTGAGTAAATTTGAGTCAGATGATAGTGAAACATTTGCTTTATTCAAAGATGCAAAATTCAAACGTCAAAATAACTATATAAAAGTAGATAGTATAGGGCTATCTGCTTTTTGCGTATCCAGAAAAATAGGTATTGAACCGGTCAAAAGCCTGATTTTTATTGTATTTATCAAATTTATACCTCGGATAGTGTTGCCTCCACCGAATATTCTTCTACTATTACTATCTAAGTCCTTACTAATTTATTATGTTGTTAGACTTCTATTTTTGATATAATAACTACTATCAACAAAATAGGAGATTTCTGATGAAAAACTTTAAACGTATTCTTTCTGGCTGTAGTAGCTGTTTTTGCAGCAGTCCTCTTGGTGGCATGTGGTGCCAAAAAGTGATAACGGGACTTATGTCTACAAAACCATCAAAAAAACTGAAGTGAAGGAAATCCTTGAAGAACAAGGTGCTCCAAGTTCAAGTGTAGATGCATTGATCGACAATGTTAAATTGGAAGTTTCAGTGACCATTAAAGATAAAACAGGTAGCCTTAAAATTAAAAGGTGAAATGATGGGACAAAAAGACTGACCAATCATTTGATATGAAAGTTGACCAACAAAAAGAAAAACTCTTCAATCTAAAAACAGGTGAAGGCGAAAAGGTTAAATACAAAGTTTCAGGCGATGTGTTCACTTTTGATTTATCTGGTCAGAAGAGTTCAGGTCATGAAAGCCGCTTTGGAAATGTTCAAAAACGCTAAATTCAAACGTACAAAAATAATACAAGAGAAGGGCAGAGAGTATCTGCTCTTTTTCTTCTTTAAAACATCTTGAATCGGTATTAAAATAGTGGTAAAATCTGATTATAAAATACATTAGGAGATTGATTATGAAAAATATTAAACGTATTCTTTTAGCTTTCGTTGCAGTTTTTTTGCAGCCGTCCTCTTGGTGGCATGTGGTGCCCAAAAAGTGATAATGGGACTTATGTCTACAAACCATCAAAAAACTGAACTCAAGAAAATTCTTGAGGAGCAAGGCTTATCAGGTAGTCAATTAGAGTCTATTGGAAACGTTATTAATTTTGAAGTTTCTATTAAGATCAAAGATTCTAAAGGAACCCTCAGCATCGCGGGTGAAGTCGCTGGTCAAAAGAATGAGCGATCTTATGATGTCAAAATCAATCAAAAAAGAAAACAATCTCGTCAAATGATGGTAGTGGAGAAAAAGATTACATACAAGGTCGATGGTGACTATTTGACATTTGATCTTTCTAAGTTAAGTAATAGCAACCAAGGGGATCTTATGATTCTTAAAAATGCTAAACTCAAACGCACAAAATAAAGCGACTGAAGAGTGGGGAAACCTGCTCTTTTCTTTTTATAAAATATCTTGAATTAGTATTAAAATAATGGTAAAATCTGATTATAAAATACATTAGGAGATTGATTATGAAAAATGTTAAACGCCTTATGTTAGGTATTGTTGCTATTTTTGCAGTTGTTCTGTTAGTAGCTTGTGGTGCTAAAAGTGATAATGGGACCTACAAAATGGAGACGAATATAGATCAGTTAATGGGGCAAGATTCAGAATCTGAAGTGTTGAAAGATGCGAAAGTTACCATTGAATTGACTATTAAAGATTCAAAAGGGGAATTAAAAATTATTCAGAAGATGGCTGGTAATGAAGTACCAATAAAATTGGATTTAAAAGTTGATCAAAAGGAAAAATCATTAAAACGTTCTTATGGTGATATGGAGTTGAAATACAACATCAAAGGTGATGAATTGACATTTGATTTATCTAAATTAAGTTCTAGTGACCAAGCGAATCTTGTTATTCTTAAAAATGCTAAACTCAAACGCACGAAATAATGCAACTGAAGAGCGGGGAAACCTGCTCTTTTGCTTTACTTTTATGACTGGTTTGGTATAATTAATGAGACTACAGATGGGACTGGGGCAGGAATGATTTTCTTTGAAAATGATTTCGTCTCGCTCCCTCTTTTCTGTGTGATCAAGGTTATTATTTATGGAAAAGGAGAATCATCTATGCTTTATATTTGGTCTTACTTGAAAAAGTATCCCAAGTGGCTAGCTCTGAATCTATTTTCAGCGGTCCTGTTTGTTATTGTCAATTTGGGCTTGCCAACGATTCTAGCTCGCATGATTGATGAGGGGATTAACCCGCGTGATGTGGATCAGCTTTATTTCTGGGGCTGGGTCATGTTTGCGATTATTTTGCTTGGGATTTGTGGGGTCGGATTATCTTGTCTTACGCGGTTGGTCAGCTAACGACCACTATGGTGCGCGATATGCGCAATGACCTCTATGCTAAGTTACAGGAGTACTCGCATCGCGAGTATGAGCAAATTGAGGGTATCGTCATTGGTCACTCGCTTGACTTCGGATGCCTTTGTTTTGATGCAGTTTGCGGATTCTATGTTGAAGATGGGGTCATCACACCCTTTGATGATGGTTTCAGCGTTCTCTTGATTCTGACGACCAGTCCTTCTCTAGCGTGGATTGTAGCAGTATCTGTACCATTTTCTTGCTGTCGTCGTCTGGTATGTAGCAGTTAAGACACGTCCTCTTTCTGAGAAGCAACAAAAGACACTCGACCATCTCAACCAGTTTGCACGTGAAAATTTGACTGGACTTCGTGTGATTCGTGCCTTTGCCCGTGAAGAATTCCAAGAGGAGAAATTTGCGGCTGAAAATGAAGTCTATGCAGAAAACTCGAATAAATTGTTCAAACTAACTGGTTTGACAGAACCTCTATTTGTGCAGATCATCATTGCTATGATTGTGGCGATTGTCTGGTTTGCTTTGGATCCTCTTCATGACGGTAGTTTGAAAATTGGGGATCTGGTTGCCTTTATTGAGTATAGCTTCCACGCGCTCTTATCTTTCCTCTTTTTAGCCAATCTCTTTACCATGTATCCTCGGACTGCGGTTTCTAGCCGGCGTCTCAAGGAAATCATGGATATGCCCATTTCGATTGATCCAAATGAGAATGGTGTAACAGAGACAGCATCTCGTGGCTATTTGGAATTTGACAATGTCACCTTTGCTTATCCAGGTGAGACGGAGAGTCCAGTTCTCCATAATATTTCCTTTCAAGCCAAACCTGGCGAAACCATTGCCTTTATCGGCTCGACCGGTTCTGGGAAATCTTCACTTGTGCAGTTGATTCCTCGATTCTATGATGTCACCCTAGGGAAGATTTTGGTCGATGGTGTGGATGTCCGTGACTACAATCTGAAAGCCCTTCGCCAAAAGATTGGTTTTATTCCACAAAAGGCCTTGCTCTTTACGGGAACCATTGCTGAGAACCTTCGTTATGGGAAAGAAGATGCCTCTGTACAAGAGCTAGAACAAGCGGCTGAAATTTCCCAAGCCAAGGAATTTATCGACAGCCGTGAGGAACGCTTTGATACGCATTTGGCAGAAGGTGGTAGCAACCTTTCAGGTGGTCAAAAACAACGCTTATCCATCGCTCGTGCCGTTGTCAAAGATCCAGATGTCTTTATTTTTGATGATTCCTTCTCTGCCTTAGACTACAAGACGGATGCCACTTTGCGGAAACGTCTCAAAGAAGTTACAGGAGATGCGACCGTTCTGATCGTAGCGCAACGTGTGGGAACCATTATGGATGCGGATCAAATTATTGTCTTGGACCAAGGGGAGATCGTCGGTCGAGGAACCCACGATGAATTGATGGAAAGCAATGAGATCTATCGTGAGATCGCTAATTCCCAGCTCGATAGTCCATCATTGACAGAAGAATAGAAAGGAGAAGCAGATGAAACAAGAACAAAAACAGTTTTTAGTAGACTATGGACTTATTTGAGAGCCTATCGCTTGGAAGTTTGCTTGTCCATTTTCTTAAAAAATCCTGAGTGTCGTCATGAGTGTTGTCGAACCCTTTGTTTTGGGACTTGCCATTACGGAGTTGACAAAAAAATCTCATGGATATGGCAAAAAGGCCTTGCGGGAGCTGGTCTTAACACCTCCTATATCGCGATCATTATGACGCTCTATCTATTCCGTGGGGTCCTCTATGAGTTGGGATCTTATTATTCCAACTATTTCATGACTAATGCTGTTCAAAAGACCGTTCAGGACATGCGAAATGATTTGTCTCATAAAAATCAATCACATCCCTGTTTCTTATTTTGATCGCCATCAGTTTGGAGATTTACTAGGACGTTTTACTAGCGATGTCGAAACCGTCTCGAATGCCTTGCAACAGTCCTTCTTACAAATCGTTAACGCCATCTTTACCTTTGCTCTTTTGTCATCAGCATGGTCTTATACTTAAACATCCAGCTGGGGCTAGTAGTCATCTTGTCCATTCCGATCACTTATTTCAGTGCTCGATTTATCATGAAAAATCTCAGCCTTACTTTTAAAAGAGCAGGCAGAAGTTTTTGGGGGCAATGAACGGCTTTTGTGCAAGAAAAATCTAACAGGCTTTAATGTCCTTAAGCTCTACGTTCGGGAAAAAAATCTTCCCAGGAAGAGTTTCATGATATTACCCATCACCTTCAAAAGGTAGGATTCAAGGCTAACTTCATTTCAGGTTTAATGATGCCGATTTTAAATGGGATTTTCAGATTTGACTTATCTCATTATCGCTTTGTTTGGTGGCTTGCAAGTGTTAGCAGGTCGTTTGACTGTCGGGAACATGCAGGCCTTCGTTCAATATGTTTGGCAGATCAACCAACCCATTCAAAAACTTGACCCAATTGGCAGGACAGCTACAAAGTGCTAAGTCGTCTCTAGATAGGATTTTCCAAGTCATGGATGAACCAGATGAAGTAGCAGATGTGACAGAAACCCTCTCTGGAGATTTGACAGGGCAAGTCAGCTTTAAAAACGTTGATTTCCAATATGTAGCGGACAAACCCTTGATTCGTGATTTCAACCTAGAAGTCAAACCAGGTGAAATGGTGGCCATTGTCGGACCAACCGGAGCAGGGAAAACAACTCTGATTAATCTGCTCATGCGCTTTTACGATGTGACTGCAGGATCGATTACGGTGGATGGTCATGATATTCGTCATCTATCTCGCCAAGATTACCGCAAGCAATTTGGAATGGTATTGCAGGATGCTTGGTTATATGAAGGAACCATCAAAGAAAACCTTCGCTTTGGTAATCTCGAGGCAACGGATGAAGAAATTGTGGAAGCTGCAAAGGCAGCCAATGTCGATCACTTTATCCGGACACTCCCTGGTGGTTACAATATGGAAATGAACCAGGAGTCTAGCAATATTTCTCTAGGGCAAAAGCAACTTCTAACTATTGCGCGTGCGCTCCTAGCGGATCCTAAAATCTTGATTTTGGATGAAGCGACGTCTTCTGTCGATACGCGTTTAGAGCTCTTGATTCAAAAAGCCATGAAGAATTTGATGAAAGGGCGGACTAGTTTTGTCATTGCTCACCGCTTGTCTACCATTCAAGAAGCAGATAAAATCCTTGTCCTCAAAGATGGCCAAATCATCGAGCAAGGAAATCACCAATCCTTGTTAGCAGATAAAGGATTCTACTATGAGCTCTACAATAGCCAATTTTCAAATAAAAAAGCGGAATAAGCTTGTGTCATCAAAAGAGGTTTGAGAAAGCATTCTCAGCCTCTTTTTTCTTACTCACTTTTATTACTACATAAAAAGGTTAACATTTCTGCAACAAATTGATACAGAATATTCACACAATTCACCTTGTTTGTCATGATAATTTTTATTAGGATAGAATCGTTGTAAAAAATAAAAGGAGAAATGTGTGATGAATCATTTAAACAAAGATATCACTTTTGGCATTCGCAAATCTAAGCTTGGAGTCTTTTCTGTCGTGATTGCGATCATGGGGGCTTGTTTTTTGACTGGACAATCTGTGGCAGCTGATCAAGCTGGAGAGCAGGTACAAGTCCAAACACAAGGGCAAGAAGCGACAACCTCTGATCCCGCAAGCTCTCAAGTAGATACCAGCCAATATGGAGCATCTATGCCTTACACCCGTTATGAGGCAGACAAAGGGAACCTCCTTGGAAAGGCAGAGGTAGAGCAGTCTCGAGATAGTCACTCAACAGCTATTGAAGCTTCTGATCAGACTTATGTCGCTTTAAAAGAAAAAGGAGATGGAGTTTCCTTTAAGGTCAATGAACCAGCCAATGCCTTAACCGTACGCTACACAGTGCCAGATGGAGCAAGTGGACAACTCGATGTACAGGTGAATGGTCATAGTGTTCAACAATTGGATCTTTCGTCCTCATCTAACTGGCAGTATTTGAATGACAAAGGTGTACACGATAGTGCACAGGCTGATACACGTGCCCGCTTCCAATTTGATGAAGTACACAGCCTACTTCCAGGAGTTCAGCTTCAAAAAGGAGATGTGGTTTCACTGGTGAAAAACAAGTCAGACGACGTCCATTACGGCCTTGACTTTGTGGAATTCGAGCAAGCTCCTGACCCGATTGCTCAAGAGGACAATGCTATCAATATTGTTTCTAAAGGAGCTACGCCAAACGATGATACTGATGACAGCCAGGCCCTCTATGATGCGATTTATGAAGCTAAACAAAGCGGAAAGAATGTCTATATCCCAGCTGGGCGATTTAATCTCAATCGAAAAGTCGGTATCGATGCTTCTGATATGAAGATTTCAGGGGCTGGTATCTGGCATACCCAACTGCATTTTACAAGTGACCAAGCTGGTGGCGGTGGATTTGACTTCCTTCACCAAGACAACCATGTTGAATTTAGCGATGTCTATCTTTCTTCCAACCTTCGTTCACGCTATGGTGAAAATGCTCAGTACAAGGCCATTTCTGGAACGCCAGGGAAGAATTCTCATATTCACGATATTTGGGCCGAACATTTTGAAGTCGGCATGTGGATTGGCGATTATGCTGGAAAAAATGATATGAAGTACACAGATGGTCTAGTAGTAGAAAATGTCCGTTTGCGAAACAACCTGGCTGACGGAGTCAACTTTGCCCAAGGGACTAAGAATTCGATTGTCCGCAATTCTAGTATTCGTGGAAATGGAGATGACGGACTAGCCAGCTGGTCAAGTATTGCAGATGGAACAGAATCAGCAGTAGCAGAAAATAATAAATTCTTGCACAATACGATTGAACTTGGTTGGCGTGCTGGAGGTGTTGGGATCTTTGGTGGAAAAGGTCATGAAATTGCCTACAATCGGATTAAAGACAATATCGGTGATGCTGGAATTCGCTTGACGACTGTCTTTAAGGGCCATAACTTTGATTTGAATGAAGAAGGAATTCGGGTTCACCACAATCTCTTGGAGCGTACAGGGACGAAGAGCGATATCTACAACAAGCATCGTGGATCGATTGATGTTGAAACGCGCTATGGAGATATTAAAATGTCACCATTGAGGACAATGTATTTGTAGCGCCATTTGATATAGGTGTGACTGATCACCTCAATCTAAATGGAGGTATCCTAAACCATGTCGAAGTCAGAAACAATCAAACCATGAGTCAACTCTCTCATTCAGCTCAAGCAGGACTATCTGCTCCTGCTTCACAACCAGTTGGACAAGCCTTGAAAGTCAAAGAACCCCCCCCCTTCAAGTAAGTGCCGTGAAAGTCCCCCATCAACCGTCGAAAGTTCAACCGTATAAAAAACAAACGGGTCTGAATCTTAAACAAGCAAAGACAGTCACCAAAACAGTCAAACCTAACTATGTGCTAAAATCAACAAATTCCAAGCAAAAGAGCTTTTTGAAAGCTCCGAGTGCTTTATTTCTTTACCGGATGATGGGATTACGTCAAACGGTTTAAGAAGAATGGAAATCCTGGATACAATTCCAGGATTTTTTGCTTGCTGCTAGTCCTTCATTGACAGTGAGAAGGCATATCGGTATACTAGGTATAATCTAATTAGGAGGCTTCCATGATGATTCGACCCGTTCAGCTTAGCGATGCAGCAGCTATCCGAGCGATTTACCAACCTTATGTAACAGAGACAGCCATTACCTTTGAGGTTGATGTGCCGACTGTCCAGGAATTTGAAAGCCGCATCGCAAAAACGCTGACCCAATTTCCTTATTTGGTCGCAGAAGTGGATGGGAAAGTTGTGGGGTATGCCTATGCCTCGACCTATTATGCACGCGCTGCCTATGATTGGACCACTGAATTATCTATTTATGTCGCAAAAGAAGCGCGTGGACAAGGGATCGGATCGGCTCTTTATACTGCCTTAGAAGAGAAGTTGCAAGCACGAGGCTACTTACGCTTTCTGGCTTGTATCGCAGTTCCGAACGAAGCGAGCATTGCCATGCATGAAAGCGGGGCTATGTCCAAGTCGCACATTTCCCAAAGATTGGCTATAAGTTTAACAAATGGCATGATATAATCTGGATGCAAAAGACGATCGATGGGCCGGTAACACTCTTGAAATGTGAGGAAGAGGATGAAGATTGAAGACTTGATTCCCATTTTAGAAGCAGCAACAGTTCCTGAAAAGATCCCTGATATGGAAGCTTATATGATAATTGATGGTCAAGTTGCTTATACTGGTGGCGTTAATATCGCTGATGAGTATGTCAATAAACGAGAACGCTTTGGTCATTGGAAGGACACGGCCCTTCGCTTAGATGGTTCAGCAGTTCAAACACTGAAAGCTCTCTTTTTGACCATGTGGACAGTGATTGGAATAGAAGATAAAAGGGATATGGAACACTATCTACAAGAAAAACCTCAGCAAAGAAAGGGCCAGGGCTTTGTACTCCCTTATGGCAATTCGCCACTGACCTACCACAAGGTTGCAGAAAATGTTTATTTACATCTTCTGAATACATCAACTAATTATGTCTATATCATGACGCCTTATTTGATTTTGGATGATGAATTGGTTCGAGCCATGACCTTTGCGGCCAGACGAGGTGTGGATGTTCGTATCATTATGCCAGGTATTCCAGATAAACAGTATGCCTTTGATATTGCGACGACCTATTTTAAATCCCTCTTGGATGCTGGCGTCCGTATTTTCCGTTATACCCCAGGCTTTGTCCATGCTAAAGTTTATGTTTCTGATAGCCAACAAGCTGTGGTAGGAACCATTAATACAGACTACCGAAGTCTCTATCAAAATTTTGAAGATGGGGTTTTTCTCTACAAAAATCTGGAAGTGCTTCATATTGAACAAGATTTTGAGAGAACCCAGGCGCTCTCAGAGGAAGTCACTCTAGAAAGTTTATCTAAAATTCCTATGGCTCATCGTCTGGGTGGCTATCTCTTTTCTTTAATTGGGCCTTTGATGTAAAAAAGGAGGAATCATATGGATACAAAAATTCTTTTGAAATTGTTAGAAGACCAAGCTGATCTAGCGAAAGTCCCAGCAATGGAAGCTTATATGAAAAATAAATTCAGCTTTCTTGGCGTTCAAAAACCAATTCTCAAAAAGATTGAAAGAGAGTTTTTTAAACCTTTCATAAAGGATACAATTGATTGGACTTTTGTGGAAGAATGTTGGCAGCAACCTTACCGAGAGTTTCAATATATTGCTATGGATTATCTGGATAAAAAGAAGAAGGAGCTTAGACCTGAAGATTTTCCAAAGCTAAAGGAATTGGCTCTAACCAAATCATGGTGGGACAGTATAGATCAATTGGACCTTATCATCGGAGAGATTACTTTTCACTATCCAGAAACCAAGCAGGTTATGCTGGATTGGAGTAAGGATCAGGACTTTTGGTTGAGACGGATTGCCATTGACCACCAGCTTATGTGTAAAGATTTGACAGATACTGATCTGTTAGCAAAAGTGATCCTCAATAACTCTAGGTCAGACAGAGTTCTTTATAAATAAGGCAATTGGCTGGAGTTTACGCAATTATTCCAAAGGTTAAATCCGGATTGGGTGGAGCCTTTTATTGATCAGCTATCGAGATCAGTTGGCATCTCTTTGAGCATTCGAGAAGCAAGTAAGTACTCTCTATGACATTAGAACTTGACTCTGGAGTTCATGCTATAACTAGTTTTCATGCGATGAGTCGATTGGCTCCTTAGGAGCCTTTTTGCGCTGAGGAGGTCTACATTCAATTGTAACGCAGGAGCGGACCTTGAGCAGTTGTGTGAACCGGCTGTTCTCACCGAAAAGGTGCCTCGAATCCTGATCATTTGGATCAGGGGATTTTTGTATGTTCATAGCTGACGAGCTATTTGATTAGAAACTGATTATATACAGTCTGCTATGTCAATAAACTCTTCTATAAAAAGAATAGACTACATAGTATGTATTGCGTCTAATTTTATCACGAGTGGAGAATAGGTGAAAAGAGATAGTCCCTATCATTTCTACCACCCATGGTACGAGATGTCTATGCAGTTGAACAAAACCAGTCAAAGACTAGATGGTCGCTAGAAAACTTTCAAAGCAATTAGTCAGCTGGAAAAATGCAAAAAGTATCAAGACCGTTTATTTATCGAAGGAACAGATGAAGAACAATCTTCAATGGAGGGCTGTCACCATTCTTGGTATTATTTTAGCTATACTATCTTTCCTACTTTTTGAGTTTTGCGAGCAGTCATTATGATCCTTCTGTTCTTGGTTTGTATTATTTACCCTCAATACAAAAAAGGCAGGCTTTATTCGGGGGATCAATGTCGGTCGAACGATGAGATTTATATTAAATGATATTTCTCTGTCCTATTCTGAAAGAAGTCTTTCCTCAAGCTAGAGTTAACCATGACAGCTAACTATCCTATGGATGCTTTACATGCAGTTTATGTCCTCGGTCAACTGAGTTTAATCTCTCAAATCAACTATCCTTCCATGATGAAAGTAATCTGACAGTCGCCAACCTTTATGCTCATCATACTGAGACTCAGGTATGAAACAGACATCCAAATGGACACACGAGAACCGTACAAGAAGAAGTGACAGATTTCGTTGGTCAACTCTTTTTTCTAAAGGCTCCGAGTCCCTTTCTCAGGACATATGCGGGTAGTTCCGACAAGAAATCCTCTTTTTCAAATAGAGAGTCAATGGGAGCCTATCCAGGTCCTGGAGAAAAATGAGGTGCAGATTGAAACAGAGGATATTCAGAACAACGAAAATTACAATATTTATTGTACGGATGAATCTGTGCTCGAAAATTTTCTGAAGCCCTAAGGTGTTAGAATGGTTTCGATCGACAGATTTCTCAAAATGCGATGTGTGTCTACTTTTGGTAAAGAGGATCGCTCTATATTTCCTTTGTATACCAATCGCTATATCTTTTCCAACACCAAGAAAGAAACGAAGCTGTTGAGCATCTTTCCTTAGTGCATGAGTATCAAAAACTCTGTATGAGAGATTGACTATCATTGATGAAATTAACCAATATTTTTAAAGGAGAATGACGATGTCAGGTTTCATTATTGCACTTATTGTTTTTGCACTAGTAGTTGTTATGTGGTTTATCGGAGAAAGCAAATCGCTCTGAACCGTTATCAGGTCATGATTGAAGAATCAAAGAGGACGGTTGATATCACCTTGGTTAAACGCTACGACACCATTTCCGGAAATGTTGAAGGTTGCTAAGGCTTATGCCAAACATGAAGAGAAAGTCTTTAGCGAATTGGTAGCCCTTCGCCAAGGTGCCTCTATCCAAGAATCCAATCAAGTTATTGCCAATCAAAATGATGTTTTGGCACAAATCCGAGCAGTGGGTGAGAATTATCCGGAGCTCTTATCTTCTAACCAATTCTTGGCCTTGCAAAAAGAAATTGCAGACGAAAATGAAGATTTGGCGACTTCTAAACGCATTGTCAATAGCAATATTAGCCAAATCAACCAAGCCATTGTAACCTTCCCAACTTCAGTAGTTGCGGGTATCAAAGGGATGCAACAGGTCCAGTTTCTATTGGAAGATACTCAAGGTAAGAAGGATTTAAGTGATTTGAATTATGACCTTGACTAAATAGATATTTATTATAATTAACCATCAAAAATCCTGGTCTTAGAATCAGGATTTTTTCCTACTGTTGGTACTTTTCATTTATGACAAAAAATTGTATAATAGTACAAATACTCAATTTTTAGAAAATTTTGAAAGAGGATTTACTATGGGATACACAGTTGCTGTTGTCGGTGCTACAGGTGCCGTTGGTGCTCAAATGATCAAAATGTTGGAAGAATCTACTCTTCCAATCGATAAGATTCGCTACCTTGCGTCTGCACGTTCTGCAGGAAAAGTTTTGCAATTTAAAGGGCAAGACGTGACCATTGAAGAAACGACTGAAGATGCTTTTGAAGGGGTTGATATTGCCCTTTTCTCAGCTGGTGGTTCAACATCTGCCAAATATGCACCTTATGCGGTGAAAGCAGGCGCAGTAGTGGTCGATAACACTTCATATTTCCGTCAAAATCCGGATGTCCCATTGGTTGTTCCTGAAGTGAATGCACATGCGCTTGATGCTCATAACGGAATTATCTCTTGTCCAAACTGTTCAACCATCCAAATGATGGTCGCTCTTGAGCCGGTTCGTCAAAAATGGGGCTTGGACCGTATCATCGTGTCTACTTACCAAGCTGTATCAGGGGCTGGTATGGGAGCTATTCTTGAAACCCAACGTGAGTTGAAGGAAGTTTTGAATGATGGTGTCAACCCACGCGATGTCCAAGCGGAAATCTTGCCATGCGGTGGTGATAAAAAACATTACCCAATTGCTTTCAACGCTCTTCCACAAATCGACGTCTTCACAGAAAATGACTATACTTACGAAGAAATGAAGATGACGAATGAAACCAAGAAAATCATGGAAGATGATAGCATTGCCGTTTCAGCAACTTGTGTGCGGATTCCAGTCTTGTCAGCTCACTCAGAGTCAGTCTACATTGAAACAAAAGAAGTGGCACCAATTGACGAAGTGAAAGCTGCTATTGCTGCCTTCCCAGGTGCAGTCCTTGAAGACGATGTTGCTCACCAAATCTACCCACAAGCCGTTAATGCGGTCGGTTCACGCGATACTTTCGTTGGACGGATTCGTAAAGACTTGGATGCTGAAAAAGGAATTCACATGTGGGTGGTTTCAGATAACCTTCTTAAAGGAGCTGCTTGGAACTCAGTCCAAATCGCAGAAACCCTTCATGAACGTGGACTCGTACGACCAACAGCTGAATTGAAGTTTGAATTGAAATAGGGAGCAAAACAGAAATCAGTAACTCGAAGAGTTTGATTTCTCCTTAGCTAACTAGCAAATCAACTTGTTTTATAAACAGATCATGAGGCAAAGGCAAGCAGGCCCCAGCCTCTTTCTTATATAGAGAAAGGTTTTTTCTATGTCTTATAATGATTTGAAAGATTGTAAAATCATCACTGCATTTATCACTCCCTTCCATGAAGATGGAACCATTAATTTTGACGCTCTTCCTGCCTTGATCGAGCACCTCTTGGCACATCATACAGATGGGATTCTCTTAGCTGGAACGACTGCAGAAAGTCCAACTCTGACCCACGATGAGGAATTGCAACTCTTTGCGGCCGTTCAAAAGATTGTCAATGGACGGGTCCCTTTGATCGCTGGTGTCGGAACCAATGAAACCCGCGACTCGATTGAGTTCGTTAAAGAAGTGGATGCTTTTGGTGGCTTTGCAGCAGGATTGGCTATCGTCCCTTACTACAATAAACCATCCCAAGAAGGAATGTATCAACACTTTAAAGCGATTGCGGATGCATCTAATCTTCCGATTATTATTTACAATATTCCAGGGCGCGTGGTAGTAGAAATGACACCTGAAACCATGCTTCGTTTGGCAGAGCACCCAAATATCATCGGGGTCAAAGAGTGTACAACCCTTGCTAATATGGCCTATTTGATTGAACACAAGCCAGAAGAATTTCTCATCTATACAGGGGAAGATGGAGATGCTTTCCACGCGATGAACCTTGGGGCTGATGGAGTGATCTCAGTGGCTTCTCATACAAATGGAGATGAAATGCATGAGATGTTCCAAGCCATTGAACACAACGATATTAAAAAGGCTGCGGCTATCCAACGTCAGTTTATCCCTAAAGTCAACGCTCTCTTCTCATATCCAAGTCCAGCTCCTGTCAAAGCTGTCTTGAACTATATGGGCTTTGAAGCAGGGCCAACTCGTTTGCCATTGGTGCCAGCACCAGCAGAAGAAGCGAAGCGCATTATCAAGGTTGTAGTAGATGGGGATTACCATGCATCTAAAGAGATCATTACGGGAGTTTTAAGACCGGATTATTAATGTTTAATTGCAGAATTTTTTGTTTGAACATGAATAAATTAACATCTCAATGAATGAAGCTATTTTTTGAAAGAGCTTTGATTCTTGGCAAAAAAATTATATAATAAAGTAGTAGGTCTTCATTTCTTTATAAAGGAAATGGAGTATTCATGAAAAAAATTAAAAATAAAGGAGATTCCGATGGAAGTCATTAAACGTAGTGGAGAAGTGGTTGAATTCAACCCAGATAAAATTTACCAAGCTATTTTGAAAGCTGCGCAAGTTGTCTATGTTTTGACAGATGATTTGCGACAAAACCTAGCTCAAGTGACGAAGAAAGTTGCCATGGATTTGGATGAAGCTCAAGTAGAACGCGCAACCATCAGTATGATCCAATCATTAGTGGAACAACGCTTGCTGGGAGCAGGTTATATTACCATTGCAGAACACTACATTTCTTATCGCTTGCAGCGTGATTTGGAACGGAGTGGTTATGGAGACCACATCGCCGTGCATTTGCATTTTGAGCAAATTCGCTAAGATAGAGTAGTGCTCGCTAGGTAGAGCCATCGTGTTTGAACCACCCTTATAGGGTGGTTTTGACTGTCTAGCAAATTAGTTTATTTCGAAAGGTTTACTTGTATGCAAAACCCAACCATCTATACCTACCTAAATCAGGATTTTACAGCCATTCCACTTTTTGATGGATTGAGCGTCGATGGTGTTTCTCAAGGAAGTCAGGCAGATTTGCATCTGGCTGATGATTTTCAGTCCCCTTCTGAAGCTGTTTTCTATTTTCTAAACGGTCAATGGTTTCTTGAATGTTTGTCTGGGATGATTGAGGTGGATGGTGTCACCTATCCGAAACCAACGTGTTTTATTAAATCATCGTTCCATTATCCATCTTTGTGACGCCGACGGCCATGTTTTTCGCTCAAAATTCATCGTTGTTGAAATGCAATCTCTAGAGTGGAAGACCATTGCAAAAGATGCATTTCCGATGGATCTGTCCTCGCTTGCTAGGATTGATTGTGCAGTCTTATCGAATCAGGTGGTTGTCCGATTAGGAGATCAGATCATTTACCAGGATCTTCAGGCGTAGTTTGCAGATTCATCTGTTTCAACGAGGGAGCACAATGATTTTTCCCATTCATCACTAACGATTGCTATTCAAGATGTAACGGTCGGAAATCTCTTAAATCGTAAGACCATCCTCAAGGATATTCAGGTTGAATTTAAACCCAAGGAAATGATTTTAATTCTGGGTGGTTCTGGTGCTGGAAAATCAACCTTTATGGAAGCAGTGACAGGACTTGTTCATTCAAATACCAGTGCTTATTTTAATGGCGTGGATCTGTTAAATGATGGAAAAAAACAAGGGGTCATCACCCTGGCTCCTCAATCCCCTGACGAGCATTACCGCATGGAAGACACGGTCTATAAGAATCTCGAAGATGCGACAAAAGCTCTACGGTCCATCCGAATTAGCAGACAATCCTGAACTTCGTAAAGAAGAAGTGCTATCTGTTCTGAGAAAACTGGACTTAGAATCTGTCAAAGGATCCAAGTGTTCTTCTCTATCTGGCGGACAAAAGAAAAAACTCACGATTGCTATGGAATACATCACGCGCCCTGAAATCCTCTTTATGGATGAGCCGGATTCTGGTGTCGATGGGAGTATGGTCATGGAGGTCATGACCACATTGAGAGAGATTACAGATGAAGGAAAAATCTTATGTGTCATCACGCATACGCCCGATCGTATTCGTCATCTCTTTGACAAGGTCATGGTGGTCGGAAAGAGTTCGGAAGGCTGTGGTAGACTGTGTTACTTTGGCTCCGTAGACAATGCGCTAACAGTCTTTCTTGCTCAGAGTTTAGAAGAAATCGTTCATAAAATTTCAGGTGCTGAAAAATGCGACTCTTGTTGACCAATATGTTCAATGGTTTGAAAATGAAAGGAGAGGTGGCCATGCTGGATAAGAAGCAAGTCTCGATTTATTTTAGAAAATTCCTTCGACTCCTCATCAACAAGAAATCTCTATTTTTTGTCTTAGAAGCGATTCTTCTTCCTTTCATCATTTCGATCGCTTTTGATGCCAATGAAGTTTTTGATAAATACCATATTACGAGAACTTGTTCCATTATGTTTATTTCTGCAGCACTCTGGATTGGTCTCTTTAATTCAGTGACCAGTATTTGTAATGAGCGTAAAGTTATCAAGTTTGAGTACCAAATTAAAGGCTTGTCCTTGCCTTCTTATGTGACGGCGCGCGTGCTAACAGAGTTGGTGCTTTGTTTCGCGGAAGCGATCTTAATGATTGGAACCATTGTTGTGCGCTATCCACGTATCCAAGGAAACAGTAGCCAGATATTCCTTTTTGGGATCACTTTGTTTTTGGTGATCTTTACTTCAGATATGTTGGCCTTATTGATTTCAGCCTTTGTTAAAAAATCATCCCAAGCGATGACAGCCATGCCGCTAGTATTGATGGTTCAATTGCTGTTTTCCAATTTTCTCCAATCCTTAGATGAGAAAATTCCATTTTTAGTCTGGATCTCACATGCGACCATTACGAGATGGGGAACAACGGCCTTCTTTCGGATTGCAAACATGAATAATATGGTCCCGTCTCAAGGTCATACTGACTGGCAAGTTTATCAAAAAAAGATGGGGTAGGAACCTATGCTTATGATCTACTTGCGATTCTTGGAAATTGGGGAGTCTTGCTTGCTTTTGCAGCTCTATTTATAGTCGCAACTTCCCTCGTATTGACTTCTGTCCGTAAGGACGCTCGATAAAAAATAAGGAGATGATTTATGAAAAACTGTACCAATTGCCAGGCACCTATCAATGCTGGTGATGCCTTTTTGTTCTAAGTGTGGAGCTAAAGTTCAAGTAGTCGCCCAAGCTGAACCAAAAAGCTGTTACGTTTCAACCAAAGACAGTGCAATTAGGGCCAACTCCCACTCAAGCCCCAGCACCTAAAAAAACCAAAAAGAAACATGAAAGGAATTTTAGCAGGGATTTTTGTACTTCTTGCTATCATTACTGTTGCAGGTTATTTCTTTTTAAACCGTGGTAGTAGTGACACCATTAATTTAGAGGACTATGTAAAGCTAAAATTTGAGGGGAATGATGGTGAAGGCTATATTGTTGAGAAGTCAGTTAGTTTGAACAAGGAAAATTTAGATCAGGGATATCAAGAAAAAGATAGAAGCAGAAGGCTTGAATACTGAGAGTTCAAACTACAATATCGATCAGCTTGTTTCAAAAGTAGAATTTAGTGTTTATAAAGGGGATGAACTGATCGATGTAAAAGAACGCAAGAACCTAAACAATCATGATAAAATTACAGTCAAATTACTTTACGATAAAAGCGATCTTGAAGACATGATACCTGGCCTTCACTTTACTGGTACATCTGTAACTCAGGAGGCAGATCTTATCCCGCTTGTAGGGATTGACCCCTTTAAGGGTTTTTTTATCCAAAAATCAAGGGCATTTCTCCAAATGGAAGGTTATCAAAACCATCTAAATTTGAAGGAAAAGATCTAGAAATTATTGCAAAAGCAACCGCTAACTATGGCTTCCCATTTGATTATTATCTGAACGGTAAAGAAGTTTCAAGTAATGATCCCATTGCAGTTGGAGATGAAATCGAAATTCGTCTCAATGAAAGTGGTAAAAATGCATTGAAAAAAGAAGGTCAAACTGTTGAGAAAGGAAAAGATAGCAAGAAATACAAGGTCACCTTGGCTGATTTTTGAGGAAGGGGCTTATGTGACTTCCTTGTCAAAAAGTGGATGAGGATACACAGAAGCCATCTCTAAAAAAATGTAGAGGATGCGACAAAAGGCTTATGCGACTGACCGCAATTATAAAGACCTTCCAAAATTTGAAGGGATGGCTTTTGCGACAATCAAAGATGGGGTTGATTGGGGAGGGACATTTGATTCCAAAATTCCACAAATGGTCTATGTATACTCTATTACCAATACATCTTATGGTAAATCAAAAACAAGTTATTTTGTCATTTCAAAGATAGCGGTTATTGAACAGGTCGAAAATCATGGAAAAGCCAACGTTCATAAAAAACCTGGAAAAACCATTCAAACCTTTGAGAAAAATGCTAAGAAGTACGACTTCAAAAGCATGTCTGATGAGAATGACTTGAAGAACTACTTTACTAGAAATATCGACACCTATACCTATACAATGGACGATCAATTGAAATCGTTGATAAATTGGACAGAATAGAAGAAAAAGAAGTTACTTCGGTAGCTTCTTTTTAGTATTTTATTAATCACAGTGATTCCAGAAAACATGGTATAATAGAGGAGATTGAACTGGAAAGGAAGTGAGATTATGGCAACTATTCAATGGTTTCCTGGACACATGTCCAAAGCTAGAAGACAAGTACAAGATAGTTTAAAATTCGTGGATTTTGTGACGGTTTTGGTAGATGCTCGTTTGCCCCTATCAAGCCAAAATCCTATGTTAACAAAAATTGTTGGTGATAAGCCCAAATTAATGATTTTGAACAAGGGTGACTTGGCAGATCCTGTCGCAACAAAAGAATGGCAGGACTATTTTGAATCTCAGGGGATCAAAACCTGGCGATCAACTCCAAAGAGCAATCTACGGTTAAGAAGGTCACAGATCTTTGCTAAGAGTTTGATGGCTGATAAAATTGCCCGTCAAAAAGGAACGGGGGATTCAGATTGAAACCCTTCGGACCATGATCATCAGGATTCTAATGCTGGGAAATCAACTTTAATGAACCGCTTAGCAGGGAAAAAGATTGCTGTTGTTGGAAATAAACCAGGGGTAACCAAGGGGCAACAATGGTTGAAAACCAATAAGGATCTCGAAATTTTGGATACCCCAGGGATTCTCTGGCCTAAGTTTGAAGATGAAGAAGTGGCCTTAAAGCTCGCTTTAACAGGCGCCATCAAGGACCAGTTGCTTCCGATGGATGAAGTAACCATCTTTGGTCTCAACTATTTTAAAGAGCATTATCCAGCTGTTTTGCAGGAACGTTTTAAACAAATGGATCTGGAACAAGAAGCTCCTGAAATCATTATGGAGATGACCCAAAAATTAGGATTTCGCGAGGATTACGACCGCTTTTACCAACTCTTTGTCAAAGATGTTCGCGATGGGAAATTGGGACGGTATACGTTGGATCGCGTAGGGGAAATTGATGGCAACCATTAAGGAAATTAAAGAACAATTAGCAAACATCCAGCGGTTAGACGATCCTTTATTGACTGAATTGGAACAGGATAGCCGATCTGGGGTGATCCAAGCGATCGCAAAGCAAAAAAGAGAGATCCAAAAACGGATAGATGAAGATGAGCGCTTGGAAGGAATGCTGGTCTATGAAAAAGAATGCTATGCACGTGGGATTGATCTTATTGCAGGTGTGGATGAAGTGGGACGCGGCCCATTAGCGGGTCCAGTTGTTGGAGCTGCTGTGATCTTGCCGAAAGCTTGTAAGATTCCAGGACTCAACGATAGTAAAAAGATTCCAAAATCCAAGCACAAGGAAATCTATGAGGCTGTGCTCCAAGAAGCTATTGCGATCAGCATTGGCGTCAAGGACAATCACGTGATTGACCAAGTCAATATCTATGAAGCTACGAAGCTAGCCATGATGGAGGCCATTGGTCAGCTAGAGCCTCAACCCCAGCATCTTTTGATTGATGCTATGAAGTTAGATCTTCCAATTTCCCAAACTAGTATCATCAAAGGGGATGCTAACTCCTTATCCATTGCTGCAGCATCCATCGTAGCTAAGGTGACTCGGGATCAGATGATGGAAGAGTTTGATAAAGAATATCCGGGTTATGATTTTGCGCAGAATGCTGGCTATGGGACAGCTAAGCATCTGGCTGGCCTCGACAAGCTGGGAGTGACTCCTATCCATCGGCGTTCATTTGAACCCGTCAAATCAATGTGTGAGGATTAGGCTATGCTATTTACTATCGATATCGGAGGGACCTTTATAAAGTACGGTCTGATGGACGCAGACTATCAATTGGTTCATACAGACAAGATCCCAACACCACCTACGATTGAGGAGTTTTGGCAAGGTTTAGAAGGAATCGTTGCTCCTGTACGTGAAGAAATCGAGGGGATCGCCATTTCATGCCCTGGTGAGATCCAAAAGAGCCTTGGCTTTGTCTTTAGGGGAGGTCTCATTCCATATTTACGCGGCATTCCTCTAGCAAGTAGACTCGAACAAACATTTCAAGTACCTGTCACCGTTCTTAATGATGGAGAAAGTCGCTGGTTTAGCGGAAGCAAGGCTTGGTAATCTAAAAGATTGTCCTTGCGGTACGACCTTGGTCTTAGGGACAGGAGTAGGCCTTGCTCTTCTTTCTAACGGCGACCTATTGAGAGGATGGCAACTGACAGAATACATTCGGTCTTTTGATAAGGCAGAAAGAACACCAGAAAAATCATGCTTTCATCGCGAACTCTTTTTTTGCAAGGCATTTCCAATCTTTTTGGAAAAACACCGGTTCAGCTGTTCAATTTGTTGAGAAGGCTAGTCACATCTTGAACCTAGAAAAGACAGATGGTATAGCTGTTTTCAAGGCTCTTGATCAAGGAGGCCATGAGGAGCTGATATCCTTGTTTCAGGCTTATTGTCACGATATTGCTATTCTGATCCTTAACCTTCAGTCTTTGCTCTTGCTTGAAAAAGTGACGATTGGAGGGGGTATTAGTAGTCAACCACTACTGATCGATGAGATCAGTCGACAATACCATAACCTACTCTCTCAAAAGGGGCATAAACAATTTGAGGCCTTGCCGATCCAAGCGGCTCGCTTCCACAATGAAAGCAACTTGATTGGTGCGGCATCTTACTTTTATTCTTCGACACATCAAAAAAAGTTCTAGAAATAGGGCTTTTTTTCTTTTCTTTTTCGAATTAATAAGTGAGAGGAAGTGGAAGGTGACCATGGAGAAATTTGAAATCTTTAAATTAAAAGAAGCCGGTTTATCAAATGAGCAAGTATTGAGAGTCTTGGACTACTGTAGGAAAGACCAAGTATTACCAAGCTTAGAAGTGATAGCAAGGATCGCTCGCTGTCGCAGTATTATTCATTTTGTAGACAAATACAGGCAACTGGATGAAGACCATTTACACAAGGAGTTTGAACGGTTCCCGTCTCTATCCATTTTTGATCCTGAATACCCTGAGGAATTGCTACAGATCTACAATCCTCCTGTACTCCTTTTTTTACCAAGGAAATTTGCAACTGTTAACCAGACCGAAGATTGCAGTTGTTGGAGCTCGAGAGACCACGCGAGAAGGGGTGCGATCTGTAGAGAAAATTATTAAGGAACTTGGGAATGAACTGGTCATTGTTAGTGGACTTGCTAAGGGAATTGATGCGACAGCTCATTATGCCAGTATACGAAATGGTGGCAAGACCATCGGAGTGATTGGAACGGGACTAGATGTCTTTTATCCAAAGAGCAATCAAAGACTACAGGTGCATATGGGAGAACACCATCTGATCTTGAGCGAGTATGGTCCAGGGCAGGCCCCACTTAAGTTTCATTTTCCTGAGCGAAATCGCATCATTGCAGGTCTCTGTCAGGCAGTGATTGTGGCAGAGGCGCGACTCCGTTCAGGGAGTTTGATTACTTGTGAGCGTGCTATGGAAGAAGGCAGAGACGTTTTTGCTATTCCAGGAAATATTTTTAGATGGAAAAATCTGCAGGGTCGCCATCACCTGATTCAAGAAGGCGCAAAAGCTTGTCACATCAGGCCAGGACATTCTTGATGAATTGAAATACGAATTGTGATTTTTCCTATAGGAGAAGTTCCTAGTTGACATCTTTCTTAAAAATGTATTAAACTCAATGAGATTTATACAATACAGAGGGATAAAACGTGGTAACAAAAAAGAAAAGCAGTACAGCCAAGAAAAATTTGGTGATTGTGGAGTCTCCTGCGAAGGCCAAAACAATCGAAAAATACCTTGGTCGTAACTACAAAGTCATGGCTAGTGTGGGCCATATTCGGGACCTGAAAAAATCAACCATGTCGATTGACTTCGACAATAACTATGAACCGGAGTATATCAATATTCGCGGAAAAGGTCCTTTGATCAATGATTTGAAAAAAGAAGCTAAAAAAGCCAAACAAGTCTTTCTCGCAAGTGACCCGGATCGCGAAGGAGAAGCTATTTCTTGGCATTTAGCGCATATTTTGAACTTGGATGCCAAGGAAAAGAACCGTGTGGTCTTTAACGAAATCACCAAGGATGCCGTTAAAAATGCCTTCAAAGAACCGCGCCAAATCGATATGGACTTGGTCGATGCCCAACAAGCACGTCGGGTCTTGGACCGGATTGTAGGGTATTCAATTTCGCCTATTCTTTGGAAAAAGGTTAAAAAAGGACTTTCTGCAGGGCGCGTGCAATCAGTTGCCCTCAAACTAATCATTGATCGTGAAAACGAAATTAATGATTTCAAGCCGGAAGAATACTGGACCATTGATGGTGTCTTCAAAAAAGGGACCAAACAATTCCAAGCCAGCTTCTATGGGATTGATGGCAAGAAGATGAAGCTCAACACCAATGAAGAGGTGAAAGCTGTTCTTGAACGCTTAGAGGGTAAAGATTTTACCGTTGAGAAGGTGGAAAAGAAAGAGCGTCGTCGGAATGCGCCACTTCCATACACCACCTCTTCTATGCAGATGGATCGCTCAATAAGATCAACTTCCGTACGCGTAAGACCATGATGGTTGCCCAGCAGTTGTATGAAGGAATTAATATTGGCTCTGGTGTTCAAGGTTTGATTACCTATATGCGTACCGATTCTACACGGATCAGTCCAGTTGCGCAAAATGAGGCGACGAACTTTATCGTGGATCGCTTCGGTGAGAAATATTCCAAGCATGGAAGTCGCGTGAAAAAAATGCTTCTGGTGCCCAAGATGCCCACGAAGCGATTCGTCCATCCAGCGTCTTCAATACTCCTGAGAGCATTGCCAAATACTTGGACAAAGACCAATTAAAACTCTACACTTTGATTTGGAACCGCTTTGTAGCTAGTCAAATGACAGTCGCTGTCTTTGATACCATGAATGTCCGTTTGGGGCAAAATGGGGTTCAGTATACAGCAAATGGGAGCCAGGTGAAGTTTGATGGTTATTTGGCTATTTATAACGACTCAGATAAGAACAAGATGTTGCCGGATATGGTAGAAGGCGATATTGTTAAGCAAGTCAATAGCAAGCCGGAGCAACACTTTACCCAACCACCTGCTCGATATTCTGAAGCGACTTTGATTAAGACCTTGGAAGAGAACGGTGTTGGTCGTCCTTCAACCTATGCTCCGACCATTGAGACCATTCAAAAACGCTATTATGTGAAGCTGGTAGCTAAACGTTTTGAACCAACGGAATTAGGGGAAATCGTCAATAAACTGATTGTTGAATTCTTCCCAGATATTGTCAACGTGACCTTCACAGCAGAGATGGAAGGGAAACTCGATGATGTCGAACTTGGAAAGGAAGAGTGGCAAAAAGTCATTGATGCCTTCTACAAACCATTCTCTAAGGAAGTCGTAAAGGCTGAAGAAGAGATGGAAAAAATCCAAATTAAAGATGAACCAGCTGGTTTTGATTGTGAAGTCTGTGGTAGCCCGATGGTGATTAAATTAGGACGTTTTGGTAAGTTCTATGCTTGTAGTAATTTCCCAGATTGTCGTCATACGCAAGCCATTGTCAAAGAAATCGGGGTGGAATGTCCTGACTGTCATCAGGGACAAATCATAGAGCGTAAAACCAAGCGCAACCGTATCTTCTATGGATGCAATCGCTATCCAGAGTGTGAATTCACCTCTTGGGATAAGCCGATCGGTCGGGATTGTCCAAAATGTGGCCACTACTTAGTTGAGAAAAAAAGTTCGTGGTGGCGGCAAACAAGTCGTATGTAGCAATGGCGACTACGAAGAAGAAAAAAAGTGAAATAAGCTTTTAAATGATTCAATGTCTATTATAACGGCAATTTTTATAAATGTCTGTTATAATAGACATTCGTTGGACAGGAAGGAAAAGCCTCCCTGTCTTTTTACTTAGCTTTTTTTGGTATAATGGACCAAGTAGAAAATTAGAAAGATTTGTGGGTGTCTAACAGTTTAGTGGGATGTTTGGATACCCAAAGAGGTATTAGTGTCATGTCTCAATCTTATATCAATGTGATCGGTGCGGGCCTTGCTGGCTCTGAAGCAGCTTACCAGATTGCCCAACAGGGAATTCCGGTCAAGCTTTATGAAATGCGGGGAGTAAAATCCACTCCGCAACACAAAACAGACAACTTTGCTGAGTTAGTGTGTTCCAACTCTCTTCGTGGGGATTCTCTCACCAATGCTGTCGGGCTCCTCAAAGAAGAAATGCGCCGTCTGGGTTCTGTCATCCTTGAAGCAGCTGAAGCGACTCGTGTACCAGCTGGTGGAGCACTGGCAGTGGACCGAGAAGGTTTTGCTAGTCGGGTGACGGAGAAGGTGTCCCAACACCCTCTCATTGAAGTGATTCGCGATGAAATTACGGAATTGCCGACAGATGCCATCACAGTGGTCGCAACGGGGCCTCTAACCAGCGATGCCTTGGCAGAAAAGATCCACGCGCTTAATGGTGGCGATGGCTTCTATTTCTATGATGCAGCAGCTCCAATCATCGATGTCAATACCGTCGATATGAACAAGGTTTACCTCAAGTCTCGTTATGACAAAGGAGAAGCGGCTTATCTCAACTGTCCCATGACCAAACAAGAGTTTATGGACTTCCATGAGGCTTTGGTGAATGCGGAAGAAGCCCCGCTCAACTCTTTTGAAAAAGAAAAGTATTTCGAAGGTTGTATGCCAATTGAAGTCATGGCCAAACGAGGCATCAAAACCATGCTCTATGGCCCTATGAAACCAGTTGGACTCGAGTATCCAGATGACTACAAAGGGACCTCGTGATGGGGAGTTTAAGACACCCTTATGCAGTAGTCCAATTGCGCCAAGACAATGCACTGCTAGCCTCTACAATATCGTTGGCTTCCAAACTCACCTTAAATGGGGCGAGCAAAAAGCGGGTCTTCCAAATGATTCCTGGTTTGGAAAATGCGGAGTTTGTGAGATATGGCGTCATGCACCGCAATTCTTACATGGACTCTCCAAATCTGCTTGAACAAACCTACCGTTCTAAGAAACAAGCCAACCTCTTCTTTGCAGGGGCAAATGACAGGAGTAGAGGGCTATGTCGAGTCAGCAGCTTCAGGTTTGGTGGCTGGGATCAATGCGCACGTCTTTTTCAAAGGAGAAGAAGCAGCGATTTTTCCCAGAAACAACAGCCATCGGAAGTCTGGCTCACTATATTACCCATGCTGACAGCAAGCATTTCCAACCCATGAATGTCAACTTTGGGAATTATCAAAGGAGCTGGAAGGTCCCACGCATTCGAGATAAGAAGGAACGGTATGAGAAAAATTGCCGAACGTTCTTTACAAGATCTGGCTACAGTTTATTGGAAAAATAAAAGTCAATCAATGAAAAAGTTTGGAGAAAATCCAGACTTTTTCTTATAAAAAAATGGTATAATAAATAAAAATTTAGAATATAGAGAGTTTTCTGACAATGAATAAATCCTACTTTTATTTAGAGATGAAGACACACGAGTTGAAAGTGCCTTATACCGGAAAACTCCGTCGTGTGCGAGTCTTATTACCTAAGAATTACGAAACAGATACAGATCGTCGCTACCCTGTGGTTTATTTCCACGATGGGCAAAACGTTTTTGTATAGCAAGGAAGCTTATGCAGGGTCATTCCTGGAAAAGTCATTCCAGCCATTAAGCGGAATCCCTGATATTAGCCGCATGATTGTCGTTGCGATCGATAATGATGGTTTCCAACGCATGAACGAATACTCTGCCTGGAAGTACAAGGAATCTAATATTCCTGGCATGCAATTTGGTGGCAAGGGAGTTGAGTACGGCGAATTTGTTATGGAGGTCGTGAAACCTTTTATCGACCAAGAATATCGGACTCTTGCTGATCGAGAACATACAGCCATGATTGGATCTTCCTTGGGTGGGAAATATTACCCAATTCTTGGGCTTAGAGTACCAAGATCAAATCGGTTGTTTAGGGAGTCTTTTCATCCGCTAACTGGTTGCACCAAGATGCCTTTCAATCATTATATCGAACGAAAAAAGTTTATATGCAGATCAACGGATCTACATCTATGTGGGGACTGAAGAGGCGGATGATACAGATAAAAACGTTTGATGGCAGGGGAATATCAAGCAAGCCTATATTGACTCATCCCTTCGGTACTATCATGACGTTATTCAACAAGGTGTTGCTTTGGAAAATATCGCCATTCGGATTCAATCTGGGGCTATTCACCACGAAGAAGCCTGGGCTGAGCATTTACCAGAATGCCTTCGCTTTTTAGCTGAAAATTGGGATTAATAGCCTGTAAATAAAGAAATAAAGAGAAAGAGGGAACTTATGAATATTGAACATTTAAGCCACTGGAGTGGCCAACTTAACCGCGAAATGTATCTAAACCGCTATGGACATGCAGGGATTCCTGTTGTTGTCTTTGCTTCATCAGGTGGAAGCCATAACGAGTACTATGACTTTGGTATGATTGATGCTTGTGCTCAGTTTATCGAAGAAGGACGAGTTCAATTCTTCACCCTTTCGAGTGTCGATAGTGAGAGCTGGCTTTGTGATTGGAAAAATCCTCATGATCGAGCAGAGATGCACCGTGCTTATGAACGTTATGTGATTGAAGAAGCCATTCCTTTCATCAAGCACAAAACAGGCTGGTTTGATCCGATGATGACAACTGGTTGCTCTATGGGAGCCTACCACGCCCTCAATTTCTTCTTGCAACATCCAGATGTCTTCAACAAGGTGATTGCCTTGAGTGGTGTCTATGATGCTCGTTTCTTTGTTGGTGAGTTTGGTGGTGATGAAGCGATTTATCAAAACTCGCCATCTGATTATATTTGGCATCAAAATGACGGCTGGTTTATTGACCGTTACCGTCAGGCGGAAATTGTCATTTGTACCGGTCTTGGGAGCTTGGGAACAAGATGGCCTACCATCTTTCTACAAACTGAAAAAGAAGCCTTTGACCACAAAAAAATATTCCTGCATGGTTTGCTGAGTGGGGCCATGACGTCGCCCATGATTGGGACTGGTGGCGCAAGCAAATGCCTTATTTCTTAGGTCAGATGTATTTATAAGCTAAAAAGGGAGGAGACCTCTATGAATTATCTTGTTATTTCACCTTATTATCCGCAAAACTTTCAACAATTTACCATCGAGCTGGCTAACAAAGGCATTACTGTCTTAGGGATTGGTCAGAGCCTTATGAACAGTTAGACGAGCCATTTGCGCAATAGTTTAACAGAGTATTTCCGAGTTGATAACATGGAAAACTGGGACGAAGTGAAGCGTGCAGTAGCCTTTCTTTTCTACAAACACGGGCCAATCGATCGCATCGAATCCCACAATGAATACTGGTTGGAATTGGATGCAGCGCTTCGTGAGCAATTCAATGTCTTTCGGTGCCAAACCAAAAGATTTGAAGAAAACCAAGTTTAAATCAGAAATGAAAAAACTCTTCAAGAAAGCTGGAGTCCCAGTCGTTCCGGGTGCAGTGGTCAAAGCTGAAAAAGACATTGACAAGGCTGTGAAGAAGATTGGGCTGCCATTAATCGCCAAGCCTGACAATGGGGTAGGAGCAGCAGCAACCTTCAAGCTTGAAACTGCAGAAGATGTAGACCATTTCAAGGCAGAATGGGATGGCCATACCGAGTACTTCTTTGAGAAATTTCGTCACTTCTAGTGAGATTTGTACCTTTGATGGTCTGGTCGATCGCGATGGCAACATTGTCTTCTCAACGACTTTTGACTATGCTTATACGCCACTTGACTTGATGCTCTACAAGATGGACAATTCTTATTATGTCCTAAAAGAGATGGATCCAAAATTGCGTCAATACGGAGAAGCGATTGTTAAAGCTTTTGGCATGAAGGAGCGTTTCTTCCACATTGAGTTCTTCCGTGATGGAGATGACTATATTGCGATTGAGTACAATAATCGTCCTGCAGGTGGCTTCACCATCGACGTCTACAACTATGCTCACTCGATTGATTTGTACCGTGGCTATGCTGCCATCGTAGCAGGAGAACCTTTTCCAGCTTCTGAGTTTGAGCCCCTTTATTGCTTGGCGACCTCTCGTCGTGCCAATGTAGCTTATGCTCTGTCAGAGGAAGAAGTTTTGGCTAAATACCATGATCAATTCCGTGTCAAGAAAGACATGCCAGCAGCTTTTGCGGAACTTCAGGGAGATTACCTCTATATGCTTACAACACCTAGTCGTGAAGTAATGGAACAAATGATTCATGACTTTGGTCAACGCCAATCATAAGATAACGACCGGTAGGATAGGGATCCTATCGGTTTTTTTATATGATATTGCAAATAGATGAAAAATCGAAGTTTGTGAAAATACTTTGATATTTCATTTTTGAAAAAGCTTATATATCCATCATTCTAGAGGATTAAAGTTTGTGAAATCATATGAGCATTTTTTTTGACAGTGCTTTCATTTTTGGCTAGAATGAAAGAGAATGAATAAATGCTAAGAAAGGCGAAATGATGGCAACATTAGATAAAAGTCTCTTATTGGAAATGTTCCGTAAAATGGAAGAAATCCGTCGCATGGACTTAAAAATTGCACAGTTAGTAAAAAAAGGGAAAGTGCCAGGAATGACGCACTTTTCTGTTGGGGAAGAAGCGGCTAACGTTGGCGCGATGTTGGCTTTGAACGATGATGATTTGCTGACATCTAACCACCGTGGACATGGACAAGCCATTGCTAAAGGAATCGATTTGAATGGCATGATGGCTGAGATCCTTGGTAAGTATACGGGTACTTGTAAGGGGAAAGGCGGCTCCATGCATATCGCTGACCTCGATGCTGGTAACCTTGGTGCCAACGGGTATCGTTGGTGGTGGTATGGGGAATTGCAGTAGGTGCTGCTCTTACTCAACAAATGCATAAAGACTGGTAAGATTGTTGTCTGCTTCTTTGGGCGATGGCGCAACCAACGAAGGTGTCTTCCACGAAGCGGTCAATATGGCTTCCATCTGGAATCTGCCAGTTATTTTCTACTGTATCAATAACGGTTACGGAATCTCTGCCGATATCAAGAAAATGACCAATATCCAGCATATTCATGAGCGTAGTGCTGCTTATGGCATTCCTGGTATGTTTATTCCTGATGGGAACAACGTTATTGATGTCTATGAAGGATTTAAGAAGGCAGTCGATCACGTCCGCTCTGGTAAAGGCCCTGTCTTGATCGAGAGTGTCACCTATCGTTGGCTTGGTCACTCATCTTCAGACCCTGGTAAATACCGGACCCGTGAAGAAGTCGAAGAGTGGAAGAAGAAAGATCCAATCGAAAACCTTCGCAAGTATCTCCTTGAAAATGAGATTGCGAGCGCAGAAGAATTGGATCAGATCCAAGAAGAAGTGAAAGAAGCAGTGGAAGCTTCAGTGAAATTTGCGGAAGAAAGCCCATTCCCTCCACTTGAATCAGCTTTCGAAGATATTTACGCAGACTAAGGGGGAGTAGAGAATTATGGAAACTAAATTAATGTCTTTCCGCGATACCATTATCCTTGCTATGTCTGAGGAAATGCGTCGCGACGAAAATGTATTGTTGATGGGGGAAGATGTCGGAGTTTTCGGTGGAGACTTCGGAACTTCAGTAGGGAATGCTTGAGGAATTTCGGTCCAGAACGTGTCCGTGACTGTCCGATTTCTGAGGTCGCGATTTCAGGTGCGGCAGCTGGTGCAGCCATGACTGGCCTTCGCCCAATCGTTGATATGACCTTCATGGATTTCTCAGTGATTGCCATGGATGCTATCGTCAACCAAGCTGCTAAGACTCGTTACATGTTTGGTGGTAAAGGGCAAGTGCCGATGACCATTCGCTGTCTCGCTGGTAATGGAGTTGGATCTGCGACTCAACACTCCCAATCTTTGGAATCATGGTTTACCCATATTCCTGGTTTGAAAAGTTGTTGCTCCTGGAACTCCAGCGGATATGAAGGGACTGCTCAAGTCATCTATCCGTGATAACAACCCCGTTATCATTCTTGAGTACAAATCAGAATTCAACCAAAAAGGGGAAGTGCCAGTTGATCCAGACTACACAATTCCACTTGGTGTCGGAGAAATCAAACGTGAAGGAACTGATGTCACTGTCGTAACCTACGGGAAAAAAATGCTTCGTCGTGTGATGCAAGCGACTGAAGAATTGGCAGAAGAAGGCATCTCAGTAGAAGTAGTAGACCCACGGACCTTTGGTACCACTTGATAAAGAGATCATCATTAACTCTGTCAAGAAAACAGGAAAAGTAGTCCTTGTCAATGATGCCCACAAAACAAGTGGCTATATTGGTGAAATTTCAGCTATTATTTCTGAATCAGAAGCATTTGATTACTTGGATGCACCAATCCGCCGTTGTGCGGGGGAAGATGTGCCAATGCCTTACGCACAAAAACCTTGAGAAATGCAATGATTCCCAACAGTTGAAAGCATCAAAGATGCCATTCGTAAAACATACAACAAAGAATAATACATAACATAAATTATGTAATATCATTTGAATTAGACGAGGAAACTTTGTATCTTTTTAGGTACAAAGTTCTCTGCGTCCTTGATATCTTAGATTAGAGCACGGGCTAAAGTCTGGGTGAAAAAGATAAACTTTCCTAGAAACTAAAGTTTCTTCGTCAAGTTTCCTATTTTCACTTTGACTTTTGACGCCCTTAGTATCTTATAACTGAATCCGGACGGAGGACTGTGAAAAAAAGATAGATTTCCTTGTGTTCATCGATCACAGCGTCAATCTCCTATTTTTTCTTTGTCCTCTACGTCCTTGATATCTTATAATAGAATAGGAGAGGTCATGGCTGATGATAAGCTAAGAGCGACTCCTGCGGCTAGAAAATTAGCGGATGATCTTGGGATCAACCTCTATGATGTTTCTGGTTCAGGCGCAAACGGTCGTGTCCACAAAGAAGACGTGGAAACATATAAAGACACAAATGTGGTTCGCATTTCACCACTTGCAAAACGAATTGCTTTAGAACACAATATTGCTTGGCAAGAAATCCAAGGAACTGGTCATCGTGGCAAGATTATGAAGAAGGACGTTCTTGCTTTCCTTCCTGAAAATATTGAGAATGAGACCATTAAGTCGCCTGCTCAAATTGAGAAAGTGGAAGAAGTTCCTGATAATGTGACACCTTATGGTGAGATCGAGCGGATTCCAATGACACCAATGCGTAAGGTAATCGCTCAACGGATGGTGGAATCTTACTTGACAGCACCAACCTTTACTTTGAACTATGACGTTGATATGTCTCAAATGTTGGCCCTTCGTAAGAAGGTATTGGATCCAATCATGGAAGCCACTGGTAAGAAAGTCACTGTAACAGATTTGCTTTCTCTAGCAGTTGTTAAGACCTTGATGAAGCACCCATACATCAATGCGTCATTGACGGAAGATGGCAAAACCATCATTACTCACAATTATGTCAACTTAGCGATGGCAGTTGGGATGGACAATGGACTGATGACACCGGTTGTCTATAACGCAGAAAAAATGACCTTGTCAGAGTTGGTCGTAGCCTTCAAGGATGTTATCGGACGTACCTTGGATGGTAAGCTTGCTCCAAGTGAATTGCAAAACTCAACCTTTACCATCAGTAACTTAGGAATGTTTGGCGTTCAATCATTTGGACCGATTATCAACCAACCAAACTCTGCCATCCTTGGAGTTAGTGCAACGGTTGAAAAACCAGTTGTTGTGAATGGTGAAATTGTCATTCGTCCAATCATGAGCTTGGGCTTGACCATTGACCACCGCGTTGTCGATGGGATGGCTGGTGCCAAATTCATGAAAGACTTGAAAGCCTTGATTGAAGACCCGATTTCAATGTTGGTCTAATCAACGAGAGAATAGAAACAAGAAAAAGAGGGAAATAAAATGGCCTTAGAAGTAATTATGCCAAAAGCCGGCGTAGATATGACCGAAGGACAAATCGTTCAGTGGAATAAAAAAGTCGGCGAATTTGTAAAAGAAGGAGAAGTGCTCCTTGAAATCATGACAGACAAAGTCAGCATGGAGTTGGAAGCGGAAGAAGATGGGTACTTGATCGCTATCCTGAAAGGGGATGGAGAAACTGTTCCTGTAACAGAAGTAATCGGTTACCTTGGTGAAGAAGGGGAAAACATCCCTACAGCTGGAGTAGCAGCACCAGAAGCAAGTCCAGCACCAGCTGCAGCAAGTGCTTCAAACGATGACAATAAGAGCGATGACGCTTATGATATCGTAGTGATTGGTGGTGGTCCTGCTGGTTACGTATCTGCTATTAAAGCAGCTCAATTAGGTGGTAAGGTTGCTCTTGTTGAGAAATCTGAACTTGGTGGAACGTGCTTGAACCGCGGATGTATCCCAACTAAGACTTACCTCCACAACGCTGAAATTATTGAAAATATCGGACATGCAGCAAATCGTGGTATTATCATTGAAAATCCAAGTTTCTCAGTGGATATGGACAAACTTTTAGAAACTAAATCTAAAGTTGTTAATACTCTTGTTGGTGGTGTTGCTGGACTTCTTCGTAGCTACGGAGTGGATGTTCATAAAGGTATCGGTACTATCACTAAGGATAAGAATGTCTTGGTCAATGGTTCTGAATTGCTTGAAACGAAGAAAATCATTCTTGCTGGTGGTTCAAAAGTCAGCAAGATTAACGTTCCAGGTATGGAATCTTCACTTGTGATGACTAGTGATGATATCCTTGAAATGAATGAAGTCCCAGAAAGCCTTGTGATCATCGGTGGTGGGGTTGTCGGTATCGAACTTGGACAAGCCTTCATGACATTCGGTTCAAAGTAACTGTTATCGAAATGATGGATCGTATCGTTCCCGCTATGGATGCTGAAGTATCTAAGAACCTTCGTTTAATCCTTGAACGCAAGGGTATGACAATCTTGACCGATACGAAACTCCAAGAAATCATTGAAGAAGATGGCAAACTTCGTATCAAGGTTGAAGGAAAAGATGATATCATCGCCAACAAAGCCCTTCTTTCAATCGGTCGTGTTCCAGATCTTGAAGGAATCGGTGAAGTTGAGTTTGAATTGGATCGTGGACGGATTAAGGTCAATGAATATATGGAAACGTCTGTTCCAGGTATCTATGCACCGGGTGATATCAACGGTACTAAGATGTTGGCTCACGCTGCCTTCCGTATGGGTGAAGTAGCGGCTGAAAATGCTCTTAAGGGAAATCACGCTGTTGCCAAAATTGAACTTGACTCCTGCAGCCATCTACACACTTCCAGAAGTTGCGGCTGTTGGTTTGACAGAAGAACAAGCTCGTGAGAAAATACGATGTTCAAATCGGTAAGTTTAACTTTGCGGCGAACGGTCGTGCCATTGCATCAGATGCGGCTCAAGGATTTGTTAAAGTCATTGCAGACAAGAAATACGGTGAAGTTCTTGGGAGTTCACATCATTGGTCCAGCAGTGACTGAATTGATCAACGAAGCTTCAACCATCATTGAGATGGAAATCACTGTGGAAGAAATGCTCAAGACCATTCATGGTCACCCAACCTTCTCAGAAGTGATGTACGAAGCCTTTGCGGATGTACTCGGCTTGGCAGTTCACTCACCTAAGAAGAAATAATACTATTCTTTCAACTAAATTTTCTTAAAGTAGTACGGACGGCGCGACCTCTCTAGAGTTCCATGCCTAAAAAAATTGAGCCACTTGTCTCAATTTTTTTCCGAGAAATGTAACGATAACTCGTTACATTTCTTTTTACTACTTCAGAAAATTCAAGTGAAATTCAACTATTTCTGTCTAATGCTTATCTTACTTTGAGTAGGATTTATAAAACGAATTTTTGGAATTACTATGAAATACATTATTAATTATTCAAATGATACTGCTTTTAATATTGCTTTGGAAGAGTATGCCTTTAAACACCTTTTAGACGAGGACCAAATCTTCCTTCTCTGGATTAACAAACCATCGATTATCGTTGGTCGTCACCAAAATACCATCGAAGAAATCAACCGTGACTATGTTCGGGAGCATGGGATTGAAGTGGTTCGTCGGATCAGTGGTGGTGGGGCTGTTTATCACGATTTGAACAACCTCAACTACACCATCATTTCAAAAGAAGATGAAAACAAAGCCTTTGACTTCAAGAGCTTCTCAACTCCTGTGATCAACACCTTGGCTCAACTTGGGAGTTAAGGCTGAATTCACGGGTCGTAACGACTTAGAGATTGATGGCAAGAAATTCTGTGGAAATGCCCAAGCTTACATCAATGGTCGGATCATGCACCATGGTTGCCTTCTTTTTGACGTTGATTTGTCAGTCCTTGCCAATGCTCTCAAGGTATCTAAAGACAAGTTTGAGTCCAAAGGGGTTAAATCAGTCCGTGCTCGTGTGACCAATATCATCGATGAGTTGCCAGAAAAAATCACGGTGGAAGAGTTCCGTGACTTGCTTTTGGACTACATGAAGAAAGAATACCCTGAGATGACAGAATATGTCTTCTCGGATGAAGAATTGACTGAAATCAATCGTATCAAGGAAACCAAGTTCGGTACCTGGGATTGGAACTATGGAAAGTCTCCTGAATACAATGTCCGTCGTGGCACCAAAATTCCCAAGCGGTAAAGGTGGAAATCTTCGCTAAACGTCATTGAATCAAAAAAATTCAAGATATCAAGATTTACGGTGACTTCTTTGGTATCGAAGATGTTGCAGCAGTAGAAGATGTTCTTCGTGGTGTCAAATACGAACGTGAAGACGTCCTCAAAGCCCTTCAAACCATTAACCTAGGTCGTTACTTCGCAGGAATCACGGCAGAGGAAATTGCTGAAGCAGTGGTGGAATAAAGTCGTAAGAGATTCGCAGAAGCGGGTCTCTTTTTTGAAACTAGTTTCACATAGAAATTGTTGTTTTACGAAGGATTTTGTAGTATAGTAAAGGTGGAAAAATGTATTCGATTACAAAAATATAAATATGATTTTTTAATACTCAGTAATCACTAAACAACGAAATTAATTGACTAGCTAGGTATTACTTTCCTTTTCTGCTTTAGAAAGTGTGATGATATGAAACGTGTCTTTATTATTTTATCAAACCTTTTCATCTCTAGCTTTTTGATTTGGATTGCCTTTATTTCTCCAAATACGGTTATCCACAGCAGTCTTCCGGTAGTAGGTGTGCTGAGACGAGAAAAGAGCGTCACATATGAAGACTTATCTTCCAGTTTAGACCGTTTGGCAAGGGAAAATCATAGTATAATTGCCCGTCAGATACAAAGAACAGATTCTAAAGGGCAGGTTGTTTTCACCTATGATATCTACGGAGAGGGAAAACTTCCTCTTGGAATTAAAAGAGAGAAGAAAGAACTGGCGCCAAATGAAAGCCTGGTAACGAATTATTATGTATTAACAGGTGAATTAGAAACTGAAAAAGCTGGATCAAACGCTTCATACTCTTGGTTTCTCACAAACTTTTATAGAGAAACCAAATCCTCTGCAGACCTTTATTGCCTTTTTTGGCTCAGGTTCACAATCACTTGCCTTGGTTATTTTTATCATTAGTTTTAGCGCTTTGACGATTATACAAAAAACACTTGAAATGAGAAGCGCTGGGATTCGATATATCTCAGGAATGAGACGCTTGCAGCTTTTTGGACATTCCTTAAAAGATGATAGTATAGAGTTGCTTTTGGGATGTATTGTCGCAAGTATAATGGGTGCGGTTTTGATTTATTCTTTCCAATTAACACCTTTTACCTATTCCGTCATCATTTCAAGTAGTATCATTTACAATGGAATGTTACTTATTTTATCTGCTATCTTATCCTTCCTCTTTGCATATAGTATTCAAACAATGCATTTAGTCACCCTTCTAAAAGGGAAAGTTCCATTAAAGCGCATTTTGCTTTTCCTCTTTATTTGTCAATTTCTTGCAATCACTGTCATTGGTCTCTCAATTCATCGTGTCAGCATCTATGGCTCTATCTGGCAGACTTATCAAGAGGGAAGTGAGGCTTGGTCTAAACAGTCGAACTGGGTTCAAATTGGTGTCAATCGGGAGGATTTTTCACAGAAAACAAACAAAGAGACGCAAATTGAGAACAGAGCAAAATGGTCTAAGCTCATCGAGTCTGGTATTGAAAATGGTGGTCTTTTAGCTTATCATAATCTCGTATCTTTTAGTTCAAAAGGAGTTATGACGGATCTTAGTACAGGTAAAGAGTTTTCAATCACAGATTACGATCCACTTGCACGAACTCTCTATGTAACTCCAAATTACCTCGAAATCCAAGGTGTTCCAGTATCTCCTGAAGAAAAAGATCACTTAAATCACTTACAAGCAGGAGAATTTGGTCTCTTGCTTCCAGAAAAATTAAAAGGTCGAGAAGAGGAGATGATCAAACGATATGAAGATTATCTATCTCCTCGAGAAGATCAAGGAAATATCACCTTATCAATGAAGGCGCAGGTAACGTATATTCCGAATCATCAAAAACGCTTTATCTACAACAACACACCAATCAGCTATAAACAATTCTTTACAGATCCTGTTTTAGTGGTTATTCAACCTGAAAGTTTTGGAGGCTACGAGAATCCTTATTTCACCCAACTAAATTCCTACCTTTATTTTAATGGACTTGAGAATAGTAAGAAGCTCGTTGCTGAGTATAATCTTGAAAAAAGTGTTAGTCAGTACGACTATGCAGTGGACATTTACCAGCAAATTGCCCAATCCATACAAATAGAAAATCTCATGGCGATTGCAGGAGGAGTCTTTGGTATAGCAACCTCTGTTCTTCTTTTTAACACTATGAATTTCCTATATTTGAAGAGTTTAGAAAACAAATCTTCTTGAAGAAGATTGCAGGTCTGGGATTTGTAAACATTCACCAAATGATTTTGCTCTCAGAAAGTAGCCTCTTACTATTAGGAAGCCTCCTGGTATTCATTCTCACTTCGGAATGGTGGATTGCTCTTGTTACTCTCTTGCTATTTATTACTAATGCTTGGTTCATTCTCCTGTACCGGTCTCATAAAGAAGACCACTTGTTAGCCACTGTACTGAAAGGAGCCTAATATGATTAGCGTAGAACATTTAACCAAATCATTTGGCCAACGAACGGTCTTTCAAGATTTGAGCTTGCAATTTACAGAAGGTAAGGTCTATGCTCTGATCGGAAATAGTGGGTGTGGTAAAACAACCTTGCTCAATATCTTGGCGAAGATAGAGCCTTATGAAAAAGGGAGTATAAGCTATCAAGGGCAAGAACTGAAACAAATCAAACAGCATCACTTCTTTAAGCATGAATTAGGCTATCTCTTTCAAAACTTTGGCCTACTTGAAAACGAAACGATCGCTAAAAATTTAGATTTGGGATTGATTGGTCAAAAATTAACGAAAAAGGAGAAGAAGCAGCAAGAAGAAGAAGTGCTAAAAAAAGTAGGATTGGCTTATCTTTCTCTGGATCAAAAGATTTATGAACTATCTGGTGGCGAGGCACAACGTGTCGCATTAGCTAAAGTTATTTTAAAAGATCCACCTTTAATTTTGGCAGATGAACTAACTGCAGCACTGGATCCAGAAACCTCTCGAGAGGTGATGGACTTGCTCTTGACGTTAAAGAAGCAAGATCGTTTAATCATTATTGCAACCCATAATCCAGTGATTTGGGAACAAGCTGACGAAGTGATAAAGACTCAACTAGTCCATGGTTGAAGAATGGTAGGATCTTCTAGTTTATCTTTTATAGCTATTCAGAGGAAAAGCTGATGAAAAAAGATTATGTCAAACAAAAATTTTTAAGTTTTATCATCAAAAGTTAGTTCATGACACGGCCTCTTTTCTTGATATTCAAAAATAATGAGAGTAGAATATAGAAGAAATCTGAACACAAAAGGGGATCATATTCAATGATGAAAATTCCAGTTGAAAATCTTGGTCTATTTGAACAGTTAGATCGTATAGTAGTGGCTTTTTTTAGAAAGAAACAATCTTCAAGTCCTTATGATTTGAATGTCAGTATTACACAAGAACACCTTGACCAGAAAAAGCAAGAGCTCGAACCATTAGGCTATCAAGCTGTCCAACTACCATTAGGAATGGCTTTAGATAATATCATTCAGCAACCTCATTATAAAAATTTAATCCTTGGCGGACTTGCTCCCGACGAAATTATAGTCAGCAAAGAAGAATTATTGCCTTTGAAAGATATTGTGGATAGTTTTTGTATTATGTACGCTGCAGCGAATAACAGACTGGAAAATAGTAAGGCTTATGAATTAATGAAAGATAAGACGGTTTATTTTATTGGTAAACTATTTACAGATTTTCCAAAAGCCGGTGATGAAATTGCTTATTTAGGAATTGATCGAATAGCGAGTGACGGAACACCATATGAAGCTGTTAAATGCTTTCTAACGAAAGAGAGTGCAGAGAAGTTCAATGGTGAAAAAAGACCTGTCACCCCTGCAAACTTGGCCTATCTAAAATCATTCTGGGGAAAACCAGTCATTATTGAGCCACACCGTAATTATTGGATTGAATTTTTATAGAAAGTATAAAAGAGCGTAGATCATTCAAAAAAATCTATCGCTCTTTTTTTAAACACTAATATATTACATAATTTACGTTATGTAATTTTATAAACTATCCAAGGCATTTTTCTGTTCATCATTAACGATATGCGTATACAAGTCGGTAACTTGGGTGCTAGCATGTCCCAGCTGGTGGCTGACCAAAACCTGTGATTTGGTTGCATCATAGAGACGCGTTGCTAATGTATGGCGAAGCTTGTGGGGTGTCACGCGGACTTTGAAGTCTTCTGAATACTTGGCGACCATCTTTTCCACGCTAGAAGCATCGATCCGGTTTGGAACACCTCGATACAAGGTCAGAAAGAGGGCTGTATCAGTCTTTTCTGTCTTGTAACGTTTGTCTCGAATAGCGAGATATTGTTCTAGATAAGGCTTCGCAAAGGCAGCAACATTAACAGAGTCTCGTTTTCCACCTTTTCGAGTGACGTCAATGACCATCATCTTAAGATTGAGGTCACGAAGGTCTAGGTTAACGGCTTCAGAGAGACGGACACCAGAGGCAAGAAGGAGTGCGATAATGGCTAAATCTCGCTCTTTATTCTTATTAAAAGAGGATAAGGCGCGATTTGAGAGTGTTTGAGGGTATTCCTGGTCGATATAGTTAAGAAAACCCTCTGTTTCATCGCCTAAAAAGAGCTTTTGCTTGATATTTTCAGCTCGGGCCGCCAAGGTTTCTTTCTTTTTCTTGGTAGCAACCTTCTTCATGACGTTGCGGTAGAAATATGGTTCCCCTTGCTCGTTTTCAACTTCCTCAGTCAAATACTTATACAGACTAGATAATGCAGAAAGGGTACGGTTAATGGTCGTTTGGGAAACCCCGTTTTTCGTTGTATTGGCATTGAGCAGAGGGCGTTCACGTAAGTAAAGAATAAAGGATTCCATGTCTTTCTTGGTCATGTGCTCCAGAACGTCTAAAGGGATCTCGGCCATGGTGTCAGCATCCGATATACCAGATTCCAAAACCCAGGTGAAAAATCGATCGTATTCCTTTAAGTATTCGTACAAGGTCGTAAAACTGTATGGAACGGCCAGTTTTGATTGGTAATATTCCAATACGTACCAAGGCATGACTTGTTTGAGTTTATCAATCCGTTCTAATAAGATCTCGCGTTTCATGTTTTTCTCCAAATCTTTCTATACTAGTAGTATAGCATAGCCAGATATATTTTTCAAGAAAATTATAGTTTTTCGGAAAGATGTTATAGGGTTTATATAGGACTGTTTTGTTTCGTTTAAATAACCAAAAAAATTTTTTAAGCCAATTATACTCAATTATGTACTTTTATTTAAGTGAACACTGGAAATTTTTACTACTCTCAATTCAGTTGAAAATGTACTTTATTTAAGTGAAAACTAAAAAAATTTTTCAAATGTACATTTTGATAATAAAAAAACACTCTAATATCAATTTAATGAAATTTAGAGTGTTTTTATTTATCTATATTTTTTCAAACTGTACAAAGTGTTCTTGCTTTCTTCTGTGGCCTTTGCAAATGGAACACGACCTTTTATTGCGTTTTTTGTATGCCATTCTTTCTTTTACTTGAATTTTGTAACGGTGATTAAGATTTTCTTGACATATCCACCATACAGGCAGAATACTCAACTCTGTAATTTCAGTTGGACTTACTATCAAGGAGTTATTTAGATAATCCCACTCATTCATTAGACTTTGTTGCGTTGTTGCTAAATCGTTAAATCCTTTTAATACTTTTTGATTTCTACAGTATGGACAAGAATTTTCTCTGTAAAATTTTTCTTTAATAACTTTCTGATATTCTCCAGTACATACAGGGCATTTCCACCATGCATTATATGTTGAATTTGCCCTTACTGAAGACATTTCTTGTTTATTTAATGATGACCATTCTTTAATTAACCAAGGATGTGTTGTTTCAAGATCATTATAACCTTTTTGCAGTCTTCTTAAAAAGAACAATATGGACAACATTGGTCGTTTTTTTGTAGCGATCAGAAATTTTTGCTTTAAAACTTCTGTGACATTTTCGACAAATCCAATTGGTTAAAGCATTTGAATCATAAAAGAAGGTATCAATATCACCATTCAGTTCTTTTACCCATTCATTGTTTAAGTACGGTTTAACATAGCTTAGTGTTTCATTTGGTTTAGGAATTTTTTTTATTACAGTAAGGACATATAGAATTGAGACTATTAGAATTATTGTTTGTAAACACACCTAGAACAATCCCTAATCTCTCCTGAAATTCTAAATCACAACAATCACAAATCCAATTAAATATTTTTATTCTCGGTTTCTGACGATTTCGTCACCTCATCAGGTTTTTTTCTACATTCTTGCTACTCCAAAGGTCACACAACTCAGGATAAGTATCTGCAATTGTATTATAACCTTTTAATGCTTGTTCATCATTACAATATGGACAGCTATCTATTACTTCTTTTCTTATTGGAATTGAACAAAGGTATTCACCTTGACAAACAGAACACTTCCACCAATATTTTTTTGTTTCAATGTGGCTCAATGCTAAATGAACAGGCAATCCATTTTTATCGCTCCATTCTTCCTGTAATTTTGGGAAATTATAGAGTATATCATTGTTAAAAACAAGTGTATCCCAATCACAACGATTAGGACAAGTTTGAAAATTACTATTCTCTAAGTCGGTTCTTAAAATCATTTCAATTGGACTACAATAAAAACTGACTTTGCAGCAAGGGCATTTCCAATTTATGCATTTAGAAGACTTATACCAGTATTCAGAAATAGGTTTATCATTACTTTTATCCCAAAATTTCTCTAAATAAGGATGAGTTTCTTGTAAAGTATTATATCCTTTTAACATCAATTTATTATCACAATAAGGGCAGCCTTCAAGATGCCTTTTGACAACACTACATTCATATTGACCATGACATTTAAAACACTGCCATCTTACTAAGATGTTGGATAAACTATCAATCATATTACTTTTTACATGAGTTGGAATAAATTGCTTAAAAAGATTTCTATCTGTATGTAATAGGGGGTTCGCTTTCACTTTAATTGAGGTATCGAATGTAGCTTTACAGTTAGTACAATAGAAACTATATCTTTTGATTCTTGAAATTAGCTGATCAATAGACAACTTAAAGATATGGTCACATTTGTCGCATTTCCAATTTCTAGGGATTGTAACATTGTCACTTAACTTCAGATCATTAAACTCTACATCGTTTTGCTCCCCTGGAAGATAAATTTTCCGAAGATTAGGGTATGCTTTAGTGTAAGGTACAAAATGTGTACTTTCATTACATCCGACATGAACAAGCTCTTGATTATGTTTATTGATTAATTTAGAAGTGTTTGCTACATCTTTCCAACCAACATGACAGGTAGGACATTTGAAGTGAAATAACCTCTTTGAAGAAAAAGATAAATTATCAATCTCTTCCTGAATGGTTTCTATATTTTCATAATGAAAGTTTATGTACCTTAGAAAGTTAGGAATCCTTGCAGATATAGAGTTTTCCCCTTTTATGAACACTTTTCCAAGCTCACATACAGGACAGATTTTTGAATGATTTTGAATATTCTTATAAGATTTTGATGTACTTGCTTTCCATTCATAAGAACAGGTAGGACATTTCCAGTTAATGTGTTTTTTACTGGTAATTGTTATTTTTTCTACATCTATTTTGATATTCTTGTCAAAGTCCCAATAGTTCAATAAGGCTGGAAAATCAGTGATTAAGTCTGACATTTTCTCCTCCTAATACTTAGTCTTGTTATCCAGTAAGTCTTTTATTTCCAAAATCTTACTTTTGCTTGTTTGCTTTTCAGTATGAGTATGTTTTTCAAAAGATATTTTTGTGTCTGAAGTAATAACATTCTCACTAAGATACTTCTTAGTTACTAGTTGCTGATCAGATTTTAACAAGCCCTCTTCTTTTAACAATTCATTCGCAATATCAGGATACAAACTAGTTTTAAGAAGATTCCTTAACTTTTTGTTTTCCTCTAATAATTCTTTGTTTAACGCTGTCTGCTCCTTTATTTCAGCATTCTTTTCATTAAGTTGTGCTACCTCATTTTTCAACTCTGAAACTCTTGTTTTGAGCTTACTGGCTTCTTCCTTATATTCTATTGCTGCATCAACAACTCTTTTATAATAATTGTTAAGTTCCATCAATGCTGATTTGATTGCTTTAGGGGTTCTATTGGTCATTAAGAAACGTTCTACATCTAGAGTTTTATACGTTATAACTGTTTGATAAGTGTCGTCTTCAAATAGTTCCAATCTATCATTAAGGGCTTGTCTAAATTCTTTGTTTCTTCTAATCGTTGTGTCTGCAACCTGCGGAAATCCGTTGCTTCTAAGGTAATTTCCAAACTGTGGAATTTGAATAGTCTAGGATTATTCGAACAATGTTCCAGTAAATAATGTTCAAATAATAATAGCAATTCTTGATTATCAATATACTTCTTTCTAGCCATTTGAGAACTCCTGTAAGGATAAATGTTTTTCAGTTAGATATTCTTGATAAGAATGACTAACTGTTTTAAGTTTTAATAATGCCTCACCAATATCTTCTATATTCCCCTTTCCTTGTCGAACTCTTTTTATAGCCTCATCTACAATTAAAGCTTCCTCGTCGATTGATTTCTTAAAGGATTTATCCATAGAGAAATAATCTTTTCCAGCTTTTCTGTAAAATGGACAACTAGTACAAGCACCAAGCTCTGCATGTGAGCTAATGACTTTAAGACAGTCTGAATAATCACCTTCCGCAAATCGAGGTGAATAACATCTGCCCTTATTATCAAGAGGAACATAGTTTTTATTAATGGTGTATTTATGTTGAGTTTTACTTATAGCGTAAGACGTTTGAGAGTTTGTTAATTTACGATAAAGCTGATAGCTCCTACATTCAATAAACTGACTCAGATTTGAAAAATAATGTGAAGATGTTGTGATACTATCATGTCCAGCTAAGAGCATTGCTGTTACTGGACTAGCTCCTTCTGCTATCAAATTGATCATTGCAATGTGTCTAGTATCTCCAATATGAATGAAATTAATCTCATGATCGTCTAATTGATTTGGGGAATTGATATGATGGACAAAATACCCATACTGTTGAGATACAATCTCATTAAAGAAATATTTTAAAATTGTATTTAAGTTACTGTACGTCAAGAAACGGTTTTTAGTACTAGCAATACGTTTCCATTTCCGATAATGAGAGTCTGTCACAAATAGGGTATCTAACTGTGTAGATGATAAGTCTTTGGTTAGCTCTAAATAATTTAAAATCTCACTCGCAAGCTTAAATGGTACTTCGTAAGTTGTTAAATAATAATCCTCTGAAATTTTATGGGATACTCCCTTGTCTTTTCCTTTTAAGTTATTTCGTCTGAGAGTTAAGTAATATTTTCCGTCTTTTTCTGTGAGACAATTTCTCTGAGTGAGCAAAAACTCCCTTGGTCTAAGTGGTACTACTGCTGTTATTTGCCACCATAAGTAAAGAGGGTAGTAAAACAATCTTTCCTCATCTAATAATGATTTAACCCAATAGTCGTTTAAAATATCATTAAATAAAAAATAGGATTGAAATTGGGCTAACTTTCGCTGTTTTTTAGTGTTCAGTTGATAACTAACATTTAAAAGTTCATCTAGTTGCTCAATCAGTTGGGTTAATTCGTTACTCTCTAAACATGGTAGTGTAGAAAGAAAATCTATACATACTGAGGGGTTGGAAATCTTCATATTTGCTAATGAGAAGGCTTCGTTCACTTTTAGTTCTCTGACTAATTTCTTTATATCTCTTAAAAAGGCTTGGAGAGTGATTAAAACATGATGTTCCATAGATAGCACTATAAAACTCTTTAAGTAGGTAACAAAATCATCAAAAAGATAATTGAAATACTTGTTCATAAAACCTTTTATATTGGAATTTATTCAAGTTAAAAAAATGAAGCTAACGTTAGAATATTCATTAGTCGTTTCCCATTTATTTTCTTCAAAATTGGTGGTTAGAATAATCCCTTTTTCAACATAGTCTTGAAAACATTCTTTTGCGCTCTCAATCATATTGTCATCAAACAGGATAATTTCATTTACTTTACGAAATAATTTTGATTGATTATTCAACTGACTAACTCCTTAATAATATCCTCATAATCAGACAATACAGCTTCGCCATACTGTTCTGATAAAAGCTTGCAACATTTCTGTAAGACATGGTTTAATCTGCTTCTCAAGAATGGCTCGAACCTTTCCTCGTTCAAGTTCATTCTTTAATTTTTGATATTGTTTATTGAGTCGATTAAACTCACCAATTAACAAAAGCAAGGTAGATTTTGTTTGTAATTCATACTGACAGCCGACGCAATGCTGACGGTCATCATAGGGACATAGTTTCCCTAGTGCAGATAAAAGACACATACTCTCTCCTTGCTTAGAAAAAGCTTCTCCGTTACCAATTCGATGACAGATCGTCAGTAATTGTTCAGGATCAACATTATTTTCAACTAGAGTTTTTAATGCTTGTTGCGAACGTGAATCAGCCCTAATACTCAATTCCAACGTTTTTTCAATTTCAATTGGCGTTAAATCTAAACTTTTAATCATTTGAGTTTGTTGGCTTGGACTTAATTTTTTATACTTTCCTCTAGTTACAATGGTCAAGAGCATAGACGGAATCATGGATAATACGCCTCGTTCAAATAGCTCTTTTGCAACCATTTCAGGTTTTAGTTGTCCGAGTTGGGCATCTTTTTAGATACGTTGTTGTGGTTTGTGCAAATTCATTAAAATCCCTTTATGGCTACGAGCTAATGTCGCTAGAAAAATAACCTTTAATATTCAGTTCTGACTTTTCTTCAAGAACATCATCTGCTAACATTGCGACAGATTGTAAGTAGGACTTGTTTGCAGAACGACTACTAAAGTTACGCTCTAAAAATAAATTTCCGATTTCCTCCCCCATATAACTAGTAATCTTTTTCATAAGTTTTAATTTGTCTGATCAATGGATTTTTCTGCATTGTATGGTATTTGAAGTTGGAAATGTGCCTCACAGATAGCCAATAACGTTCCAATAAGAACCTGACAACTTTCTGGGACATGAAACTTTAGCTGAGCAACATTAGAAGCGTTTTTGGTTTTATTAGGTGTTAAGTTTAAATAAGTCAATCTTGTTGTAATACTTAGTAAAGTCCTTCTAGCTTCACTACTACTCCAAGTTCCATCTACTACTGCTTCTAAAACTTCTAATGGTTCTCTTGTTAATTTAGGATGTCCTAATCTTTCTAAGTCTGTTGATCTTAGTGCGCAAATAAAATGTAACCCTAGATACAACCATGTATCTGCATAGTTTTTTGAATTTGCTGCTTTACACAACATATCATTTTTTATGATGTAGTTTTCGTTGAATAGGTAGTACATTAATTCAAGATATTCATCTAATTCATAAGCTCCATTTGCACTCTCAATTGTGTAACGCTTTGTCATTTCAAAACTTACTCGATAACGAGTAACACCTTTATTGAGTAGCCATTTAATAAATTGAATGAGGATATTGCCTTGTAATTTCGTGAGAACTTCTGTTGCTACTTCTACTAAGGTCTCTACCTCAGCATCACTATATAGAAATAAATCTTTTGTTAAGTAGTATGCTAAAAAATCAAGTAGATAGAAACGATTTGTTTCACTCAGCTTTTCTTCTTCAGCAAATTGGATGAATAATTCGCTAGTAGATGGAAATTTGTTTGAAAAGATTCCTTCCATACTCTTAATTCCAGGAGGTGTTGTTAGATAGTCTTTGATGTGATTTTTAAGAACTTCAGCATCTTTTTCAGTAATAGTATAATCATCAAGATTTATAGACACACCAAACCATTCATTGTCTAGTAAGAATCCACTGACTTTCTCACGGTGTTTTATTGTAGCAGCACCTAACTCGACTAATATTCTTTCAAGATAATTTTTTTAAATCTACTACCAATAGCTACTCCTTTTAATCTTCTCCAAACAATTTTTCTGCTTGCCAGTTCATATATTCAAAAAAACACCATTATTAACCTGACCATATTGTTTTGCAATTTCTCCTTTATTTTGTAAATAAACCCAAGCACTTTCTGGTGAATTGTCCCCTCTAGCAGACATCAGTTCACTAACTTCATTAACACCTGACAAAACCAATTGTGTGGTGTACCAGTGCCTAAAGATATGGGGTGAAATATTATTTTCTTGCAAGAGTTGACCAAAAAAGACAACCTCTGGGTCATCAGATTTAAGAAATATTGGAATCATTTCTTCGCGAATAATCTTACGAAATCGTTGATAGTACACATCGTATGACAATGCTTTCCCTTGCTTGTTAAGGTTTAATGGACCATAATCTCTCTCATACCTTTTACCTTCTAGGTAGCTCATATAGTCATTGTAGGTGTCTAAAAAGATCTCTAAGAAGATATAAGGTACAGCTTGAAGTCTTTCCTTTTTAATTCGTCCAGTTGACTTTAAATCGCTTCTAAGGGGCATTTCTTTTCGCAGATCAATCTCAATTTTAAATACTTGATTATCACTTTGGTGAAATATGATACCTGCCCCCAAAGGGCTATCTTCACGTCTTACATTACAAGCTTCTGATGGTCTTAAACCAACAAATGCTCCCAAAGCAACAACCATAAGTAAATCCTTGTGATATTGAGCAATGTGAGCAAAAAGCATTTCAAAGGCGCTGTTTGGCATATCTCTAAAAATTGACTTCTGTGTGTTGCTTCCATCAACAAATACCTCAAAATTCAACTCTTTTCTTTTGATGACTCTACCTCGTCTATTAGTAACGTATTGATAGAATAAAAGGTCTTTTTGGCTTCAATTTAGCCTTCCCTTTTCGTTCTTTCAAGTATAGAGTTAAAAAATCAAGAACTGCATTTACACATTTTTCGACTGTACTTTTCTTTCTATTTGTTCTATCTTCTGGCAGTTGTGCTAAACCATAAAGCGTAAAAAAATTCCTTGACCATTTCAAAAGTTAGTTGATCAAGATTATTTACCCCAACTGTTCCAAATATATAGTTCAAAAACTTAACAACGTATGAAAAACGTTTGTTGCCATCGTCTGAGATAGACTTAATTTTTGCGGAAGATTTTACATATCTATGAAAATGAGTGAATTGTAATGTGCCATCATCATGTTTGAGTGCAATCAATTGCTTTGTAACGATATTATTATCACCTAGAATCAGCGAATGTTTATATACAACAAATCTCATGTTACCTCCTTGTTTATCATGACTGAAGGTTCTGACTGGCTTTTAGGATGTCAATACGCAAAAAAACGACCAAATCAGTACTGTTCTCCTTTGAGCTCTAAACTGCAAAAAGGAAATATCGATGAGTACTTTCATTGATCGTTATTATTATTTAAATTAATTCAATAATAAAAGTAACTTCATCTAAGTAATAAGAGCAATTAACTAGCTCAGCAACAACGATAACCACAGCAACTCCTTCTAAACGATGAAAGGAATATCCGCCGTGGCTATCTATATACTTTTTTTCTTTTACTTTGGTAAGTTACTTTTGTTATTTTTTTACTTTTTCTGTATTATATCATATTTTGATTAAATTGTCATCTGAGATAGTGATTTTAAAAAAGCTGGAAATTTTTTCAATTGTATATTTTGACAATAAAAAACACTTTAATATCAATTTAATGATTTTAGAGCGTTTTTAGCTTATTTGATTTTAAAGTTGTCGTCTATTCCTCAGAATTACTTGAAGAACAGGAAAAATTCGACAACAAAGTAAGTCGATCTATTCAGTTATAAAACCTATGAAGGTCTTTCTGCTGGAACTAGCCACTCCTACTTTGGAGATGTAGATTATACTCTTACTTATTCAACTGATAATATCCCTCATGATTTCTCCTCATGATGCGTCTGTGGGACTCAAAAGTTTTGGGAAACCTTTTGAGGATTAATTTCGTTTCACTAACAAACTCACACACTCCACATGTAGTGTTAGCTTTTTTCTATACTAATAGACGAAAGAGAAAAAAAGTGATTTTAGAATTATACTGTAGAAATAAATATTAACTTTGGTAATGACTAACTTTCTAAAATATCTTCAATAAGCGGTTCTATCCTCTGGATAATAAATCAGAAATTCTAAACTGCATGTAAACTCTATACAATTCAAGGTACTTCAGAAATCAAACATCTTCAACACTATTTTCAACTTATCTAAATAAATAAAAATAAGGAGGAAAGTTTATTAACCTTCCCCCTTATGACTTTTTTTGAAAAACCTCTTTCAAGGATTTCACGCCGTCGTGGCACTAAAATATAACTATATTATTCTATCATAACCAGCAACTTTTTTTGCAACACTTACTTGCCAATTCTATTAAAAAAATTTTTATTAATATCAAACTTCAATAGTAACATATTTTTTTAAATAATATGATTGAATAGCTCGATCAATCCTTTTTAAGAGAGAATCTATTAAAAGAATTTAAAAATTTTTAAACCTTGATAAAACTTTAAAACTCTATTATTCCTTTTAGGAGTAAGTAACAAATCAGAGATAAAAAGTCTATTGATTAGAATACTATTTCCCGTCCTATATCTGGTTATGAGACCAAAGTGTGCCAATTGGTTTCTCAACTCACGCAGTATTTCACAAGCGTTAATGAATTTTTCTCGACTCCCACTAATAGAGGAATCAAATCCCATCTCACTCATAATTTTATTTTGTATAGCAATGTCTAATCCTTGGAATAAAACCAGCAAGTCATTCAACATTAGTGTATCAATAATAACCCAAAGCGGAGGATTTTTTTATAGCTAGAAATATATGGATATTTAATTTTACAGAAGTCTGAATAAGATAATTCAAAAAAATCTTCCCTCTATGTTATTAATTTGAATCGTCACATTCATAGAACCGTTTAATGAAGAAATATTACTAGGAGTATTAGAAGCTTTTATTGAAAATCTCCCTCGATATTGATTTATTTTAAGGTCATCAACTATTCCATCAAAATCACCTTCTAGGTTGTAATATACATCTCCGTTACGAGTATGAGAGGTACTAATTTTACCTGTAAACATTACATCTTTAATCTTGGCAGAAATAGTATGCACTCTAAAAAAAGAATGCGTTTTTTTATTATCTCCATGAGTATAAAAAAATACTCTGTAAAAGAATTTCGATTGTGTGCTATCGGTAGCACATAACAATTGATATCTAAATACTTTTAAGTTAGAAGCAATACCATTATTGCAATGAACTTTTGAAAATTCGTATGCAATTCTCGACTTCAGTTCAACCTCAATCTTTTCGATTTCTTGAAATAGGTACTTAGCTATATTTCTATCTAATGTGTATATTCTCTCAAAAATCTTTTAAAAGAGACTCTTTTCATATATTTTTTTAGGGTTAGAGGTCTCCAAAAAAATAGTTTCAAAAACCATTTATAGAATTAAAAATAATTTTTTTCTGCTGAATAAAACTTACCATCCCTGGCTCATCGGTAATCTTCAAATTCCTGCCCCGTTGAATCAAAAATCTGCTCTTCAATAGTTTTTAAACGCTTTTTCTCTAGTCATATTTTATTATCCATCTGCAATATCTTTGATTATATTATATTTTTCGAAAAATATAACTATCAAATATAAAAGCCTTAATAGTTATTTTTCTTGTTTACTTTCAAAGTCATTCAACAATTTCAGTATACCACAAAAACGCAAATTAGGCTGTAACGAAAATGTTTTCCAGCTGTTATTACAGCCTTTCTTTTTCTATAACTGTACCTCAGTTCCCTCTGTGAAGGGTACTCTAATTTTCCTATCCTCTTAAATGCTGATGTGGTCTAGAAGTTGATTCATCATAACTCATTCAAATTTATCTAAATCTAGTATCTGATACATCTGCTTAGCATAGTCCTTATGAAGAAGATTTGTTGCTTGCTCTAGCAAAATAAAAATTACTTGATACCTCTAATCACGTACCTCTCATCATAGATTTTATAAATTACAAATAATCGTAATCCACCTACTTGTCGTCACGATGCAAACCGCTATATATTATCAGCTACTGATCCTTTTTAAACGTTGGATAGAATTTGTTTATATAGGAGGTGAAAGTTTTGACATCAATGCTACAGCCCCGTTATAATGCATCTGTGGGACTCAAAAGGTTTGGGAGTTCAAAGCTCCACTGGAGCTTTGAAATAAAAAAGCGAGAGATTTAGCTACGTTTCACTAACAAACTTACACACTCAACATGTGCTGAGAGCTTTCTTCTATACTAATAGACGAAAGGGTGTGAAAATGATTTTTAAATGATACTGTGGAACGGAACAGTAGCCCTAGTATTGACTACTGTCGTTTCTATTCATATTGGCTATTCTAGGACTGAGATGAAAAAATCTATAAATGCTCAGAATAAAATTGAACCCGCAAATCTCCCCAAAACAATGGTGAGTCATGTACTTGTATTATTCCGAAAAAATACACCTCTGGTGCAGTGAGACAAATTGGTGTATCTTATAGTGGCTTCGTAGATGAAAGCTATACTCTACTATCACTCTTTGATGATGTAGAACAAATTGAAAAAGATAATAGACTTCAGACAGCTATTGATGTTGTCAGAGAACAGTTTGGTTTTTTTAGCCATACAAAAAAGGAACCGTCCTAACTGAAGGTTCCAGAAATATTGAACGCAGTAAACTTATCGGTGGTCATTCCGCGGGTGGATTGGAGGATTAAAATGAAACAAGAAAAAAATACAGTACAATTTTCAGAAATCCGTAGCAAAGGATGTAATGATATTGAAATGCTTGAAAGATTTTTTTACATGGAATCGTTGAAACAGCAACTTCAAAAACTTCGTCAGAGAAAAACTCAAAACAACTGAAATATCGATACGACTAGTACATGCTAAATCTGAAAACCGATTACCATTGGAATTTACATTTAGCATTAAGCCAACAAGCTCATCTGTGATAATCTATACTGAGGTAATCAATCGCTTTAAAGAATGTTACACAGGTGGGGAATTCAAGGTTTTACGATTCAATTTGATAAAAAAATACCCTTGCCTCTGCATAGAAAAGGATTTGATATGATTGACCGTTCATATTTACCATTTCAATCAGCAAGAGAGTACCAGGATACAAAGATGCAAAAAATGGATGGGCTTTTTCCTATCTGAACATGCATCAGCACTCTCTGATGATACAAACAAAGTAACGTACATGTCTGACTTATCACTAGAGAAGAAATTATTACTCCTCAGTCAAGTATACGCCGAGCGACTACGCACACGCATTCAAGTGATTGAAAAAAACAAGCGTGTTTCCTACACTGGAACAATACCAAGTCTGACCAAAGATTTCATTTTGATAAAAAAACTACAACAGGTCACATCAATTTGAAATTAAAAGACATTATTAGTATTGAACTTGTCGAGGAGGTGCTCTATGAATCAGCTTGAGTTTCAGCGTAATCACCTACAAATGGACTATTATAGCGAGAGCTACCAAGATTTTTGAACGTGACTTCTACCGCTACTCTAACATGAATATTCCATTGACCTTCCTAACTGATGATATCCTAAAAAAACAATGGCGACTTCACGTAAGAATTACTTTGTCCTCAATAAGGAAAAAGTCCAGAGATAACCGCGATCACTTCTTCATATTTGAAGTAAGTACCGTAGATGAGAATCCGCTAATCTATCATTATACATATAAGAAAAACTACAATATATTTAGCAGAAAAAAATAGGAGCAGTTCAATTGACTGTTCCTATTTTTTTAATATTCATAAAAATCTAAAGTCTTTATACTCTTTAACAATGGAGTCGCCAACCAGAACAGACTATACTGACCAGCGACTACCTTAAATTTAATGTTTCAGATTTATTTTTCTTATCTCTAATTTCATAAACTACATCTGCTACATTTTCGAGTAATCGTTTATCGTGGGTGATAAACACGATAGTTCAGTGTACTCCTTCATTAGTATTTCCAAAGCCTCTAAACTTGGTATGTCAAGGAAGTTACTGGGTTCATCCATTATTAGGATGTTATATCTACCCATGAGCATTTTAGCAAGCAACAATTTTTATAATTTCTCCACCGCTTAAAAACAGATAAACTTTTTTTCCAATATCGTTCTGTTTGAACCCCATAGATGCTAGCACTGAACGAATTTCTGATATATTGTAGTCACAATCCTTCTGCATAAACTCCATAACATTCTGATTACTGTTGTACTTGTAACCATTCTGTGCAAAGTAACCTATTTTTGCCTTAGGCGAAATAGAAATTCCTTCTTCATGGTTTAAGATCATTTGGATTAAAGTTGTTTTTCCGATTCCATTACCACCAGTTAACGCCACTTTTGCTCCTAACGGAATTTGAAAAGATGCATTTTCAAACAGAGCCTTATCCCCAAATACTTTATTAATTTCTGCACCGACTATAGGGTATGGATTATGGAGCTCCAATGCTTTTACTTTTGCCTGAAACGAATTCTGCGAATGCCTTCCGGAGCTTCTACTTTTTCCTAAGTACGCAATCCTGTGCTCTAGGGTTTTAGCGACGATTATACATCTTTTTTTCCTTACTTCCTATTGATTTTTTTGATGAGCTAAACGCCCTCCGTCTTCAGTACTTTTTTTCTTTGAAGAACCTTTTTGCCTTCTGTTCTATTTTACGAGCCTGTTTTCGCTTTTTCCTCCATGACCCTTTCCAATCGGGCACGTTCCGCAATAAATTGTTCGTATTCTGCGACTTGGCTCTTACGTTCTTCCTCTTTCTGACGAAGATAATCAGAATAGTTTCCCCAATACTCAGTGATTTTTGCCATCTTTCAGTTCCCATATTTTTATCTACTATTTCATCAAGAAAAATAGCGGTCATGGCTAATAACTAACAGTGCACCTGTAAAATATTTTTAGCTGTCCTATTAGAAAATCAATTCCTTCACGGTCTAAATGGCTCGTAGGTTCATCCGCTAAAATACCATGAACCTGTGCCGATAAGGCCTGTGCTATTTTAAGCCTTGTTTCTTCACCACCGCTCATAGTCTGTATATTTAATTGCTCAACACCTAGCTTGCCTACAAGTGCAAAAATCTTTTTTTCCTCCTGCAGAGTTACTTCGTCCAACTGGGGAATATAGGCAAGTTCACCCAGACGATTCATTTTACATCCTGGGGGAGTTAATTCTCCTAAAAAGTACCCTGAGTAAAGTGCTTTTTTTCCAGCACCATTTGCTCCTACTAAACCAATACGGTCATAATCATATACTTCTAATTCATTTATATCTAAAAACATCGCGTCCTTTGAATTCCACACGAATGTCTTTTTGCTTTTTAATATTAATTCCATAACATTTCCTCCTGTCTATAATCGCATGCTTTCATTTGCTTGTATGCAGGGAAAAACCCTGCGATTTTAGCAGGAAGAGTTACATGAAAAATAAGATACATAAATATTCCTCCAATATTGTTTATTTTTAAATCTAATTTTCTAACCTCAGTTATCATTTGGCAAACTATAGCAATGCCAATAATTAAAAATACCTGATAGTAAAAACCAATGATTTACACCGATTTTTATCAGCAAAGAATCCAGAAAGAATTAACCCAATTGGCATAGCAAGTGACATGATACTTCCGATCAAAGAAAAATACACGTCCTAAATATTCAGGCTTAATTTTCTCCTGAAAAAAGAGCTGTTTGCACACCGCTATAAAATGGCACCGAAAGCCCCATTATTGCACAGCAAACTACGAATATTACAAATCCATTTGGAGGAAGTATTCCCGAAACGGCTAAACTGGTCCCCATTATAAAAAATGAACTTGTTATTAGTAATACATGCTTTTTCGAAGCCCCCTAATCTTCCTAATAATAAGCCTCCTGCTAGCATCCCAAATGCAAAGGAAATTTCCGTAATAGAAATATGCACAGGCGTTCCATTAAAGTGTTCCATGCTTATTAAAGGAAATAGTGCATTGATTGGCATATAAACAAAAAGTATATAGTGTTCCTAAGAGTAATAAGGCAAACAATCCTTTGTTTTGTCTCAGAACCACAACTCCTTCTTTCATCTCCCTTATGAAATTTGGTTCTAAACTTTGCACTTGATTACCCAGCTTAGGTATACGTACAATTGCTACCGTAATAGATGCAATCACAGCACCCAATACGTCGATGGCAATAATAGCATTTAAATCCCAAACGGAGTATAAGAGTCTCGCAACTGCCGGACTAACAATATAGCTTATAGACTGCAAAGACTGACTATAGCCTGCGCATTTCGTTAGCTGTTCTTCTGGTACTAAAAGTGGTGTAACCGCATTGAGTGCTGGGGTATGAAAAGCTGTTCCAATGCTACGGATAAACAATACTATCATAATCATCCAGACAGGTAGCTCCATACAGAATGCAACAATAGCAAGCACTGCACCAGCTCATGCGATAATTAAATCGGCACCAATCATTATCTTCTTCCTATCATGACGATCCACTAGCACACCAATGGCAGGTCCCAAAAATCGCATAGGGTAAAAAAACCTACTAATGAAGCCATAGACAAGACCATCGCAGATCCTGTTTTTTTCTGTAAGGTAAAAAAATAATCGCCATTTGCAGGATGGCACTAGTGATTAATGATACTGCTTGCCCTGCCCATATTGCATAAAAATTTTTCGTTTCCAATTGTTGTATTTTTTTCCATTTATATTATCTCCTGCATATTATTTTTGCTTGAATTTCTATTTTGAATAGCATTCTAGGCAATAAAAATGCAGGCCAAACCCCACAATGTGGCTTTTTGGTCTGCATACATACAATTTGGAAACATTCATATTAAAGACATAGTTAAATAAAGGTATAGTTAAATAACCAATATCCTCACCGTAACTAATGAATGCTCAATATCGTATAAATAAGCACAACAAAAAAAGCCTATCATCGGGTATAGATTCTGCTTTTTTTATTGCCAGCTTATCTTAAACGCATTGAGGCTGTCATAGTTTCGGTTCCTCCTACATCTTTGTTTATATCAATTTATAGTATAACACAACAAGATGATATGTTCAATATAAAAGTTATGGAATGAGACTCATACTTCCAATTCGATGCCAGATTTAAAAGGATATGACGAAGTTTTTCTTCATAGACTGTAACGCTCTGGATTATCTTCCTTAGTAGCAAGCGATTAGCTTTCACAAAATCTTCTGTTTGTAGTTTTAAAAAAATTCATCAGGATTTTCTAACTCAACCTCAAAAATATTTCATTTTACATTCCCTCATTTCATTTATTGATAAATTGAGTTTTGCAAAAAAAGAGTGGACAATTTTTGTCTACTCTTAACCTTTAAAAATAGTTTTTTTTAATCGATTTGAAGTTGCCTAAATTATTACTTATTCGGTAAAATGAAGTATTGCTTTCAACAGATTTCCTTCAACTACACTTCACTTGATTCAAACAAGGTGGGTACATTTCTATTCCCACAAACTCCTTGTCAATGGAAACAAACACGTACCCACAGGGTAAATGGAAATAGAAACTGATAATTTCTAGCTATCACTTCTACTCATTCCAAAAATTTTCTCACTCTGATACTTACCCACCATAAAGCAAAAAGCCTTGCAATCAAGGCTTTCATTATCCCTTTCGTTCAAAGGTTTCTAAGCTTTTACGAGCAGAGCGACACACTCAGCGGTTCGCTATCTCCGTTCTGTCTGCGTGCTAGCACTTGTCAATCACGGACAGCTATCGCATGGGCGGAAGTAAATGCTAATCTTCGTCGTTTTACTCCTTGACTAGCAAACTTACCGCCTCAACATGTGGTGCTAGTATACTCCTATATTAAAGAACGAAAGTAACTGAGTTGTTGTTTAAAATTAAAATGTAGAATGAAACTATTTTATAGTTACCATTTTTCAACTTTATAGCTGATAATTGTCACTTAAAAAATTTACTTGCTAACTTGTAAACTTGTTGAGTCTCTTTACTTTTAACGTCCCAACTACCAAATTCTTCTTTAATCAACTCTTTTATTATTCAGCTTTTTTCTCAATCAAATACCAACTAGGAATGATTTGCTTCATATCATCATACCATTCTAAAATTTCCTTAGCTTGATTTTGCATTACTGATATTTCTTCAACTCCGTAAGGAACAGACCATGGAAGAGCACCAACTATGTTATTTAGAATATAGATAGCAAGAAGTTTCCAAAATAAATCTGGAACCTTATGATCAAAATATCCATCTATCATACCAGAGGCAAAAGAAGGTGAAACTTGAGCAGACCATACAATACGATTGAATTCCTCCCAAGGATCTCCAAGGTCAAATCGATCAAAGTCAATGACATAAATATTACGATCTTCACCAATCATGAAATTCCCGATATGATAATCTCCATGTTGGAAAACCTGAGGTCTATCTTTTAATAATTCTCTATTTGCATTTAAAAAATCAATAAAAATCTGACCATTCTCGTATTGAACGGGGCATTCTTTGTATTTTTTGATTTTGTCATCAATTTTACGATTAAAAAAGGGTTCCCAATCTTCACGAACTTCTGTAACAGGAAGTGAATGAATTTTTCGAAGTATACTTCCTGCTTCTACTCCGTAAGTGTATTGTTGTTCTTTCGAAACAGTTAAAATGGTTTCTCTTGCATCTTTCCCGTCTATCCATTCGTGTAAAGAATGCACTTCATCATCACAGAGTTCTATACTAATCGGTTTACACATCGGAATTCCAAGAGAAGCTACTTTCTCCATCATATCATATTCAGATTTTTTAGAATCTAACTTCTCCTTATCAGAAACACGCAAGAAATATTTTTGCTGATTTTGATCTGTCACACAATATTTTTTATCATCTGACCAGCCTTTATTTATGGCTATCTTACTAATAAAATTCATCAAGCACTCTCCGATTCACTTTCCAACACTTCTTGCAGTTTTCACTAGTAACCCATCCAGTTCGTCTACACTTTAGTTTCCAATATGTAAAAATATCTTAATAATACGCTATCTAGTTGCTTTCCCTAATAATAAAGTTAAAATGTGTCTCACCGTATCTGAAAGCTGATAAACTAAATCGATATAAAATTCAGTTGATGATTTAATAATCATATCAATTGTTTTCATACTTTCTACTTCCTAATCAACTTTCAAATATATAGCGTTTTCATTATTTTCTTATCCTATTATATCATTATTCAAAATAAAAAAACTGCAACTTACTAGTTGCAGTTAAACACAGATTTTCTTCCGTTCCTACTAGAAATTTATAAGTTAACATTTAGAATTTGTTCAGTTATCAAAGTTCATTTAGCTTTCTACTATGTAAGATTCTTGCTTGATAGCGGAGTAAATTTTCTATTCTACACCAAAAGCAAAAAGGATATATTTTTAATAAATTCCATTTGAAAACAATTCCTGTTCTATTATAGTAATGGTAATTCTAACTTTACACTTGCACCATGTTTATCCGAGTTGTTTTCTAATATGATGCGTCCATTATGTAATAACATTATTTTTCCAAGAATTATATAAACCTAAACCATAGTTTGTAGCTGAATGTCTACTCTTATCTCCACGGTAAAAATTGCTCCGTTCCTCGTTTTAAATCCTCATTAGAAAAATCCTGGGCCTTCGTCTATCACAGATATTGAAAGTATCTTATCTGTAGTCATTATTAGTAATTCAATGTTGGATTTGTCTGGTGAATATTGAATAGCATTACTAAATATATTTTTGAATGACTCTTTCAAATAATTGTATATCTATCATTACATCTGAATCTTCACAATTAATAGATTTAGATATAGTACGGTCATGTATTAGTGTAATCTCTCTCGCTATTTCACTAACTCTTTCGATTATTTCTGACACCTTTACTTTTTGTAAATTCAACGAGTTTAATTTAATTGACTGATTCATCTCCATCAGAGCTTTTGTATAATCTGATATACGTGTTGAATTTTTTATAATGTACGCTACATAATCTTTTTGTTCATCAGTTAGATCAGTTACCTTTAACAATTCAGCATTACCTTGGACAATAGAAACCGGAGTTTTTAAGTCATGCATTAATGCCGATATCTGACTTCTCTTATTCTCTTCTTTAATCCAATTCTCTCTTAATGAATCACTTAAGGCTTTTTTCATTATATCAAGGCTATTTAAGACATCATTAAATTCTTTGATATTTGAACTTCCTATTTCAAAGTCTAATTCATGGTTGGCGATTTTATCTGATGCATCTAGCATTGGAGATAATTGCCTTGTTATTCGTTTTGCCCAGATTAGAGTAGCCACAAATGCACTCATTAAAAAGAAAATGATTAATAAAAATATTAATAGTAAATCTATGCTAGGGAAATATTTTTCCATCCAATCATTATTGTAGCGTGGCTCTAGTGAATAATGGATTAATACATATCCATCATTCCTTTTAAATTCTATAAATGAAGAAGATGGAGTTGAAAATCCCTCATGATTGTGAAAATTCTTAGCTTTCAGTTGAATAGCTTCATCCATATTAGTTTTTATCACTTCACCATCTGGCGATAAAAACATATAGCTAGCTCCTTTAGGTATCAATGCTTCATCAAAGTCAATTTTATTTAAAATTTTATATTTATCTTTTTGTAATAAATTTTCTGTATGGTTAGCCGGAACAATCAAACCAACACTATAAAACGCTGTAAAAGTTAATAAAGCTAGTACGATGGCACATCCTAAACCAACTCCAACAGTCATTAAGTATTTAAGAAATACTATTTTGAGCGACTGTCCTTTTCTAATTAATTCCATTTATAACCAATCCCCCAAACTGTAGAAATTGGATTTTCACCAAATTTTAAGAACTTTGCTCTAATATTTTTTACATGTTCTGATATGGCAGAAGAATCACCAATCCCATCAAATCCAAAAATCATTTCATATATTTGTTCTCTTGAAAAAACTTGTCCCTTTCTCTTTGCTAAAAGTTTAGAAATTTGATACTCAGACTTTGTCAGATGAATTTCTTCTTCCTTCACAAATACTTGATTGGAGGATAAATCAAATCTTATATTCCCTAGGTTTAAACTCGAATGTTTTTCTCTTTGTTCTCTTCTCAGATGAGCTTCTACCCTTGCTAACAATTCACCAACACCAAATGGTTTGGTAATATAGTCATCTCCTCCACTTAATAAGCCATCTACTATATCCGTTTCCATTGCTTTTGCAGTTAAAAAGATAATCGGACAATCCACTTTGCTACGTATATTTTTACAATAGCTGATTCCATCAACCTCTGGCATCATTACATCAAGTAATATTAAGTCATATTTCCCCAAACTATTTTCATCAATATCTACCGTGGTTTGGTAAATATCAACAATATGATCTCCTTTTTATTAAAAATATTCTTGATTAGAGTCAGCATATCTAATTCATCATCTATAGCAAGAATTCTTGCCATACCAAACCACCTCCATATTTATAAATATTTTATTATTATACCATATTCCATTTACAAATACATTTAGAGCTATTATTCACTGATTGACTTTTCCACCCCACCTATTGAACCATAATAAAGAGCCAGTAAAAATGACTACTGTAATAGGTATTGCTACATAGCCCCACATGGTAAACTCTTTAATTAAATATGAGCTATCAGCCAATTCACTTCCAACAATATATGTTGCAGATAATCTCGATGCCCAAGTACAAGGTAAAAAAAAATACCAGATATTTTCACCTAAATTGGTTATTGAAAGTAAAAGCAATCAACGTTTCCACAAATCCCAATCCAATAGATGCACCACCACCTAACATAAGTGATACGCATAAATGAATCATATATGTAGATAAACATCCTATAAAAAAACTAATAATAATTCAATTAACCAAGCCATAGTCGCTTGATTACCAAATAGCATTGCAAATATAAAAAAACTGCTAAACTTATAGAAAATAGAAAACTCAATAAGAGCATTATAAGTTTTTCCGCCATAAGCCTTGCTTCTGGATTTTGTAGTTGATAGAATCACTTGAAATCGTCCAGCACTTGCTTCCATGTCAACAACCTTAGATGTGATAGCACCAAATATTATTGGTAAGATAGCACCTAAAAAGCACAAAAATAATTCAGTATGATATCCATATCAGAAAAAAATTTTTTTAGACTTGTAAATGTTGCTTTGCTCCATAAAATATTAGTGCATATAAAAACAGGTAAGATAAAGTGAGCCCAGGGAATCCATGTATGCTTCAATTTATAAAACTCTGATTTTTAATATTTCATCATTACTTCACCTCTTGCTTAGAAAACCATTTTTGCAGTAATGAAAGTCAATAATGTAAACAAACATATTGATAAAAATACAAAGGAACAAGTAAGGATGTGTTTAAAAATCATTGGATTTGATACTTCTGTTGGGCATACCGTTCGGTAAAATACGCATAACGGGTACCATCAATCTAATCCCCCAAGAATAAGGGCAATAAATCCACATAGAACCGTCAGCTAACAAAATTCCTACCACAAGACCTAATACAGCATTTACTACAATGCTTGCTATAAACCCAAACTTTTTAGCTAGGAAAAAAACAAAACGGAACTTGCCATATGTTAGTTATAACCAATAATACACTTGCGAATAATAATGTCGTGAATGCATAGTTTCCTGTTAATTGTTCTCCAATGAAAAAAATTGAAAAAAACAAATACTCCTAGCATATGCAAAAATAGCAGTTATACTTAGATAAATTGAAGCTGTTAGTATTTTTTTGATATCCATATTTTTTTTAAATCAACATTAAGTGAAAAAAACTGCTCGGTAGTTTAATTTTTCTTTCCTCTTTTCTATGCATCATTGCTGGTATTAAAGCGAAAGTTGCTGGCATAATCATCACATACCACCAATTATATGCATTTACACTAAAAATATAATGGCATTAATACAAACGCAACAAGTAAAGATATAATTGGTGCAATAAATAATATCTTCAACAAAAAAACTGTGTTTGTGTTTCAAATTTTCTGCAAAAATATAATTTTTTTCATTAAGCTACACCCTCTTTCCATTCTTTACAACATCCATAAAAAGTTCTTCTAAATTTTTCATTATGATTAATTGTGTTTTGATATTTTAATTCTCCATCATGTATAATTCCTATATGATCAGCAGTTTGTTCCACTTCTGCTAAAATATGACTAGACAGAATTACTGTTATTCCTTTTTTTGGAAAGCTTCGTATTAAATCTCGTAATTCTTGAATTCCTAATGGATCTAATCCGTTTGTCGGTTCATCTAGTATCAATAGTTTAGGATTATTTAATAAAAGCAATTGCAATACCTAATCTTTGTTTCATCCCCAAAGAAAAATTGACCGCTTTTTCTTTTTTTCCGGTATTTTTTTAAATCTACAATTTCTAAAACTTCATCAATTCTTGCATCAGGTAATCCAAGTAATAATGTTCTAACTTTTAGATTTTCTCTTGCACTTAAATTTTCGTATAAGGGTGGCATCTCGATTAAAGCACCAATATCTGATAAATCATTTCTACTCCATTCATGTCCTTCAAACATAATTTCACCTGACGTCTTGTGTAACATACCTGTAATCATCTTTAATGTCGTAGATTTACCTGCACCATTAGGTCCTAGTAATCCATATACTGAATTTTTCCTCAATTTTTTTAATGACACATTATTTACAGCTTTTTTTGTTTTCCAAAAACTTTTTGTTAGCTCATTTGTTTCCAAAAATATATTTGCTCATATTTTGTTCCTCCTTTAATCTTGTAAATAGTATAAAAAAATATTTTTTTAAGGATTCTGTAAGGAAAAAAATATTTTTTTCAAAAAAAGTAGCAAGAAAAATTCTAATTTATTAAACGTTTTGCATTTTTTTTCTTTAGTCTTTTTATGCCATATTTCATATACTTCATAAATAAAAAAAGGCAGAACCAGAGTTCTGCCATAAATAATCATTATTTATCTTACAACTTCAATATCCACCTTTTGCTCTAAATCAAAATTTTAAGGAATTGAAATATTCTCTTTCTAATCTATAGTTATACCTATTCTGTTCGAGTTTCAGCTAAATATATTCCCCATTCAGCTAATTCTTCAGGCAAATCATAAACAGTTTTTCCATTACTTTCATAGATTTCAGAGATTCCTGGGGAGGTCTTAGAAAAAGTTTTCCAAGCTGTCACTAGTTCTTCAACAAATTGAATATTATGAGGCTCAAAAAAAGTCATTAAATTTCGATAGTTCTTTACTATAAATTGTCACAACATTATAGCTATCAAGCATGATCTCATCATGACTTTTATGACCACCAAATCCAAACTGACTAAGTCCATCATTAATAAGCAAATCACCGTATCTAATCAACAGTGCTAGGCATTCCTCTCTTGAACAACCATCAATATAATAAACATCCTTATGGGATTCCTTGATAATATTCTTTGCTATCACTTTTTCTCTATCAATACTGACAGGTAATTCCAAAATAAAAAACAAGGGCTCGTCATGAATCGCAATAAAATGTTGAAAAACCTCTAATATTTTTTCTGCGTGTACATTCGCCATCAAATGATGTTCAGTTAACTTTGTAAATGATTCAAACAGGTTTTCTACCAAGCTAACTTGGTGTCCTTTTACTAAATTCAACATTATGCGTCCTCCAGAGAATTTAAACAATATCCACATTTATAATTTCATTATACCATTAAACCCCTAAAAAGACTGCAACTTCCCAGTCACAGTCTCTTATAAATCTACCTCAGTTCCTTCAAGGAAAGTTATTACAATTTGTCCAGCTTCTGAAATAGATTGATAGCATGTCAGACTATAGTATCCAGAAGCCATACTTGAACTATTACTCTGATTCTTACCCTCTATTCGATTAGAGAAGCTACCTTCACGCTTTTCATTCTCCCTTTCGTTTAAAGGTTTCTAATTTTTTACAAGCAGTGATACCGCCTCAACGTGGGTTTTAGAGGACTAAATGGAGTCTGAATTGCCTGATAGAGATGTAGTATTGATTAAGCAATCAACAAATTATGTACAAAACAAAAATAAAGTACACTGCTTAATGAGTGTACTTTATCCTTCTAAATTCAGTTTTATCAATGGTTTAGCTCTAGTTAAGTCGATTAGTTAAATGAATTTAGACTATTGCTTTTTTTATAACGACTATAAATTGTATGCTCAATGTTATAATTTATCTTCCGAAATCTACTTCTTTCATAATTTATCGGAATTAAAAGCAACTTCACTGCTTAGAGTAGATTGTTTTTCATTTTCACTTATTTGAATGGCATTTTTTTGAGTGAAAAAAATAACTTCTCTTACAAGATTTAATAAATCTAATGTACACTCTTGAAGTTCAAATTCAGTTAGATACAGTCTAGTTTCATTATTTTCTTCACTTCCATCAATAAAAATTCAATGTAATATTAGTAAACCTATGCTCTAAATAATTTCTAATAGTTTTTAATAGCTTTGCGTGTGGATTTGCTGTCAAAGAATTATTACCATTATCAAAAATCTTTCGATATCCAAAAATATAGATGATAGACCAATATTCTTATCCAACAACTTACCTAAATTGCTATCTGTTCTCCAAATTGAATGAAAATTTACTTGTCGAGTCTTAATTTTTTTAAAGAATAATATTCATTTATAAACATTCCTACTTTATCTAATAATGAATATAGTGTTTTAAAAAGTCGCTTTTAATCCTTCTACTCGGATAGAATATTGTACGTATTCTAGACAATCAATAAGATCAACATTCTCATCAGCATAATGAACCGAATCAATCTCAATGCTATTAAAACAGAGATAACGCGCATAAACATATTCTTGCTTAATTTGATTAAACATAGAAATATATTTGTTTAAATCTTTATCCGATTGAAATAATAAACTTGGTAGTAAAAGATTATCATCATATCTATTTATATCGTCAGCTTGTAAGTCATTAAGTGGATTAAGATACAGCCCGTTGTTCCCAACACCATTCGCGATACTTTTTGTGAATTAGGATTATAATCGATGGTTTTTACAAGAGCATTCATCTAAAGTCTTTATAATTAAGATATTGTTCGTAAAGTTCAATAAATCGCTTTTTCTGCATAATCAACTCTGTTTGGATCTGAAAACAGTTATACTTGTTTCTATTAAATTTTTTTAATTTTTTTAATAAAGTGAAGATGTTCGTTATCATTCAAAAAAATTACGATAATGATGTAAACAAATAGCCAAGTTACCACTAGCCATTGTGAATCTTTGGATTGATTTGTATACATTTACAATACATCTTAATAGCTAACTGTTTTTCTACCACAAGCATCTAATAGATTTGCGTAATTGGTGTATAGTGAACATAATAATGGGTGAAACAGCTATTGTTCTCAGGATTTATATCAATATTATTTGAAATTTCGATAGCTTTTTCTAAAGTAATAAATTTGTTGAACTGTACAATCGGTATCTATGTTGAATACTAGGTTATCACTTAGTTCAAATATATCACCATATGCTGTCCCAATAGAATAAAATAAATGAATTTTTGGAAATATCATCAATAGTATTTTCCATATTTTTCCAAATTTCTATTAGTCTATAGATTTCATCTATATTTTTATGTTTAAAAAGCATTATCGAAATCCATTGACAATTTAAGTACACTATGATTAATTGGATTATTTGTTAACATCTTCATCCCAAACTAAATATTTCGATTTTTAAATTTGATTTTTCCTTTATTTTCTTGTTCTTCAACTAACATATCAGATAAAAAAACTCTTTTATCATATTAAGATTAAGAAAAATTCGAGTTGCAATAAATTTAAGTTATAATACCTTATATAAATTATAAATAGGGTAAACCTGATATCTTTCTTGAGTTTCTTTATCTAACTTAGTCCAAAAATAAATCAGCTTGTGGTTTTGATTTTTAATAACACTGATGCACCAAAAACAAATTTCATCATTATCTTTATTATTTAATAAAAATATTAGTAAGCTTCTCTATTTCAGTATTATCTAATTCACGATTTCTATATTTAATTTGAAGATCATTTATGATGCTTATGCTATTTTCTTTTATATGGTTCATGTTCCAGTCAGAAAGACGTTGAGCCCAGTTAAGCAACTGTTCTTTTTTTGAAACTTCTTCTGTCATATCGGCTGCAGCAACTATTTTTATTATGGTATCGTCAGCACACACGTTTTCTACACTACAGTCAACTAATCTTTGGTATGAGGCAATAACCGAATCAAAGTTACAGTTATCAATTGTTAACCAATCTTCGGGCCTAAAAAAACCTCAAATAAAGAAATATCCTCATCCTCGCCTCTCCTGCACCAAGGAGTTTCAGTGAAAAATATCTATCATAGTTCCATTATTACCTTCATGAAATGCATATAGAGTACTAATATGTATGTTAGCAATCTTAAGATTAAACAATTTCGATTCCTCGTAATTTAACGCCACCTTGTTTTTTAATACTAGACCTGAATTAAGGATATTTAAATTTCTTTGAGATTGTTCATTAAAGAGGGATAAATCAAGCTCTTTTTTTATCCCCATTTTCTTTATGAAATTTGATATTTTCGACAATTCTTTTTATATGGCTATCTAAATCAAGCGAATTAATATCCGATAAAGACCGTTCATCTAGTTCTATACTAATACCATTGAGTGTGAAAAAAATCCTACTTTTCCTAGTTCTTTAAGTGCCTGAGTACACTTTTATAGCATCTGACAGCATATTAGGTCTTGAATAATTAAATTTAGGTTGAGCTTTCCCATTGTTAAAGGATATTTTAAAAACCTTCCCCAAAAATGAAGCTGTACCTCTCCGTCAGGAAAAATAATGTCTCTCATATCTTCAAAAAAATATAATCTCCTATCTCAATAATTAAATCTGTTGCTTTGAAAGTTTCAACAATCTCTATTGAATTTTCAAGTGGAATTTCGATGGCAGTTTCAGGATCCCTAAGATAAAGAAAGAGGTCGTGTTCCTTCTGGTAATTAAATATTCCTTCATGCCCCTGACCATAAAAAGTAAAGCTTGATCTCTTTATTATTGGGTATATTTTCAATTGACATCCCATCGATATTTATAAAACTATGCTGTTTCTGACTATTAGTAACAAAATCAACTAACATCGAATAAATTTTTTTGTTCATCTAGTTTATGAATCTGTACCGAAAGTGTTTTATAATTTGCAGACTTATTTTTTTAATTTACTTCTTTTTAATTATTTTCTTTATAGAAAAAAAGGTGGCAGTGATTTATAATAAATATCTTTTAAATTGCTATTCTCATCTAACCAAACTACGAATAAAACTACCCCACTGTTTTTTTGAATACAATTCTAAATCACGCATATCTACTGGGAAAGATTTCATTGAATTGTTCTTACGTTTAGTTGCTTTTAATTTGGACAGGTACTCTCCCAAATATTTCGCTCTTTTTTTCTCACTAGCATTTTTTTAAGAACATGAATTTCCCCATCCCACGCTGGAGTTTTTATCATTGTTATCGAAATAAGTCTGAAGCAACTTATTTCTGTTAATAAATGTTGCCAGATATGAAACGCCTAACGTTTCAATTTGTCTATTATTTGCCAAATTATCACCTCATAACATAACACTATGTATTATTTATTATACCATCAACAAAAATAAAAAAATCTATATCTTGTGTTCAATTGAAACTTAAATAAGCTTCAAAAAATGTACAATTGAACCACCACTTCTTCTACACCTATTAGAGTCGAAAAATGTACAAATCAATTTCTTCGATTAGATGATATTATGTACTAGAAAACATACAAAAATAACACTCCAGAATAATGTACAAAATAAAAAAATAAAGTACACTATTTAAAGAATGTACTTTATGCTTCTAATTCATTTGTATCAATGGTTTAAGTCTTGTTTGGTCAATTGTACATAAATTTTTAGTTTTTTTCTTTCTATACTAGATCCCTTTTCAAACACAAAACAATCAGTAAATCTCACGGATCTACTGATTGTTTTTCTTCTGTAACTTATTTTTTTTCTACATACTGAAATGGAATCTTGCTACCACAGAGCCAATTATAGACTCGATCATTGACTTGAACATTCATAGCTTCGTGGGCATATTCTGGCATGATTAAATGCTCTTTTGGACATTTCTAATCGATTATAAATGGCAAACTGCGTTTCAGGATAACAGACATCATCATCCAGCCCTGTAATCATGTGAACCTGTCCTTTGATGCGATGGGCAAAGTTTTTTACATCAATATAGGCCAATGTCTGCATCAAACGATCTTCGGTTTCGTGGAATGGATCATGGAACTTGAAATAACGGAAAAGCTCGTCATATGCCTCGCTGGTGTTCCCAATCTCCAATACTCGTCTGAAATCTGATAAGAATGGATAAATAGCTACCGTTCGTTGTATACGAGGATTCAATCCAGCAGCAACCAGGGCCAAGGCACCACCTTGTGAGGCTCCATAGCTGGCAAGTTTGCTGTCATCTACTTGAGGAAGGCTGGCTACAATTTCAATTAACTGGTAAAGATCTAAGTAGATATCCTTATAAAAGAGCTCATCTGGACCTTCCACGGCGCCACGGATAATCTGTCCTTTTACCGTATTTCCAAGTGGTGAACGATCTCCGTCGGTTGAAAAGCCTGACTGACCTCTTACATCCATAGTCACAACACCATAGCCGGCTACTGTATAAGGCAGCATGTCAGACCAATCCCAACAACGGCCCATATAGCCATGAAAATGGAAAATAACTGGAACCTTTTGATCCGTTTTGGGAGAACAACTCATGCAGCAAACAAGCCCATCTCGTGTTCCTTTAAGGTTAATCTTACAATAAATCATGATTTGAATGTTGAAATCTTGTTCGAGTTGTATTCAGGCAGACTAGTAAGGTTTATAGGGCTTGATCCCCAAAGCACTTCTCAAATCTGCGGGAACCTCATCTCGTCCCTTATAATCTTCATTGTTTCTACACTGGGGATCTTCATATAATCCTTAAGTATGTGTAATCACACCAAAATGTACCATATTTACTTACAGATTGCAGACAAAATAAAATTACATAACTGAAATTATGTAATTTACTTATAGATTCAAAAATAGACTTAATTGTTTCATTAGATCTGATTTCAGGGTGCTTGAATGACGAGCTTACGACTGTTTAATTCACTTGTATAGGCTTGTTTCAAAAAATAGATTGTGCCGCTTAAGTACTAGAGTGTGACGATCCCGTTCATTTCTCTGCAGCAAGCTACTGGACAAAGTTAAGGACCTCTACTTTTCAAGGAGCTCCATTTTGAAAATCATCAGTATATTTCCTGATTGAATTGGTAAGGACTGCCAATAATAGCGAGCTTGTTCATGTAAAAGTTTTTTCTTCTAAAAACCACTTTCCAATAAGCCAGTCAAAAACTAGTCCACCATTGAGTGCCCGACTGCCTTGAACTCGTAAAAATAATAGTGATCAAGGAGGTAGGTGATGGCGATCTTAAAGGGATTCGATTTGTGCTTGATATTGCTGTAGCCATCTCGATTGTTCTCGAAGCCAATCACAATCATCGGATTCGGCTCTTTCGTATTCAGTCTTCCCCTCCATTTCTATAGAATCATCTTTATTGACTTTTATTTTTAAGAGACTCTGTTTTTTTCTAGAAAAGCGATGGAGCATGCGGATGGTTCCGTTGAATCGCTGGATACTGGCTGAACTCCCAGGTACAAAGATGATTGGCCTGATTGGTGGTTTCTTTGACCCTTTAGGAAATTCAAAGGGCTTTCTGTGCGAAGAAAACAGTCTTAAAAAGAAACGAATGACTTGTTGAAATAGTTTTTTTAACATCTTTCCTCTAGTAGTAGTTTCTAAAAGAACCCAGAACAGTGTGTTCCAGGCCCTCTTAGAAACGATTATTTCCGTTTTTTCTTATTTTTGCGCATTTGTTTGGCCATCTTGTTCATCGCCCGTTTCATCATGAATTCACCGGCTTTTCCTTTGAGACCACCACCAAACATTTGGCTCATATCAGGCATTCCAGCGCCTCCACCAAGAGCTGACAAGTCAGGCATGCCACCTTGACCCATCATTCCTTCAAGAGCAGACATATCAGGCATTCCACCAGGCATATTCTTCGGCATATTATTTGGATTGAGCCCCATTTGTTTCATCATCTTGTTCATATCGCCAGAGAGGACGCCTTGCATCATCTGTTTGGCTTGATTAAAGTCCTTGATGAATTTATTGACTTCGACAAAGCTATTTCCTGAACCAGCAGCAATCCGACGACGACGGCTTGGATTTAACAAATCTGGATTTTCACGTTCAGCTGGTGTCATGGATGATACGATCGCACGTTTGCGAGCAATTTCTCGTTCATCGACCTTGAGGTTCTTCATGGCTGGATTGTTGGCCATACCTGGAAGCATCTTGAGCAGATCTTCCATTGGTCCCATGTTTTGAACTTGGTCTAACTGATCGATGAAATCGTTGAAGTCAAAGGTGTTTTCCCGCATCTTCTCAGCGAGTTCAAGGGAACGTTTCTCATCGTATTCTTGAGAAGCCTTCTCGATCAGCGTCAGCATATCCCCCATACCGAGGATCCGACCAGACATACGGTCCGGATGGAAGGTTTCGATATCAGTGATTTTTTCACCAGTACCAGTGAACTTGATTGGTTTTCCAGTAATCTGACGGACAGAAAGGGCTGCACCACCACGGGTATCCCCATCAATCTTGGTCAAGATCACCCCAGTTACTTCGAGTTGTTCGTTAAACTCACGCGCTACATTGGCCGCTTCTTGACCAATCATGGCATCGACAACCAAGAGGATTTCATTCGGCTCAGCAAGGGCTTTGACATCCCGCAACTCGCCCATGAGTTTTTCATCGATTTGCAGACGACCAGCCGTATCGATCAAGACATAGTCATTGTGATTGGCTCTTGCCTGCTCCAAACCTTGACGAACGATCTCTACTGCAGGGACTTCTGTACCGAGTGAGAAGACAGGGACATTGATCTGTTGACCAAGGGTCTTCAACTGGTCGATGGCTGCTGGTCGATAAATATCGGCCGCAATCATCAAAGGACGTGCATTTTCTTCCTTGACCAATTTGTTAGCCAATTTACCAGCAAAGGTTGTTTTACCAGCCCCTTGAAGACCGACCATCATGATAATGGTTGGAATCTTTGGAGATTTGATAATGTCTGCTGTTTCTGAACCTAAAATCGCTGTCAATTCTTCATCGACAATCTTTACGATTTGTTGGGCAGGGTTGAGGGTTTCGATGACCTCATGACCTACGGCCCGCTCACGGACGCGTTTGATGAAGTCTTTTACAACAGGAAGGGCAACGTCGGCCTCTAAGAGGGCTAGACGAATCTCTTTGGTTGCCTCTTGGACATCTGCTTCAGAGATTTTCCCTTTCTTACGAAGATTTTTAAAGACGTTTTGTAAACGTTCGGTTAAGCTTTCAAATGCCATTATTTTCTCCTATTTTTTTCAATTCAGTGGAAATCGTCCGAAATGTTGGAAACATTCTAGTTCTTCAGGGTGTAACTTCTTTCATGATTTTCATTTGGATATCCCCAACAGCTAAAAACCTATTTGCATAGCCTTGGAGATATCATTGGGCGAGATAATCTGTAGCCGACTAGGAAATGGTTCCTCTGCGACTAATAATTTACAGGGTATTCCTTTATAGATGACAAGATTTTTCCATGATTACTCCCGATTGTCAATACTTGATAAAAATTTCAACCTGCTCTTGTAGAAAAAGTATCTTCCGGATAGCGTTCTAAAATCTGATCAAAAAAATCTGGTGCGTACAATGTAGTCAGAGTACATATGCAACTTCATCTCATAATCCTCTAGAATCTTCTCTGTCCGCTTAATATTGTCATAAACCGCCTGACGGCTCACTCCAAACTCTTCCGCAATCTCAGCTAAGCTGTAGTCATCTGCGTAATAAAGCTCGATGTAGTTCATTTGCTTGTCCGTCAAGAGCGCGCTGCGTAAAACTCAAAGAGCGCATTCATTCGGTTGGTTTTCTCAATTTCCATACCTTTCATTATATCAAAAAAGCCCGCCAAAGACTAGCGGGACTTACCTATTTTGTCTCATAAGAAACAAGGAGGTCCGATTTCAAATGATTTAAAACAAGATTGATGTTTCCTAGCGAAAGACTCCTGTTAATTACGTAATATAAATTATGTAAATCTAATTATTTTCTAAGTAAAACTCAAAGCGTTCTCCAACATATTGGCTCTTTACATACTCAAAAGCGACACCATTATCAAAATATGAGATTTGAGTCAATCCAAGGATGGCCTGTCCTTTGGGGATTTCTAAATATTCAGCAATCTTTTCTTTGGCCAAGCGTGCGTAGATGGTTTGTTGAGATTTGCCAATTCGAAAGCCGTGCTTTTCCAAGGTTTGGAAGAAATGACTGGTCACTTCTTCTTTTTTGAAGTTCTTGATAAATTCTCTGGGATGGATGTAACTTCATAAACGACTGGTACACCATCCGCATAACGAACCCGTTCCATTCGAACAATTGTTTCGGTCTTGTCGATACCAAGCTTATCTACTTCTTGAAGGCTAGGAATGGTACGTTTGTAGGAAATAACCTGTGTCGAAGGGATCTTCCCCTGTGCCTTCATGATTTCAGTAAAACTAGTTGTCCCCCGCATCTTTTCCTGGACGCGCGTGCTAGCGACAAAGGTACCACTACCAACACGGCGCTCCAGTACTCCTTCTTCTACCAAGAGTGTAATAGCTTGACGGAGGGTCATCCGACTAACCTGGAACTTCTCAGCCAAGTCCCGCTCACTAGGGAGGCGCTGTCCAATTTTCCAGATTTTCTGGTCAATTTCGGCTTTAATTTGATCGTGAATTTGTATGTAAGCTGGAATCATCTTGCTACTCTTTCTGTGTGTTATAACCTATTGTAGCGCAATTTTGTTAAATCTTCAATCCTAGTCAGTCTTGATTGGTAATGAAGGGGCTTTTGTGTTAGAATAGAGGAAAAGAATTTTCTAGAAGAAGGGGAAAAGATGACAAACCTATCAACTGATTTGCATGATGTTGAAAAAATCATCGTGCTTGACTACGGTAGCCAGTACAATCAGCTCATCTCTCGTCGTATTCGTGAGATCGGTGTCTTTTCAGAATTGAAGAGTCACAAGATTACTGCAGCTGAAGTGCGTGAAATCAATCCAGTTGGGATCGTTCTTTCAGGCGGACCAAACTCAGTGTATGAAGAAGGATCTTTTGACATTGATCCTGAAATTTTTGAACTTGGAATTCCAATTTTGGGGATCTGCTACGGGATGCAGCTATTGACACACAAACTTGGAGGAAAGGTTGTTCCTGCAGGCGATGCTGGTAACCGTGAATATGGTCAATCTGAGCTTAGCTTGACGGAGTCTTCTGCTCTCTTTGCAGGCACACCAGACAAACAATTGGTCTTGATGAGCCACGGGGATGCTGTTACAGAAATTCCTGCTGACTTTGTTCGTACAGGTACTTCTGCTGACTGTCCGTATGCATCGATTGAAAACCCAGATAAGAAAAATCTACGGTATCCAATTCCACCCAGAGGTTCGTCATTCAGTTCATGGTTATGATATCTTTTGCGTAACTTTGCTTTGAATATCTGTGGTGCCAAAGGTGACTGGACCATGGATAACTTTCATCGAGATGCAAATCAAACAAATCCGTGAAAAAGTTGGAGATAAACGTGTTCTCCTTGGTCTTTCAGGTGGTGTTGACTCTTCAGTTGTTGGGGTTCTTCTCCAAAAAAAGCTATCGGAGATCAATTGATCTGTATCTTTGTAGACCACGGTCTTCTTCGTAAAGGAGAAGCTGACCAAGTCATGGATATGCTTGGTGGTAAGTTTGGTCTCAATATCGTCAAGCAGACGCTGCCAAACGTTTCTTGGACAAGTTGGCTGGTGTATCTGATCCTGAACAAAAAAACGTAAAAATCATCGGTAACGAGTTTGTTTATGTCTTTGATGATGAAGCAAGCAAGCTAAAAGACGTGAAATTCTTGGCACAAGGAACACTCTACACTGACGTGATCGAGTCAGGTACGGATACTGCTCAAACCATCAAGTCTCACCACAATGTGGGTGGTCTACCAGAAGACATGCAGTTCGAGCTGATTGAACCACTCAATACTCTTTACAAGGATGAGGTTCGTGCCCTTGGTACAGAGCTTGGCATGCCAGACCACATCGTATGGCGCCAACCATTCCCAGGTCCAGGTCTTGCCATCCGTGTCATGGGTGAAATCACGGAAGAGAAAACTTGAAACTGTTCGTGAATCCGATGCGATCCTTCGTGAAGAAATTGCCAAAGCAGGTCTTGACCGCGATATCTGGCAATACTTCACTGTTAACACTGGCGTTCGTTCCGTAGGTGTTATGGGAGATGGTCGTACTTACGACTATACCATTGCCATCCGTGCTATCACTTCTATCGATGGAATGACAGCTGACTTTGCCAAAATCCCTTGGGAAGTACTCCAAAAAAATCTCTGTACGTATCGTAAACGAAGTTGATCACGTTAACCGTATTGTCTACGATATCACAAGTAAACCACCTGCAACTGTTGAGTGGGAATGATTTATAAACTTGATTTGAAGTGAAATGGTTGATTTTAACAGCATTTTCAGTTATTATAAAAGGTTAAAAAATTAATCAAAAATCATTGGTTCCCTCATCAAAAACCCCCACCAGAAATATTCTGATGGGATTTTTTTATATTAAATTTTCGTTTCCTAAAAATTTAACGCTTCATATTTATTTTTTTAAAAGAAGTTCCTCAAACTAAATCTATAGTTTCCCTGAGTAAAACTCTTTTCCTTATAATTAATTGAAGTTATCTAGAATTTATGATAAAAATATTGAACTTGAAATATTTTTGATGTTTTACGAGCTTTCTTAAGACGTGTTTTTCAGCAACATTCTTCTATGTATATAAATATGGTTTACCTAGTATTCCTACTACTTTAAGTTTTCAATTATTCACTTATACAAAAAAATTTTTAAAGCTTGATAATAACAATAATAAGTTTTTTTAAATCTTAGAAGAAAATAATTTTGTTTATTTCTTGTATTCATCTTTTTAATAAATCATAAAGTGTTAGAAAACCATTTGGAATTGATGATTTTTTTAATACTATGTACTTTCTTTATGGCATCTAGAAGTTTACTAACATCTGAAAAGTATTCTTTTACAAAGTCATATGACTTCACGTTGCTAAGTTTTAATTTTTGCTTACAATAATCACTTGGTTTAGAATGGCCTGATCTATTAAAAATCTTCATTTTTTTCTTCACTAACAATTATTAGTAACTCGATTTCAGGAGGTGTAATTACATTTATAACTTCAATCTTTTCTTCAAAAAAATTTTTCTATACTTAGCAGTTCTAAGATTAAAATTTTTCTCTTTTTGAATCTAATATCCTGAACAAGGCAATCTTAGATCCATAATCTTTACCCATGTATTTATCACAAAATTCCTTTGCACTTCGAGTTTTTATTGGACCATTATTAATCAGGTATTCATCATTTTCAATAATAAGATAATGATTCTCTAATAATATTTCGATAATTGCCTCTTCAGCGACTCCCTTCACAAATAATCGCACTATATTTTTGGCATATTTAAGACCTACTTTTTAAGAATCTTTCTTTAATAATATTTCTTAATGAATTTTTCCGACGAATACTGTGGAGTGGAATTATCAATTATCCCTTTAATAAAGATATCACCTATACTTATATCATTTCTTTTAATAATGTTTGAAAACTTTTTCAATTTCAATTTGTCTCTTTTTTCTTACAATATAGATTGAATCATTTCTAGGAATTATATCTAACAGTTCTGAATAATGAGTAGAATAAATCAGAATGGCTCCATTTGGATTCATTTTTCTATCCAAAAACAGATTAATGAAAGTAGAAACAATTTCTCTATTAAAATGATTTTCTAATTCATCAACAATTATTACTCCACCTGAACGTAATGTAAAGAACGCATCCATAAACAAACCAAGCCCTTTAACTGTACCTGATGACAAAATGCTATGTAACTCAGATATAGAGTCAAGTTCAATTGAATTAACTTGATCTTTAAACTTAAGTTTAACTCTTAAAGTCTTATTTTTCTTCATTTTTTTACGAATTTTAATTCCTCAATACTTGGATCCAAATAGGTAATTAATTCATGTGGAATATTACCAAAAACCGCTCAGAACATTAAAGTTTGTATAACTTAGTGTATCTTTTATAATATAATTTCTCAATCTTTTTCTAAATTAAAGAGAATATTTATTATGCTAACATCAGAACTTAAGCCTCAAAATGTATTTTATCACCATTATTTCTTGTTATTATATTTTCTTCCTTTATGGAAGTGAAATTAAATATTTCTTTTTTTGAGCGTACTGGTTTTTGCCTTCTTTGATGAAAAGTCTCATCAACGAAAAAGTATTTATATTCTCCTCTTCCTCATCGTATCTTCTAGAAATGACCGATTCTAATTTATTAATTGTTTGGTTACCATTTTTCGTCATAAAAAAATATTGTGTATTTTACTTGTTTATTATTCTCTAGATGTAAAAATATTACTAGCGTCAGAATTTTTCCAAGATCACTCTTGGACTGTAGTTTATAGATTTAGCTTGGATGATATTAAGCGCAACTATTATAGCATTTAGTATTTGAGTTTTTACCAGAAGCATTTAACCCAGTAAATGTAAGAGTTCTATTAGCATAGAAATTATTAAATAGATGGATCAATTCGTGTTTCTCATCTGAGCTAACTCGTGCTTCTGAGAAAAAGTCTATTTCAATTTTTATCAAATAAAAGCGACGTCTTCAATTATTATTTTCAATAATTTCATTTCATTACTCCTAATTATTTTTATATAACTATTTTTATATAAATTCTCCAAATAAAACAACATATAACTACTGATTTTTGTAATTATCTGTTATTTTTGATAGAATACATTATTATATAGGGGAAGGTGATTCATAAGTTCTAGCAGTTCTTAACCAGCTTTATTACTTATAAAAACACTAATTTTAACCATTTTTAAAAAAATTTTTAAAAAGTAAAGTGGCATAAAAACTAAAAAGCTCAATTTGTTATAGATTTTTATATTGATAGTATTTTTGCAAAACCTATTCATAAGGTTTCTACGTAAACAACACTGATAATTTTAAAACCAAATTTGTAAGCGACTAAAGTTGCAACAACTAGGATAATTGCTCCAATATAGTAAGAAAGTAAAAAGCACACCGAGATGTGCTCTTTTCTGTTAATAATCTTATCCTTATTATTTTGATACTAAAACTAAACTGAAAGTAAATACTCTGAGTATTCAAAGATTTAATTTATCCAAAAATTGTTTTTCGCTCTTTCCAATTTTTCTCAACAAAATCTTCGTATCTACTAGCTTTTTGGTATTTTGAGTCCAATCTTTTCTACTCGAACATCTTCATTTTTTTGTAGGAATGACTTCAGTTCTTACTCCTGTCATTAAACAAAGTATTTTATGATGTTCCTCTTTTGAAGGATGGAAAAAATACGCTTGTTTACAATCAAATCGAAACATGTAGGATAAAAATCTGAGAATAGTCGCTGTTTTTTTAATATTTTTTTGAGGTTTATATTTTGCATCTGCAACTACTCGATTATCTGGTAATTTCCCTATAAAGTCAGGGTAAATTTCCCCATTTCTATTATTAAAATAATAATGAGGCATAGTACCTACTTTTATTTTGAGGATGATAAAAGAGATCTTTTATTAATAAGTTTAGATACTCTTCCCATAACCAAGCAATATCTATAATGATTCCATGTACTTTCTGGTTGTTAGCTCCGAATCCAATCATTTCATCAGTCAATATTTGAAGGCATAGAGTCTGCAACTGAGTGTATTCTTCATAGAATCCATGTTTTTATAGTATTAAATTTATTCTCAAATAACACATCTTCTAAATCATAATGAGAATAACTTGGAGTTAACTCTTTTATCCTCTTTACATTATTTCGAATAGTTGAACTTTCATTTAGTAAAAAGGTCTTGTAACTTCAATTTTTTTCAATGGTATGTCGAATCAATTGATTTAATTTATTGTCGAATGAATACTCCTGAGTATTGTATGCAACATTTCTAACAAAAAGGTACATTCTGTCTAATGTGTCTGTTAATATCCAACTGACCTCGAACATTACTATCATTATAGGAATGATAAACATATTCCTTATAGAAACCTTTTTCTCATAGCTTCCTCTAAATAATAAGGAAATAAATACACTAAAAGATCATAATAAGAATGATTATCAGATGATGAAATTTCATTAATTGTTACATTATAGTGAAGCACTTTTTGTAACATATAATTTAAAAATAATCCTCATCTTTCGACTCAAAAACCGAGTATGAATATGGACTTCATTCTCACCATCGCTCAAAAATCCCACTATATTACAAGTCCTAGTTTTACCATTAAACGTCCTAAATATGCAATTATCCTCATCCAAATCAGCAGAGTTCTTTAGTAATGGCGGAAAAAAATGATAAACCTTTCCTGATCTAAGGTAGATAAAGATTTATTTGCTAGTTCATTAATAATCGAATGGCCTACATTACTTTTGTTCAATCTCTGCGTTATCACTTATTTTAAGCATAAACTAGTCCTCACTAGTTCCAAAATAGCGTTTTCCAAGGCTCTCATCTTATCATTAGCTAGTCTTTTCACCACGGAAATAATCATTTAATAGTGGTTTTAACTTATAATCCCAAAGATTTTTTTATTGATAGTGTTCCTTCATCGAGATTCTTAAAAATAACTAGCACCAATCTGATAATCATGAGTTAAATGTCCTTCTTCAACAATTGCATTATTCAATCGATGCATTATTTCTTTTGTTTCTTCATTAAGACCCTATATTTTGAGCAGAATGATCCGCTGTAATTTCCACAAAAAGTAAATCTACGCCTCATTGCAAAAATCAAATGTTTCAACTGAACGGTCTATATCATTCATTGTCCCTATAATATAAACATTTTTCAGGTATATATAACTTTTTCCTCAGAATTATAAGGTGTGCTTACTGCCCTTTAATTCCACGGTAGTCTGGATCTATAGAAAAGAAGAGTTCTCCAAAAAATCTTTTGAAATTTCACCACGGTTTATCTCGTCAATGATAAAGACAAATTTATCTTTATCGTTCTTAACTTCACCAACAATATAATCTTCAAGTCCAAACTTTTCTTTCAAGTGTTTAACAACTGCTTTTCTATAATTGTCAAAACCCCCTTCTGGAACACCTGGTAAACCTCTATAAACATTATATATTTGATTATAATTAAGATATTGGGTGGTACCTTTTTGAAGATGCCTTGTACACCATTGTTATCATAAGAAACTATATTCCCCATTGGCTTACCAGTCAATGTTTTTAATTCATTATACCCTTGTGAAGTTTCCATCGCTTCAGTAACTGCTTCAAAAAATTTACCCCATGCTTGAGCAAAGTTATCTTGACGGTCTGTAGTCTCAAATTTTTGGGCTTTTCCAATAAATTCTTTGAACTTCCCAGGTTTTAGAGTAAAACCAATTTGATTATTCTCTGCCTCTGAAGGACGAAATCCTTCAACAAAATCAGTGTAATCATATGAAGGATGAAATTGAACAAAATCAATTTGATTGATTTCATCCTGTGAAAGACTATTAATATCACTAGTTCTACCGTTAGAAACAATATTTTGTGCAATCTGTTTAGAAAGATAGGTTTTACCAGTTCCCGGTGCTCCTCGAAATACTATGTTTTTTGAAGATAATAAAAGATCGGAATAACTCCTTATATGTTCCTCTATAGCCATTATTTGTGAATTAGACTCATAGTTTCATTCTCCCTCGTCTTTTGTCTTTATAAACTAAAAATAAATTTATCACCTTCAGTCCCAAATCTCTTCAAACATTCCTTTACAAATATGAGAGTTGAAAAATATGTTCCAACAGTAAAAATAGAGTAGAGCCGCCTCACAATGATAGCCAACATATTCAATTGTATTTCTTTTCCTTTTGAATTCAGATTCACTAGAAAATATGCCTCTAATCATCGGACTAGATGGATTATATTGACACACCGGAAAATTTTTTCTTCCTTTTTTTGAAAGTTCCAATATCGAATATTTGACATGCTAGACGTGGTAAAACCTGATTAGACTTGTTTCTTTCTCTATTTCTTCTAATTATTTCATCATTTTGAATTTATAAAGAACACATCTAAAAATTCGTAATTGTCTCCCAAGCTTTAAATCATCCATTGTGAAGTACTATCCGTTGACTTAATCTCATTACTAGATATTGTTAATTCATACTTTTCTAATTTACCCATATTCACACATTACATCCTTTGTTTACTACTATTTTTGATTCTATATAATGATTATATCATATAAAGTAAATTTAATTTCTAATTATTAAGCTTCAACTGTTTAGATAAGTTCTCTATACTCTTCTTAGAATCTTCAATAGTAAATAAACAATAAAAAAATGTTTCGATAGATAACTCATTCTACATTACGTAGAAAGGATTCACCAATATATTTTTATTGGACTAGAAAATCAAACGATTCTGTGATAGACTAACTATAATAACAAAAACATTTTCTAGTAATCTATCACAAATCCACTCAACAAATCTCTTTATTTTTGTGATTATAAAAAAAGGAAAAAAATATGGTAAAAAAATACAAACGACTTTAATGAGATTGATATATTAAAAAGTCTAGAACAACTTGAATCGCCTTGGGAGTTTCAAGGAAATGAGAAATCTGTAAAAAGTTGAAACTAGTATAATTGAAGATGTAAACTATAATTTTTAGGGGTTATTAATGACTTCTATTTTATAGAATCACTGGATAAGCTTGAAGAATTTGAAAAACAAGATTCAGATATAATAATTACCTTAGAAAGAATATCCAATCATCATAATTTTCTTCTTTTTCTAAAGTATTTTTATCAAACTGAATTAAAAAAATTATTTAGATTATCTAATAAATATTAATCCTAAGACAAAGGAAATCTCACTTAATTTTTATGCTTTTTAAAAACGTCTCAGAAGTTTGGAATTTTCTTTTGTCAAAAATCAATAATTGATAAATATCCTTTAAAAATTATTAGTATTAATTGAACTTTATAAAAATCTTCTAAACAGTAACGAAGATAAAGAATCTACTGATATTGTTTTTTTCAGACGAATATACTGTTAGTAATATTAATAATAATTTTAAGCCAATTCGAATCTCAATACGATTTAAAAGAAATATTTTAAAAATAATAGCAAGCTTGACTTTTTATTATTGATAGCATTACTACTCATTGAATATTTTAATAAAGAATGTACAAACTTCTTTATTATTATTTTATAAAAACAAACTCAACTCCAAACATGCATATTCTATTTTTAGAGAATTATCTTCAATAGAATCTACAGTATCCACATTCGAGGATAAAATAAGGACTGAGGAACTATGTACTTTTTATAAGAAAAAGTTAACTGCTTTAGCATCTGCATCATATAATAACGAAAAAAATTTATAGCTATTAATGGATTAGATACTGATAGTATCAATACTGATAATAAGTATGAAAAAAATAATTCGTATTATTCAAGAGTTGGCAAAACCTGCGGAATTTAAGTCTATACAGATTACTGATGAAGTAAAAATACTATTTAGACCCTACTATTGAGATTGAATATACGAGAAATAACATTACATATAAAATGTTTAAGAATTATAAAAAGAATTATAATAATCAGGCTAATGTAAATCATAAGAAAAATAAGTGACGAAAATAAAGATAATATTTTTAATGATAAGAACAGAATGTTTACCTGTTGTGAGAGGAAATTGATTGATAATTTAATAGAGGAGAGTACTGAAAACGAATATCCAAATATAGAACTCATTATAACAATGGAGCCATGCCCACTTTGTAATAGAACAATTGAATTTTTTTAAAGAGAAAAATAAACTTGAACTTAAAAATACGTCACTCAGAAAAAACTCTAATTTACCTATAGATATAATTAAAGAATATGATGATTTTTGCTATTGAGATTCTAAATTCTGAACAACAAAAAAAGAAATCAGATTAATCGAAAAAGGATTTAGTCTACGTCCCTACTGAACTAAATCTTTACTTAAATTATTTTTATATTTGAGGTCAAGTTAAAACTTGACCTCTTTTTCTATTCACTTCATGTTTTAGATACGAAAAAGCATTTGCTTAATTTGTAAGATTTAATTACAATCAACTAGAATCTTACCCAAAAATATTTATCTACCAATTCCTGAATCCTACCTTCTTTGGCGACTGGAATAGTATCTTCTAAAACAAAATTCTTTTCTACTGATATCTTGGGAAAGATTTCCAAAGATAAAATTAGTCGAAATATTATAGATAATCTCCGACGGTGCGAATCCATAAACTTGATTTTCTAAGATATGTTTTAAGCGTTCTTCAGAATTTGGAAAGGCTTCTTTCAAGCCTTCGCTATTATATAGTCGCTTAACAAGCTCTGCAATATAGAGGCCTGACTTCATGTACAAATCAATAAATGTCTTAGATGGATCATCAAAGATTCCTGGGTTTTCTTTTTCAAGATCATCTACCATCCTCTTCACCAGCCGTTTAGGAGTGAAAATCTGGTTGGTCTTTTGCGGTGGAATATAGTCAAAGATATCTTCTTTTTGATCTTTATAATAATCCGCCAACTCTTCTTTCTTACGAAGAAATTCTTGAATGGCTTCATCAAATGTTGCTCGATCAAAGAGATGTCCTGCAAAATCTTGCCCACCATCTCTCAAATAACGAAATTGGTCAATCGTAATTCCAGTCACTTCAAAGAAGACATTCTCAGGAACAAAAGTGTCAAAATTATCAAGAGTTAGAGATTGATTGCCATAGGCCATGATAAAACTTGAATTGTTCGTGCAAATCCTCGAAGGTGATCCTGATTTCATCTTGAGCAGTTTGTTTCAACTGTTCAACACGTTTGACTTCAACCCTGTTCGATAAACTTCTCAGGCATCTTTTTCCACTTCTTTTTTGAGTGTTTGTTCTAGTTTTTCTTTATGAATGAGATTATTTTCTTCTATTCGTTTTTTTCAAGATCTTCTTGAATCTTATCTTTCTGCTCTTATCATTTGCTTTTCTTGAGCTGTTGCTGCACCTCTTCCTTGATATGTGCTTCAGTAATTTTACGTTCTATCTCATTTTTTTCGAACTTCGTTCTCAAATGTTGCTCGCAATTTGTTTCTTGATGTGGTCTGTTTCCCGAGTTTTCAGATCATATCCAGCTTTCAATTCTTCTACAATTACCGAAGAAACTGTCTGGCTCAAGTCATTGACTAGTTGTTTTTGAGTTTTGTCCTCATCTTTTTGTGACTAGTTCAACAACAGACTGTCCATGTCCATAAACTTTTTCACCAAAAAGTCGCGTTTGTTGATTGACAACAATTTCATGGTCAACAACTGCATTACCCTTGTCATCCACTTTTAACATCTGAAAAAATCTAGTAAATCAGAAGGTGTTTGTAACTTCCTTCCTTTTCTACTGGAAGTTCATTTAAAATGTCTCAGAACGGTTTGACTGGCTTGGAAAATGCCACTGATATTATCAAAAAGGAGATTGGACATAAATCCTCGCTTGAGGACTTCTCTAGCTTTTTATCTGACGCGGTATAGTCAGAACTGCCTTAGCATCAATCTCAACCATCTTACCAGCACGATCCTCAGCTATAACAGGGAAGAAATTTAGTACATTTCAATGGGAACCAAGCACTTCAAAATAACATTCCCACCAAAAACACTAACACCTTAAAAAGCCTGTTTTATAAAGCTTTTTTTGAGGGGACTGCAACCATTGAGTGGGAGTAGAATGATTTGATAACATAACGCTTGAAATCATTGATTTCAGCGTTTTTTTATAAGTAAGACAACATTTATAATCAAAATGCCCCAAATGAAAAACCTCTTGTATGAATCTAGCGCTTATGTTATGATAGTTTAAAACTATTCCTTTTGAGTAAGGAATTCATAAAGTTAGGAGAATCAAATGTCTGAAATTACAGTTTCGCGTCAAACTGGCCTTGTAGATGTATTAATGAAGGTAAACGTTTATATCAATGGAGAATGTGTTGCCAACTTAAGCAAAGACGAAACCGTTACACTACCGCTTCCTGAAGGGCTTGATATGGTTAAGCTCTACGTAGATCAAAGAGGAGCCTTCACACGTTCTAAGGAAGTGATCGTAAAAGCTGGTCAAACTGCTGTTATTAAAGCATCAGCTATGAAAACACTTCTAGGTATTTTCGGAAAAATCTTAGGTATTCCTTATCTCTCAATCGAAGTAACAGATTAAGAGAGTGGGATAGAAATCGGTAATTCGTTAGAATTCGATTTCGTCGTCCCACCTCCGCACAGCTTAGTAGAGCCCACTCAACCACTGCGTCTTGCTCGATAATCCAAAGACAATTGATAGGCTAGGACTTTTGTCCCAGCCTCTTTTTTGTAATCTTTATTTCTTCTTGATTTGATGACGATGAACATGATAAACAATTAACCCGATTCCTAGGAGTACCAGAACTCCCAGTCCAATCATAGGATATAGAGGAATATTGTTGGTATCTTTCAATAGTGTCTCCGTATCAAGTTTAGTTTCAATCGTGTTAAAGCTATCTCCTGCCTTCTCAATAATATCCTGTTTTAGAGCTTTGAGGGACTTGACTAGTTTTTTATCAGAGCTTAGCTGACTATTCGAAAGCTTGTTAGCAAAATCAACTAATTGTTTGGTTTGTTTATCCGTTATAGCGCCCTCTAGTTGGTAGTTTTTTAGAATCTTTGTAACCAGCTTTTGAAAATCTTTTTTCTCGAGCTTTTTGTCTTGATTCCTTCCTGTTAGCGCTGCGATTTTAAGATCGATGACAGCAACATTGAGTTTATCTTCATGGAAGGCTTTTTTACGGGCACTCTCTTTATAGATCGATGCAAGCAGGGATAATTCTTCTTGAGCGAGTGTTTTATTTTCATCAGAAATCGTGCTACCATTTTGCTCAAGGGAGTATGCGACCGCTGCAAGTGAGCTTAAACCTGAAGCTTCTGTTGGAGATGCAATCGTGACATCTGCACGTTCTATACCAAGAGTAGTTAGAGCATTTCGGTTCATATCCGCGGTTACTTCTGTTATATTTTGAGGAGTGACAATGTGCACGCTAACGGGCGCTTTCTTGGCTTGTTTCTGTAGTTTAACGGAGGAATAATGATCTCCATTCTCATCAATCGTAAAGCTTGTATAAGCAGAAGGATCCATGGTTTTCCATTCCTTATCTATTTCCTCGTTATACATCAAGAGACTAAGGGTTTGCTCGACTTGAAATTCATCCAATGATGAGCCAATGACATAGTCAGGTTGGCTGTATTTTTGATCAATGACTTTTTGGATGGTTGAATTGGCAAAAACTGTTGAAGAGCTTGCAAGGAGTGCAAACCAGCTTGCGATAAAGATTCCAATAAATTTCCTGACTGGTTTCATACTTTCTCAATAACCCCTTTTAGAATACTAATACTGTTTTTCGGACAATAAAAAGGAAGCAGGTTTATCTGTTCCT